>JGI12210J13797_10409959_pt1 | contig 10185 bp, 11 predicted proteins | sample ElkSlonscriptome_3_FD_13797 | JGI IMG/M metagenome (IMG submission 13797) | reverse complement strand
CGGTTCGGCGGCATTGGTCGTCGGCTTCGTCGCGCTCGGTGTCGGCTGGCCAAGTACGGCGCAACAAATCTTCGGCACGGTCCAGTCGGGGATACTCAACAACTTCGGCTGGTTCTACATCCTCGGCGCGACGCTCATGCTGATATTCGTGCTCTGGCTGCTCGTTAGCCCCTATCGGCACATCCGCCTCGGGGGCGAGAACAGCACCCCGGAGCTTGGCTATCTTTCATGGCTCGCGATGATGTTTAGCGCCGGTATGGGAACTGGTCTGGTGTTCTGGGGCGTCGCGGAGCCCATGATGCATTGGAGCGAGCCGCCGTTTCCGCCGGCACCAGATGGCGACACCGTCCGGGAGGCGCTGCGGCTGAGCTTTTTCCACTGGGGCCTGCATCCGTGGGCAATCTACATCGTTTTTGGTCTGTCGATCGCGTATTTTCATTTTCGCCACGAATTGCCGCTGGCTCCACGCTCGCTGCTCTATCCCCTGATTGGGGCGCGCATACACGGCCCGATTGGTCACGCAGTGGACATTGTCGCGACTGTGGGAACACTCTTCGGGGTTGCGACATCGCTCGGCTTGGGCGCGATTCAGATCAATTCGGGTCTGACTCGCCTCTCAGGACTACCCCAGTCTGGGGCGGTTCAGGTCGGGATCATTGCGGTGATTACGGTCATTGCGACGATTTCGGTTGTGAGCGGCGTGCGTCATGGCATCCGCTTGCTGTCGCGTCTGAACATCGCACTGGCGGCGCTGCTCTTGATTTTCGTTCTCGTCACCGGACCCACGGTCTACCTATTAGAGGTGTTTGTTTCATCTTCTGGCGCCTACTTGCAGCAATTAATTGGACAAAGTCTGTGGCTTGACTTGCGGCCCGACAGTCGCTGGCAATCGGACTGGACCCTGTTCTACTGGAGTTGGTGGATTTCATGGTCGCCGTTTGTTGGCATATTCGTCGCGCGTATCTCGCGTGGGCGCACGATTGGCGAATTCATTTTGGCGGTGCTCTTCGCTCCAGTGCTTTTGACCTTTCTGTGGTTTGCTGTGTTTGGAGGAACCGCTCTGCACGGAGCCGTTTTCGGCGATAGCGCCATCCTTGCTACTGTTGAGGACAATCCAAGCGCCGGTCTCTACGCGATGCTGGGACAGCTCCCGTTGCAGTTCATTTCGGCCGTGCTGGCGACGCTGATGGTCGTGGTGTTCTTCGTCACCTCGTCCGATTCAGGATCGCTCGTCGACGACATGGTCACATCAGGCGGACATCCTAACCCGCCGGCCGCGCAGCGGGTATTTTGGGCCGTAGCCGAAGGCACCGTGGCAGCAACGCTCCTACTCGCCGGTGGACTGCAGGCCCTGCGCACCGCGTCGCTCACGTCCGGATTGCCCATGACGCTGTTGCTGCTGCTCACCTGCTGGGGCCTGTTGCGGGCATTGCGAACCGATGCGCGAACTGCGGGCGTGCCGGCGAGAGAGGCCTTACGCAGCTCACCAGACGACGAGTGATCCGATTGCTCGACGCACTCGATTGCTTGGGGGCGCCAAATCTTTGCGCATGAGTCTTATCGTGACCATGAGCCCGGTGTCGCCGCGGGACATCGCTACGATCGCCTTCGGCATAAACTTTGCGGGCTGCCCATCACGTAGGGCGGACGCCCGTATCAAGCAACGAGAGACGCTAATGACTCACACACTGCTTTCCAAAACCCGTTTTCCAGTTGTCGCGCCAATACTCCTGAGCCTGTCATTAACGGGCGGGGACCTCTGCGCACAAACGTCAGACCCTGGCTCTGCGCTGCCCGCAGCTGTGGCCGAGAGCACCGCGGACGATCTCGAAGGCCTAATCGTCGAGAACGACGATGGCACGGCAATGGGCACATTTAGCGATGTGGTCCGCGATGTCGATGGTCGTCTGCTTGGCGTGGTGCAGACGAGCGACTTGGGCTCGACCGCTCAACGCAGCATGGTCGTGTCTATGGCGGATTTGGAGCGCTCGAACGGTCGTCTTCGGGCCCCGACAGATCAGTCGGCCGCGATGCTGGGCGCGCCGTTCGCGGACGAGGGATATGAACCAGTGCCGGGGGATATCCCCCTCGCGAAGCTCGTTAACGAACGGCTCGGGGAACTACAAGCAGAGGTAGATCCCATCCGTCCGTTTAGCCAGCTTGATCTCGACCACGATGGCGTTTTGAGCTCGAGCGAGGCACACGCAAGCCCACAGATCGGGAACGACTGGCAGCGACTCGACATCAACGAAGACGGGGTGATCGACCGCTCTGAATTCAGCATCGTACTGGAGGAGGCTCCTCCAACTGCTCGAGAAGCGACGCGCTGAGCCGGAGTTCTCTGCACGTGCGAGCTGGATGCGCACTGGATTCCAACGCCTCCTACGACATCCGAGCGATCCCGCGGCGCCTCCGCCCGGAGGGCAAACCGATCGTCTACGGGCGATCGGTGAAAACCCGATCTTCCACCGAGCGACCAAGGTGCAGCAGCTCGATGCGTTTGGGGCGCTCCAGCAGTTGGCAGGCGACCAGATAGCCGGCGGCGCTCCAGGTCTGGCGTCGGCGCGCCTGCTGACCGATCAAACGGCCTCGGCGCCCGTCGTAATACTCGGGCCAGTCGTCTTGGACGAGGCGCCGCTCGGCATCGCAGATCGCACGCTCGATCAGCTCGTCCGCACCGGTGCGTAGACCGACCAGGGTCAGCAGCCACAGCAAGACCGGCCAGTTGCCGCCATTGTGATAGGACCAGGGTCGGTTCTTCGGATCGCAGCCGGTGAGGATGCGCCAGTCCTGGCCTTCCAGCGCCGGGAAGCAGAGCTTGAGCGGCACCTGGCCGATCAGATCATCGTAGCGCTGTGCGATCAGCTGCATCAGCGCGCTAGCCTGTTCCTCGGTGGCCAGCCCAGCGGCACAGGCGAGCAGATTGCCTTGCGCGAAATAGCGATAGTCGAGCCGTCCGGGGCCGACATTGCCGACCAGGTAGCCGCCGGTCTCCGGCAGCCAGTCCATGAGCCAGTCGGGGATGGCATCGGGATGGATATTGAACTTGTTGACGGCGGCCGGTCCGTATTCATCGATCCCGTAGCGGTAGATCTTGTTCAGCCGCTCGAGATCGAGCCAATAGTTGCTGCGCACGTGGTGAGCCAGGTGGGGCAGACGCTGTTGCAGGGCGTCGCGATAGCGCGCGTTGTCCGGCTCATCGGCGTCGAGCAGGTCCGAGGCGGCACAGAGCGCGGCGAAGAACTGCGCCTGGATGTCGATCGGGTAGCCATAGACCCCCATGCGCCGGTCGATCATGAACGAGCCGTCCGGCACCAGCATGGTCGGGAACATGTCGAAGCGGGTGGTCATGCTCAGATCGAGCAGCAGCCGGATCGCCTGCTGCACCGACGCCTGATTCAGAAAGGCGCGGTCCTCGGTGACATGCACATAGGCCTGCAGCGTCAGCAGCCACCAGAAACCGGAATCCACTGGCGCCACGCGGGCGACGGCGTGCTCGCCGAAATCGGCGAACAGCTCCTCGCCGTCACCGTTATCGGTGACCTTGAAGCTAGCCGGGATCACCCCCTCGCCGGGCTTGAAGCAATCGAGCTGACGCTCGCGGCTTTGCAGGCGCACGGCCGTCGCGAGGCAGTTGCGCACGATCTCGGGGCGGCCGTCGAGCAGGAAAGCGAACGCAGAGATGGCGAAGTCGCGAGTGAAGACCTGATTGTAGTTGAGCGCCTCGGTCTCGGGGTCATGGGCGGCGACGGTCCCGACCGGCTGGCCGCGGTAGGTGACCACGGACTCCTCGAGGAGTTGCCAAGCGCGCTGTCTTGCATTCTGGTTCANGGGTAATGCTCCTGTCTGTGGTCTGCTTGTCCAGCGCCACCGGCGCATGAGCGCGCGCAGTCACTAAGGTTCCTCGATGACGATGGCCGCCCTACGGCTCGCACCTGGCCCAACTCAGGGGTGGGCAACATTTATCCGGACGGCAGCGCCGGAAGTTGCGTCGCCTGCCAAATCCGCCACCGCTTCTCCATCGAGGAAGCGCCGCCCCCCCGCAGCGGCGCCCCCTGCCACGTGGGTCCGCATCATCCGGACATCCAGGGCTTGGAGAAAAGCAAACACGATCCCGAGACTGAAAGCCTTCGACTTCAACGAAAAAAAGGGACCGCGGCGCGGCTTCCGGGCGACGAGCGGGGCAAATGGACCGCTATCGGTTGAAATCACTAGACGGGCGAGGACCTCGGCTTCGGCTTGATGACGCGGGACGCCTCTAACCGCAGGCATCATTGGGTTGGCCCGATTTCTGCTCGCCCCGTGAGTCAAGCAAGCGCTGGCAAGCAGCATTGTCACCCGCCCAAGTCTTGAAACCGACGCAGCGGCATTTCAGCGCCTGCACGATGAGATGCGGACGCCGTCACTGACTGATTCTGGAGGACCGATGTTTCTCAAGCACAAATCAACCGGCAAGCTCATGCAGGTCGTTGAGCTGCAAGACCTGATGAATCCGTTGCATGAGCAGGTCACGATGCGACTGCACTATGGGGAGGAAGCGCAGGACCCCGAAACCGTCGACAAGCAGGAGCTGCAATTCCCATCCGGCGAGGCGCTACCGCGCGCATGGACCGATCCGCACTACCGCGACGACGAGGTCGATGCCGCGCACCATGACCGAAGTGGTGGTGGTTGACCTTGATAGCGGTCGACCTTGGCTGGGGCGGCTGACCCAGAAGTTGGCTAATTAGCGGTAGCGGGACGACGCGCTCAATGGTTGCCAGGGTCGCTGCTTAGGAGAACGGAGCGGACGCCGCCATGCCGTCCTTTGACATCCACCCCATCGATATCGCGAGCCTGCTGAGCGACGCGTCGGGTGTTGAGTCGATGCCCGCGTGACACCGAGGCAAGAATCGCCTGCGGGCAGCCAAATCCCGATCTTCTCTACAGAATGCGAGGGTGATGATGAAGCAAGCACTCGAATCCCTGATCGCAATCCTCGCCGCGCTGTTGGTGGCTGCCGCTGTGGCCTGGGCCGGCAGTCAAAACGGTGTCCATATCGCCGGGGTCCCGGTGTTCGCTTTGGCCGGCATTGTCGCCTTCGTGATCCAGTGGGCGGTCTTTGTGCCGTCCTATCGGGCGCGAACCGAGCGTTGGTACGATCTGACGGGGAGTATTACCTATCTGACGGTAGCGATCGGCGCGCTAATTCTGGCGGGCCGCTTCGATCTGCGCTCCTTGATCACTGTTGCGCTGGTCGCCGTTTGGGCCGGGCGTCTCGGCACCTTTCTCTATCGCCGGGTACAGAAGGCCGGCAGTGACAGCCGCTTTGATGAGATCAAGCCGTCTTTCCTGAGGTTCTTGATGGCCTGGACGCTCCAGGGGCTGTGGGTCTTCTTGACATTGGCCGCGGCGCTGGCGGCGATGACCGCGTCGACGGCGCCAGCGTTCGGCTGGCTCGGCTGGCTCGGCGTTCTGATCTGGACAATCGGGTTTGGGATCGAAGCAGTGGCTGATGCGCAGAAGCAGGCCTTCCGCAAGGATCCCGCCAATAAGGACCGGTTCATCCAGTCCGGTCTCTGGGCCTGGTCTCGCCATCCAAACTACTTCGGCGAAATCACGCTGTGGACCGGCGTCGCGCTGATCGCGTTGCCCGCCCTTTCAGGTTGGCAATATGTGACCCTGATTTCACCGGTATTCGTCTATCTGCTGCTGACTCGCATCAGCGGCATCCCGATGCTGGAGTCGCGCGCCGAGGAGCGCTGGGGCAATGATCAAAGCTACCGCGACTACAAGGCGCGCACGCCGGTGCTGTTCCCGCGGCCACCGGGGTAACTCCGTGGCGCGCTGCCGTCTCGCCCTTTAACTGCGCTGCATCTTGGGCGCTTGGCATCGCGCATGCTTTATCGATTGAGGGGAGTGTCCGGCGGACCACAGCCACGGGCTCGAGACACTGGAGAATGTAGAGGTTGGCGTCGGGGCGCCGCCTGCGGGCCTTTACCCAACTTCCCACCTCGGGGCTCGTGTGCCCCGTGGCAGGAATGAATCAACACAGGAGACTAACTATGGCAGACAGTCGAAAGGTTATCGACAACCCTGACACCTCAAGCCCGCGGCAAACCGACCGCGCGATTGAGCTCGAGGACTGGAGCCCGGATGAGGGGCGCCGCATTGCCGAGTCGCTCGGCATCGAGATGAGCGACGAGCATTGGCAGGTGATCGAGACACTGCGCGCCTATTATCTCGAGCATGGCATGCCGGAGAGTGGGCGGGACCTATCCGATCGGCTCGACGCCGAATTTTCCGAGCAGGGCGGGCGCCGTCACCTGCGCCGGCTGTTTCCGCAGGGACCTGTGATGCAGGGACTCAAGATCGCCGGTCTGCCAATCCCGCCCTATACCGAGGATGAGGGCTTTGGCGTCGCCCGCTGACGCGGCCGGTTTGTCGCGGTCAGGCGCTCCGCCGCCTGCTCCATTGCACGGGGTAAGGGGCCTTGCTTCCGGCGCCAAACGGAAGATGTTGTCAACGCCTATCGTCGGCGCTCGGCGCTTCCGAGTCGAGCACGTGCGGCACCGGAGACCTCACCGAGTCGCGGTCTTTTTGTCACACCCGTGCCTGTCGCCCCAGCCCGCGCCTGGGCGATCGTTCATGGATGCTTGCCATGCGTCTCAGTCTTGGCTCAGCTCTGGCGCCGACAGATTCAGCAATGCGCTGTGCTTGTTCACTCAAGCCGTCGACGACCTATGGACGACCGATGACGGCCGCTTGTAATCAAACCGAGGCTACTTGTTATGACCACTCACACTGAACAGGTCGAAGCCGTGCGCAAAGCCTGGCAAGAGGACCCGGACATCGGCGAGTTCGCCGATCGTCTGCATCTCATAGCGCAAAAGACCGATCCGACCAGCAACTGGCGTGTGGTTGGCGAGGTTCCTTCGATCGCCGCGCGACGCAAAGCCACGGCGCTCGCGCGCGAAGCGCTGGCGACCGCGGATATCGAAGATGACGTCTTGCTCGAGCCAACCATTCGCGAGTCGGATGAAGCCCTCGACGCCGCGGTGCGCCGCACCCTGCGCTCTAACTCATTGCTCGCCCAGGTGCGCGTCATTGAATCCGGTGACCGACCGCCTGCGCTTGAGCAGCCATGGATCGGGGTCATCGCCAGCGACGGTATTGTCCACTTGGGCGGTTGGGTACCGGAGCTCTCACTCGCGGCGCTGGCGGAAGGCGTGGTCTGGGAAATCGGTGCGTGCCGCGACGTGCGCAATCTGATCAATTACCAGCCGCTGAGCAAGGACCAGGACCAAGCCGTTGCGGAAGCCGCGACGGCACTGATGCGCGAGCATCCACGTCTTGCTGATCAGCCGATTCATGTCGAGGTCAGCCTCGGAGAAGCGACCCTCACCGGGACAGCAAGCGACGATGAAAAGCGTCAATTCGCCGAATCGCTGTGCTGGTACGCACCCCATGTCCGCGCGGTCACCAACAAGCTTCAGATCTCGGAACCCTGATGCGCTGGATTCGCGCCGCCTGGCTCGGGCAACTGCCGTTGTGGCTGACCTACTGGATTCTCGGCGTGGGCGGGAATATGAGCTTCGTCGCACTCTTACTGGCAACCTATGGTATTGCCGGACCCGCGGCGCAGCACGCGCTCTCGGGCCTCTATCTGGCCTCGTTGATCTGGTTCGTGTTCATTTTCGGCGCAATCTGGCGAGCGGCCGGAGTCTATCCAGGTCGCCACCTTTGGGCATTGCTCGCCAGAGCCGGGGTCTTGATTGGTATCGTCAGGATGAGCCTGGAGGCATGGCTGATTGCGAGCCTGCCCGCGGTGGCCCGGGATTTTGCATCCCGCTGGGTATGAGCACAGGGATCAGGCCGGAGTCGAACACAGATCACCGGGTTTTGAGCGACCACAGACAATGAAATTACGCCAAGTCTCAGGGATCGCCCGACCGCTCGCGCTGGACTATCGGACCAATCGCTGGATCACCCTGCTGACCCTCGTCGTCCTGATCGTCAGCGGACTCTGGCGCGTCCTGCTGGGCCAGAGCTGGCTTGCCGCAACCGCTTGGTCCGTAACGGCCGCACTCAGCGTCTTTCTCGCCTGGGCAATCGCGCGGGAGCTCGACCCGGATGCCGAGCTGGCGGCCTTCGCCGCCGTGGGGTTAACCTTACCAGCTCTGGCCGCGTCCGGGCTCGGTTGGATGCCCCTGCCGGATCTGGCAGGGCTCTTCCTGCTCATGCTCGCGGTGCGGGTGTTAAACCGCACCACCGGGGTCGCCGCAACCTTGCCGGATACCCTTGGCTTGCTTGCTCTGGGGCTTTGGCTGGGCTACCAAAGCAGCCCGGTCTATCTGGCCGCAGCCGTCGCCGCACTGCTGGTGGACGGCTTGATCGGGCCCGCGGATCGCGGTCGGCTCGCCCTTGCCGCAGCGGCGGCAGCGGTCGGCGGCCTACTGATCACGATCGGCAGCCCGCCAGACGACTTCGGAGGGAGCCCAGCACGGGCACCTCTGGTGGTCCAAGCTCTCCTGCTCGCAGCGCTGGTCTTGAGTGCGCTGTTCACGGTAACGATCCGTGCGGCCGCTCAGGTGCATAGCCTTGCCGATGATACGGCCGACCCATTGTCACCGCGCCGCGTTCGCGCCGGACAGCTCCTCGCGCTGCTGGCCGCGGTCGGGATCCTGCTCGGGCACGGCGGCGCAGGCCTCATCGCGCTGCTGCCGCTCTGGGCCGCGATGGCGGCGACGGGCGTCTATCGGCTCGCCGCAGGACGCTAGCGGCGATCCCGGAATGATCCTATGAACTAGCAGTTGACCGCTTCGCCGTCAGTCGGCACCAGCTTCAGGCGGCAGGTTCCAGTGCAGCACGGCAGGCTCCTCCGGACCATGGTCATAGCCGAGGACGCAGACGGCGGCCGCGTGCATGATCAGGAAACGGCCGTGGTCAGCGGACAGCCCGAGCCAGCGGGCGGTAAGGACACGACACAGATTGCGATGAGCGAACACGATTGCGTCGCCATTACTGGCCCGCACCCGCTGGATGACGCGCTCAGTGCGCTCCGCGACCTGTTGCAGGCTCTCGCCGTTCGGACAGCCATCGCGAAACAGCTGCCAGTCGGGACGCTCGTCGAAGATCTCGGCGCTGGTCCGGCCCTCATAAGCACCGTAGTCCCATTCCGTCAGATCAGGATCGATCGTCATCCGATCACCGAAGCCGGCGATCCGGGCGGTCTCCGCAGCCCGCGTTAGCGGACTCGACAGCACCAGGGCCGGCGCGTGATCCGCCAGCCGGATTCCCGACAGGCGGGCCTGTTCCCTGCCGGAATCTGTCAGCGCGAGATCGCGGCGGCCGGTATGACGATCGCTTGGCGACCATTCGGTCTCGCCATGGCGGACCAGTGTCAGGGTCGGGAAATCGGACATCACGTGCTCCGGTCAGTATCGGTACCGCGGGCCGCCGCGATCAGAGATGTTCGCCATCGTCATGATCTCGACGAAGTTGAAGATTAGCAGGATGTCCTCAAGCCGGATCTCGCCGAGGTCAGCGATGCCGAGCAGCAGTTGGCAGATCGCCACAAGATGCAGGCTGCCGCCCAGCACCAGGACGGCGACCATCCTGACCTGGATCTGCGCCGATCGCTTGCAGCAGGCGCCCGAGCGCAAACATAATGCTCAGGACACTTCAGCTTTGAAGTGCCGCGGACAATAGAAAAGGCCCTGCGGTTTCCCGTAGGGCCTTGATCTTGTTGGTGGGCCGTGAAGGATTCGAACCTTCGACCAAGGGATTAAGAGTCCCCTGCTCTACCAGCTGAGCTAACGGCCCATGTGACTGTGTGGCTTACAACGCTGCCGGGCTGCTGCCGTCGACTCGCTGTTTGATGGCGTTGGGGTGGACGATGGGGATCGAACCCACGACCACAGGTGCCACAAACCTGCGCTCTACCAACTGAGCTACGTCCACCATCGAAACTTGCGACGCCGAATCTGGCGATGCGCTCGTCTGCCTTGTTTGGCCTGATTGCCGCCTCGTGTCAATCGCCGCATGGCGTTTGACTTGCCCTGCTTGGCACGCCCGGCAGGACTCGAACCTGCGACCCACGGCTTAGAAGGCCGTTGCTCTATCCAGCTGAGCTACGGGCGCTCTGGAGTCGGGCGCATGGCGCACTCAACCGCTGCGCCGACCGGACTCGCGGTTCGGCGTGCG
>JGI12210J13797_10257014_pt1 | contig 10185 bp, 8 predicted proteins | sample ElkSlonscriptome_3_FD_13797 | JGI IMG/M metagenome (IMG submission 13797) | reverse complement strand
CGAAGCTCAGGTGCAGCGGTTTGAAAGCGGACTGGTTCAGTACAACGCGATGATGAGTAGCCGGCAAGTGCGCCAATACTGTAAACTCGATAGGGCTTGCCAACACATGCTTCGCCATAGTGTCGAAGAGATGGGATTGTCGGCGCGGGCGCACGACAAAATTTTGCGAGTCGCTCGAACGATCGCGGATGTTGCTGGCGACCCATCGATCGAAGAAGTCCACTTGGCCGAAGCGATCGGTTATCGAAATCTCGACCGTGATTTTTGGACCTAATCGGTGAGCCGTTTTAGCATTAGCCGCAGTTCCAGGCTCTGAAAACGGCGGCTCATCAAGCATACCAACCGTGTTTTGCCTGGACGCAAGCTGCCTGAATCGGCTAAAGCCTGGACTCAAACCCTTTCCTACGAAACATAACGAATCGATGTCGACATCTCCTGAATTTCTTGGTCCTTATCGAATTGGTGGCGTGCTCGGTCGTGGAGGAATGGGGGCGGTCTATGAAGGAGTGCATGAGCGGTCGGGCGAGAAAGTGGCGGTCAAGTTGATTTCACAAAGCATTGGGGATGAACCGCGGTTCCGACGCCGGTTCGCTGGCGAAGTCGAAACACTCAAACGGCTAAAACACCCAGGAATCGTCCGCTTGGTCGGCTACGGCGAAGAGAACGGCCAACTCTTCTATTCGATGGAGTTGGTCGAAGGCGAACCGCTGCAAGCGATGATACGCCGCGAGAAGCGATTGTCGTGGGAAACCACGATCGACATCATGATCCAGGTCTGTGCGGCGCTCAAACATGCACACGACTTCGGGGTCATTCACCGCGATTTGAAACCAGCCAACTTGATCCTGACTTCCGACCATCAAGTCAAGTTGGTCGATTTTGGGATTGCTAAGCTGTTTGGGTTTGGCGAACAAACGTTGGCCGGTTCCGTCCTTGGCACCGCCGACTATATGGCACCAGAGCAAGCCGATGGCGATGGCGTAACCGTTCGCACGGACCTGTATGCTCTCGGCAGTGTCATGTATGCGATGTTGACTGGAAAGCCACCTTTCAACCACAAGAGCATCACGCAAGTCATCAAGTCGTTGCGAAACGAAAAACCGGTTCGCTTGGATCGAATCAATCAAGAATTACCAATCGCCCTGGTAGAACTCGTTCACCAATTGTTGGAAAAAGACGCGAAGGATCGACCACCGACCGCTTTGTCGGTGATGAATCGGCTAAAGGCGATGCGTGCTGGTTTAAAGCATCAACAAACGCTTGATGGCAAACAGGTGGGAACCCGCTATTCCGATTCAGACGATACCGATGGAAGTGGCTCGGTAATCGAAAATGCGAAAACGCCAATTGCGGGTAGTGGAGAAGGTAGCGATTCCAAAACCGTTGCGACCGTCAATTCACGCAACACCGACGCGACCGTTGGTACCGCTGAAAGTGATCATGGGGATGTGGCGATTGAAACCCAAGAACCCAAAACTCATTTTCAAACGGTTGATGCGGAGGAGGAGCGTAAGCGTCATGCAGCAAAAGGCGCTAACGTCGAAGCGGAACGATGGAAGCATGCGATTTCAGTTTGTGCGATGGGAGCCGTGCTGGTGGCTTGCGCGATCTTGTTTTTTAAAGCGCTCGAAAAGCCGACGGCGGACGAACTTTATCAATCGATTGTCCGACAAACCGAATCAGGTGATTTGCAAGCGGCACAGGATGAGATTGGACAATTTCTGAGGCAATTTCCTGCCGATTCAAGAGCCGACGAGGTGACGCAGTTCGACCGAGCCATCGAACTAAAGCGGACATTGCGACGACTTGGTGTTCAAAACAAGCTGGGGATTACCCCTTTGAATGCCGCGGAACAAGGGTTTCTCGATGCCATGTCCGGTCGCGAACAAGACCCGAAAACAGCCATCGAACGACTCAGCCAGTGGTTGGCGATTTACGATGCCGATACCATTCAAACCGATGCTGCCATGGAGTCAATGATTTTGTTGGCGAGCAATGAGATGGAACAATTACATGAGCGATACCCTGAGGTTTTGGTTGATCCTCGAGCCCAGGAATTGATTGAACGTGTCGATGCAGCGCTGAAAAAGATGCCAGTCGACAAGGCGAGTTTGGTACTCGAAGGCATTATCGAACTGCACCGCGATCAAGAATGGGCCGCCCCCGCGGTCGAAGCCGCCCAGCGGGGCCTCGAATCGCTGTGACGCGATTTTTGGCTTTGCTCTTCGAGCGGATTGCGCAAGCGGTCTCGAGGAGCGAAAGTGGATCCGAGCCAATCGGTGGACGCCATCCGCTCGGAAAGCGGAGCGACAGTTAGGCGGCTTTGCGTGTTTCGGTCGACTCGGTTTGATACCGCTTCCAGGTCCCCGCATCTCGGTGGAATACGACGGTCGTATCGTGGCAAACACGTTGCAAATTGCGGAGCGTTGTCGGATTTTGCCACCGCTGAGCGTTTTCAGAAACCAGTACCACATCGACTCGCCCAACCGTATGGCACAGTCGAAGCAGTTCTTGGTCAAGACTTCCGGGGAAAATTTGTGGGGATATCCCTTCGCTGCGCAAACGTTGGTGGAACTGCACCAACGATATCGCGGCCTCGTCGTTTTCGGGAGCGTCGGACATCTCGAACGAGTCGATGGCACAGTAGCGAAGCGACGAATCGGGATTGTTTTTCTGGATCGCCGAGACGACGGCGATGGCGCGTGATCCGTCGCCCACGCCGATTTCCAACAGCGAGGCGACCTTCAGCGGCGACAGCAACTTACAAAGCCCCGACTCGACGTTCGATCGCCCCAGCCCAAATAGCCCTTTGGTCGCCGCTCGTTTCGCAATGCTTGGTTTCGGGAGGCTCGCTTTCGTATCGACCGTTTTCGTATCGACCGTTTTTGTTACCGAAGCCCTCACCGCTGCTGCATGGCTCGCCCCTGGAGTCGTCGGGCCCGTCGTCGAAGTGGTTGCAAGGGCCTCTGGTTTTGGCGTTTCTGCCGCAGATCGACCGCAAAGGGAATTCCACAATTTTTTCAGCGACATCGAACGAAGGCCTCTCTTATCCAGTCTTTCGTGGTAACAGATGTAACGTCTACTCTCGTTGTATCGGCAAATCAAATTGCAAAAGTCGATTCGATGTCTCGAAATTCCGATTAGGTAGAAAGGACGCGAGTCTGCGATCTAGGTTTCCCTTGGCGAGCCCTAGACCTATGCAAAACGAGCGCTGTAGATGAAACCGATTCACGACGATTTTTCCTTCGACAACCTTGATGACATCGAAAGTTGCGAAGAGAGACTCGCGCTGTCGGCATCGCTACCAGGCGACCTGTTACTCGAAGCGCTTTCGTTCGGCAATCCGGCAAATGACCTGTCGTCATCAAACGATTTTCCGTCATTCGAGCAACCGGCCAACAGCGATCCGAGCCCAGGTTTGCTAGACCAAGCAGCGGAGATCCGAGCTGCCGCAGAGATTGGCAGTGGGTCGGTCTTGGAAGGGCATCGGTATGATGGCAGTGGCCAAACGGTGGCCGTGATTGATAGCGGTGTTGCTTGGGACCATGTTGCACTCGGCGGCGGATTTGGGCCTGGCTACCGAGTCGTCGGGGGATGGGACTTTGCCGAAAACGATGCCAATCCCTACGACGACGGCCCCGCGGGGTTTCACGGCACGCATGTCGCAGGACTATTGGCGGGAAAAACTGACGATTTCGCTGGGATGGCACCCGCCGCCGATATCGTTGCCCTGCGTGTGTTCGATGACGCGGGCATGGGCGAACTCGCATGGATCGAAGCGTCGCTGAAATGGGTCCACGATAACCGCGACAGCTTTGCTTCGCCAATCACAACCGTCAATCTATCGGTTGGAGCGGCACTCAATGCGGATAATCTTAGCGAAGCACAAAATATGCTCGAAGACGAACTGCAATTGCTTCGCCAAGACGGCATCCTCGTCTTTGCTGCTTCGGGAAATTTTTTCGGGAACTCCGTCTCCGATCAATCGATCATGTATCCCGCGTCGAGTGAATCGGTCGTGGCGGTAGGCTCGATAGGCGATGATGGACACCTTAGTCCCTTTTCACAGCGAAGCGACGGGCTGTTAGTAACCGGCGGCGAATCGATTCGCAGCGCGGTGCCCGAACACGTTTACGGGTGGGACGGACATGTCGACGATTTTGCCAGGCTTGATGGAACCAGTATGGCCACTCCGCAAATTGCCGCTGCATCGATGTTGGTTCGGCAATCGATGATCGATCAAGGCTTCAACCCGTCGATCGATGATATCTTGATGCGTTTAAGGGAATCGACGCAACCTCAAACCGATCCACTGACCGGGGCTTCCTTCCACGTTGTCGACCTCTCGTCCGCTTTACTGGCTCCGAGTGCGGATGATGTCGGCGATTCAAACGTCGGCGATTCAATCGATGTCCGCGGAGATGACCCATTGGACTCAACGAACTCCGGTGCAGAGATTCGTCACTTCACCGGTTCCAACGAGAACGATTCGTATGTACTGGATCTTACCGACGGAATTGTGCTGCGTAGCGGAGGGAACGAGTATCGTTTCGAAACGTCTGGCTCGTCCCCGTTCGAGAACGATTCAGAATTCGCAATGTCGCCTCTGGTCATCGATGTCGGGGGCGGAGCGGATTCACTTCAGATCATCGGCTCGAACCAAGCGGAACGGTTGGTCATGTACCCTGGATCAGCCCATGGCAACAAAAGCACTTTGTCGACCAATCAATTCCAGATTGAACTGCGAGGCGTCGAATCGGTGACTTTTGAGGGTGGTGGTGGATCGGATCGAGCGACGTTGTACGATTCATCGGGCGACGACACCCTTCGTTCCGGGCCGAATCAAGCGGACTTATCGGGCGTCGGTTTTCAGTTCGACGTCAAAGACGTCTCAAAGATTTTCGTGCATGCGACTGCGGGTGGGTATGACACTGCGTTGATGAGCGACTCAGCGGGCGATGACACTTTGGCCGTGAAACCGCAGTTCACGAGTTTGCGATCGGACGACACGTTTCAAGCCGCTTACGGTTTCGAGCGAGTTTTTGCCTACGCAACCGCTGGCGGCCATGACAACGCCGCGCTCTACGATTCGGCAGGCGATGATACGATGAACGTCTCCGCCGCCCGTTCAATTATCACCGGTCCGGGGTATCAGATCAACGCTCGAGGGTTCGAGTCGGTTGAGGCTTTTGCGATCAATGGAGGGATTGATACAGCCAACATTTATGCGGATGAGGCCGAAAACCAATGGCACCGCGCTCCCGATCGATTGCAATGGACAGGACAAGATGGAACGACGCGAATCGCACGCCAATTCGAGCGAGTTCAAGCCTTCGAACAATACGAACCGATCCCCATCTCGACTCAATCCATCGAGCAATCGACAAGCAATTTACAAGCAATCCTCGACCATTCCGAAGAACGTCTTCGCCGCGAACAATTGGCAACCCAATCGGTCTTTGAATGGCTGGGACGAGAAGTCTAGCTACTTTCCACCGTACCAAACGCCGCGCCGCCAATTGTGACGTTCGAGTCGGGTGAGCATATCGGCAGGAAGATCTCGCAATTGACTCGTACGAGTATTCTGCTCGACCTGCTGAACATTCCTCATGCCAGCGATCACGGTGCTGACTTCGGGACGCGACAATGCGAACTTTAACGCCACATCAGCCATCGTGTAGTCTTCTTCTAATCCGAATGCGGCAATATCTTTTCGAATCGCTTCGGCCCTTTCGACCGACCGCTGCATTCGATCACCCGCGAAATAGTGGTGACGAAAATCGTCTTCGGGAAAATGGTGGTCTGCTGAATACTTGCCCGTTAGTACGCCTTCATCGAGTGCGACTCGAACGATCACGCCCGTACCGGTTTCCGCAGCAACGGGCAATAATTGAGCCATCGGTTCTTGATGAAATAGGTTAAAGATGACTTGCACGACGTCGACTAAGCCATTTCTCATCAATTGAATCACACAATCCTGATCGTGCTCGGGCGTACTGACTCCGATCAAATTGATTTTCCCTTCGTCGCGAAGTCGGTGTAAAACCATCAATGGCTGCGGGTCATCGTTCCACGCTCGCGTCCAAGTATGCAGTTGCAGTAGATCGAGTCGTTCGACACCCAGATTCTGCAAACGCTCGTTGATATTGTCACGCAAATAGGCTGCCGAATATCGGTCTTGCCAGCGGCAGGTTGGGCTTGGCGGCCAAGGGCCATCGGCAGGTGGCGATTTGGTCGCTACGAAAACCTCTTCGCTGCGGTCTTTCAAAACATCCGCTATCACCCGCTCACTGTGGCCGTCTCCGTAGATCGCTGCGGTATCGATGAAGTTGACACCGCGATCAATGGCTGTATTTAATACTAGCTTCGACTCAGCATCTTGCTGCTTGCCCCATCCTCCGCCGACCGCCCAAGCACCGAAGCCGATTTCGGAGACACGGATGGGTGGCGAGGCTTGATTGGTGGTTTCGACCGGTATTTTGGAGGCGGAAAGCGGACGGGTGTGCATGTTTGAATAAATCGGTTGCTGAATTTGGAATGGATTTGATGGTAGCCGAAGCCGTTAACGGCTTTCATTGTCCAGCGTGGACGAAAGTCTTGACGACTCCCGCTACAAGGGAATGATAAAGTTTGTCGATTGAAAGCATCAGTTCAATCATGATGACCGAATCGGTGATCTTTCTCGACCGATTAACGCGAAGGTCTCATCTATGACGTCTGTTCTACCGAAAATTACTCTGAACGACGAGCCTGTCGTCTTGGTCCCCAACGGCTAGCACAAAATGCTGGCATTCTTTTTTGCAGGGTGAATCGGTGGCAACATACCCAACGCGATCGCGACTTTCGATTGTAGTGCCTGTTGGTCAGGATATCACATCCTTTGAAAACTCTCTTGTCAGTGTCTTAGAGCATCTACCGAGCGGTTGTGACGTGATCGTCGCCCATGACGGAAGCTACGACGACCCCTTTGACCTTGACGATGAAGTTCAATTTGTCACGGCGGATTCGTCGAGTCCGCTCGAACTCATCGCCAACGGCGTGGAGCATGCGCGAGGACGATTCGTTCATGTGTTGGCAGGCGGGCTAACTGCCACCGCCGATTGGGTCGACGCGGCGCTCGAAAAGTTCGAACATGCGGACGTGGCTGCCGTCGCTCCTGTGGTTTGTAACAGCCGCAGTGGAAAGATTATCGCAGCGGGATGGCATGATGCTGCTACTCGGATCTGCCAACCAAGTTGCGCGTCGGCGACGAAAATCGATCGAATCGAGGCCGCACGAATCGATGGATGCTTCTTGGAAGCGTCATTTTGGAGACGCGAAAAGCTTACGGAGGTTCTCGACAGTTACGTTGGAACCACCAAAGGTTGCGAAAAAACGGCGATCCTCGAAGCTTCCTACTGTTCGGCTCTACTTGTCAAAGCAGCCAATTGGCGTTCGATAACCGCCGAAGAATGCAAGATCACCGCAGACGATAAGGTCGCGATGGCGATCACCAGACTCTGGGAAAATCCGTCCTTCCAGCGAGGCAAGCGGTTGGGGGCCATTCGCCAGCGAGTCACTGGAAAAGAAACCACCGTACCGAGCATCCTGCGCGGAGTCTTGACCAACCTGACGCGTCCCACACGAATGATCGAATCACTCGGGCAACTCGCCAGTCGTTCGGTTGCGGCTGAAATGCAGCGTCGAGTTTACGTAGATCAAGTGACTCCCTTGGAAGATACCCAACGAGAGCCCCCCTTTTTCAGCCAATACCCAACTCACATTCGACGTGCCGCCTAACAAGATCGACCCGTCTAGCGATTAAATCAACCGCGTTTAAGGGGGCGTTTTGGATACATCCTCAACGGATCGAGGCCTAGCCACCGCGAACTAGCGATCGGCTTGGCTGGCAATCGAGACGCTTCCGTTGTTCGCCATCATGCTGATGGGAGCCCAGTTGGAATGGCCGCCACGACGTCGACCGCTCAACGGTCCGGCACCTCGGCTTGGTGGATTGGCTCGCCCAGCATCTTCTACCTCTTTTTTCTCGCCAGCGGTCTCCGCTGTTTCCAACTCACCACGCACAATTCGGACGTCTTTCGGAGCTTCGATCCCGATTGCCACGCGATTGCCGGATAAACGATTCACCGTCACGACGATGTCATCGCCAATCAACAGTTGTTCACCTTCTTTGCGGCTTAAAACTAACATTTTTGTACTTCCTTGTTTATTGGGGAGGATGAATGGTGCAGGCTGTTTAGAACCAGTGTTCCATCACGTTCAACCACTAGAGCAAATTTAACGCCAATTTTCACGGAAATGACGACATATTTACTGAGCTAATGGTTCAAGCCTCGACGAGAAGCTAAAACCATGAATGATTTCGTTGGTTTGATTCAAGAAATCCATTCACGAACTTGTGACATGCTGACAGGACACTCGATCTCGCTTTCAGGTTCCCGAACTTTTCGAGAACGCAAAACGATCAAGTTGTCTCCAAATGAGACTGACAAATTGACCGCTGCCCTGCCAGACAAACTTGCCTGACAAAAGAAGTATCAGCGACCGATGTGACAAGTCTGGTCATGCTGAAATGAATTTTTGGAAATTCAAGAAATTAATCGGCTCTAATGCTATCAAAGTTCGTCGCAAGTTGAAGTGAGTCCCCCGCCTGTGCTTAACAGGGCTACCGATCGGATTGGTCTTCCATTTCTTGGATATAACGCCTGAGCCGTTCGTTTTCGTCGGTCATGTCTTTCCATTTCAACATGTTCTCGACTCGCTTTAGCAGCTCGACTTTGTTGACCGGTTTGCTCATGAAGTCATCGGTCCCCGCAGCAACCGCTCGGTCAACGTCACCAAGTTCGTTCAGCGCCGTTACCATCAAAACCATCACGCGTCGGCCACGGGGGTCCTCTTTGATCGCTTTGCAAACTTCGAATCCGCTTAGCTTTGGCATCATCACGTCAAGCAAAATCAAGTCAGGCTTGAACGTTTCGACCTTGTCGAGCGTATCTTGACCATCGACCGAGGTCTCGATCTCGCAGTCGACATTGGCGAGATAAGCTTCCAGTAATTCTCGATTGGCGACATTGTCATCAGCAATCAGGATGCGGTTCATATTATTAAGCTTCAAAGGGAAAACAGGAGGATAGGTTTAGACCAATTCTCGTTCGGCAGGCACGGGGAAACTCTTGCACATCTCGCGAATCTCATGATGGATAGACTCATGCACCGACTTGTCGTCTGGCTTCGACAATCCCTCGTAAATCCAATTCCCAATCCGCTTCATTTCATCGACCCCCATTCCTCGAGTCGTTAGCGCAGGAGTGCCGATGCGAATGCCCGATGGATCCATTGGCTTGCGAGTGTCGAACGGAATCATGTTCATATTGACCGTAATCCCGCATTGGCCGAGAACCGCTTCCGCCTTTTTGCCTCCCAGATCAACGGCCGTGACATCGACAAGCATTAAGTGATTGTCGGTCCCGCCACTGACGAGCGGCAAGCCGGCAGCCATCAGGGTGTCAGCCAGCGTTTTTGCATTTTCGATGACCGCCTTTCCGTAAGCCTTGAAATCATCGGTCATCGCCTCGGCAAAACAAACCGCTTTGCCTGCAATCACATGCATTAGCGGACCACCCTGATTGCCTGGGAACACGTTGCGATTGACCAACTTCAAATGCTCGTCCTTACAAAGAATCAAACCACTTCGCGGCCCCCGCAGCGTTTTGTGAGTCGTGGTGGTGACATAATCGGCGTATGGAACGGGGCTGTTATGCTGGCCCGCCGCGACCAAGCCCGCATAGTGAGCCATATCGACGAGCAACTTTGCCCCGACTTCTTCAGCGATTTCGGCAAACCGGTCGTGAGGAATCTCGCGAGGATATGCACTCGCACCGGCAACGATTAGTTTCGGTTTCTGCTCTCGAGCCAATTTTGCAATCTGGTCGAAATCGAGCCGATGGGTCTTGGGATCGACTCCGTAATGAAAGAAATTGTAGAGTCGACCACTCATGTTTAGCTTCATGCCATGGGTCAGGTGGCCGCCTTGGGCCAAGTCCAAGCCGAGGACGGTATCGCCAGTTTCGAGGCATGCCATGTAGACCGCCGCGTTGGCTTGCGAACCGCTATGCGGCTGAACGTTTGCCGCTTCAGCCCCGAACAACGCCTTGGCTCGATCGATGGCCAACGTCTCGACCACAT
>JGI12210J13797_10491628_pt1 | contig 10188 bp, 9 predicted proteins | sample ElkSlonscriptome_3_FD_13797 | JGI IMG/M metagenome (IMG submission 13797) | reverse complement strand
GTGGGCTCGGGTGGAGCGGTGCCGATCGAGCTGGTGATGGCCGGCTTCACCGGGGAGAGCCTGCACGCCAAGGAGTGGGGCGTGGCGCACGTTCGCAACCGGCGGGGGTTCGCCGAGGGGCTGCGGGTGGAGCACTCGGCCGAGTACATGGGGGACGCCGGGGCTGCGCTGGGGCCGTTGATGCTCGGCGTGGCGGTGGTCGGGATGCGCGACGGGAGCGTGCGCGGGCCCGCGATGGTGTGGGGGTCGTCGGACTACGAGGACCGCGGGGCGCTGATCGTGCGCGCGGCGTGACGGTCGTCAACAGCAAGACAAGAGCGATACGAGAGCAGGAGCAGGACCATGGCCCAGAAGACCTTCGCCAATTGTCGCGGCATCGCCCACAAGGGCAGCGGCGGCATGAGCATCGTGTTCCCCGACGTCTGCAAGACGCCCACGCCCGGGGGGCCGGTGCCGATCCCGTATCCGAACATCGCCAAGGCCTCGGACACGGCAGGCGGACCGAGCACGGTGAAGTGCGATGGCGAGATGCCGATGGTGAAGGGGGCCACCTACAGCAAGTCGGCCGGCGACGAGGCGGGGACGGCCGGGGGCGTGGCGAGCAGCGTGAACCGCGATGCGGCGGAGTTCATGATGTACTCGTTCGACGTGAAGATGGAGGGGAAGAACGTGTGCCGACTGGGGGACCCGTTGTTCCATAATAAGAAGAACATCATGGGGTGAGCCGCGATCATGATTACCTTGCCGTCTCGAGCTCCTCGAGTTCGAGCCCTATGAATGCTCCGTCGCGAAGTTTCATAGCGATGCTCTCGTCCGCGATGATGTCGAGCTGTGATTCGGCCAGACGAAAGAGCCGCAAGCCACCTGTCTTGCGCTCGTCGAGCGCCAGTCTGTGGAAGAACCGAAGGTCCGCCAATGAAGAGCTTTGGCTTCGATTCAGTGCAGCACACGCGACCAATCCGATGATGTTGACCACTGAGTAGTCGTTGAAGGTCGTGTTGGTCGCATTACAGTCAACGATGGCCGGAAATACCTGCAAGTTATCCACGCCTGCCCCGAGGAGCGTTTCTACCATTTCGTTCTTCATTACGCACGCAGACGGGTAGAACGAGTAAAAGAGAGGCTGTTCGGGTTCTTGTTCGTTGTCGTCTTCCTTGGAGACGGACGCGTCGGCGAGTTCTTCGTCGAGGAGCATCGTGCAGCGGTACGGGAGTGAGAGGGCATCTTCGTCTATCGGCTGTCCCGATGTCAGTGAGTGCCATATGTTCGAGATCTTGCCGATTCTCGTGTTCATGTTTACAAGGTTCACGCCCATGCGATAGAATTTTCCGCTCATGTGACTAGCCCGCGTCTCCCGGGAGCAGGAGAGGGTTTCGTGGGTGAATGAGGATTCCGTCCTTTGAGTAGATTTTGTAGTAGATGCTAGCGCGCCGGCTGACGAAGATGCGGTTCGCCTGGATGAGTGTCTTGATGATGTTCGATGCCTGATGCATGAAGAGAACAGTGCGTTTTAGTGGTCTTATAGTGACTTTCTCGTCCTTTTGTTTCGTGGTTCTGCATCGAGTGCAGGTTTGAACATGATTCAGGACGCGCTCGGCGATCTTGTCGAGAAGTTGATGAGCGGTCGTGTGGTAGCCGGAGGTCTCGATCTTCGAGTCCTCCCCTTCTTCGATGTAGTCAGTTCCGCTGTGCCGGCCCTGGTGTAATTGGTGCTTGGTTCTTCGCATGATCTCGAATGCAAGTCGTTGTTTGCGATCTGCGCTCGTCGTAGATTTCCACTGGTGCGTGGTCGATGCAAAGGGCATGAAGTATCCGTTTTCATGCCCGTTCGTGTCGTAGTCCGTGTCGGCTGCGAGGGTGTAGTCCGGGTGCTTCTCCTTTGGGGAGTCCGTCAGGAACGCAGTGATCTTCTCATGCTTGAGCCTCTTCTCTGGCAGGAGGTGATGCGTCTGGTAGGGGAAACGAGTGCCGGATATCGATAGCACGTCCCACCCTCGGGGTTTCGAATCCGGCTGATCGGGCTCGGTGATCCCGGCAGCTAGCATGTTCTCCCGGAGAATTGCCGCGTCACCTTTCTTTTCCTTGATGCCATCAATGACGAGGTTGCCTGCGACGTAGGTATCGGGCTCCTCCTCGCAGAGGGCGCTCTCGGCGCCTTGGGGCGCGCTGAGCTTGGCAATGCCTTCGCTGATTTCCATCGATGTCCTCCGTAGATGAGTTATTTGCTGGGTTGCTGATAGGGGCATGCGGTCATCGCGATGCTCTTGCGATGCTCACTGATTGGTGTAAGTGCTGCCCGGCGACGTACCAGGCTCCATTGGTGACCTTGGGATACGCTGTGATGATCTTCCGTCCATGGCAATCTGCCCTCCGTCGGTCCTGTTCGAGTCGCCGTGGCCACGCTCCGACTCTCAGCCGGTAGCGCACATCGAGTTCCTCGATCATCCACGCGCGCACCTGCGGGCTCGCCTCGACCCCGCCGGCCTCCTCGAGCGTTACGCTCGGTCCGGCTTGGCGGCCTCCGCGGACGCGCGTATCGAAGCGACCGCGGATACCCGTGCCGTGCTCCTCGATCCACTGAGCCCAGATCTGCTGGTCTCGCGGAAGCCGACGGACCCGTAGGCCTGGTGGATCGTCTCGATCCTCGTCGGGTGCTTCATCCGACTCCGAGACGCGCTCCAGCTCCTCCCGGTGCAGCTCGGCCCCCGTCAGCACGTACAGCCCCTCCGCGGCCGCCCCCCCGTAGTCCTCGTCCTCCACCGCATCGAGCAGCACCTCGATCCCCGCCACGTGCCCGAACAGCCCCACCGCCAGCAGCCGATCCACCGTCGGCGACGCCTTCGCCACCCGCTCCAGCACCGGCCACACCTCCGGCCCCCCGCCCAGCGCCAGCGGAATCGCGGCCCAGTCGTGCGTCTCGGCGATCCTCTGCGCATACGCCAACACCTCGCCCGGTGCGAAGCGAAGCGCCGCGATCGCGACCGCGCGGTGCACCGCCGGCCCCACTGGCTCTCGCAGCACCGCATACAGCTCTGCCAGCGCATCCCCGAACCCCACGACCCCCAGCGCCCACGCCACCGGCTCGAGGTCACCCTCTCGCCGCCGCAGCGCCGCGAGCAAGCTCTCCCCCACCGCCCACCCCCGCAACCCGGCCACCCGGGCCAGCGGCCCCACCACCCCCGCGGGTAGCTTCGGATCTCCGAGCATCGCCGCCACCGGCTCTCGCCACGCCTCCGGTGCATCCCAGGCCAGCGCATCCACCACCGCCCACGCTCGCGCCGGATCCTCCCAGTCGATGCCCCCGATCCAAGCCCCGAGCCGCCGCAGGTCCCCCACCCGTGCCATCAGCCGCACCGCCGTGTGCAGCTCCCCGACATCCCCTTCGAGCGCCCGGTCCTCGCACGCCTCGAACACCAGCGCATCTCCTCGCGCCAGCGCCCGCACGTGCGCCTCCGCGCGCGCCTCCAGCTCCAGCCACCCGTCGGCCGACAGCACGCCCCGGGCGCGCAGCCCGTCGCGGCGCTCGTACAGCCACGCCGCCTCGCTCCAGTGATGGTCGAACAAGCCACAGGCGTAATCGGTCGCGGCGGGCGGCAGGCGGCGGAGCGTGCTGGACAGGGACATACGGTGACTCCGGCTTCGGCTCGTCATCATACGAGCCCGCGAAGCGGCGGGTCACCGAGGCAAACGGGTCACCCCTGCATCGAAGCCGGAGCCGTCCCGAACGATCAGGCGAGCCCACGAGGCCGATCGACCACGCGCCCTCGCCCTCGCCCTCACCCTGCCCTCAGCTCATCCAGGTCTGATCCTTCTGCAGCGACCACTTGCTCGTAATCTTCCGCGGCCGCGTCCAGAACAGATACCCATCCCACCCGGTCACGTTCCCGTGCCCGAACAAACTATCGTTCCACCCGCCGAACCCAAACGGCTCGCGCGGCACCGGCACGCCAATATTCACCCCACACATCCCCGCCTCCACCTCGTTCATCACCCGCCGGGCCACGTCGCCCGAGGTCGTGTACACCGCGCTCGCGTTCCCGTAGGGGTTCTCGTTCTCGATCGCGATCGCCTGGTCCAGCGTATCGACCCGCCGGATCGACAGCACCGGCCCGAAGATCTCGTCATGCGCCGCCGGCATCTCCCCGGTGATCCCATCGAGCACGGTCGGCCCCACCCAGTGCCCACCGGGCGTGGGCTTGCTGCCGCGGCCATCGAGCAGCACCTTCGCCCCTTGCTCCTCGGCCTGCCGAATATAGCCCTCGATCCGCTCCACCCCCGCCGCGTTGGTGATGGGCCCCATGTCCTCGCCCAGCTTCATCGCCGCGCTCCTCCGCGCGACCTCGTCGATGATGTGCTGCACGTCGCCCACCGCCACGAGCACCGAGGCGGCCATGCACCGCTGCCCCGCGCAGCCCGTATACGACGCGACCACGTTGTCGGCGGTCAGCTCGGGATCCGCATCGGGCACCACGATGAGATGATTCTTGGCCCCGCCCAGGCACAGCGCCCGCTTGCCGGTGGCCGCCGCCCGCCCGTAGACCAGCTTGGCCACCCGGGTCGATCCCACGAACGCCAGCGCCTCGATCCCCGGGTGATCGCACAGGGCCTCCACCGCATCGCGCCCGCCCTGCACCAGGCTCAGGATGCCGGCGGGCAGCCCCGCCTCCTCGAAGATCGACACCAGCTTCAGCGACGACAGCGGCACCTGCTCGCTGGGCTTGAGCAGGAACGCGTTGCCGCCCACCAGCGCCTGCGGGAGCATCCACAGCGGCACCATGAACGGGAAGTTGAAGGGGACCACGCCGGCCACCACCCCCAGCGGGGCGTGCACCACCTCGCAGCGGACCCCGCGGCTGACCTCGAGCTGGCTGCCCGCGGCGAGGTTGGGCAGCGAGCAGCCGAACTCGACGCACTCGATGCCCTTCTCCACCTCGGCCTTGGCCTCGGCGTAGACCTTGCCGTTCTCGTGGCTCACCAGCCACGACAGCTCCTCGAGGTCGCGCACCATGATCTCGCGCGCCCGGTACATCACGTGGGCCCGCTCGCGCATGGGCCACTGCTGCCAGTCCTTCACCGCGGCCGCGGCTGCCTTCACCGCGGCGTCGACGTCGGCCCCGGTCGACATCCCCACCCGGGCGATGGCCTCGCCGTGCCGCGGGTTGACGACCTCGAGGGACGCGGAGCCGGAAGGGTCGACCCAGGCGCCGCCGATGTAATTGCGGGCGTCGACGTAGCGGGTCATCTCGTAGGAACGTGCTTCGAAGCGGGGGATCATGATGGGGCCTCCAGGGTCGAGGCCGAGGGCCTCGGGGCGAGGGCCGAAGGGTCGCGGGCCCAGCGGGCAGGCGACCGAGCGGCCGAGCTCAGGATTCGATCGGGGCAGGGCCAGAGTCGGGGTAGAGCACCCGCATCAGCCCCAGGTAGAGCGCGCCGGCCACGATGAAGCCGACGAACCAAGCATAGGTGTAGACGTCGTCGAGCCAGGCGGGGATGGCCCCGTCGGCCAGGGCCCCCGCTTGATGCAGGAAGCCAGGTACGTTGGGGGCCACCGCCACCACGAAGGCGATGAGCGCCGCGCGGTTGATGCCCCCCGAGTACCGGTAGGGCCCGTGGCGGTGGTACAGGCCCGAGAGATCGAGCCGGGTGCGCCGCAGCAGGAAGTAGTCGGCGATGAGGATGCCACCGATGGGCCCCAGCAGCGCCGAGTAGCCCACCAGCCAGGTGAAGATGTAGCCGCCGGTGGTCTCGATGAGCTTCCACGGGAAGATCACGAAGCCCAGCCCGGCCGTGATGAACCCGCCCAGCCGAAAGCCCACCCGCTCCGGCGCGGCGTTGATCATCGCGTTGGCCGGCGACACCACGTTGGCCGCGATGTTGGTCGACAGCGTGGCCACGGCCAGCGCGAGCAGCGACAGCACCACCGTGAAGCCGCCGCCGATCCGACCCGCGAGGATGGTGGGATCCCAGATCGCCTCGGCCGGCGCGCCGGTGACCGGATCGGCGAAGATCACCGTGGTGGCCGAGGTCACCGCCACGCTGATGAACGCGAACAAGGTCATGGTGGTGGGCAGGCCCAGCGCCTGGCCCAGCACCTGGTCGCGCTGCGTGCGAGCGTAGCGGGTGAAATCGGGGATGTTGAGCGACAGCGTGGCCCAAAACCCCACCATGGCGGTCAGCGAGGGCACGAACACCGAGAGGAACTCGCCCTCCCGCGCGCCGCCGGGCCCGAACTGGCCCTCGTTGGCGAGCATGGCGTCGAAGCCCCCCGCGGCCGAGTAGGCCCACCCCAGCAGCAACAACCCGATCCCGATGAGGAACGGGGCGGCCATCGTCTCCAGCCGGCGGATCGACTCGACCCCGCGGTAGATGATGACCAGCTGGAGCACCCAGAAGCCCACGAAGCAGGCCAGCTCGCCGGCGTTGATGCCGAACAGCGCCAGATCGGGGCCTGCGAGCACGTCGCCGGCCAGCGCGTTGACGAGCTGGTAGACCGCAAAGCCGCCGAACCAGGTCTGGATGCCGAACCACCCGCAGGCCACCAGCGCCCGCAGCAGCGACGGAATGTGGGCCCCGTTGATCCCGAAGCTGGCCCGGGCCAGCACCGGGAAGGGCACCCCGTACTTGGTGCCCGCGTGCCCGTTGAGCACCATCGGCACCAGCACGATCAGGTTGCCCAGCAGGATCGTGACCACCGCCTGCCACCACGACATGCCCTCCTTGATGAGCGAGGCGGCCAGCGTATAGGTGGGCACGCACACGACCATGCCGATCCACAGGCTGGCCATGTTCATCACCGACCAGTGGCGCTCGGCGTCGCTGGCGGGGCGAATGTCGTCGTTGTAGAGCCCCGGATCCGGGTCTCGAACCGTCGAGGAGGGCATCGGCTCGATCTCCATACCAACACCGAGCCTCCCGCGCCAAGGGCCGACTACTCGGCCTTGGGCAGCACCCGCTCCACCGGGCGGGGCTCGGCCAGCGTGTTGCGGGCCTTCTGCGAGTCCCAGTAGGGCGCCCAGCAGGGCCGGTCGACGTAGCGGCCGCGGCCGCGCTCGGTCTTCAGCTTGCCGTCCTCCCACACCACCATCCCGCGGCTGAGGGTCACCGCCGCGCTGCCGGTGACCTCCATGCCCTCGTAGATGTTCATGTCGATGTTCTGGTGGTGGGTCTTCGCCGAGATCGTGCGGGTGGCGTTCGGGTCCCACACCACGATGTCCGCGTCGCTGCCCGGGGCGATCACCCCCTTCCGGGGGAAGATGTTGAAGATCTTGGCCGTGTTGGTGGACGTCACGGCCACGAACTCGGCCGGGGTGAGCCGGCCGGTGCGCACGCCGTGGTGCCACAGCACGCTCAGCCGGTCCTCGACGCCGCCGGTGCCGTTGGGGATCTTGCGGAAGTCGCCCAGCCCCATGCGCTTCTGCGGGGTGCAGAAGCAGCAGTGATCGGTGGCGGTGGTCTGGAGCATGCCCGACTGAAGCCCCCGCCACAGCGCGGCCTGGTGCTCCTTGGCCCGGAACGGCGGGCTCATCACGTAGGCGGCCGCCTTGTCCCAGTCGGGGTCGCGGTACACCGACTCGTCGATCACCAGGTGCTGGGCGAGCACCTCGGCGAACACCCGCTGGCCCTCCAGCCGCGCCCGGGTGACCGCCTCCAGCGCGTCGATGCAGGAGGTGTGCACCAGGTACACCGGCACCCCGAGCACCTCGGCGATGCGGATGGCCCGGTTGGCCGCCTCGCCCTCCACCTCGGGGGGGCGCGACAGCGGGTGCCCCTCGGGCCCGGTGAGGCCCTTGTCGTACACGTCCTGCTGGAGCACGTAGACCAGGTCCCCGTTCTCGGCGTGGATCGTGCACAGGGCCCCCAGCTCGCGCGCCGTCTTGAAGCTGTTCACCAGCGTCTCGTCGTCGCACATCATGGCGCCCTTGTAGGCCATGAAGTGCTTGAAGCTGTTCACGCCGTGGTCGCGGCACAGCGTGACCATCTGCTCGCGCACCTCGTTGCTCCACCAGGTCACCGCCACGTGCAGCGAGTAGTCGCACGCGGACTTCTCCGCCCAGCCCCGCCACTGGTGGTAGGCGTCGAGCAGGGGCTGGTTGGCCTCGGGGATGGCGAAATCGATGCACATCGTGGTGCCGCCCGCCGCCGCGGCCGAGGTGCCGGTGAAGAAATCCTCCGAGGCCTTGGTGCCCATGAAGGGCAACTCCATATGGGTGTGCGGGTCGATCCCGCCCGGCATCACGTAGGCTCCGTCGGCGTCGATCGTGCGCACGCCCGCGGGGGCCTCGAGATCCAGCCCCACGGCGGTGACGATCTCTCCTTCGATGAGAACATCAGCGCGATACGCACCTTCCGCATTGACGACGGTGCCTCCTCGGATCAGAACGTTGGATGGGATGGCCATGGAACAGCTCCTTTCGGGCCATGCGGTGCGGGGGCGCACCACAACGGGCCCAGATCCCACCTACCTTGCCAGCTGGCCGAGCGCGCGCCAATGCGTCCGGGAGTCCATGGTGCGGATGATGGGAGAAAACACTGTCTTTGTAAGGGTTTGGCCCGGCGAGATATCATCGAGAGGGGAGTGGAGCACGATGGACGCGGACGAGACGGGAGCGACCCACTTCCTCCGAAACATCATCGACAGCATCGGCGACCCGATCGTCGTGAAGGATGAGCATCACCGGTTCATCGAGATCAACCGGGCGGCCTGCGAGCTGATGGGCTGCACCCGCGAGGAGGCCTTGGGCCGGACCGATCACGACTTCTTTCCCAAGCACGAGGTCGACGTGTTCCATGAGAAGGACGCCGAGGTGTTCGGCACCCTGGAGGAAAACCTCAACGAGGAGTCGATCACCGATGCCCAGGGCGAGACCCGCACCATCTCGACCAGGAAATCGGTGCTCATGGGGCCCGATGGTCGCAAGCTTCTGGTAGCGGTCGCGCGTGACATCACCTCGCTGCGCGAGGCCGAGCAGCGCAACCTCGAGATGAACCAGCGGCTGGCCAGCTCGGCCAAGTTCGCGGCGCTGGGCGAGATGGCCGGGGGCATCGCCCACGAGATCAACACCCCGCTGGCCATCATCCAGGGGCTCGCCGACGAGCTGGTCGACATGGCCGAGGACGACGCCTTCGAGCTGTCGGAGGTGCTGCGGATCAACGGGGAGATCAACCGCACCATCGCCCGGATCTCTCGCATCATCAGCGGGCTGCGATCGTTCGCCCGCGACGGTCGAAAGGACGCCCCCCGGGTGGTGTCGCTCGACATGCTGGCGTTCGACACCCTCGCGCTGTGCGGCGAGAACCTCCAGGCCCGCGGCATCACGCTGGAGATCTCCGGTGGGGCGAGGGGGGCTCATGTGCAGTGCCGACCCACGCAGATCGTCCAGATCTTGCTCAACCTGCTCAACAACGCGCGCGACGCGGTGCAGGACACCGATGATCCCCGGATCGAGCTGAACGCCTCGGTGTCCCCCGATGGCTGCGCGCAGCTGCGGGTGATCGACTCGGGGCCGGGCATCTCGCCCCCCCTGCGCGAGCGCATCATGGATCCGTTCTTCACCACCAAGCCGGTGGGAGCGGGCACCGGAATCGGCCTGAGCATCGCCAAGGGCCTGGCCGAGGACAACGGTGGCTCCCTGGTCCTCGACGTACACCACCCCTCGACCTGCTTCGTGCTGAGCCTGCCGCAGGTCGAGGAGGGCGCTGTCACTCATCAAGGAGGAACGAGGATATGAACGCGTCTCGGGTGTTGATCGTGGACGACGAGGAGCAGCTGGTGCAGATCCTCCGTCGGGTGTTGGTGCGCAGATTCTCCGTCGAGGTCGACACGGCTCGCGATGGTCGATCGGGGGTCGATCATGCCGCGCAGCACACCTACGACCTCATCATCTCGGACATCCGCATGCCGCAGATGGACGGGATCTCGATGCTCCAGCACATCCGGTGCAACGAGGGCCCCAACCGCGGCACGCCGGCCGTGCTGCTGACGGGGCACCACGACGAGGGCAAGGCCGCGGCCACCGCCCTCGGCGCGCACTTCGTGGCCAAGCCGTTCAGCCGCCAGCGGCTGTGCGACATCGTGGGGGAGCTGCTGCCCGCCCCCTCTGCCCCCACCGCCCCCTCCGTCCCCTCCTAGCGGCGAGGCAGGGCCGGGCCGGGTAGGACCGGCCGCGGGCGGGCGATCGAGCCGGCGGA
>JGI12210J13797_10734782_pt1 | contig 10191 bp, 8 predicted proteins | sample ElkSlonscriptome_3_FD_13797 | JGI IMG/M metagenome (IMG submission 13797) | reverse complement strand
AGAAAAAAAATCGCCAATCTTTTCCTCGATGTCTTGGTTAGCATCGTGATCGACGATTTGATCGGATGGCTTCATTGATTTGTCTTTGGACTGGCGGACGGGCGACTTGCCGACATTGAGCTTGCGAACAGACGTTTCGGCTTCAGCACCTTCGCTTCGTTGAGTTCAGCAATGCCGACAAATTCGTCGCTGGTGTAGACGCGCACTTGACCCGTTCGACCAGAGACTGAAGCGATGACCTGGCCCTGGCGCAATTGACGCGCCTGCACCGAATCAAGTTCGACGGCAGGCAGATGATGCAACGCCAGGTCCGGGGCCAGCAGCTTGGCACGGGACTGGTCTTGATCTGCCGCTTCCAGCGCATCCAGGGTAATGGCGCGTTCAATACTGAACGGCGCGCTGGCCGTGCGTCGTAAGGCGCTCAAGTGCGCGCCGCAGCCCAAGTCCTCGCCAATATCGCGGATGAGTGAGCGGATGTATGTGCCTTTCGAACATTGAACGTTCAGCGAGAGCTTAGGCGTTGACCAATCAAGTTGAGTCAACTCATGAATCACGACCGAGCGCGGCGGGCGTTCAACCACCTCGCCAGCGCGAGCCAGTTTATAAAGGCGCTTGCCCTTGTGTTTCAGGGCCGAATACATGGGCGGGACTTGCTCGATCGGGCCGCGAAATGCGTCAAGCACAGATTCGATTTTGCATGCATCGAGTTCTGGCACTGGCCGCCGTTCAAGCACCTGACCCTCGGCATCTTCGCTATCGGTGGTAACGCCCAGCGTCGCTTCTGCGCGGTATGCCTTGTCGGCCTCGAGCAGGAAACCAGAGACCTTGGTTGCCTCACCAAAGCACAGCACGAGCAAGCCAGATGCCATAGGGTCAAGTGTGCCAGTGTGGCCAGCTTTGCGGATACCCAATAAACGCTTGGCCCGGCCCAGTGCAGCGTTTGAGGTGATTCCAGACGGCTTGTCCAGCAAGAGAATACCGGACGGTGAAGGGGACGGCGATAGGGACGGAGTGCGACTAGTAGTCAAGACAGGTCACAGAGAAAAAGGAATCACCAAGACAGACATATAGCTTTCTCTGAGACTTTGCGTCTCTGCGAGAGTAAGTTCTTAATCTTTTCTTCGTGTACTTCGTTGTAACCAATCTCTCCGCGCCTCTGCGAGAAAAAATCTTGCTAGACGAAGGCACTGACGCAGAGGCTGATGAGGCCGCCTGAGAAAATTCCAAGGGCCAGTACGGCAACGCCGTTGATCGCCAAAACCGCGCGAAAGTCGACCGGTGCCGAGATCTCGCTGGCGTCATCGGGCTGATCAAAGTACATCAGCTTGACGATACGCAAATAGTAGAACGCGCCAATGACCGACGTGATAACTGCCAGCACGGCCAGCCAGACGAAATCTGCCGACAGGGCCGCGGCAATCACTTGCCATTTGGCAAAGAAGCCGAGGAACACCGGCACCCCTGCCAGCGAAAACATGATCATCAACATCAACAGAGCGTGCCAGGGATCGCGTTTAGCAAGACCTTTGTAATCATCAAGCTGGTCAGCTTCGCGTTCGGGCGTGGACATCATTATGACCATGGCGAAAGCGCCTGCGGACATGATGGCGTAGGAAATCGCGTAGAACATTGCCGCCGAGTAGCCTTCCGGTGTACCGGCAATGACGCCCATCAGCATGAAGCCCATGTGCGAAATAGTGGAATAGGCCAGCATTCGTTTGATATTGGTCTGGGCAATAGCGACCACATTCCCCACAACCAAAGACAGCGCGACAAGAATCGCCAGCATGTTCTTCCAGTCGTCATGGAGCCCGATCAATCCGTTATCCAGCAGTCGAATCGCTAGCGCCAGATAAGCCAACTTGGGTAATGAAGAAATCAGCGTGGTGATCGCAACCGGTGCGCCGTGATACACGTCCGGCACCCACATGTGGAAAGGCACTACGCCTATCTTGAACGAGATGCCAATGACAATGAATACAAGGCCGAACGCCAGGATCATTGAATCACCGGCCCCACCAGCCATGTTCTGGCTGATCACGGCCAGATCAAGCGACCCCGTCGCACCATAGATCAGACTCATGCCATACAACAACATGCCGGACGCCAAAGAGCCCAGCACGAAATACTTCATCGCGGCCTCTGAGCCGTAGCGCGAGTCGCGGTCAAAGGCGACCAGTGCGTAGGTCGACAGGGCCAGCAATTCCAGCCCCAAGTAGACGGTGATCATGTTCGATGCTGAAATCATGACCATGACACCGAGCAGAGCGAACAGGCTCAGGGTGTAGAACTCGCCCTTAAACAGCTTGAACTGGCGCAGCGAATGCTTGGCATACACAAAGACGGCAGCCAGCGTTATGTAGGCAAAGACCTTCAGCACGTCACCAAACCGATCACGGATAAATGTATCCGAAAAGGCGTAGGCTACCTCGCCGACCGGGAGCATCACGCGCAAGGTAAGAATGGCGGCAAACACCAGCGTCAATAAGGCCAGCATGTGGGTCAAGCCACGACGCTCGTCCGAAATAAACAGGTCAGCCAAAAGCACAACGCAGGCCATCGAAAGGACAAAAATCTCGGGCAGCGCCAGTTGTAAATCAACAAGGGTCATTTTTTAATCCAATTCACCACGAAGGGCACGAAACAACATGTGAAGGAAAAAATTTCCTCGCGCCGTTCGAATACTCTGCGGTTCAATTTAATACTTGATCCCAGGACTTCCATCCTCATCCAACCTTTGACTGAACAATATGTTCAACCAGGTTCTGGACTGAGGCTTCCATCATTTCGATCAGGGGATAGGGCCAAACGCCTACGCCTAGAATAAAGATCGCCAGGGTAGTCAGCATGATCCACTCGCGACGACCCAGGTCTTTGAGAGCAGCAACGCCGTCGTTGGCAATCTCACCATAAAAAACGCGCTTGACAAGCCATAAACTGTAAGCTGCACCCAGCAGCAGCGTGGTTGCCGCAACAAAGGCGAACCAGAAACTAGCGTGGAAGGCGGCCAGGATCACCATGAACTCGCCAACAAAGCCGGAGGTGCCCGGCAGACCCGAATTGGCCATAAAAAACAGCACGGCGAACATGGCAAACCAGGGCATGGTGTTGGCGACGCCACCGTAAGCTGAAATCTCGCGGCTGTGCATGCGGTCGTACAACACGCCGACGGCCAGGAACATGGCGCCCGAGATAAAGCCGTGCGAGATCATCTGCACCATGGCACCGCTGATGCCCAAACCGGCGCCGGTCAACTCACCGGTGTTTCGCAGAATGGCGAAGCTCAGGAAAAGGCCCAAGGTGACAAATCCCATATGAGAGATCGAGCTGTAGGCGATCAACTTCTTCATGTCGGACTGGGCCAGCGCGACAAATCCGATGTAGGTGATTGCAACCAGCGACAAGCCAATCACCAGCCAGTCCAGCTCGGCGGCGGCATCCGGCACGATCGGCAGTGAGAAGCGAACCAGCCCGTATCCACCGATTTTCAGCATCACGGCGGCCAGTACGACAGAGCCCCCGGTAGGTGCCTCGACGTGAGCGTCCGGCAGCCAGGTATGAACCGGCCACATCGGAACTTTGACCGCAAAGGCGATCAGGAAGGCCAGGAATATCCAGATCTGCGCATCCATCGGAATCGACATCTGATGCAGATCAGCAATCGCAAAGCTTCCGCTCTGCAGATACATCCAGATCAATGCAATCAACATGAACACCGAACCGAAGAAGGTGAACAGGAAAAATTTGATCGTGGCATAAATTCGGTTCGGCCCACCCCAGATGCCAATAATCAAGAACATCGGCACCAGCATGGCTTCAAAGAACACGTAGAACAACAGGGCATCCATCGCCCCGAACATGCCGACCATCAGACCCTGCAGCATCAGAAAAGCGGCCATGTATTGATGCGGACGATCATCAATCCGCCAGCCGCCGATCACCACCAGCACGCCGATCAACGTGGTCAAAAGAATCAGCGGCAGAGACAGCCCGTCAACGGCCAGGTGATAATGGATATTGAAGGCCTGGATCCAGACTGTCTTTTCCTCGAACTGCATCGCCGCAGTCGTCACATCGAAACCGGCGTAGAGCAGGACCGAGAGCAGCAGACAAGCGACTGCGCTGATCAGTGCAAATGGGCGGGCTAGATCCGCGAAACGTTCACCAAAGGCAATTAGCGCTCCGCCGGCAAGGATTGGGATCCAGACCAACAGACTCAGAAGGGGCCAATCAAACATGAATCATCATCCCCTTAGCGCAGCAAAACGAAGGACGCGAGCAGGGCCACCAGGCCGACAATCATCGCGAACGCGTAGTGAAAGAGGAGCCCGGATTGGGTCTTGCGCATAAGCCCTGAGGCCCGCTCAACGACCTTGGCCGACCCATTGATGATGACGCCGTCGATCAAGAATCGGTCGCCTGCCTTGGACAAGCTGGAGGCCAGCATCAAACCACCCTTGGTGAATACGTTCTGATAGAGCTCATCAAACCCGTATTTCTTATCCAGAATGGTCCAGACCACGTGGCCACGTTTTTTGAGCGTTGCAGCAATGCCTGGTTTAAACAGATAAATAAAGGTCGCCACGCCAACGCCAGCCATCGCCAGGAGAAAAACTTTCGTTTCAAACCCGTGTAAACCAAACGCGAAGGGCCCATGGAATTTTTCACTCAGCTTCGCCATAACATCGTGTGCTTCACGAACATATATGGCGTCAGACAGCGCGCCGCCGAACAGCAGCGGTTCAACAGTGAAATACCCAATGCAGGCAGACGGGATCGCCAGCAGAATTAGTGGAATGGTCACCACCCAAGATGATTCTCTCGCGTGGCTGGCGGTCTCGGCGTCCATTCGGGTCGGGCCGTGAAAGGCCAGATAGAGCATGCGGAAGGAATACAGCGCGGTGATGAATACGCCGGCGTAAACCGCAAAGACGGCAAAACTTGCACCCGGCCGATCGACCAGTTTGACCGCCTCGATAATCATGTCCTTCGAGTAGAAACCGGAAAAGAATGGAAATCCGATCAGCGCCAGCGTTCCAATCCAGGCCGTCGCTGTCGTAATTGGCATGTATTTGCGCAAGCCGCCCATCTCGCGCATATCCTGCTTATGGTGCAACGCGATGATCACCGAGCCTGCGCCCAGGAACAGCAGCGCTTTGAAAAAAGCGTGAGTCATCAGATGGAAAATGGCCGCAGAGTAGGCGGATGCCCCAAGAGCCACCGTCATATAGCCAAGCTGTGAGAGCGTGGAATACGCCACCACACGTTTGATGTCATTCTGCACAATCCCGACCAGCCCCATAAACAGAGCAGTGATCGCACCCAGAGTCAGAATAAAGCTCAGGGCCGTCACTGACATCTCGAACATCGGCGACAGACGCGCCACCATGAAGATGCCGGCCGTGACCATGGTTGCCGCATGAATCAAGGCCGAAATAGGCGTTGGGCCTTCCATCGAGTCCGGCAGCCACACATGCAGTGGGACCTGGGCCGATTTACCCATGGCACCAATAAACAGGCAGATACAGATCACGGTCATGACCTGCCATTCGGTCTGTCCGAACAGGCTGATCGTCATGCCCTCAACCGCAGGAGCAGCCGCGAAGGCCTCGGCATAGTCCAACGTGCCCATGTAGTAGACGACCGCGGCAATTCCGAGCAAGAAACCGAAATCACCCACCCGATTGACCAGAAATGCCTTGAGGTTGGCTTTGACCGCCGAGTCCTTTTTGAACCAGAAACCGATCAGCAGATAAGACACCACGCCAACGGCTTCCCAGCCAAAGAAAAGCTGCATGAAGTTATTGGCCATCACCAGCATCAGCATGGCGAAAGTGAACAGGTTGATATAGGCAAAGAAGCGCTGATAACCCGGATCGTCATGCATGTAGCCAATCGTGTAGATGTGGACCATGAACGAGACAAAGGTCACGACCACCATCATCAGCGCGGTCAGGCTGTCAACGAGGAAACCGATTTCGAAACGCAGGCCGTCGCTTATCGCCCAGGTGTAGACCGAATAATTCAGCACCGGCAGGTCATTGAAAAACACCTCCCAGGCAACGTAGGTCGACAACAGGAACGAGCTCGCTACGGCCAATATAGTGACCCAATGCGCACCGGCACGACCGACCTGATGGCGCAGCAAGCCGGCAATCAGGCAGCCAAACAGCGGCAGCAATGGAATCAGCAGAAGTATGGTTTGTATTGTCATTATTCGAATGTCATTCGCTTATCGTTCGAGCGTCATTTGTTGGTCAACCCTTCAAGTCTGCGAGCTCATCGACACTGATCGTGCGTCGATTGCGGAACAGGACCACCAGAATCGCCAGGCCAATCGCTGCTTCTGCCGCCGCCACGGTCAAAATGAAAAAGACAAACACCTGACCGTCGATATGATCGAGAAAATGCGAGAAGGCGACAAAATTCATGTTGACCGCCAGCAACATCAGTTCAATGCACATCAGCAGAATCAGGACGTTCTTTCTATTCAGGAAAATACCGGCCACGCTGATACAAAACAACGCCGCACCCAGGCTGATGAAATGCGCTAGAGTCAACATTTAGACTCCTCCCCTTCAGCGTCCATCTTGACCAGACGTACACGCTCATCGCGCTTGATCCGCACCTGCTGACTGGGGTCCTGTGACTTGGTCTCGGGTCGGCGGCGATGAGTCAGCGCGATGGCCGCAATAATGGCAACCAGCAAGATCACAGCCGCGATTTCAAAAGCGTAGAGATAGGTGCTGTAGAGCACCTCACCGACCGCGGTGGTATGGCTGTAACCTTGCGGCTTGACCATCGGCAGCGCTTGAGTTTCCATGCCGCGGGTCCAGATCACCATGAACATCTGCGCGGCCATCGCAAAGGCGACCAACAGGCCCACGGGGAGATAGCGGGCAAAGCCTTCTTTGACCGGGTTGACGTTGACATCCAGCATCATCACCACGAACAAGAACAGCACCATAACGGCGCCGACATAGACCAGCACCAGCACGATGGCCAGGAATTCTGCCTGCATCAGCATCCAGATGCACGCCGCTGAGAAAAACGACAGCACCAGAAACAGCACGGCATAGATCGGGTTACCGACCGTCACTACGCTGAGCGCAGATCCAATCAAAACCCCACCGAACAGGTAAAAGGCGATTTCAACTATGGGCATGCCTGACTCTCAATTCCTTTTCTAATCCACTTTCATCAGCCGAATTCAAGACCAGAAGCATCACTTCCAATCACGGACTCCCGACCGTCTTTTCAGCAACCAACTAAACCAATTTAACTAACGAAACCAACTAAACGAGCCTTACCGATACGCCGCATCTTTCTGACGTGCGGCTGCGATCTGATCCTCAAACCGGTCGCCGATGGCTAAAAGCTGCTTCTTCGTGACGATGTTCTCGCCGCGATTTTCAAAGTGATACTCACTGATGTCGGTCTCAACAATCGAATCCACCGGGCACGATTCTTCGCAGAACCCGCAGTAGATGCACTTGAACAGATCAATGTCGTAGCGGGTGGTGCGACGCGTGCCGTCTTCGCGCTGATGCGAGTCAATGGTGATCGCGAGCGCCGGGCAGACCGCTTCGCACAGCTTGCAGGCAATGCAGCGCTCTTCCCCATTGGGATAGCGCCGCAAGGCGTGCAGTCCGCGAAAACGCGACGACTTCGGGTTCTTTTCTTCCGGATAATTCAGCGTTTCCTTTGGCGCATGCCAGTAGCTGAAGGTCAGTTTAAGACCCTGCAACAGTTCAAGCAGCATCAACGATTTGAAATAACGGCTTACGGCTTGCATGGCATCAACCTCCGTACCAGCCCATCACGCGGAACAGGCCCGCCACCATGATCCAGACGATGGTGATCGGGATGAAGACCTTCCAGCCCAGACGCATGATCTGGTCATAGCGATAGCGCGGAAAGGTCGCGCGGAACCAGAGATAAAAGAAACAGAACACGGCCGTCTTGGCCAGGAACCAGTGAACGCCACCCGCACCCAGGAAGGTCTCACCGAGCACCGGCACACCCTGGAAGGGACTCAACCAGCCCCCCATGAACAAGATGGCGCACAGGGCAGAGATCAGGATCATGTTGGCGTATTCGGCCAGGAAAAATACGGCGAATGCTGAGCCTGAATACTCGGTATGAAACCCGGCCACAATCTCGGACTCGCCCTCGGCAACGTCAAACGGTGCCCGGTTAGTCTCGGCCACACCGGAGATAAAGTAAATCACGAACAGCGGAAACAGGGGCAGCCAGAACCAGGTCAGGATGCTGCCGCTTTGCTGCAGAACAATGCTGGTCATATTGAGCGTGCCCGACAGCACGATAACCCCCACCAGGGCAAAGCCCATGGCGATTTCGTAGCTGACTGTCTGGGCGGCAGAGCGCAGGCCGCCGAGCAACGCGTATTTGGAATTCGACGCCCAGCCGCCGATCAGAATGCCGTAGACGCCCATGGAGGTCATGGCCAGCACGAACAACAGGCCGGCATCAATGTCTGCCAGCACCATCCAGTCGTCGAACGGCACGACCGCCCAGGCAGCCAGTGCTGGTGCGAGCGAGAGAATCGGAGCCAGCAAGAACAGAAAACGATTGGCGTTGGCAGGAATGATCAGTTCCTTGAACAACATCTTGAAAACATCAGCGAACGGTTGCAGCAATCCCAGTGGACCAATCTGATTGGGACCACGACGGCTTTGCATATTGCCGATCACTTTGCGCTCAAAAAACGTGAAATAGGCCACGCTAATGGTCACCGGCAAGACGATGGCCAAGACCTTGGCTACCGTCCAGAGCAGGGTCGTGAGTTGCTCAATCATTCGGGCGATCCCGAAGGCGAACTTTCAGGCGATCCTGATTGGTTCTCGCTTTGGTTCTTTCCGGCCGAATCGTTATCATTTGCCGCGCTGACTTCAACTAGCCCCATACTTGGGCCAAGCGTGACAACCCTGCGGGTCGCAGACGGCAACCAAACCGTATTGAGCGCGATCCGATCGTCTGCCATCCAGGCAAATTGCCCATGGTGCTCAGCGCCAGAAATGTTGATCTGAACCGATTCACCCAAACCCAATCGAGTGGCCGTGGATGGATGCAGGCGAGCCGTGGCATCTGTAGCGTGGTCCGTTTTTTGCAGGGACGGTGAGCGCCGGACCAGCGAATCGGTGGCATAAATGCCGACATCACCAACGCGCCAGATAACAGCATCGCTGGTCGCTTCCGGTGCACCGGCGATGTTGCCTCCCGTCGCGACGGTATCAGCCGCTGCAATTGCGCGCTGTACAGGCTGCAGATCGACGAAATCGAAGTCGTCCAGCGCCATCATTTCGCCCAGCCGACGTAAAATTTTCCAGCCAGATCGCGCCTGCCCGGGCGACTTCAACACGGGCGCGACAGATTGCGCAAGACCGTCCAGGTTCGTATAGCTTCCGTCGGCTTCTGGTACCGGTGACAACGGCAGTAGAACATCGCAAAGCTCGGCCAGCTCATCGCTTACAAATGCTGTTGCCGCAACCACTGAACTGGCTGCTGAAAGTGCAGCTCGCGCCAGCGTCGGATCGGCCAGATCAAGATCGGGCTCGATATCCCACAGCAAATAGCCTTGGCGTGGCTGTTCGAGCATGGTGCGCGCATTCAAGCCTTTGGGGCCGGGAATGGCTCCAGCTTGCCAGGCACCCTGGCTGTTGGCCGCGCCGGGCAGAACGCAGAGTGCACAGTCAAGCGTTTCGGCCAAAAGGCCCGATAGTTCACGCAGCCAGACCGCATCCACGTGAGCCAGGGCAATGTCACCCAGCACAATGGCCGCCTGATCCGCTTTGGCCAGAGATTCTGCCACATCGCGCGCCGACTGATCCGGATCGCGCGCTTTCAGGTAGTCACCCAACTCGCCATCGGGGAGCGATTTGTCAGCAATTTCGAATGCCGCGCGAAGCGTTCGTGCCAGGCTATCGACCATGGCCTGTGGCGGCACGATCATGCGCTGACTCAAATCGAAATGGAAATCGTAGGCGACCGGATTAAGGTCCATCACCTGCGCGCCGTTAACGCGCCAGGCCGTGCGCACACGATGACCCAGAATCGGTTGATCATGGCGAATATTGCTGCCGACCAGGAAAATTGCATCGCGCGTGGCCAGACCCCGACTCGGGATATCCATATGAGCTCGGCCGGCCTGGGGATGACGGAAATCATTCA
>JGI12210J13797_10383042_pt1 | contig 10193 bp, 6 predicted proteins | sample ElkSlonscriptome_3_FD_13797 | JGI IMG/M metagenome (IMG submission 13797) | reverse complement strand
CGCTCGACAGCGCTGCATCGCTCTGGGAGCGCTCGGCAGGATCCGCGGATCAATGGTGGCAGCGCTCCCGCGACCTGACCTCCGATGCCTGGGACGAGGCACGACAACGCTTACGACCCGCCGATCCGACCACCACCGCCAGCGTCTGGAAAGACTTGGTGCCCACGCTCGACAAGACCCTCGAGGTCACCGACGAGCGCACGGAATTGCCGGAGCGGGCCTGGCTCGGCCGCGATCAGCGCGATGCCGACGCCGATATCAACGCGCTGCTGGACGCCTCGGTCGCCATCCTGTCACGCTCGCCGGTGCAGCGCTACCGCGCCCGCATCGCTGAACTGCGCGCGCAAATCGCCGACGCTCGCGCCGATATCGACAAGTTTCGGCGCGAGCGCATCGCGGCACCGACCGAGGCGCTCGTAGCCCCCACGATCGCGGACTACGACGAGCGGATTGCCGAGCGCGAGGCCGACATCCGCGCGAACCTTGCCGAGCTCGACCGGATCAAGACAGAATTCGTCACCGACCTGCGCGCGATGGGCCTCGAGCTCGGCCCGGACCAGGTCGACCTGCTGCTAGCGACCGTGGTCGGCGACAACATCATCGATCTCGGCATCCTCTTCGACAACGTCAAGGCCATCACCCGCCAGCTCGAGACCCTGGTCGAGGAGAGCGGCGAGGACCTCGAGAGCGCCCGGCGCTACTACGGGATGTACGTGATCCTGCTGCGCGCGCTCGCGCACATGCACTCGGAGGTGTTGCTTGCAATCGATGAGCGCTACATCCCCCGGATCGATGCGATCGCCGAGCGGGCGGCCGACCTCAGCGACGAGACGCGCGCGCTGATCAAGGCCCAGCCCAAGCGGGCCAAGCTTTTGCGCAACAACCTCCAGGCCCAACGGCTGACCATCGAGGCCGCCGATGTCTATCGCGATTACCTGGAGCAGCAGCGTGGTCAGGTCGAGCGGGCCTACCAGGCGCTGGACGCCGATATCGATACCGCCTGGAATACCTATCAGACGGTCCAGGTCTCGGGCGAGCTCGTCGATCTGGTCCAATCCAGCCGCAACCTGCTCGACACCCTGCTCGATCGCGAGATGCCGTCATTGCGCCCATTTCAGAATCTCGAGATGCAGCGCGAGCTGCAGAAGCTCACACTCGAGCTGCGGCGCCCCAATAGCGGAGAGCCGGACAGGTGAGCGCCACCTATCGGAGGCCAGAGGACTGAGATCAAGAAAGCTTGGATCGAAAAGCTGCTGTCCGAAGGCCGCGCCACCGTCAACGATACCGCTTAGCACCGCGCTCGCCTGAAACCAACCCGGGGCGCTTTCACGAGGCGCTGCGAACGGCAGGGTTCGAACCCCGCAATTGCCAATGCGCACCGGGTTCAAAATTGGTAGTCTGGTCGAAACCTGTCTGTTATACCCAGAGCACGCCAATTGACGGCAGGACACAGCGCAGGGTCGGGTGGCGGCGAGCGGGGGTATCGACGGCGTGGATGCCGTCGTTTAGCCTCCATTAAGGACGGACCCACTGCGTCCTTCGATCGCCGTTGCCCGACCCGGAGCGCGTTCGCAACGCCGAAGACTGATCTGCGATGGGTATCGCTTCGCGCTCAGGCATCGTCGCCCCGCCTCACCCGCATGTTCCGACCGCTTCTCCAGCGCAACGCTGCGACCGTATCCGACGCGGCGCCGACACGTCAGCGGTTCCGCGACCCCTCGTCGCGAGCGGTCTGCCTCAGCCGGCTGCTGATGCTCTCCGCCGCGATTGGCCTCTTTTCCGACCCTGCGTGGTCGTACGGCCTCGCGTCCGGCACCGCAGAGCGCGACCAGCCGCAACCAGGCTCATCCGGGCAGGGCCCCTCCGCGCCGAGCCGAACCGAGCACGTTCCAGCCGAGCACGTTCCAGCCGAGCACGTTCCAGCCGAGCACGTTCCAGCCGAGCAGAGTCCAGCCGAGCTGAGTCCCGATGGGCAGAGGCTAGCTGGGCAGGCGCCGTCCGCCCCGGCGCAGTTCGCTGCCATCCCTTCCGAGCGCTCCGCCGCCGACTGGCTGGAGCGGTTCGAGCAACGCGCCGCGTCGGCCCCGGCGAGCTGCCCCGAGGCCGAGATCCCGGCCCTCGATAGTCATGCGCCGGCCCAGGCCTTCGTGCTGTCGATGCCGCCGAACGAGGCCGACGAGCCGCTCGTCGCAACGATCAAGGACCCGATCGTCGAGCTGTTCATCGTGCTTTCCGAGGACGCCGACGGCTGTATCCGCAGCGGTGTGTCGGGACGCTTGGTTGCGTTCGAATCGCGCAGTTTCCCGAGCCCGTTCCCGAATACCGAGCTGCCTCGGCATTTCGGAGCCGCACCAACCGTCGCGATCGTCGCCGATCACAAGTCGGTACGCCCCTGGCTCGAGCTTGTGCCCGCTGCCCGCTTCGAGTGCCTCAGCGAGCGCCTCTGGGTCGCCTTCGGGATGTTCACGGGTATGCTCGCGACGCTCTTCGTCGTCGGACTCCTGATCGCGCGCTATTACCCGAGCGACATCGTCTGGGCCTATCTCGCCTACATCGTCGCCCTGCAGCTCTACCAATTGCAGGCACTCGGTATCGGGCCGGCCTGGCTCCCGTTTTGGCCGCCCCCGAGCATGCACCATCTCACACAGGCGCTGGCTGCCGGCACTGCGGTGATCGGGATGTCGCTGCCGGTGATCACGTTCCTGAGGCCGCAGGGACACATGCGCATCCTGCTCGTGATCGGCGTTGCATTGAGCGCTAGCGGCTTCTATCTGTCAGCGCTCGACGCCGCCGCCTACCGCTTCGGGGCAGCTGTCCTACCGGCCCTTGCGGTCATCGTGATCACGCTCCTGGTCAGGCGTCTGCGCAATCCGGACCCGGCGATGCGCTGGTTTGCGATCGGGCTGGCCGCCGCCTTGGCCGGAGGCGGGATGCAGGCGGCCGCTGTGGTATTGCAGGGCGCCGGGCTGCCGCCGATCGCGGCCTTCGGGTTCCCGATCGGTAACGTCGTCGAGTCGATCTGCTGGCTGATCGCGATTCTATTGCGGGCCAAGGGCCATCAGCTCGCACTGCAGCACCGGCTGATCTTCGAGGCCCACCACGACGCGCTAACACAGGTGTACAGCCGCAGCTATATGCACGGCCGCATCGCGCAGGCCATCGCCGACGCCAAGGACCCGCAGCGTGGCGCGAGCGGGCTGCTCTATATCGATCTCGGGGCGTTCAGACTGATCAACGACCGGTTCGGGCAATCCGTCGGCGACCGTGTGCTGCGCGAGTTCGCCCAAACCCTCCTCGGCCTCGGGCTCAATGCCGACGCGATCGGGCGCTACAGCGGCGAGGAGTTCGTGGTCTTGATGAGCCGTGACGCCCACTGGAGCCACACCGAGGGTGCGGCCGTGACCATCCTCGGGCGGTTCCGCGACCCGCTCGAGATCGACGAGCAGCACGTCCTGCTCCGCCCCGACATCGGCGTCGTGCGCATCGGCGCCGACTACCGCGAAGTCGACGAGGTGATCCAGGATGCGAACCGCGCACTCCGTCTCGCAAAACAGCTTGGCGGGCGGCGCGTCACCCACTTCGAGCCGGAGATGCGCCAGCGTGCCGAGACCCGCCATACGGCGCTCAGCGCCGCCGAAGCGGCGATCCGCGAAGAGCGCCTCGAGCTGCACTATCAGCCCGTGGTCGAGCTCGACGGCATGTCACCGATCGGCTTTGAGGCGCTCCTCCGCTGGCCGCAAGCAGACGCGAATCCGGTCAGCATCCAGCAGGTGCTCGCGGTCGCCGACACGGCCGGGCTGCTGCGACCGCTCGGCCGGCGCATCGCCCGGTTGGTGCTCGAGCAAATTACGGACTGGCAGCGTCGCGGCGTCTGGTCGCCGGCCTTCTTCGTCAGCATCAACGTCTGCGAGCAGCAGCTCGTCGACGGCGGCCTGCTCGACGATCTGCACACCGGATTGCAGCAGTATCGGATCGACGCCAGCGACATTCGCCTCGAGATCTCCGAGCGTTCGCTCGGCGCCGACATCGACTGGTCGTTTCATGTCCTGCCGCGGCTGTTGAATCAGCACATCTTGCTCGGGATCGACAACTTCGGCGCGGGACTGGCCTCGCTCACCACGCTCACCGATCTGCAGCCCGACTACCTCAAGATCGACCGGAGCCTGGTCGCATCGCTAGCAACGCTGCCGCGTGCGCAGAGTCTGGCGCGGGCCGGCCGGCTGCTCGCGCAAGACATTGGTTGTCTCGCGATCGCTGAAGGCATCGAAACCGAGGCGCAGCTCGAGACACTGCGGGAGATGGGCTTCGAACACGGACAAGGCCGGCTCATCGCGGCGCCGATGGCGGGCGCCGACATCGCCGCCTGGATCCAGCTCGCAGACCGCTGCCAGGAGCCACTCCTACCCGACCAGCCCAAGAGCCGCCACCTGCATTAAGCCCGGATTGATGCCGGCAACCGGCTCGGACATCGGCAGCACGCCTTTGCGCGCCTGCAGTTCTGGCCTGCTGGCCCGCCCTGTTTTGCCCGCCCTGTCGCCCGGCCCTGTCGCCCGGCCCTGTCGCCCGGTCCTGTACTGGCCCCGCCCTGCACGAGCTCCGCTAGGCCGAGCGGGCGAGCGCAACGAGCTGATAGGGCTCGAGCAAAAGCTCCTGGGTCGCGATGATGGTCTGGCCCGCGAACAGGTCCACCATCGTCTTGCGCATCCCCATTTGCCGCAGACGCCGCGCCTCCAGCCGCTGCGGGTGCTCACTGAAATTACCGAGCACGAATACGGTGGACTGCTCGCTCGAGCGCAGGAAGCCGAACACATGCCGGTTTCCCGTGTCCAGCAGCTCGGTATCGCCGCGCGCAAACGCGTGATTGTGGCTGCGGACCTGCAGTAAACGCAGCAGCCCCTGATAGACACGGCCGGGAACGGTCTCCATGTCGCGCCGCTGCTCGGCACGCTCCCAGTCGAAAGCGCCGCGGTGCAGCCAGCGGGAATCGCCGATCTTCTCTGAGTCACGGTCGTAATCGTAATCGTTGAGCGTCGCAACCTCGTCGCCGAGGTAGATCAGCGGGATGCCGCCGATCATGATGATGATCCCGTGGATCAGCAGGATGCGCCCGATCGCGAACTCGAGCTCGGCGTCATCGCTCTCGGCCAGCGCCCGTTCGAGGCCGGCCAGCGACGCGCAGGTGCCGGAGACGCGCGCGTCGCCGGTCGCCGGGTCTTCCTGGAAGGGCGCGCCGCGTGCAAAGCTCCCTTCGAAGCGCCCGGTGTAGAAGCGGGTCAGAAAGTTGCGGTGGCGATCGGGATCGAAACCGACCGCCTTGACGTCGTCGTTCGCAAAGGCCCAGCCGATGTCGTCATGGCAGCGGACGTAGTTGACCCAGGCGCAGCCCGAGGGAACCGCGAAGCGGTTTTGCATCGCCCGGTGCAGCACGCGCACGTCGCGCGTCGCAAGCGCATCCCATAGCAGCGCCATCAGCTGCGGGTTGTAGGAGAGCGGGCACTCGTCGGTACTGATGTACTCACGGACCTCGTCGGGATGGACGATGGCCTCGGATTTGAACACCATCGCCGGCGCCGCGATGCTGACCAACGCATTGAACGCCTGGATGACCCAATGGGCCTCCGGAAGATTCTGAGAGTTTGTCCCCAGACGTTTCCACAGGAAGGCGACCGCGTCGAGCCGCAGGATCTCAACGCCCTGATTGGCCAGGAACAGCATCTCCTCGAGCATCCGGTTGAAGACCTCCGGATTCTCGTAGTTCAGGTCCCATTGGTACGTGTGGAAGGTCGTCCAGACCCACTTCTTGATGCCGGTTCGATAGGTGAACGCGCCCGGGTGGTCCTCGCCGAAGACCTCGGGCATGGTCTTCTCATAGAGGTCCGGCAGGGTGCGATCCGGGAACAGACGATAGTAGCTCTGTCGGGTGCGGTCGCCGGCGAGCGCGGCGCGCGCCCATTCGTGCTCGTCGCTGGTGTGGTTGAACACGAAGTCCAGCGTCAGCGAGATGCCGTGGTGGCGCAGCTCGGTAGCCAGTTCGGCCAGATCGTCCACGCTCCCGAGTGCCGGATCGACTTCCCGATAACTGCTGACGGCATAGCCGCCGTCGTCATCGCCATCCGGCGAGCGAAACACCGGCATCAGATGCAGGTAGGTGATACCGAGCTCGGTCAGGTAAGGGATGCGCTCACGCAGTCCGGCGAGATCGCCGGCGAACAGGTCGACGTAGCACATCGCGCCGACCATCCTATTTGACTGGTACCAGTACGGGTCGGTGCCGCGCATCGCGTCCAGCGCCTTGAGCTCCGGCGAGCGCGCGATCCACATCTCGGTCGCCGACGCGACGATACTCTCGAGATGATAGAAGAAGTCGTAATAGCCCCCGTAGAGACCGTAGAGCCGCTTGAACAGCCGCGGAAAATGACGCTCGAGGCGCTCGCGGTACGCGAACCACTCGACCTCATCGACCGCGTTGCTGAAGCGTTGCTCGAGCCGTGGCATTAGTCGTGCAAGCGAGCGGTCCGCCTGCTCGCGGACCCAATGCTCGTCGTTGATCGGGGTCTTGTTATCCATCAATCCTGCAGGCGGCCCCAAGGGCCGGCGAAAACAAAAAAATCATCAAACAGTGAACGACGCGGCCGTGCTCTGGGTCAAGGCCGAAGCCCGCCGCCACGTCGGGATGGCGCGCTTGAGCGCTGCGCGGCCGCAATCAGGCGAATCACGGCGACCACGCGTGCTGGCGCGGCCAGACGATCGCGGGCGTGCAGCTACCCACCCTCTGCGGGGGCTCTCAGCGTGGTCCCTGATCCAGCCGGCGGCAGGAGCCGCGGACGCCCACGCCGGGGCAAGGGAGCGCCCCGCCGGGATGGCGGCAGTTGTCATCGAGTCAAGCGGGGTTCAGCGCCGGCTGCCGCTCCACCGGGCGCGATGGGGACTCCGAGCTCTGGCTCCGCGGGCTCCAGAAATCCGCTCGCGACGCTAGCGTTCGACCTCGACCACGGCGCCCTTGCCGTCGCGATCCTCGACGAGGACCAGCTTACCGAGGGTCGGATGCCGGACCACGACCACCTGGAACGCCGGATACTGCTTCGTCGCCACGACCTCCCCCTCCTCCTTCAAGTCCGCCATGACCTGCTTCTCCGCGTCGAACATATGCATGAGACTGCCTCCTCATAGAAGGGACCCGTCCGCACTGGATCCGGGCAGGAACCGGGCAGCGACGCGCCAAGCGAGCGGACGCCGCGACCACAGCAGTCACGGGGGACGAAGAGCGGCGGACAAACGGAAGATCGCAGGGACCACCGCCGGAGAGCCTCGAGCTTGCCGCGGCGCGCGAACGCCCGCCCGATCAGCCTGCCTTGCCGCTGCGGCGCACCAAGATGGTGACCGCGATGCCCGCGATGGCAATCCCGATTGCGCTGATCAGCACCGCGTTGTCCTCCAGGAAGGCGATCGCGAGGGTGCTGGCGATCAGAAACGCGCCGAACACCGACATCTTCCAGTCGATATAGATACCGGACAACAGCGCTGACAGGCCGACGACGTAGGCGACGACGAATCCCTGGGTCTCGGCGTTCAGGAAGTGCGGGGTATCCCCGATGAACAACAGGTTGATCACGACCAGCACGGCTCCCCAGTAGAGCACTTGCTTACCGATATAGATCGCCTTCTCCTTGGTCGTCTCGCCCGAGTATCGCCAGCCGCCGATCACCGAGACGAGCGCCACGAACGGCATGAAGAGCTTCCAAAGTTCGGTGGCCCGCTGCGGCTCCGAATCGGTAATCCCCGTCAGCACGATTGTCGCGGCGTACAACGCCAGGTACGGCAGGCTGACCAACAGCACCTTCGTCCAGCTAATGGTGGTGGCTTGCCGATCGTCGATCATAGCGGCTTCGGACACGATTCTATCTCCTCATCTAGACGGTTCAACTTGTGCACGGCACACGGGAGCGTATTGCGGGCGTCGAGGCGCCCGCCACGAGCGGGCTGCATCGGGCCAGGACCCGCCGCCCGCTATGAGCATAGTACCAACAGGGTTATGTGAGGGTGCCGCACGGAACGACAGCCGCGGGCGGCGGCCCGTCGTTAACGCGCTCCATCCGCGTGATCGGCCTCGACCGCCTCGAGAAGCCGCTCATAGACCTGTGGAAAGCTGTAGGCGACGCGGTTCCACGACGGGATCAGCTTCGCCTCTTGCGGCCCCTTGGTCTGCATCCAGGCGTCCCAGAGGAAGCCGCGGAAGTGGCCGGCCGCGGCTTCCTCGGCATAGAGGTCATACGCGAGGTTGTTGACGTCGGCATCGTAGCTGTACTTGCGCACATAGGTGAGCGCCGTCTGATAGTAGGTATGCAGGAGCATATCGACGTAGGCGTCGTTCAGCGCGACCCCGTGCGAGCGCATGTAGGTCAGATAGAACTTGGCGATATCCACCACCATCCGGTGAAGCCCTTTTGAGACGTCGTCCGGCGATAGCTCCTGATGCTTGTGCTCGTAGTTCGGCGCCAGGTCGATCTGCGCGACCTGGCGGCGTGTGACCTGGTCATAGACCTGCGACAGGGTCGCGACCTCGAGGCCCCAGTCGTAGGCGATATTGAGGCCGCGCGCCAGATCCGACGTGAAGCAGAACTCGCCCGCGAGCGGATACTTGAAGCCGCGGTGGTAATCGAAAAAGCGCTGCAGCTCCGGCACCCCCTGCCGGCCCATCACCTGAGAGAGGGTGTCGACGAAGGGCGTCACGAACAGGCGCGTGACCCGACCCTTCATCGAGTGCTCTTCGGGCGAGATGCGGGCGTAATAGCCCTTGCAGAACTGGAACGCGTTGTTCGGGTTCGCAACGGGCTCGATGAGTCGGCCGAGCATCGTGCGGCTATAGGTGACGATGTCGCAATCGTGAAGCGCGATCGTGTTGGCCTCGTCCTTGGCGAATAGGTAGCCGAGCGTGACCCAGACCGACTGGCCCTTGCCTTGCCGACCGGTCGGGATCTCACGTGCCCCGAGTTCAGCGAGCAGGTTCTGGATACGCGGCCCGTCCACCCAGACCACACGGACCTCGCAACCCGGCCGGGCCAGCCGGCCGAAGTACCGCTGCGCCTCGCGGAACTGTGATTCCTCGGGCGCGCCGCCGAGCGCGACGACGATGCTGCGCAGATAACGCACCTCGGCGATCCGATCGACGATGCGGTCGAGCACCTCGCCGTTGCTGATCTCGCTGAAGAGCGACGGCAGCAGCAGGCTCATATGATCGTGCCTTGCGTGGGACTCGAGCCTGCGCTCGAGATTGCCCAGATATTCGCCCTGATCGACGGCCTCGTAGAGTGCGTGCAGCGTCGTGATCTGGGGCTCTTGGTGGAAGTCAGCCATGCCTTGTCAACTCCTGATCGGGCTGTCGGGATCGACCGCATGAACGACCCGCCCGCGGGAGCGGAGCCGCCTGAAAACCACCAGAGCCGCAGCATTCTGCGGATCGGCGGCGGTCCTACTCGTGCGCGATCGGCTTATCGGTAAAGAGGTAATCCTTGCGCTCGTCATCGAGCTTTGCATCGCGCCGTCGGCTCCATTTGAGGAGCATGGCCTTGTGCTCCTTTTCTTCATCGCATTTGCGCGCAAGGAACACCCGCAGCGCGTCCTCCTGACAGCCGTCAACGCGCTGGTTGTAACAGTCAACGGCCTTGAGCGGTTCCAGCAGTGACCGGATCGCGCGGTGCCTAAGCGTGTCGTCCGACAGATCCTCGATCGCCTCGTGGAATCCCTCATTCGCCATCGCAAGTCTTCAGAATATACCCATCACAGATCCGTTTTCGGCGTTGCGAACCCGCTCCGGGTCGGGCAACGGCGATCGGGGGGCGCCGGGAATCCGTCCTTGGAGGCTTGTCGAGGGCATCCGTGCCGTAGACACCCCCGCTCGCCGCCACCCGACCCTCCGCCATTCCCAGCCGCCAATTGGCGTGCTCTGGGTATATTTCCTTCACTGCCTCATCGCGAGCAACGGTGATGACGATCGAGGGGCCATCACCCTGCCCGACAACCCGCTAGGCAATCGCTCGGATGGCGCTTTCAGCCATTCGCGCGGGCTCCAACGCTGCGGACCAGTCGCAGTCGATGCGCCCTGAGCCCTGGCGCGACGCACTCAGGAGAACGCTCCGGGATCGAGCGATAGTCCGGCGGCACCGGCGGGCGGCCCGGCACGGCCCGCGCCGCCG
>JGI12210J13797_10864320_pt1 | contig 10200 bp, 3 predicted proteins | sample ElkSlonscriptome_3_FD_13797 | JGI IMG/M metagenome (IMG submission 13797) | reverse complement strand
GGGTGACCACGCCGTCGAGCGCCCGCCTGATGTCTCGGTTGCGCCCACTTGCAGAGAGAAGCCATACCCGCTCTCCGGCCGCTAACCCGTCGCAGCCGGTCACGAGGTACGGCGTCTCGAAACGTGCTGGCTGTCGGGAGTAGTGCCTATGGAGCGAGCTCAGGAGCCCGGCTGCTGAAAGAGAGCCGCCCGACCCCACCGCAACTAGCGGAGATGACCACCCTAGACGGACGATATTGCGCCATGGACCTAGGTCGGCTGCGACGGCCGAGGCGTAGGTCTGTTCGAGTTCGGCGAGTTCGTTCGAGTATGGGCGTCCCACTGTGCTGCTCCTCCCGGGCGAGGGCTACTAGGTAACCCATAGCCGTGACAACAACGGAAAACGGCGCGCTCCTCTCGGAACGCGCCGTCTTCGCGGGTGGCTCACGGGAGCCACTTCGTGACCTCAGCTCACTCTTCGCTGGCGGCGGCGAGGGCTGCGGTGGGGCTGTCCACGGAGGTCGCGGTCTCGTCGACGACCATGTCCAGCTTGTCGTAGGCGCCGAGGCCAGTACCGGCCGGGAGCAGGCGACCCATGATGACGTTCTCCTTGAGGCCGCGGAGGAAGTCCACCTTGCCGCTGATGGCGGCCTGGGTGAGCACCTTCGTGGTCTCCTGGAACGACGAAGCCGAGATGAACGAGTCGGTCGAGAGCGACGCCTTGGTGATGCCGAGGAGCAGGGGCTCCGCGACGGCCGGCTGGCCACCCTTGGCGATGACTCGCTCGTTCTCCTTCTCGAACTTCCACTTCTCGACCTGCTGGTCCGGGAGGAAGCGGGTGTCACCCACCTCCTTGATGCGGACGCGCTGCAGCATCTGGCGAACGATCACCTCGATGTGCTTGTCGTTGATGGCGACGCCCTGGAGGCGATAGACCTGCTGGATCTCGTCGACGAGCCAGCTGCTGAGCTCCTTCTCGCCCTTGACCTTCAGGATGTCGTGCGGGTTCGGAGCGCCATCCATCAGCGGCTCACCGGCGCGCACTCGGTCGTTCTCCTTCACCGTCAGGTGCTTGCCCTTCGGGATCAGGTACTCCTTCGGCTCACCGACGTCCGGCGTGATGATGACCTTGCGCTTGCCCTTGGTGTCCTTGCCGAAGTGCACGAGACCGTCGATCTCGGACACGATGGCGTGGTCCTTGGGCTTACGGGCCTCGAAGAGCTCGGCGACACGCGGCAGACCGCCGGTGATGTCCTTGGTCTTCGTGGTCTCGCGCGGGATCTTCGCGATGATCTCACCGGCCTCGACGGCCTGCTCGTTCACCGGGATGATGTTCGCGCCCACCGGGAGGAAGTAGCGCGCGTCGCCCTGACCCACCTGGATGGGCTCGCCCGTCTCCGGGTTCATGATGACGATGCGCGGACGAGCGGAGGGGTCGCGCGAGTCGATGACGACACGACGGCTCAGGCCGGTGACCTCATCAGTGCGCTCCTCCATGGTCACGCCCTCGACGACGTCGCCGTAGCGAACCTCGCCGGCGACCTCGGTGAGGATCGGGATGGCGTAGGGGTCCCACTCACTGATGGCGGTGCCCTTCTCGACCTCTTGACCGTCCTCGACCTTCACGAAGGCGCCGTAGGTCAGGTTGTAGCGCTCGCGCTCACGACCGGACTCGTCGACGATCTTCAGGATGCCGTGGCGGTTCATGACGACGATCTCGCCGTTCTTCTTCTTCGCCGTGCGGACGTTCTCGAACACGACCTTGCCGGCCGCGCGCGTCTCGATCGAGCTCTGCTCGATCTTACCGCGCGCCGCGGCGCCACCGATGTGGAAGGTCCGCATGGTGAGCTGCGTGCCCGGCTCGCCGATGGACTGGGCGGCGATGATGCCGACCGCCTCGCCGATGTTCACCTCGTAGCCGCGAGCGAGGTCTCGCCCATAGCACTTGGCGCACACGCCGCGCTTCGCCTGACAGGTGAGCACCGAGCGGATGAGCACCCGCTCGAGCCCGCGCTCTTCGATGAGCGAGACCTTGGCCTCGTCGATCTCTTCGTTGGCTTCGACCAGGGTCTCGCCGGTGACCGGATCGTCGATGTCCTCGAGGGCCACGCGACCGAGGACGCGCTCGCCGAGCGGAGTGACGACCTCGCCACCCTCCTCGAGCTTGCTGACCCAGATGCCGTCGAGCGTCTCGCAGTCGAAGTCGCGAACGGTGGCGTCCTGGGACACGTCGACGAGGCGACGGGTCAGGTAACCGGAGTTCGCGGTCTTGAGCGCGGTGTCGGCTAGACCCTTACGCGCACCGTGCGTCGAGATGAAGTACTGGAGAACGGTCAGACCCTCGCGGAAGTTCGCGGTGATCGGCGTCTCGATGATCTCGCCGCTCGGCTTGGCCATCAGCCCTCGCATGCCGGCCAGCTGACGAATCTGCTGGTTGGAGCCTCGGGCACCGGAGTCGGCCATCATGAAGATGGAGTTGAAGCTCGGGACCGTGACGGTCTTGTCCGAGTGCGGGTCCTTCATCACGTCGGTGGCGATACCCTCGACGAGGTCGCGAGCGACCCGGTCCGAGGCCTCGGCCCAGATGTCGACGACCTTGTTGTAGCGCTCGCCGTCGGTGATGAGCCCCTCCTGGTACTGCTCGATGACGGTCTCCACGTCGGCCTGCGCCGCGTCGAGGATCGTCTTCTTCGAGTCCGGGATGCTCATGTCGTCCATGCAGATCGACACGCCGGCCTGGGTGGACATCTCGTAGCCGAGGGTCCGGAGCCGGTCCGCGAGGAGCACGGTCGCCTTGTTCTGCGAGGCGCGGTAGCAGTCATCGATGAGGCGCGAGAGCGCCTTCTTGTCGAGGACGCGGTTCACGTCGCGGAAGTCGAGGGGCTTGGGGAGCACCTCGCTGACGAGCACGCGGCCGACGGTGGTGTCGTAGAGCTCCCCGTCCCAGCGCAGCTTGATGCGCGCGTGGAGGTTCACCTCGCCGTTGTCGAAGGCCATGCGGACCTCGGTCGGCGACGAGTACATGCCCCGGAACTGCTCGTCCCCCTCACGGTCGTCGCGGTAGCCGCCCTTCTCGAAAGGCTTCTCGCGCGTCATGTAGTAGAGGCCGAGGACGATGTCCTGGGTCGGGTTGATGATCGGCTTGCCGTTCGCCGGGCTGAGGATGTTGTTCGTGCTCATCATGAGCACGCGCGCCTCCATCTGAGCCTCGACGCTGAGCGGCACGTGGACCGCCATCTGGTCGCCGTCGAAGTCGGCGTTGAAGGCGGTGCAGACCAGCGGGTGCAGGCGGATGGCCTTGCCCTCGATCAGGACCGGCTCGAACGCCTGGATGCCGAGACGGTGGAGCGTCGGCGCACGGTTGAGCATCACCGGGTGCTCGGTGATGACCTCGTCGAGAATATCCCAGACCTCCGGCTTCTCCTTCTCGACCATCTTCTTCGCGCTCTTGATGGTCGTGACGAAGCCACGCTCTTCGAGCTTGTTGTAGATGAAGGGCTTGAAGAGCTCGAGGGCCATCTTCTTCGGCAGACCGCACTGGTGCAGCCGGAGCGAGGGGCCGACCACGATGACCGAACGGCCCGAGTAGTCGACGCGCTTGCCGAGGAGGTTCTGGCGGAAGCGCCCCTGCTTGCCCTTGAGCATGTCGCTCAGGGACTTCAGCGGGCGCTTGTTCGGGCCGGTGATGGTCTTGCCGCGGCGGCCGTTGTCGAAGAGGGCGTCGACCGCCTCCTGCAACATCCGGCGCTCGTTGCGGATGATGATCTCCGGCGCGTTCAGCTCGAGCAGCCGCTTGAGGCGGTTGTTCCGGTTGATGACGCGGCGGTAGAGGTCGTTGAGGTCACTGGTCGCGAAGCGGCCACCGTCCAGGGGGACGAGGGGACGCAGGTCCGGCGGAAGGACTGGCACGACGTTGAGCATCATCCACTCGGGGCGGTTGCCGCTGTCCTTGAAGGACTCGACGACCTTGAGCCGCTTGGAGATCTTGGTGCGCTTGGCGACCGAGGTCGCCTCGGCCAGGTCCTTGCGGAGCTGCTCGGCCATCGCGTGGATGTCGAGCTCCTTGAGCAGGTCGAGGACGGCGTCGCCGCCCATCTTGGCTTCGAAGGTGTCGTCGCCGAGCTCGTCGAGGAGCTCCCAGTAACGGTCCTCGCTGAGGATCTCGCCCTTCTCGAGCGGGGTCTCACCCTCGTCGGTGACGACGTAGCTCTCGCAGTAGAGAACGCGCTCGAGGTCCTTGAGCTTGAGGTCGAGGAGGGCACCGATGCGCGAGGGCAGGCTCTTGAGGAACCAGATGTGCGCGACCGGGGTCGCCAGGTCGATGTGGCCGAGCCGCTGCCGACGGACCTTCGACTGGATGACCTCGACGCCGCACTTCTCGCAGACGATCCCGCGGTGCTTCATGCGCTTGTACTTGCCGCAGAGGCACTCGTAGTCCTTCACCGGCCCGAAGATGCGCGCGCAGAAGAGGCCGTCGCGCTCGGGCTTGAAGGTCCGGTAGTTGATCGTCTCGGGCTTCTTGACCTCGCCGTGCGACCACTCGCGGATCTTCTCGGGCGATGCCAATCCGATGCGGATCGCCGAGAAGGAGAGCGGGTCCTTGGGCTTTTCGAAGAAGCTGAAGATGTCCTTCATGTCGTTGTCTTTCCGGGAGCTGTCAGCTGATCAGGCTGCGGGGGGCTCAAATGCTTGGGGGTTCTTGGGGGGTAGTTCGAGGGGAGTCGGGAGCGGCGCACGGCGGTTTCGAAGCCGTGACGAGCGCCGCTCGACCGGCTCACTCCTCCGCGGCGAGGATGTCGTCGCGGTCGCGGACCGAGTCCGCTTCGACGAGCTCGACGTTCAGGCAGAGCGCCTGGAGCTCTTTCATGAGGACGTTGAAGCTCTCCGGCAGACCGGCGTCGAGCGAGTGCTCGCCCTTGACGATGGCCTCGTACATCCGGGTGCGGCCCTGGACGTCGTCGGACTTGACGGTGAGGAACTCCTGCAGCGCGTAAGCCGCACCGTAGGCCTCCATCGCCCAGACCTCCATCTCACCGAGCCGCTGCCCGCCGAACTGCGCCTTGCCGCCGAGGGGCTGCTGCGTGACCAGCGAGTAGGGCCCGATGCTCCGTGCGTGGATTTTGTCGTCCACGAGGTGGTGGAGCTTGAGCATGTACATGACGCCGACGGTCACATCCTCGTGGAAGGCATCACCGGTCCGGCCGTCGAAGAGAATCGTCTGACCGTTGGTCTGGACGCTCGCCTCGGTCAGCAGGTCCTTGATCTCCTCCTCGTGGGCACCGTCGAAGACGGGCGTCGCGAGGTGGAGTCCACCGCGGAGCTTGTGAACGAAGGTGACGAGGTCCTCGTCGCTGACGTCCTCGATGACCGCCATGATCTCCGGCGAGGTGCCGTAGATCCGGCCGAGCTTCGCGCGGAGCTCATCGAAGTCCGGCTTCTTGTCCTCGACCATGGCCCCGAGCTGTCGCCCGAGGAGCCAGCCAGCCCACCCGAGGTGGACCTCGAGGATCTGACCGACGTTCATGCGGCTCGGAACACCGAGCGGGTTGAGCACGATGTCGACCGGGGTGCCGTCCGGCAGGTAGGGCAGGTCCTCCTCGGGGAGGATGCGGCTGACCACACCCTTGTTCCCGTGACGACCGGCCATCTTGTCGCCGACCTGGAGCTTGCGCTTGATGGCGACGTAGACCTTCACCATCTTGATGACGCCGGGCGGGAGCTCGTCGCCCTTGCCCAGCTTGTCGATCTTCTCCTGGAAGAGGGTCTCGATGCCGCTGGTCTGCTCTTCGAGCTGGGCCAGGATGGCGTCGATCTTCTCCTTGTTTTTGTCGACCTCGATGTGGCCCCAGTACTTGCGGATGATGGGGTCGAGCTCGTCCTCGGAGATCTTGGTGCCCTTGGCGAGGAGCACCTTGCCCTTGTCGTCGACGAGCTTGGCGGTCGTGGTCTGCTTCAGCAGGAGCTTGCGGACTCGAGCGTAGGCGGATTCCTTGATGATCTTGATCTCATCCGCCATGTCCTTCTCGAGCTTGGCCCGCTCGGTGTCCTCGATCTGGCGAGCGCGCTCGTCCTTCTCGGTTCCCTTCCGGGCGAAGACGCGGGCGTCGATCACGATGCCGCTCACGCCGGGCGGAACCCGGAGCGAGGTGTCGCGGACGTCGCCGGCCTTCTCACCGAAGATGGCTCGAAGCAGCTTCTCCTCCGGAGAGAGCTGAGTCTCGCCCTTCGGAGTGATCTTGCCGACGAGGATGTCGCTCGAGGTGACCTCGGCGCCGATGCGCACGATGCCCGACTCGTCGAGGTCCTTGAGGGCCTCTTCACCGACGTTCGGGATGTCGCGAGTGATCTCCTCCTTGCCGAGCTTCGTGTCTCGGGCGACGCACTCGAACTCCTCGATGTGAACCGAGGTGTAGACGTCGTCCTTCACGATCCGCTCCGAGATCAGGATGGAGTCCTCGAAGTTGTAGCCACCCCAGGGCATGAACGCGCAGACGACGTTCTGACCCAGCGCCAGCTCTCCCATGTCACAGCTCGGGCCGTCGGCGATGACGTCGCCGCCCTTCACCTTGTCGCCGGGGCGAACGATGGGCTTCTGGTTGTAGGCGGTGTTCTGGTTGCTGCGCTGGAACTTGTGCAGCCGGTAGATATCCGGGAACGCGCCCGCTTCGCCTTCGGCCTTGACGACGATACGAGTCGCGTCGACCGATTCGACCACGCCAGCGCGCTTCGCCACGAGACACACGCCGCTGTCGCCAGCGACCCGGTTCTCGATGCCGGTGCCGACGATCGGCGCTCGGCTGCGAAGGCAGGGCACGGCCTGCCGCTGCATGTTCGAACCCATCAGGGCGCGGTTCGCATCGTCGTGCTCCAGGAAGGGAATCAGCGACGCGGCGACCGAGACCAGCTGGTTCGGCGAGACATCCATCAGCTCGACGGTGTCCGGCGTGACCATCATCGACTCACCGTCATAGCGAACGGCGATGAGGGTCCCGGCGAGCTTCTTGCTGTCCGGATCGACCTCGGCGTTCGCCTGGGCGATGTAGTGGCCCTCCTCTTCGAGCGCCGAGTACCACTTCACCTCTTCGTCCTTGACGATGCCCTCCTCCACCTTGCGGTAGGGAGTCTCGACGAAGCCGTACTCATTGACGCGCGCGTAGGTCGAGAGCGACGCGATGAGACCGATGTTCGGACCCTCCGGCGTCTCGATCGGGCAGATGCGGCCGTAGTGCGTCGTGTGCACGTCGCGCACCTCGAAGCCGGCTCGCTCGCGGGTCAGACCCCCGGGCCCGAGCGCCGAGAGACGCCGCTTGTGCGTGACCTCGGAGAGGGGGTTGGTCTGGTCCATGAACTGCGAGAGCTGCGAGCTGCCGAAGTACTCCTTGACGACGGCGCTGACCGGCTTCGCGTTGATGAGATCGTGAGGCATGAGCGTCTCGATCTCCTGAGACATGCTCATGCGCTCCTTGATGGCGCGCTCCATGCGGACCAGACCGATGCGGTACTGGTTCTCCATGAGCTCACCGACGGCGCGCACCCGGCGGTTGCCGAGGTGGTCGATGTCGTCGGTGGTCCCCTTGCCGTTCTTCAGGTCGATCAGGTGGCCGACCGTCTCGAGGATGTCCCGGCTGGTCAGGACCGTGGTCTCGAGCTCCGGGGTCTCCTCTTCGGAGACGTCCTTGTAGAACTTGTAGTTCAGCTTCAGCCGGCCGACCTTGGACAGGTCGTAGCGCTCGGGGTTGAAGAAGAGGTTGTTGAAGAGGTTGCGGGCGGTGTCGAGCGTGGGCGGATCGCCCGGGCGCAGGCGCCGGTAAATCTCGAGGATCGCCTCGTCCTGGGTCTGGACCTTGTCCGCGAGCAGGGTGTCGCGGAGGTAGGAGCCGACGTTCAGACCGTCGATGAAGAGGACCTTCACCGAGTCGATCTTCGCGTCGCGAAGCATCTCGAGCTTCTCCTCGGTGACCTCGTCGTTGACGCCGAGGAGGATCTCACCGGTCTCTTCGTCGATGATGTCTTCGGCGCTGACCTTGCCGAGCACCTCGGACTCGTCGATCGGGAGCCGCTCGAGGCCGGCGGCCTTGAGCTTCCGGATGGCCGAGCGGGTGAACTTCCGGTTCCGTCGGACGATGGTGTCGCCGTCGACCTTGATGTCGCGGGTCGCGCGCTGGCCGGGGAGCAGGTCGTACTCGATGGACTTGGTGAACTTGCCGCGCTGCTCGAAGTAGACGGTCTCGGTGTCGTAGTAGAAGTCGAGCAGGTCGTGGGTGCTGTAGCCGAGGGCCTTCAGCAGCACCGTCGCGTGCATCTTCCGGCGGCGGTCGATGCGGACGTAGAGCAGGTCCTTCGGGTCGAACTCCAGATCCAGCCAGGAGCCGCGGTAGGGGATGATCCGCGCCTGGTAGAGGAACTTGCCCGACGAGTGGGTCTTGCCCTTGTCGTGGTCGAAGAAGACACCCGGGCTGCGGTGCAGCTGGCTGACGACGACGCGCTCGGTGCCGTTGATGATGAACGTACCGTTCTCGGTCATCAGCGGGATCTCACCGAAGTAGACCTCCTGCTCCTTGATGTCCCGAACCGGGCGCTCACCGCTCTCGGCGGTGTCGTAGATGATGAGCTGGATGGTCACCTTGATCGGTGCCGCGTAGGTCATGCCGCGCTGACGGCACTCATCCACGTCGTACTTGGGCCGCTCGAGGGTGTACCCCTCGAAGACGAGCTCGCTCGTACCGTTGAAATCGCGGATGGGGAAGACGCTCTTGAACACGCCCTGCAAACCCATGTCGTCCCGCTCGCTGCGGGGGACCGTGGTCTGGAGGAACTTGTCGTACGAGCGCTTCTGGATGTCGATCAGGTTCGGGATGTCGAGGAATCGCTCGATCTTCCCGAAGCTGTGCCGGACCCGAAAGTTGGTCTGGATCTTCGTCGCCATTGGTTGCCTTCAGCTCCCTGCTGCTCTGCTCTATGGGGTGACGGTCGTGCCTGGCCTAGGCTCGACCGCGGACGGTCCGTCGTGCGCCGACGCGACCGTTGATTAAGAAAAGCGCTAATTTCTAGACTAAATGGACGGAAAGCGACCTCGAGATCCGAGCCTTTTTCGGGCCCGATCTCGGGTCGCTCCTAATCGACGCCAAGGACCCTCGGCTCCCGTCCAGGAGCGAGGGCTGCGCGCACGCCACGGCCTCCACGGCGGGCGATCTAGCCCACCGGGAGGACGTTGGCAAGCAAACTGCTTGCCAGGAGGGACTTTCGTCACCCCAGCGTTGCGCGCAAGGCGCCGTGATCACTTCAGGGTGACCTTGGCGCCGGCTTCCTCGAGCTTCTTCTTCATCTCCTCGGCCTCTTCCTTGGAGATGCCCTCCTTGATGACCTTCGGAGCCTCTTCGACGAGCTTCTTGGCGTCGGCGAGACCAAGCGAGGTGATCTCGCGGACGGCCTTGATGACCTTGATCTTCTGACCACCGGCCTCCGACAGCTCGACATCGAACTCGGTCTTCTCCTCTTCGGCAGCGGCCTCGGCCGCGGGGCCTGCGCCACCGGCGACGGCCACCGGGGCAGCCGAAACGCCCCACTTCTCTTCGAGGGTCTTCACGAGGTTCGCGACGTCCATCACGGTCCAGGAGCTCAGCTCTTCGACCATCTGCTCAACGTTCATGTTCGCCATTTTTCTATTCTCCGCACCGCGACCGCCAGGTGTTTTGCGTAAGGGTTGTCCCGACGCTCGCGGAAAGTTTCTCGTTGTCTGGGTTGGTTTGATTCTTGGGGGTGGGGATGGCCTCTAGCCTTCCTCTTGCTTCCGCTTGTAGGCGTCGAAGAGGTAGGCGAGGTTCTGAGCCGGAGCGGCGAGCTGCCGAACGAGGCTCTGCGCGGGTGCCATCAGCTGAGCGAGGAGCATGGCGCGGATCTCGTCCTTGCCAGGCATCGCAGCCAACTGAGTTTCGACCGCCTTGCCGTCCATGACGTTGCCGTCGAGGAGGGCGCACTTGGGAACCAGCTTCGGGGGCTGGTCCTTCTTCTCGAGGATGTCCTTCTTGTCCTTGCGGAAGTCACGGATGACCTTCGCAGCGGTCGAGGGATCCTCGTAGCTCCAAGCGATGCCGGTCATGCCCTTGAGGTGGGCCTGGAGGTCGTCGTTCGACTCCAGGTCCGTGCCTTCGAGGGCCTTGCGCACCAGGTTGTTCTTGACGACGCGGTACTCGATCCCCGCCGCCCGGAACCGGGAGCGGA
>JGI12210J13797_10284625_pt1 | contig 10200 bp, 6 predicted proteins | sample ElkSlonscriptome_3_FD_13797 | JGI IMG/M metagenome (IMG submission 13797) | reverse complement strand
GTGGGCTCTTGTAGGGTGTGGATCTCATCCTGAGCAGAGAACGATCGTGTCGCTGTAATTGTGGCGCAAGAAATGACGCCAAACACAGGAGCGGCGGGTGAGAAGACGGGCAGAGCCTCTATGGTGGTTGTGATTAGGCAACAACCAGGAGGATGCCCATGACGATGGTGATCGAGATCCCGGAAGAACTCAACGTGATGGTGCCCGCGCTTCAGGAGTTGGTGGAGAGCGCCAAGGCCCAGGTCGAGCGTGGCAAGCTCGGTGGAGCGGTGGGCTACGGCTCTTTCGAGCGGAGTCTCTGCGAGAAGCTGAACGAGGGCGAGCGGCGAGCACACGAGGCGGCGCTCACTGCGCTCGATATCAACGCGCCGGCGGTGCTGGTCGGCGGGCCCCGGTACACGCGCGTTCTCGAGGACGTGGTGGCTACGTTCATGTCGCAGGCTGGCGGAATACCGGTGAGCCGGACCGCGCCTGCGACGAGCGTAACGCTCCGACCGTGGATTTGGTGGCACTGCGCTCGGGGGCGATAGGCGGCAAGTGGCTGCCGACTTGGTGAACTCGCCGTCCGCAGCGCCATCTTCGCTCGCGGCGAGGCAGATTGCCGTATAGGCGATGACGTCGTCCGCCAGCCTGATCTGCGCCTCTCGCGACGCATGTGGCCCATTAGGTTGGTGAGATGTACGAGGACTTCGACGTGCCGAAGGAATGCAGCTCGGCAAGAACCATCGCCGCCCCCACATCTCGTGGGCACCGTCACGGCGTATCGAGGTCGTCTACCGCATGGCCTACTGCGCAACCGCCGAGCCCGTGCACGAGACCATCACCTACTTCACGAGCCATGCCGACAAGATGGACTACGCCGCCGCCCGTGAGGAAGGCTTGCCCATAGGCAGCGGCAACGTCGAGGCGACGTGCAAGAGGCATCGTGGGCGGGCGCATGAAGCGCCCCGGCGCCAGGTGGAAGAACCGCACCGGTGAACATGTCATTCACGTGCGAGCGCTCGCCCTCAGCGACCGCTGGGAGGCCGCGATGAAAATCGTATTCAGCCGCGTGCGCGTGCGCGTGCGAGCGAGCGAGCCGCCGCGGCATGAGGTCGCAGCCTGTGGCGCCGCTGCTCAGGATGGCGTCCACACCCTGCTCCCGCCGCCTGCGGCTTCGCCCACCTCGTTACCGAACTGGGCGCAAGGCTGGGTATCAGGCTCCTGGCGAGGGACTACCTGGGGAGATGCCCACTCCTCGATGATGACGCCTTGCCGGCCACTACGCATAAGGGGCGAGCTGTTGCCTCGAGGGCTGGGACCCCTTGTCCGCGCGCGTCGCGCGCTGCATGCCCGGAGGCGCTCTTAACACCACGAAACCGTTCCCCGGCTTTGAAGGAGAGCTGGGCCCCTCGACCCACCCTGCACGTTCGAAAACGATTGCCCTCGACCCGGGGACCCGTATTCCTCGACCGGGGGACCCTCATCGTTCGACCGGCCAGCTTTGGTTCTCGACCCGGGGACCCGTATCGTTCGACCAAGGAGTCGATGTCGCCGACCGGGGGATCGGTGTCTCAGGGCAGGGGATCGGTCCCCCGGAGCGGGGGATCGCTGAACGCAAGCACCAGCAGCGAAGCCCGTACCCCCGGCGCTCGTGGCGGCGACCAGCTGATCTTCTAGAGACGGCGCGAAAGCGGCTCGCTCGACTCGAGCGACCGTCGCAGACGCTCAGCGAGGACTTCGGCCATGGCGCGTGCGATGTCGGGGTGCCCCTGCAAGATCAGCTCGAACTCCTGACGGCCGATGGTGAGCAGGGTCGCCGGCTCCACGGCTTTCGCCCGGCGATGCCGGGGCAGCGACTCGAGGAGCGCGAGCTCCCCGAAGCAATCGCCCGGCCACAGCACCTCCGGCGCCTCCCCCTCGGCCGAGAGCTCGACCGAACCTTCGGCGATGACGTAGAGCCGGTCCCCGAGGTCCTGCGGCTCAAAGAGCACCTCCCCGGCTTCGTGACGCACGTAGCCGGCGATCTCGGCCACCGGTTTGAGTTGCTCCGCACCGAGCTCACGAAAGAGCGGTACGGAACGAAGCTCCAACAGCATGCCGATCGCAGCTCTGCGACGGGGATCAGGCGCGTTCATGGAGTCTCACCATTGGCTCTAGGCGATCCCCGCAGCCGACGGCTCAACGTCCGCAACACGCCATGCAGGAGCTCGGGCAGCAGGATGATCGCGTCCTCGAAGTCGGGCCAGGTGAGGCGCACCACGCAGGCCTCGCACCGAGCCACGGCTGCGCAGGCACGTTGACCGCCGTCGAGGGCCTCCATCTCACCGAAGCCATCGTAGGCCCTCACCCCGACCTCGGTGGAGGGCGCCTCGAGCACGACGTCGCCCTCGAGGATCCAAAAGACATCGCGGCTCGCCTCGCCCTGCGCGTAAACGCGCGACCCCGCCTCGAGCTCGATGCGAGCCATCCTTCGCCCCACCTCGAGCAGGGGCTCGCCCGGGGCGCCCGCGAAGGCTGGGAGCTGTCGGAGGATGACCAGGCGATCGAAGGGGTCATGCCAGTCGAGGGGTCGCTTGGGTTCACCCTGTCGAACCCACGCCCAGAGCCGCTCGAGCCACCGATCCCGGGCGACCAACGCGACCAAGCCCTCCTCATCGGTCACGGGCTGGCCCACGATGGACCGAGGTCGCGTGTGGCCCGCATCGTCCTCCTGCCGCTCGATCAGCGCCACGAACCGGCGATGCTCGGGATCGTCGAGGTGTTGCTCGAGGAGCTCGATCGCATTGCTGCGCATACGCGCCTCCGGGCTGCGGTAATGCAGCCACGCCGAGCGGAGGACTTCGCGGTCGTACACCAGCGATAGCAGCCGGAAGAGCCGACGCTCGCCCGCGACCTGGAGCGAGGTGACCTCGGCCGCGAAGAAGAGCCCTCGGCGGCCGCCGCCGGTCAGGGCCAGCTGCATCGAGAGCTCGACGCGCGAGAGAAGCTCGAGATGGTCGAGCTCTGCCCGGATGCACGAATCGAGACAGGACGGCTCCGGGCGCGGCGCGTCGGGGTCAGCCGCCAGACGCCACAGGGCGGCCACCGCCTGGTCCCGCAGCGGGGTGGTCCCGACCGACGCGACGTCGACGAGAACCCGTACCGCCGCCGCGGTCCCCATCCGCTCCACCACGGCCACGGCCGCCGCCTTGCCCGTCGCGCCGAGGTCGTCTCCGTCGAAGTGCTCCGCGAGCCGGGCGACGGCCCGGTCTCCGAAGGGCAGGAGCGCTTCGCAAGCTCCTCGGCGGGCGTCGGCCGCGTCGAGACAGGCGATGAGCGGTGGAATGAAGATCTCGAGACCCAGCTCCCCCATGTGGGCGATGGCATCCCGACGTACATCGGGCTTGGGGTGACGCAGGAGCTCGGGCAGCTCACGCGCGAAGGCCCCCGCTCGGGTCATGCCGGTGAGCCGGACCGATGCGGTCTTACCCGCCACCTCGGCATCGAAAGCATCGACGGCTCCGGCCGCCCGAATGCGATAGACGCAGGCCGCCGCAGCGACCCCGGGATCTTCGTGGTCCACGAGCGGGCGCACCAAGGCCGCCGCCTCCGCACTGGGTCGGTCGTCGAGCCGACCGAGCAATGCACGCAGGACCGCCGGGGGCCGCGAGGGGGCCAGGAGACGCTCAATTTGGGCCGCGGAGAGCTTTTGGTCGAGGGCGTCCATCACGGCGAGGGCCGCCTTCGCCACCGCCTCATCGGGATGCAGGGCCAATTCCTCGAGTCGGTTTGCCGGCAGGGGCACCTCCATCTCGCGCGCCATGTCGAGGGCGCGAAGCACGTCACGGGGTCGTTCGCTATCGAGCTGGTCGACGACGAGCTGCTCTGCCCCACCCTGGAGGCCGTCGCCGAGGTAACGCGCGAGCGTGGCGCCGATGCGGCGCGACCGGAGCGCATCGAAGAGCGCCTCCCGGTAGCCCGGCCCGACCCGAGTACCCAGATAGACCACCACCGTGCAGGCGAGGAGCGCCGGGAGAGACAGGCGGAACTGGGAGGTGAGATCGGGCGCGGCCAGGAGAAGCAGCACGGAAACCACCCCGGTCGCGATTCGATAGACGACGCCGTCGATGATGGTCTTGGCCCGTTCTCCTCCCGCCGCGTGCAAGGGCATGTAGACCATTTGGGTCGCAGGCTTGGCAAAAGCGTACGACGTCGTCCTCTCTGCGAAGGCCGTCACCGCGATGACCCAGAACAAGGGGAACGAGGCTCCGACCGCCGACACGAAATAGACCGCACTGCCCACCCCGATCACCACGCCACTCGACGCCAGGGCGAGCCCGATACCGACCGAACGGATGAAACGATTGGTGAACAGCAAGGTGAGCGCGAGGACGAGGAGGTTGCTGGTCCAGAAGAAGAAGCCGAGAAAGGAGGCGATCCCTTCCTTGTCGAACTGCGGCTGGAGGGACGCCGAGAACTGGTAATCGACGATGAGCGAAGCCGCCTGAAGCAAGAAGGTCAACCAAGCGACATCGGTGAGCAAGGGCCGCTTTCGAATACTGTCCAGTCCGCGACCCACCTCCGACGTTGCGCCGGCGCTTGGCCGCTCTCTTCGCAGAGGCGCCGCCTCCTCGCCGAGCCCCGCAATGAGGTGTCCGATGCGCAGCAGCGGGTAGATCAGTAGCCCCGCCGCCACCACCAGGAGGTCCTCTGCTTGGAGCCACGTCAGCAGGGCCTGTATGCCGAGCCCGCCGAGCGCCGCCCCGAGGGTGCTTACCGCCGCGAGCACGGGCATCATGCGCTTGCCCTGACGCGTGGGCAGAAGACTCGACGCGACGTTCCACGTCTGGACCACGAGCAGATGGCCGATGGTCGGACACCAGAGCAAAATCACGATGCCCATCGACGAGGGCGCGAGGGGAAACGCGAAGCGCACGCCCACGAGGCTCAGCACCGCCACGAGCAACAGGAGGCGGAAGCGAGACGCGATCCCCATCGCGCGCATCAATCCGACGTATCCGAGCGAAGACGCCGCCGTCAGGAGCGCAGAGCCGAGGAACATCCAGGGCAGCAGCGAGATGGGGTTCTGGGACAGAAACAGCGCCTTCGACAGGCTCGCGAGCACCACCGTGCACGCCGCCATCACCCCGAAGACCGGAGCGAGCAAACGGAGACGCGGGTAGTCGCCCCGTTCGATGCTGAGCAAGCGATGCGCTTTGACCATCGGCGCCCCGACGACCGCCTACCGCAACGCCTCGCCGAGCCAAACGTAGCCGTTCTCGGGCGTAGCTAGGAAGATGTCCTCGATGCCATCCCTATTGAAATCGGCCGCCCCGATTCCCGTCGCCGGGGGGAGCCCCGCGACCGTGAGCAGACCGGTCACCGCGCCTGCGACCCGCGTCGTCTGGCCATCGGCGCCGATGTCGAGCCAGCGGACCTCGGCGTCGAAGCTCTCCGGCACCTCACCCGTGCATTGGTCGACGTCGCCGATGACCACGAGGTAGGCCAGCTCCTGCTGTGGGTCGCCGTCGAGATTCATGCATGCGAAGCCGACGATGTGCTCGTCGGATGCGGTCTGCCCGATCGTGAGCTCCCGAAGATCGGCCATGTCGGCGCCGGCGGTGAAACGCGCTGACGAGGCGACATGGACCTTGAGCTCCGCCGGTACGTCCTCCATCTCTGGGTCCGTGCAGAGCTCCGGCGCGTCGTGGATCGCGAGGAAGGCTACGCCTTCGGGAGCGTCGGGCCACAGGTCGCAAGCCTGGGCCACGTTGTTGAGGAATGGGGACCACCGTCGCAGCGCCGACGTCGGCCGGAAGGCGTCGGAGCCCGGCGCCCCGGCGCCGGCGACGGTCGCATTGTCCAGCCGCAACGCGTTGGGGCTCGCCGTCCATTGTCCCGTGGACTCGTCTCGCTGCGCCGCATAGAGCTCGAGGCGGCGCTGACCCCCAAAGAAGTCGAACTCCGCCACGACAGGGACGAGTCGGCCATGGCTGTCGACAATGGGCACGACGGCCGTAGATTGGGCCGCGGCGCTCAGGGGGGACGCCATGGCCTCCGATGCCATGAAGGTTCCGTCGTCGCCAATGCACGCAGCGCCCATCGCCTCCTTGGGGTCGGCGCCCATCGAACCCTCCCCAGTGAGGAACAAGGCCGGCTGCGAGACCCCGTCCTCCACGCACACCCCGTCGAAGCGAGCGATCGCGGCGCCGCGGGGCAAGTAGATGACGGCGAACTGTTCTCCAGCGTCGGCCATTTGCGGGGCGTAGATGAAGGGCGCGCCGAGGATCCGGTCAGCCCGCCCCTCGATGAGTCCGAAACGCAACCCATCGGCCTCATCCCTCTCGGTGGCGACGATGAGATCGGTGGTCGCGTCCGCCTCGAATCCCGTGAGGAGGCGCCCCGCTCGCATGCGGTCGAGGTCGGCCACCGTGCCCACCAACACAGCCTCCGGAGCCACCTGGCCCCGTGCGCCAAAGACGAGGCCGAGGTTGGCCGCCGCGGTGCTGCTCGCCTCGGAGAAGGCCACGTCCATCAGGCCGTCCCCGTCGAAGTCGCCTGTGGTGAGGCGGTCGACAGGAGCGCCGGTGATCACGGCGGAGCGACGGAGTTGAGCCCCGCCCTGGCTGGTGACGAAACGCAGGTTCGGTTCGACGGACGAAGCCAAGAGGTCGGCCACGCCGTCGCCGTCCATGTCGCCGGTGACGACGTCCCGAAAGAACGCGTTCTCGGGGTGGGGAAGCTCAGACAAGATGTTGCACTGCCCGAGCGTCGACAGCGCCTGCTCCGGCACCAGACCGCTCAGGTAAATGCTGATCTGGCCGATGGCGTCGGGCATCCCATCCCCATCGATGTCTTCGTAGGCCAGGACGCTCTGCTGAAAGTCGTCGCCGCTGCACTCCGCAGTGAGCCCGGATTCGCCAAAGGTGTCGTCGGCCGGTTCGACCTGGGCTTCGACGTCGTCGAGAAGGCAGGGGTCGCTGTGGAAGGTCCCATCCCCAAGGCCGAATGCGATGGCCAGACGACCCGGCGACGTCATCGATGGGTCTTGTAGGATCACCAGGTCGAGGTTCGCATCGGCGCGGGCCGTATCGCCCCCACAAGGCCAGCGACTCTTGCCGGGGGTCGAGGGGGCTTCACCATTGGCCTGGATAACCATCATACGGTCTACCCGAAAACCGTCTGACGGCGGCGCCACTACGGTCCGCAATGGATGGCTGGAAGGAACAGAGGCGGCCTCAGTGGGGGCCTCGACGTAGTATGCGAGCTCGGCCTCCTCGTCGGTCTCCAAGATGTAGCTCGGCCGGAGCACGATCACTTGGTCCGCGAAAGGGACGGCGATCTGCTCTGGAGACTCCGCATACGACCCGTGCACGTCTGTCGTCTCGTCGAAGGCGGCCGCGACGACATCGTCGACGCTCTCGCTAATGGGCAACAGAACCCCGGGCTGTCCTGAGGGAACGCCGTAGCGAACGCCTGCCGATGCCGCTCCCCACGCGACGTCGGAAGCGATGACCACCTCATCCCCGGGCGCCCTACGGTACTGACCCGGTGCGACTTCGAAGGCATCCGGGATGAGGTCGACGGTGACGAGCTCGAAGTCCTGCTCGAGGCGGATCGTCTGACTGGTGAAGATGGTCCGAGAGAGCTCACGCTCGGGCTGACCGCGGAGCAGCTCGAGACCTCGCTCGGTCTGCGAGAGAAGGTCACCTCGGCCGTCGAGGTCGGCATCGGAGACGTTGGGCAAACCCTCGGCCTCGAAGGGGAATCGGAACGACTGCCGGTAGACCCCCTGGTCGAGGTAGTCCACCGCCGCCGTAGCGTCCGAGACCCACACGATGTCGAGGTTGCCGTCCCCATCCATGTCGGCGAGATCGAACCACCGTCCGACCGGCTGACCGGTGGGGATTCTTCGTCCGAGGGTGCCTCGGGCTCGGCGGCAGAGGTCATCGTCTCCACAGCCCCATCCGTCTGGACAAGGGAAGCGCTCGGGGCCGTCGTCCGGGGCGATCTGGGCGCACGAGTACCGGCACTGGTGGTTCGCGCCTGGAGGGAGGCAATTGGGGGTCGTGGCGTCCCCCTCGAAGAGCCGCTCGCAGTCCTCGCCCTCCTCGAGGGTACGGTTGCCACAGGTTCCCGGCTCGAGGACGGGCAGGTCCGGACACCCGAGCGCGGTCAACCCCAGCGCGAGGAGACCCGCACCGCCCAGAACCCGACGCCGTACCGTCATCGAGGCGAGCATAGCGCGTCGAGAAGGAAGTGGGCTCCTCGACCGTGGGTGACAAAACGAAAACGCCCACCGACGGTTCGGTGGGCGTTTCCTGCGCCGCAGCGCGACGAGCTCAGAGGATCTGCTCGTTGACGAGGCCCGCGATGGAGTCGCCGTTGTAGAAACGGTTGACGCGCTCCATGTCGCCCTGGGACACCGCGTAGAGAGCGGCGGCACCCGCGGCGGGGGCGGTGACGCTCGCCTGCTGGCCGTTCACGTTGTCGCCGGTGCGGGGGTCGAAGCCGTCGACGTCGCCGTTCTCGCGGACGCCGCCGAACCAGCCCGTCTTGAGGTAGCCCGCGCCCAGCACGTAGAGCCAGTTGCTGCCCTGCGGCGTGCCGTCGGGCCAGCCACTGCGACGGCGGGGGTCCTTCGGGGTGTCGCCGTGGATGGTGATCACCGTCGTATCGGCGAGGTTTTGGTTCGAGCACGCCGGGTCCGACGATGCCGCGAGGTCCTCCATGAGGGCGTCGAACATCTGCCCGAGGCGGCCCACGCGGTCCATGAGGTTGCCCATGTTGTTGAAGGCGCCGTGGGGGTCGTCGCGCAAGGCGGGAAGGATGACCGCGTTCGTGAGGCCGAGGCGGAAGGCCTTGACCGCGATGATCATCCCGGTGCCGAGCTCGGCGATGTTGTTCGGGGCCCCGTCGAGGCCGTAGCGGGTGAGGTCGCCGGCGGTGGGTCGCAGCAGGTCCGCGAGGTTCTGACCGAGGAAGTTGGCGCTCGCCTTCGTGATGCGGAGCTGGCTCTGCATCGTGGGCCGCGAGGACGCCTTGTTCAGGCTGAGGAAGGCCTTGTAGTAGGCCTCGTACTGCGCCGCGTCCTCTTTGACCGCGAGGATCGATTGGGAGGCCGAGCTGTTGAAGAGGTCGACCATGCCCATGGGGTTACCGACCGTGGTGAGCGGCGGGGCCCCGTCCGCGTTGCCGAAGCTGAGGGGCGTGACGCCGATGACCGGGAGCAGCGCCGGCAGCTCGGACTGAATCGAGGCGATGGCCGCGAGCATGCTCGTGCCGCCCCCGAGATTCGCCGCGCTGTCGGGAATGGCCGTATGGGTCTGGTTGAAGCCCGCCATCATCGCCGTGATGCGCTTGCTCGAGTCGAGATCCTGCCACGGGGTCTCAGGCGCGAAGACGAACGGGCGATCGGTGTCGACCGCATCGATGCTTTCGGCCGGGGACGCGTGGTAGGCGAAGTTGTTGTTGCCCGCCTTCGCGATCTCCGTGTGAGGGAACAGCAGCTGGAACCAGGCGAAGCCACCGTTACCGGCGACGAGGCTGATGCTGCGGTTGGTCGACGCACATGCAGCCTCATCGGCCATGGCGGTGCCGGCCGAGTCGCTGATGACGTTGAGGACCTCCGAGCGGTCGAGGGCGAGGCCCGCGCCCACCGCAGAGGCAAACTTGAGGAAGCGGCGACGGGAGTCGCCCTTGAGGTTCTTGAGTTGCTCTTTAGCAGTCATCGTTCTTCTTCCTCACTGGCAGGTGTAGGCGCCACCGAGCATGGCCGCCACGGCGGTGGCCTTGCCCTTCTCGACGTCGGCTGCGGTCGAGACGATATGGTTACAGATGGCCATGTGCTCCGCGGTCGCGGGGCGGCCGATGAGGCAGCTCACCGCGGGCTCGTTGCAGTTGTCTTCCGCATCGAAGACCTCCACGCCCTGCCCGTCTTCCTGGCATTGCTCCAGGTCGGGCATGGCGGCGATGATCTCCGGGGCGGCCATCACGAAGATGTCCTGGAGCTTGGTGGCGCCGGAGTTGCTCCAGGTGCGCGATTCGCCGGTACGCGAGGCGTAGTTGGCTGCCCCTAGTGCGTCCTGGCCCCGGTCGAGCAGCTCGCCGGCCGGGTCGGGGTTGCCCGTCGCGTTCAGGTCCACGCCAAAGTTGCTCAGGATGCGGCGCAGGGCCGTGTTCTGAAGCTTCTGGCAGGAGTGAAGACGGGTGCGAATTTCGGGCGGGCCCTCCTCCTGG
>JGI12210J13797_10068844_pt1 | contig 10200 bp, 6 predicted proteins | sample ElkSlonscriptome_3_FD_13797 | JGI IMG/M metagenome (IMG submission 13797) | reverse complement strand
GCCGCCCGGCTCGCCCAACTTGGCGCTGTCGAGTTAAGGGCTTCTCTGTAATCTCGTGGGCCAACGTGAGTTTGGGGGCCCGCGTGAGCTTGGGGCGTGCCCGACGTACTTGCACGCACAGCGTGCTCTACGTAACGTGAAGGTTTCGGCGGTCCTCTCCTGTTACGACGGACGAGCAACGTTTTGAGCGCGCAGTCTTTAATCGATCCGACGGCACTGTTCCGTTTCGAAGTCCGGCTGCTCCGGGCCGAACCGAAGTGGACGTCTCGCGGCTTCAAGTTGCCCGAAGCGTACCGGCTGCCGTCATTCGGGGCGTTATCCGGCGGCCCGATTTTCGCCGATCTGCGGATGGGCTGGGCACCGGAAGGAATCGGGTTCGACTTGCGAGTCGCCGGCAAACGGCAACTTCCCTGGTGCCGCGAAACACGGCTCGATGAAAGTGACGGGCTGCACGTTTGGCTGGACACGCGCAACAGTCCGAACATTCACCGGGCGACCCAGCACTGCCATCGCTTTTTGTGGTTGCCTTCGGGCGGCGGCCCCCGGCGGGAGAAACCGGTCGCGACGATGGTCGGGATTCACCGTGCCCGCACCAATCCGAAGCCGGCCTCCCCGCAGTCGCTCCAGATCCACGTCGCGCCGCGGCACGACGGTTACGAAATGTCCGGCTGGATCGCCTCGGACGCTTTGACCGGATACGATCCGTTGGATCAGTCTCAGTTAGGTTTTTATTACCTCGTCACCGATCGGGAACTCGGGTGGCAGGCGTTTTCGCTGAACCCGGAACTGCCGGTTGCGGAGGACCCGTCGCTTTGGGGCGAAGCTGCACTGGTGGACCGTGTTGTCCAGGAGTGAGCGGGTGCGAGAGGGTCCGGGGGGTCAGGCTGCTTCGCTTTCGTCCGTCACACTATTGAGTCGGTTGTAAAGGGTCTTCAGGCTGACGCCGAGTTCCTCCGCCACGGCTTTTTTGTTGCCGTCGTGGCGGTTCATCGCGTGATGGATCGCCATCGCTTCCAGTTCCCTTAACGTCATCGGCCGGCTGTTTTCGATCTCGGCGCGGAGTGACGGCCGGAGTTGGCGATTGGCGAACGGCGGCAGATCGTCGACGTCAATCGGTAACCGTTCGCAGAGGACTGCAGCGTGCTCGATCACGTTGGCCAATTCGCGGACGTTTCCTGGCCATTGGTGATCTTGCAGTTGCTTGATCGCTTCGTCGGTGAACAGGTGATCTTTCGACCCGTCGCCCCGGTGCCGTCGCAGCAGGTGAGTGGCCAGTGGCAACAGGTCTTCGATGCGCTCACGCAACGGCGGGACTCGTAGTTCGAACGTATTAATACGGAACATCAGGTCTTCGCGGAACGTGCCGTCCTGGACCATTTGCTCCAGATTGCGGTGGGTGGCACAGACGACACGGACATCGACCGAAACGGTTTGGTTATCGCCGAGTCGGCGGATTTCGCCCGTCTCGAGTACCCGTAGCAGTTTTGCCTGCACCGCCGGTGGCAGTTCGCCGATTTCGTCCAGGAACAGGGTGCCACCGCTGGCGACCTCGAACAGTCCGCTTCGGGCACTGTCGGCACCAGTGAACGCTCCTTTGACGTGACCGAACAACTCACTTTCGATCAGATTCTCTGGCAGTGCGCCACAGTTGACGGCGACGAGAGGCTGGTCCGCACGGAGGCTCGCGTTGTGAATCGCCCTAGCGACTAACTCTTTGCCGCAACCGGTTTCTCCGCGTATCAGCACGGTGCTTTCGGTGGGGGCGATTTTTTGAATCAGTTGACGCACCCCGTCCATTGACCGGTGCTCGCCGATCAGTTCACTCGTCCCTTCGGCTCGTTGCAACCGGTGCATCAGGGCGGCGACCATCCGGTTGGTTTCCCGTCGCTGGGTCACCTTGCCCAATAAGGTGGCGATCTCGGCAAGCCGGCAGGGTTTGGTTAGATAATCCAGCGTGCCGTAACGCAAAGCGTCGATGGCGCTTTGCGTCGTCGGTTTGCCAGTCATCACGATGGCGTCGATTTGCGGCTGAATTTCTCGAGCCTCCTTAATCACTTCGATGCCGTTGAGCCCCGGCATATCGATATCGACGAGCAGGCAATCGATCGTTTCTTTTCGCAGCGCCTCGACCGCGGTCAGGCCGTCCGGACAAACGGTCACGCGGTAACCCATCCGCGGCAGTTCTTTGCGCATCAACTCCTGTAAGTGGGTTTCATCGTCGGCAAAAAGAATGTGCATGCTGGTCGATTTAAGCGGCTTCGGCTGAGACATATTTGTATTTCGTCGACGGGTGGGATTGATTCTGGTTGTCTTCGGTGATCGGTTCGGAAGGCAGCGTCAAAATGAACTCGCTTCCAAAACCTTCGCCCTTGCTTTCGGCGTCCAACGAGCCGCCGTGCTGGGAAACGATTCGCGAAGAGATGCTGAGGCCGAGGCCGGTGCCGGTTCCGTCGCGACGTCTGGTGTAGAACGGTTCGAAAACATGACTGCGCACGTCTTCACTCATCCCGCAGCCGTTGTCGACTACCCGGACGACTGCCGTGCCGTCCACCTGTTCGACGTAGACGTCGACGCGGCCCTCGCGGGAAACGCATTCCATTGCGTTGGTGATCAAATTAAGCACGACTTGACGTGTTTCCGACGGATTGGCGTAGGCGAATACGTCTCCTGCCCCCGGGCAATGGACCTGTAACTGTTTGCAGCGATACTTGCCGACGGTGCGGACCATGTCGGCGACGTCTCTGACCAGGGAACCCATTTCCGTCGACGATCGCTCGACGTTCCCGAGCCGGCTGAAGTCCAGCATCTTTTCCGTGATCGATTTACACCGAAACGCCTCGCTTTGGATCCTTTGCAAATTCTCCTGCAAGGTGGCTGTCATCTCTTCATCCAGATGACGTTCCGCCGGGGCAACCATCATCAAGTCGTTGATCCTTGACTCCAAGGCTTCGGCGCTCCAGGCGATTGTCGCCATGGGATTGTTGATTTCATGAGCAAAGCCGGCGGCCAAGAAGCCGACGCCCGCTAGTTGTTCGTTACGAATGACCTCTCGGGACCGCTGTTGAACTTGCAGGTCCAAGTCGTCGCAGAGCTGATTCGTTTTGTTCATGGCGTCGAGAAAATTGTCCGCCATCTGATTCATCGCCTCGGCCAGCTCGCCGAGTTCGTCGCCGGTGCCCAAGTCGATCCGATGATTGAACTGGCCGCCCGCCACGAGGCGAGAACCGTCGACGAGCGTACGAAAGGGTGCGATGACGGTCGTACGGAAGAACCAGATCATCATGACCGTCGTCGCCAATGCGACGGTCAAGACCACACAGGCGATCGCAAAGCCCGCTTGATGTTGTCCCTTGACGTGATCGCTGAAGTCAGCCATTTGGCCGTGCATCAACGCCAAGTGTTCTTGGCTGAGCACAACCAGATGTCGTAAGGGGACGGTCAAGTCGTTTTGATCACGCCCGGCGTAGGTGACGACGGATCGAGGGTCCAGACGCAAGCACTCGATCTCCTCGATCGTCACGATGATCTCTTGCAAAGACTGACGCTGAGCCTCCGTGTCGATCAACATGCCACCGGCGCCGTCGACGCTGCGATCCAGCGCCGTTTCGTCCAGCAGTCCGATCCGATCGCCGTACTGGTCGGCGACTAGAGAGAGGTTGACCATCGTCTGGTCAAACAGCGTGCGTTCGAGCTGGAGGGCGGAGGGTGCGAGCACGGAGGAGTCGATCATCCCCTGGTGCGTCTGCGAAAGGTAGCGGCAAAGTCTCTGGTTGGCGCTTTCGGCCGTCGAGGCGTAGCGGCTCAAACGCGTCGCCAACGGCAGCTCCGTCGCGCGTGTACTGATCGCCGCAGCCAGCGATTTGTAGCGGTAGAAGCCGAACAGGCCGGTGCCACCCAAGATGACCGACATCGCCGAGAGCGTGACGACTCCGAAGAGCAACTTGGTGCGAATCGAACGATTCTGAATCAGGCCGGGCCGCACAGACGGTCGACCCGGCGGGGCGGGGCGAGCAGAAAGGCGAGTCGAGGAGGCTCGCTCGCGAACCTTCGTCTGCGGTCTCGACGTCCCTCCCGAACTGCGGTGCCCAAAAAGCGTCGCGTCTCCGGCAGTTCGGCCGAGGGGACCGCCGGCCCCGGGCCGAAAGCGAAAGAGTTGCCCCGCAACAATGCCGCGGATCCTCTCGCATTTTTCGAGAGTTTTGCGAAGCATTCGCATGGTTGAACGGCCTCCTTGACCTTCCGAATTCGCGTGAAACTTCCTTCTCACGATCGTAAGGCTATCGCTGGCAGCCGAATCCGACAAGAGAAGATTTCTCGGCCCCGGGGCGGAGAGGCCGAGAGCTGGATCCGGCCGAAAAGGACGCAAGATCGGTGGCGTTCGGTTCCGGTCGAACAAGTCCCGACCGGCTGAGCCGCACGATCTGAGCCGCAAGAAAGAACGCCGTTTGCGAGCGTGGAGGGGAGCAGGGCGGCAGATTTCGCCGCAGGCACGGGCTTCCAGCCTGGCCGCCCGCAGAAGAAAGATAGTAGCGGCAGAGGGACTCGAACCCCCGACACGCGGATTATGATTCCGCTGCTCTAACCGACTGAGCTATGCCGCCGTCAAAATACCAAACCGCCCCGCAAACCTTGTGCAAACGCGGCCGTTGTGCCTTGCCAGTATCGGCCGCTGGGGCTGCCGAGCGCAGGCCCGCCAAGCGTCTGGACGACGCGATCGTGGGGCAGATTGTAGTGGCCGCGGACGGGACCGCCAAGACCGTCCCGACGCCGATTCCGGACCGGTGTAGCGCTGCGGCATGCAGCGTGTTGCAGGGCGGTGCGTTTTATCCGTCAGATCCGCAGAAGACGACCGCATCGACGTGGGCCTCGCGGTCCATGATCTCCTCCCACTCGATCGCGTCCTTGGACCGCAGCAAGACGCCCTTCCACCGGGCGCCGATGAACACGCCGTTGCCGTAAGCGGCGTACTGGGGTGCGTTGACGCTTTCATGTCGCGTCCAGTTGACGCCGTCAGGGGACTCCATCGTGGTGAGCAGACCGACGGCCACGAAGCGGTCTCCGGTCCACATGACGGAGTTGTAATGTTCTCCTTCGCGGCCGGTGTGCTGCTTGTCACGCCACTTGATGCCGTCTTCGCTGACCATGCTCAAGCCGTGCAGGCCGACCCCGACGAACAGGCCGTTCCCGTAGCAGACGTCAATCAGCGTATTTTCGATCTTGTTGTCCTCGGCGTCGATCCATTTCACGCCGTCGGTACTCGTCGCCCGCCGGCCGCTGGCGCCGACGCCGACAAATTTTCCGTCACCGTAGACGATCCGCAGCAGGGCCTTGCCTTTCTGCTCCTTCGGTTCGCTCCAGGATTGCCCGTCCTCGGAGTAGGAAAAGACGGTGCCGTTGTAATTGACGTCGCTGCCGACGGCGAGAAACCTTCCGGCTCCGAAGCAGACGTTGTGGCAGTCGATCCCTTTCTTGGTGACCACCTCGTCCCAGTTGGATCCGTCTCGGGATGGGCAAAAGATGCCTCCACTTCCCTTGCCGGCGGCCACGTAGACGCCGTTGCCATAGGCCGCAGTGCGGAAGATCATCCGGTCCTTCTCTTTCGGATCGTCTTCCGGGGGCTTACTCCAGCTGTCTCCCCTCGTCGAGGAGATCCGCAGGGCCTCGTGCCCGAGCGCCAAGAAAAGTCCGTCGTCCGCCATGCCTGTTGCCTTCGGTCAAGGTGTCGGCGAAAAGCGATCGTGCGCACCGCCGTTTTCAAGTCGAGTTTCGCTTCGTTTCGGCTCAGCCGAGGCCGGGCAGCCGACCGCCGTAAGCGGCGTGCGGCGAGACTTTGCTCTCGCCGAACTCGGCAACCTCGACGCCCATGCGGTGCAACATCTCGACGTAAAGGTTGGACATCGGCGTGCCGTCGGGATAGGCGATGTGTCGTCCGGTCTTCAGCGTACCCTGAGCGTTGCCGGCGAACAGAACCGGGTAATCCTTCAGATGGTGCCCGCCGTTGGCCATGTATGAGGTGTACAGCAGCATCGTGTTGTCCAACAGGGTGCTGCCACCCTCATCGATGTTCTTCATCTTCTCGATGGTCCGGGCGAACAGCGACGTGTACCACTCGTGGATCTGACGGCACGCTTCGCGTGCAATCGGGTCTGCCCCGCTTCCGTTACCGTTATGCTCGAGCGTGTGAGCGTGGTGCTCGTAGCCGACGGTAACCACGCCGGGGAACATCGCCCCGTCGGAGCCCATCATCAACGTGCAGATCCGCGTCGTATCCGTTTCGAAGGCCAGGACCATCAGGTCGGCCATCAGTTCGATGTACTGAGCGTGGAACTCGGGGTCTCCGCCGATTTTGTTACGGACCTCTTCGCCGACGTCGAGGGAACTGCGGACCGGTTCGAGCATCTGCAACTCGCGTTTCACCTGCGGATCGCCGGAGGCGTCGTCCAGGTAGCGCTGCTGCGCCTGCTGCTCGACCAGCGCGATACGCCGCTCGATGGAGCGCACGGAGTCGAGGTACTCGTCGAGCTTTCGTTTATCGTGGGTGCCGAGACGGCGCTGCAGGTCCTTCGTCTGTTCCGTGACCAGATCGAGCACGCCGCGCTGCACCGACGAGCCCGAAGATTCTGTCTGGGAATCCTTGCCCGCGGCCCGCCGTCCCCGCTTGTCGAACGTCGGGACTCGAGGCTCACGCCCGCGGAACATCCGTTCAAACGCGAGCCGAGGGTTGCCTTCCCCGGGAACCTGCACGCCACCTTCACGGTAGGCGAAGCCGCCTTCGGTCTTTCGGGAAAGTTCCAGCGACGGCAGAAACGTTCGCGTGCCGATGGCTTTCGCCGCCACTTGGTCGATCGACGGCGTGACGGTGGTGTTGCCCTTTTCAAGCTTTCCGTACGGCGCGCCGGTCAGGTGCAGCAGCCAGCAGCGGGTGTGGCCGTTGGTTCCCTCGGTCTTCCCATGGTGGGCCAGGCCGGAGACCATCGTCACGTCGTCCTTGTGCGGTTCGAGCGAGCGTAGAATGGACGGCATCCGGTCCTGAAACGGCCCTTCGTAATCGGGCTTCCAGGACTCAATGACCGTGCCGCCGGTGACCGAATAGATCCCCATGCGCAGCGGCGGTTGACCGCTGCCTCCGACCGACTTGGCGTAGGTGGACATTGTCTCCATCCACGGCAAAGCTAGGCCGACGCCGGTTCCCTGAAGCAGCGTTCGACGCGAAATGTGCCAGCTCTTCTTTGACATGGTCGTTCTCTCTTGGCGGGGCGGGTTGGCGGGGTAGGTTGGGGGAGGTGGGGCGGCAGACCAGCAACTCGGCGGCTCAATCGCGGGTGACTCCCCTTCATTGTAACGTCCGACGCCGCCACCGAGCAAACACCGCCTGGAAGCAAGCCCCCCTCTCCTGCAGTAGCCGGAAACGCTGGTCGAGTGCTTAGAGGCTGGAGTCCCGTTCGGCGGAGGAGTTGATCCGATGCTGGAACGGATAACTCTCGACAACCCCGATAATGAGTTCAGAAAAACGGTGATCGTTTTGCTTTAAGTTGGCGACAGTCTGTCGCACGGCGCACTCGTCGTAGTACTCAAGCTCCCGGCCGAGAGCGTAGGTCAGCATTTTCTCGGCGAGGTTGCGCAGGAACATGTCCTGGCGCTCCATCAGCACGTTTTTCAGGTCGGCCGGACCGCTGAGCGTCGTACCGTCGGGAAGCTTTCCGCTGGCATCCACCTTGTCGTCTCCCGAGGCGACCTTGCCGTCGGGACGCAGATTGTCCAAGGCGAAGCCCAGCGGATCCATTTTCTGGTGGCAGTTGGCACAGGATCCCGAGGTGGCGTGGAGCTTCAACTTTTCGCGGAAGCTCAATCCCGCGGTCTCCGGGTTGCCCTCCTCGAAGTCGGCGGCGGCATCCGGCGGCGGGGGTGGCGGGGGCGTGCCAAGGATAACGCTAAGGATGTACTTGCCGCGCAGCGTCGGGCTCGTTCGGTGTGTGTGCGCGGTCATCATTGCGAAGGCACCGGTGCCAAGGACCCCGCCGCGGCCGGCTTCCTTGTCCTGCTTGTCCAACTTCACCTTGAACATGGTAAAGCGGGTTTTCCAATCGCCCGGCCACTTGCCTTTCAAATTGTAGTGCTGCGCGAGGTTCCGATCGGTGAAGGTATAGTCGGCGTCGAGAAAATCCAGGATCGAGCGATCTTCACGCATGATGTGCTCGAAGAGCATGACGATCTCCTGGTGCATTTTCTGCCGTAGCCGGTCAGTCAGATCAGGAAAATAATCCTGGCTGGGCCGGGCTTCGGCCAGGTAGCGGAACCGCAGCCACTGACCGCCAAAGTTCTTCACCAATTCGTCGGCCCTCGGGTCGGCAATCATCCGCAAGACTTGCTCACGCAGAACTTGCGGTCGGTGCAAGTCATCTTTTTCGGCCAGCTCCATGAGCTCCTCGTCCGGCGTGGTCGACCACAGAAAGTACGACAGCCGTACGGCGAGTTCGTGGTCGGTAATCCGATACGGCTCGGGCGAACCGGCCGGCTTTTGATCCTCCTCGATGCGAAGCAGAAAGTGAGGCGAGACGAGTACCGCCTTGAGCATCGCCCGGACACCCTCGTCGAAACGCATTCCCTCGGCGGCCGCCATGTCGTACAGCGACATCAGCTGTTTCACTTCCTGAGGGTCGACCGGCCGGCGATAGGCGCGTCGGGCAAAACGCTCGATGATCTTCCTGGCGGCTTCACGCTTCCCGTGGCCGTCTTGGGGCGAGATGAAAAAGAGCTGCTCGTAGGCTTTCTGGTTGTGCAACCCGGCCGAAGATTCATCCATGGGGCCGACGAAAGTCAGCGAGTCGATTGCGACGCGGCTGATCTTGCCCGGGTCGTCGGAGCGGTCGATGTAGTTGCTGTTGACATAGAAGAATTCGAGTTCGTTCTTGCCGGGCTCGAGGAAGGCTTCGATCCGCAGCGTGCGGGCGTTTTCAGGCTCCTCGCGAAACTTCGCCGTCCGCACGACCTCTCCGTTAATCTTCAGAGCTGCTTCCGGCGTATCAAACCACCTCTTACCGGGCTGACCCCATCCGCGCAGGCGAATCAGGTACCGCCCTCCTTCCTTCAAATCGAGCGTCCCGTGAAGTCGTAAGGGAGCGTTGAGTACCACGAAGCCGTTCTTGACTTCGTGAAGCGGGGTTTTGCCCTCTTCTAGCTTCCCGTCCTGCTTCGGAAGTAGAGAGATTTCCAGCGACTCCGCCTCGACCCGCTGCTCAGGGTATTGAGGAATGACGACGCGATCGAGCACCTTGTCGGCGGCGGCGAGATACTTCTCGAGCAGAATGTCGGGCAGCCCAAGCGTATTGGCCAGGTTGTCGAAATACTCGTCGTGGATCGTCGTTTCCGGCGTCAGGCCGACGGCATCGGCCACGTTGTAATCGATGCCGAACAGGTCGCGGATCGTGTTGGCGTATTCGGTCCGATTCAGCCGGCGGACGACCGAGGGGCCGGGCCGTAGCTCGCTGCAATCGACCATTTCCGCAGACTGCTCGAACCAGTCGAGCAGCTTTTGACGCTCCCCGTCGCTCGGCTGAGCCTCGTTCTCGGGAGGCATGGTCTTGTTGCGCTGCGATTGCATCGCTGCCTGCCACATCTTGCGACGCTGCAGTAAATCATTCGGCTCGTCCAACGCTTCGAACGCGACCCCGCCGCTCTCGACGAGCGGATCGTGACAATCACCGCAGTACTTCGTCAGCAGGGGCAATATCTCGCTGTCGTACTGGTCAAGCGCCAAGGTGACCTCGTCGCTGGGCGCGGCACCTTCCGCCGCCGAGCCTGCGTCCGCCGCAATCTGGTCGTCGGCGTTCGCACTACCCGTCAGAACCGTCAACAAAGCCCCCACCACCAGAACGGCAGCAGTCACCATCCCGCCGCCGAAGATTGGGGGCGACGTGGAAAATTTGCGGTGTGCTTTCGGGCTTTTTGGGGTGGGACCGATTCGTAATGGCGGCGGGACGATCAGACCGGACTCGCACGAGTTGCATCCGGCTTGGAAGGAGACTGGGAGGGGCATCGGCATCGCCTAGCGGGGGAGGGTCGAAAGCGTCCTGCCCGTGCCGGGGCACGAAGAAGGGCCGTCATCAATGGTAGATGTGCTCCTGGCCGTATTCAACAAGCCTGTCAAAGCACGGGCCTGGCACAGCACAGGCCTGTCAAAGCGCGGGCCTGTCAAAGCGC
>JGI12210J13797_10027058_pt1 | contig 10200 bp, 6 predicted proteins | sample ElkSlonscriptome_3_FD_13797 | JGI IMG/M metagenome (IMG submission 13797) | reverse complement strand
TCGCGTCAGCCACAACCATTACGCCGTCACTTGGGCAGCCTTGGAGTATCTGCACGGAGTTGGTAAGTCTCGTGTCGGACTCGCGATTTCAGATTCCATGCAGGAGCGGGTCGGCCAGCGTTGGCACGCGGCGCACCACGAATTTTATCGGAGCTGTAGAAAAGCGAATCCAGCCAGTAGCTTCACCTTCGATTCGAATGATGACGAGCGGCAGGCACGCAGACACTGGTTCGAGCCTTTCTGCACCTGGATCGAACAGAACCAGCTCAACGCCGTCCTCGGGATAGATCCCTGGATGGTCAAAGCCTTGAAATGGCGGGGCTGGCGGGTCCCGGAAGAAGTGACCTATCTCGATATGGATTGGTATGCAGGGAAAGCGCAAATCCCATCCAATTGCCCCGTGGTCAATCAGAACTTTGAAGGCATCGCAGCTGCCGCAGTCGATGAGATCGCCGCGATGTGGGGTCGGCGAGAATATGGGATTCCGACCCAGCCCAAGAGCATTCTTCTCGCGGGAAACATCCAATTACGGAAGGATTATTAAGGTTCAACGCAGCCGGTGGCAGCCAGATCGCAGGCGAACAAGCGCCAATGCGCTGAAGATCAAGAAATGCCCGCAACTGGTTGGCGCCTATCTCATCATGCCTGGCGAATTACTCAGGGTTTCCAACCGCGTAGATTTGATCGCCGGTGCGGAGAATCCAGTGCCCGGCCGCCGGGATTGCTCCGTAAAGGCGCGAAGTCCCGGTGGAGAGATCGTTCTGATGCAATTCGTTTAAGCCGCTTTTGGAAAGGGAGGTGACCAGCGTTTGGCCGGTGGTGGAGAAAAAGTAAATCTGATCACCGGTTACCACTGGCGTGGCCCAAGACCCCGCGGGAAGCCGCAGGCTCCATAATGCTTCACCGGTCAGCCAATCCAACCCGGTGGCGATCCCGGCTTTACTGACCAGAATGACTTGCCCCTGCGCAAATACCGGTGAGGCGAAGCTAGCGGTGGTGCGATCGGCTTTCCAGACCACGCGTTCGTCGGTTTCCCCGCGCCGGATCAGCTGCGTCTGTCCGTTCTTGGAAGAAGGCGCCAGGACGTAATCGCGAAAAACGAGAGGGGAAGCCACGGTATTCCCATCAATACCGTCGACGACCCACCGCTGTTCGCCGGTCGCCTTGTCCCGTTCCTCGACTAATCCGTTGGAACAGATAATAATCGCATCATCGGTGACCACCGGAGTGCTCCACGAAACGCGTTTCTCCCGGTCGACTTTCCAACGGGTTTCACCGGTTTCTTTAGCGAGGCTCAAAAGGTAAGAGGGCCCATCGTGATCGACGAGTAGATAAAGGGAATCCCGGTCTTGCACCAGGCTGGCGCCGAGACCGTGTTTCCCTTTGGGCAATCCGTATTCCTTACCGATATCGCGGTGCCAGAGCTGGTTGCCCTCATGATCGAGCGCGATCAGATCGCCTGTCTCAAACCAGGCATAGACCGCCTCCTCATCGAGACAAGGGGAAGGCGCCGCACAGGAGCGATACCGGGTATGCACTTCGCGGTCGGAGGCGGGGAATTGGGCCGTCCACTCGATTGTTCCAGTGCTCGGGTCGAGGCGGGTCACGGCAACCGTGTCTTTTATCGGACCCTCAGCAGCTTCATCGGATTCTGGAGTTTCCTTGGCCATGATCGCGGAAGTTACATAGAGGCCACCGTTGCCGAAAATAGGAGTGGACTGGCCGTAGCCGGGCGGCGAACTTTTCCAGGCAATATTCGAATCGTCGTCCCAAACCTCTGGCAGGTCACTTTTTGGAACTTCATTGTTGGCCCCGCCCCGGAATGCCGGCCATGAGTCGTCGCTCGCAACGTAGGGGAAGCTAGCGGGAATCGGATGCACTTCGATGTCGTCGCGATGCCCGCCTCTGGCTGCGCCTGCCATCGTCCAGAACATCCCGTCGCCTACAGGAACCGACCGATGGAAGATCCGGCCGAGCCGATGGCTGACCGCAGTCACTTCCCAGTCGTCCGCCGCCGGATCGAGCGCGTAAAGAGTGCCGTCGATTCCGGAGGTGAAGAGCCGTTCGCCATCCGAGAAAGTGGAATTGCCGAAGGATTTGATTCGCGAAGTCATGGGCGGCGGCGGGCCTTCGCGCCAGGTTCCTTTCTTCGGGTCAAAGGCATAGACGGCGTTGGAAGTCTCGCCTTCGGCTGAAATCCCTCCGACCCACCAGATTTCTCCTCCCGCGGCAGCCAAGGTGCCTGCCCGCCGGACACCAGGCATAGGCGGAAGCGGTTTCCAGCCTTCGTCGCGATTCTCGAGATCTAGAGACCAGCCGTGCGGATGCCATTGCCCTCCTTCTTCACTCCCATCCAGTTTCCAACCGCCAACGACGTAGAGCACATCATCCATGACGACGGCGTCATGTGAGGAAACCGCTTCCGGGAGGGAAGGCCAGTCGCTCCATTTATTGGACTCCGGATCGTAGCAGCGGACGGCCTCTGAGGAGAACCTGACCGCCTCTTCTTCCGCCGCGTTCGTGGCGTGCATCCCGCCGACGCGGATGACCAGACCATTCCATCCGACCAGAGCAGTGCCTTGTACGGCCTTGTCTTCGGGCAATTTCTCCCAGGCCGATGGCTCGCCTTTCACTGGGTGCCGGAGAAAATCTTTCGAGAGATTTTCGCGACTATGTTGATGCGCGCGCCCGGTATGCCCGCCGTAGACATAGACGTAATCACCCGATACACAGGCGCCGAAGCTTGAAATCTCCTGAGGAAGTGACGGCGGGGTCGCGAACGCGGTCGGTGTGGAAAGGAACGCCGCCGCCAGAAGGCAAGCGGCGAGGTTCCGATGATGGTGGGAGAATAAGGCTTTCATTTTCTAATTTGAACAAGCCTAAGGTTCCCTGAAAGCTGGGTCAAACGGGCAGATCACCGACCAATGGCATGGGCATTTTACTGCTCCTCACCCTCGCTGTGAGCATCATTGTCCAGACGAAATAAGGCGTCAGGAGCTTTGCCGGCCATTTCAAGCTCATCGATCATGTCTTGAACCGTTTTCTCTTCCTCAACCTGTTCGCGCAGGAACCAATTCAGGAATTCCACCGTCTGGTAATCTTTCTCGCCTAACGCCGCTTCATAAAGAGCGTTAATGCTCGCGGTCACGCGTTGTTCGTGGGAAAGTGCTGCTTTGAAGGCTGCGAGGGGAGATTCGAACCTGCTGGCTGGCTCACCGATCGGCTGCAGTTTCACCGTTCCGAAACGGTCGTTGAGATAATCGAAGAACTTCATGGCGTGAAAATTCTCTTCCGACGCCTGTTTCCGCATCCACGCGGCGAAGCCGCGAAAGGGAGTTGTTTCAAACCAGGCCGAAAGTGCCAGGTAAGCATATCGGGATTCGAATTCGAGCTGGATCTGTTGGTTAATTAGCGTTTCGAGCTGGGAGCTGATTTTCATTCGGGTATGGGGTTCTTGGTGGGTTGATTCCGGGAGGGGGGGGCGGTCGAACGGCTGGAAGCGGCGGTTTGTTTCCACGTGGAAAGTGCACATCCGCAGGCCCCGCCGCAAGCTTTGGAAGTGCGGGGATAAATCTTTCGGAAGGCGCGCAGGCCGAGATAGCCAGCAGCGAGCAACGCCACGATCAGGACTGCCACTTCCTGCCACATGTTAGAACCCGAGTAAACGGCCCCCCTGATAAACGATGAGGGAAAGTAAATAAGCCGTCCCGGTCATGAACGTGAGTTGGAAAAGCGGCCAGAACCACGAATTCGTCTCGCGTTTCACAATGGCGAGTGTGCTCATGCATTGCATGGCGAAGATGAAGAAAACGATGAGACTCAAGCAGGTGAGTGGAGTGAAGACCAGCGTGCCATCGGCCCAGCGTTCCTCGGTCAACGCCTCCAGCAGGGGCTTGGTCCCATCGTCGTCCGCGCTCTCCACGCTGTAAATGATGCCCATGGTGCCGACAAAGACTTCCCGTGCCGCGAACGAGGCGAGGATGCCGATGCCGATTTTCCAGTCGAACCCGAGTGGTTCGATGACAGGCTGCATGGCTTTGCCGACCTGGCCGGCGAAGCTTTGTGCGATCTGCACGTTGCCGGGAGCTGGCTCGCCATCCGGCATCGTGGCTTGCGGATAGTTCAAAAGTACCCATAAGAGTATCGAGATCGAAAGAATGATGGTTCCGGCTTTGCGCACGAAAATCATGGCGCGATCCCGCATGGTCAACAGGACATTCCACCATGATGGCCATCGGTAAGGAGGCAACTCGATGGTAAAGCCCCCAGCCTGCCCTTTGAGATTCGTCCGCCGCAAAATGAGGGCGGCAATGAGCGCTCCCCCCGTGCCGAGAATATAAGCGACGAACATGATCAACGTCCCGGTGAAACCCGCGGAGGCCCCGGTGCCACCGACGATCACCGCGATCATTAACATGTAAACAGGCAGACGCGCCGAACAACTCATCCACGGCGCAATCATGATGGTTGTCATCCGCTCGAGGGGCGATCGTATCGTCCGGGCGGCCATGATGCCGGGAATGGCGCACGCATATGAACTGAGCAGCGGAATGAAGGCCCTGCCATCCAGACCGAATGAGCTGAAGAGCCGGTCCAACATAAAGGCAATGCGCGGCATGTAACCGGAGGCTTCCAGCAGCGAGATAAAAAAGAAGAGGAGCAGGATCTGCGGCAAAAAGATCAGGACTCCGCCAACCCCTGCGATCACGCCGTCGGCCAGGAGATTGGTGAACTGACCAGCCGGCAGCGTGGTCTTCACCCAATCTCCCAGGGAGCTGAAAGCGCCATCGATGAGATCCATCGGGTAAGCCGCAAGCGAAAAGATGGAATAAAAAATCGTAAACATGACCGCGGCCAGGGAGGCCCAGCCCGCAATCGGGTGCAGGAGCACACTGTCGATCCGGTTGGTGATGGTAAATTCGCTAGTCTGCTGATCCGAAACCATGCGATTGATCAGTGTGGCGACATAGCCCTGTCGGGCGGCAATGATTTCGCTGCGCCAAAGTGGGTCGACTTTTTCCAGCTTTTCCTGCCACTCCGCGACTTTCAGCGCGAGGTCCGCGTTGAGAGACGTGGGCCCGATTTCACCCGAAATATCTGTCAGCCAGAGCAAGGCATGATTGGATGCGATTTCCATTTCCTCCGGAGTGTTCTTCAAGCCGAGAAGCTTTTCGAAGTCGGGTGCAAGGGCATGCGTGGCTTCCGCGACCCTCTCCGGCAATGGCACGGTGGCGCGTGCTGGCGGCAACTCCTTCCGGCTCATCGCAATCTTCAGCTCCGTGATTCCGACGCCGCGATTGGCCTGCATCGGGATGACGGTGAGGCCCAGCTCGGTTTCCAGCGCTTGTGTGTCGATGGAAATCCCGTGCGTGGCGGCTTCATCCATCATGTTCAATGCCAGGATCACCGGTTTCCCAAGCTCCGCGGCCTGGGTGGCGAGGAAGAGGCAATTCTGCAGATTGGTCGCATCGGCGACGACCAGGAACCGGTCCGGAATCGGCGTGCCAGACCGCAGCCCGAGCATCACCTCCCGCGCCACCGCTTCGTCAGGAGAGTTGACTGCCAGACTGTAAGTCCCGGGTAGATCGACCAAGGCAATCAGTTCGCCATGATGACCGCGAGTCGCGCCCTGGAAGCACTCCACAGTGGCCCCCGGATAGTTGGCTACCTTTTGGCGGAGCCCCGTCAAGGCATTAAACAACGTGGTCTTGCCGCAGTTCGGTTTGCCCACCATCGCGTAGACAAAATCGGCGGCAGTGGTGGAGCGAGTGGCAGATGCAGAAGGCGTCGGCATGGAGTCCCGAGTCGTGGATGCAGGCTGCTGGCGTTATGATTCGACCTTCACCAGAATTGAGGCGGCTTCGTGCTCTCGCAAGGTGAGCAGGAGGTTTAGGACGCGAATTTCGTAAGGATCACCGAGAGGAGCGCGGCGAATGAATTGAATCCTGGTTCCAGCCACGACACCTTGTTCTTGAAGGCGAAGAAGGGGGGGCGAGATTTGTTTGAATCCCTTGACGAGCGCAGACTGCCGCGGTTGCAGATCAGAAAGAGTAGTATCCATGAAATTACCGATAATTGGCAGAGTATTGAGATCGAGTCTCAATATCAATCCTATTTTCTCTCATACTTCCGGTTTGGGTCTTTCTCATTCTTGCCGGTCTCCTGATAACCGCCCTCCTCAAAATCAATCTCCCATTGATCCGGTCTCGGGACCGCACGGGATGCCCCGGATCCTGAGCCCCCTTGGAGAGTCCGGCCGCCCACGGCGCTGGTGGGTGATCTGATCATACATCGTTTGCGCCATCGACCGGGCCAGTTTACGCGGGGAAAGTTGAACGCCTGACACCGGAAAGCGATCCTTCCGAGCCGTCGTCTGGAAGACTGCCAATTACAGTTTTCCAGACAGATATCGTGCCCAGCCCAATCAGGACAAACGGGGTCGTGTCAATCCCAGCCAGCCAGTCGTGCCTGTTCGAAGAGATGATCAGGATGGCGTCAATCCCTTCATGGATCATTCAACGTTCTGAACCCCGATATTACCCTGGAAAACGCTGTCTCACTCGAAATGAACGACGTGGCACTCGTCGGCCTGGGCGCCGACGACATCGGGTCGACTTACCCACTCTTCACTGTTGCGACTGATGCCGACATCACGCCGACTATCTCAGCGGCAACATGGACAATCGATGGTAATCCTTACTCCGTGACCTTCACTGATAATCTACCGACAGAAGGCACCGTCACAATCAGCAACCTGACGTTGATCCCTGAACCATCGAGCGCTCTTCTGGCAGCATTTGGTCTCTTTGCGTTGGGCTTGCGTCGCCGCCGGTTGATTTACCAACGGAAGTTCACCAACGCGGTCAGGTTATGACTGAGATAATCGCCACCGAGTTGGGCGTCGTAGTTGACCGTCAGGTTGAGCGCGTCGCTTAGCAGGACCGTCAGACCGGCGCCGAGTTCAGCGGTGTCGCGGCCGGGGCCTTCGGAAGTCACCGCGAACGGGGTGGCGAGCCCGGCGGCAAACCGGCCGTTGGTCGTGTAATCCTGATCAAGAAATTCATGCCGCCATCCGGCGCGCAATCTCGGGAATCCAGATACGATCGGCCAATTCCATTGGACGGCTGATGCGGGCGGTCAGGCTGCTCTGCAGGCTCTCGGCTTCCTGACTCTGGTAAGCGACGTTGAAGGGAAAAGCGCCCGATTCGGTGTAGCCGTCGAGTTGTGCGTAGGCATAGCGTAGACCGGCTTCCGCATTGAATTGCAGCCCCCACGCTTCGCCCTGCCAGCCGGCGGCGCTGTTGCTGTTGACCTCGATCCCGTCGGTATCACCACGGGCGCTGACCGGGCCGAAACCGGGCAACAGGAAGTTACGGGTGGTCTCGTAATGATTGGCGTTGGCACCGGCCATGGTCTGAAGGTAGAACCCGGTCTCGGGCATTTGATAGAGCAGGTAGAGATTACCGCCACCACCATTGAGATCGATCTTGCCGCCGTTGCCATCGATGTCGGTCTCGGCACCCTGATAGCCAGCGAAGAGCCCCAAGGTTAATCCATTACCAATGCTGTAATCGAACCCGGCATTGGCGATGCCGCTGTCGATCCCGAACCCGCGGTTGAAGCCTTGGCCTGTCACTTCGGCAAAGCTGCCGCCGCCCTCGAACCAGAGACCGTAACGGTAGGGATCGAGTTCAACTAGCATGGGGGCATCTTTCGGACCACTTTTCGGATCGAAAACGGCAGGCTCCTGGGCCACCGGAGTGATGCCAGTGTTGCGTAAGACTTGCATGCGGTTGGCGAACCGGACGGCGTTGCTCTGGCCGAGGCTAAGCGTGGTGGTGAGGGTGGCGCTGGTCTGGGCGGGATCGAGCTGCTGTAAGACAACGGACAGCTCTTCGGTGGGCAGATTATCCCAGACACTGAAAAACGGAGTGAAGGGGCTGTTGGGATTGAAGAAACGTTCCGCATCGAGAGCGGTGGCGATGCTGAACTGGTTCGGGGTGCGGGCAAACTCGGTGTAAGGGGTGGGCACGAGCAGAATGCTGTTGCCTGAGATCTCGAAATCGAGAGCCCCAGGGAAGTTACTCACCACGTCGTCGAAGGTGCCGGTGATACCGCCATCAGCGATGAGAAAGGAGAACTCTTCGCCGGCCTGCAGGGTGACTCCGGGCGCCACATCGAGGGCCAGGGTGCCGCCGAGCGAGGCCGTGCCGCCGACGAGCACGCGATCGAACTCACCGGGGTTCAACCCTTCGACTTCGATGAGCAGGGTGGCATCCGGGCCGAGCACGAGATTGCCACCGATGATCAGGGTGCCGGGGCTGAGCCCCGGGCTCACTGTCCCATTGAATACGTTGACGAAGTCAGTGACTACACCGGTGCCGCCGAGGATTCCATCGACAAGGACACCACCATTGAGAGTTCCATTAACGATCAGTGTCCCATCATTACCGACGTATGCGCCGAAACCATCGGTGGCGGTCCCCCCGATCGTCAGTTGCCCTTCAAGTACGGTGAAACCCGATGTCGCCTGAGTATCGCCGTTGAGAGAGAGAATCCCTTCTCCCGTTTTGGTGAAGCGGTCAGCCTGAATCGCGGCGTTGGTTGAGACCTCAAACCCTCTGGTGTCGAAAGTGAGCTCCCCATTGGCGAGCACATTGGCGAGCACCCGCTCGAACCCGTCAAAATACTCCGTCTGGTCGCTGGCCGCCTCCAGCACCAGGGAAGGGAGCACGAGATCGCTGCCCCCGGCCATTGCTGAGAAGCCAGTAGTGCGCACGGTCGGTGTTCCGCCCGTGCTCTGCAGGCTACTGCTTTCAAGAATGATTGATGCTGCGGAAAAGAGGGCGTTATCACCCAGCTTCACCACACCCTCTATTCCTCTGATAATGGCAATATCGAGCACATTCAATCTTCCGCCGTCCTCAATCACTACCTCGCCAGATACCTCCAAGTCGCCGCCGATGGTGACGACAGCGTTTTCGAGGATCTGGGCCTGCCCCTGCTCTTGCACAAACAATGCCGAATTTTGCGAGGTTTGGGTCAACCGGTTCGAGAATGCCAGGGTGCCCTCTTCCACAACGGTCAGGCCTTCGTAAGAGGAAGCGCCCGATAACGTGAGGGTGCCTCCGCCCTGCTTCTCCAGTCCCCCGCTGCCGGTGAGCGGGGCGTTGATGTTGGCGTTGAATCCGTTCGTATTGAAGGTTAAACCTCCTTGTCCGTTGGTTCCCGCGTTGAGGGTGATCTCGCCCGGTAAGGAGCTGAAGTTGGCGAAGAAATCAGTTTGATCGCCGGTGAGAACGATCGTGCCGTTCAGTTGCGCAATCGCCGATCCGGCCCCTTTCGAGATCTGCCCGGTGCGCAAGGTCCCGCCGTTTAGTTGCAGAATGCCGAGCTCATCGTTCCCCACTCCGAGCTGGACACTTGGTGTCGTCACCGAGCCGCCATTCACCACCAGCGAACCGGCGGAGCTGACCCCGACACGGGTGGTGCCGCTGTTGTTCAAAGTGCCCCCTCGCGAGACAGTCAGCGACGAGAGATCGCCATCGTTGCTGGATCCGATGTCGACGCCGGAGGTCTGAAGCGAGCCGCCGGCCAACTCGTAATTTGCGCTGTTCACAACCCCCACAGAGAGGGAGGAGGTAGCGGAATAACCATCCTGTGCAAGGGTGCCGCCTGACACCACGGTCGGCCCGGTGTAAGTACTCGTGCCGGTCAGGGTCAGTTTCCCCACCCCGGTTTTGATCAGTCCTCCCGTGCCGACGAGCCCCACACTGGAGGTCACTTCGCGTGCCGTATCGATGATGGCACCTTGGCTGCCGAGCACCACATCGCCAGCTTCGAACCCGGAGAAGAGCGCGGATTGATTGGTCGTGAGCATCAGAATGCCGCCATCGAGCACGACCCGGCCGCCGGTGTTCACCTCCGCGATCTGTCCGGTGGAAAGGGAACCGCCCAACAGGTTGAGCGTCCCCATGGCGGTGGCAGCTTCCCCCATGAGCACGCTGTTGGTGAAGACTTGTCCGTTGCCCTGGATGGTCAGAGTGCCGGTTCCTTCCGTGCCGATCGAAATGATATCGACGTTCGTCCAGATCGCATTGTCCTGCACGGTGACGGTGCCCGTCGAACCGGCCATCGCCCCGATCAGGGTTTCGGTCGTCGTCAGCCGGCCCGTGCCTCCCAAGAGGAAACTGCCCGTGG
>JGI12210J13797_10010947_pt1 | contig 10200 bp, 9 predicted proteins | sample ElkSlonscriptome_3_FD_13797 | JGI IMG/M metagenome (IMG submission 13797) | reverse complement strand
GCTTATCGAATGGCCACAGGCGAATTGCCAGGCGGCCGCCGCTTCCAAGGGGCTCGTCAACTGGCCGACGTTCTGGCAGACACCGAGTCCCGGCGGTTCGCTGAGACGGCCGTGCGACGCCTGATGGCCTACGGGCTGGGGCGAGAGTTGCGTCCGGCGGATCGGTGTTTCGTCGACGAGATCTTGGCGAAGACGGAGGCTAGCGGTTTTCGGATGCAGGATCTGATCGAAGCGGTCGTCGATAGCCCGCCAATGATTTCGTTCCAGTGGGACGGATCGGATAGGGGCAGCGACCGGGACGCGGAGGCACCGGGCGTCGCCGACAATCATTCAACTCGCTCTTGGAGAAAATGACGATGAACCAGGGAAAATCGCCTCAGATAGACCGTCGTCGGCTGCTGCGGGGCGCGGGATTCACTCTCGGCTTGCCCCTTTTGGAGTCGATGACGAGGGCGGGCAGGAGCGCGTTTGGCGACCAGCGGTTGCCGGCTTCCGACGAGGGCCCCGCCGCAAATCGACCGACGCGGATGGCCTGTTTGTTCGTCCCCAATGGGGTCATCCAAGAATCGTGGCGGCCCGAGGGCCAGGGCGAGGGCGATCAGTGGCAGCTCAGTCCGACGTTGATGCCGCTGGCTTCTCTCAAGTCCAAGGTGAGCGTGCTATCTGGACTGGCCCATGACAACGGCCGATCCTACAACGACGGGGCGGGGGATCATGCCCGCAGTGGTTCGACTTTTTTGACAGCGTCCCGCCCGGTGAAAACGAGTAGCAAGATTCGGCTGGGCATCTCCATGGATCAGGTCGCTGCCGAGATGCTCAAGTCGCACACGTCGCTGCCCTCCATCGAATTGGGACTGGTGGCAAGTCGAAACGCGGGCAGTTGCGACTCGGGTTATAGCTGTGCGTATTCGTCCAACATTTCCTGGCGGAGCGAGAATCAGCCGATGCCGAAGGAGACGCTGCCCAGGGCCGCATTTGAGCGACTATTCGGCAGTGGTGACACGGCGGCCCGAAAGCGGTCCCGATGGATGCGGCAAAGCATCTTAGACGTGGTCCGCTCCGATGCTGAGCATTTGATGAAGCGGGTCGGCCAAAACGACCGACGCAAGCTGGACGAGTATTTCACGAGCGTCCGCGAGATTGAACGCCGCATCGGCCGTACCGAGGCGGCCGATGCGGAGGCACGTCCTGACCTTTCAATTCCAGCCGGTCGCGTCAAAGCGTTCGCTGAACATTGTCGTCTGATGATGGATCTGATCGTACTGGCTTTCCAAACCGACACGACACGCGTGGCAACACTCATGCTCGACAACGCGTCGGGTGGACGTGTTTACAAGGAAGTCGGTGCTCGGGGCGCCCACCACGGGCTGAGCCATCACCAGAACAAGCAGGACAAGGTGGATCAATTGCGAAAGATCGACCACTACCTCGTCCAGCAGCTCGCCTATTTCCTCGGCCGTTTAGACGCCGTTTCCGATGGGGTCGACGTCGACGGCAATCCCGCCAGCTTGCTGGATCAATCCATGGTGCTGTACGGCAGCGGTATCGGTGACGGGAACCGGCACACGCATCACGACCTTCCGATCGTCTTGGCCGGTCGAAGCGGCGGACGCTTGCCCAGCGATCGACACCTGATCTACCAGCAAGAGAAGCCGATGGCCAATCTGTTTCTGTCGATGTTGGACCTGATGGGCACCCCGACCGAGGCCATCGGCGATAGCACGGGGCGTCTGGAAAAGTTGACTTAACCGGGCCTCGGGATTTGGACGAGCATCGACTCGACCATGTCGCGGGCCGGTCGCGGTGTGAAGCCGGAACCAGACGACTTGCTGCCCGTAGCCGTCTGTGGATCGACGGGTACCGGCCGAATCTCAGGGAAGGAACGCAGCCACGTTTCCTGGCGGCGGGCCAGCCGTCGAGTGTTCGTCACGATCTGTTCAGCGGCGGCAAACGGATCGTCGCCGGTCGTTCGGGCTGCAATCAATTCGCGATAGCCAACCGCCTGAGCGGCTGTCGCGGACAGTTCGCCGTAACGGGCGAGTAGCGAATCGACTTCCTCGACCAAACCGTCGTTCAACATCGACGCCACTCTTGCAGCGATCCGTTCGTGAAGCATCGGTCGCGGGATTTGGATCGCGAAGACGGCGCCGGAACCGGGACGTGGTTCGACTTCGAATTGAACTTGATGGTGGCTGATGGGGCGACCGGTCTGGCGGGCGAACTCCAATGCCCGGATCATCCGACGAACATCGTTGGGATCAATTTTCGATGCGGATAGCGGATCCACTTGCTGCAGTCTTTGGTGAAGCGCCGCAGGGCCGGTACGCTGAACCTCACTTTCGACGTCGCGACGAAACGTCTCGTCGGCCGGCGGTCCCGGGCAGAAGCCTCGCAAGACGGCTTTGAGATACATCGGGCTACCACCGACGAACATGACCCGGCGGCCTGCTTGCGTGACCTGTTGCACCGTCGCGTGGGCCGCCTGCAAGTACTGTGCGACGCTGAATGACTCGTCGGGGGACACCAAATCAATCAGATGATGACGGACCCGCGTTCGTTGCTGCGTGGTCGGTTTCGCGGTGCCAATGTCCATGTCTCGATAAACAGCAATCGAGTCGAGTGACAGGATCTCGACTGCAACGCCGTCGCGTTGCTGGAGTGCTTCGGCGAGTTCCAACGCCAATTGCGACTTGCCGGACGCGGTCGGGCCGGTCAGGACGATCACACGGTCGAGCAAGGGCGGAAACATCGAAAAGGAAGGCAGAGAAGGTCGGGCAGGAGGAAGGAAGAGGCGATCGTATCGGCTTTGACGGCAGCCGGCGAGGCCGGCCACGGTCACGGCGGGAGGGAATGCTCGACAGCTACCCGCATGTGCTACATTATTTGGGCGGTCAAGTGAGTCTTTTCCGTGGGGGTTCCTTCCGGTCGCGGCTGGAAAGGAAGCGTGGTCGGTTGCCAAGAGGTGTTCGATGGGCATGACGTATTTCCGACGCTTCCGCATGGAGATGGACCTCCGGGCAGGGAGGCCGACGTTCGATGAGGTTGATTGGGGTGCCGGCGGCTACACTTGGGTGCCGTTTGAGGAGGGTGTGGTACGAGATCACGCCCAGGCGAAGTTCCAGAGTTTCCGATCCGAGATGGACGCGAACGTTTTTCCTTGCCTGGGACGGCGTGACGGCTGCTTGCGTCTGATGCGAGAGATCAGCTCGCGGGCGAATTTCGTTCCCGGTGCGACGTGGCTAGTACGCTATCAAGAACGCCCCGGCGGCCGGGCGACGCCGGTGGGAACGGTCCAAGGATTGGAACTGGAGGGTTGGGGAGCGATCCAGAATCTAGGGGTCGTGCCCGAACACCGCGGACGCGGGCTGGGGAGCGCACTGCTGATGCGAGCGGCAGCCGGTTTTCGCGCCGCGGGGCTCGATCGGATGCACCTGGAAGTGACCACCGCCAACACGTCAGCGGTACGCCTGTATCAGCGTCTGGGCTTTCGCCGGAAGCACGTGGTCTACAAAGCATGCGAGGTCGCCGGAGTGGCCGTCTAGTGCTTCGTCAACCTTCTATTTTCCGGTCGCAAGTATCAGCCGTTGGGCGTTTGCCCCGGTTTTCGCAACGGAACGGTGGCTAACGCCAATATTGAATCTGGACGAAGCACTAGCTGGACAGCCCCAGGTTGGATGGTTTTCCCCGTGATTTGCAACAGTTTTGAACGTGCCAGCCGCTTTGACGCTAGCCACGGTTCTGATCGCGAAAACCGCTGCTAGCGCCGCCCAGCTCGCTCAACTTGGCGCTGTCGAGCTAGGCATCTCCGGGGAAATCAATCCGTATCGCCGAACGACACACTTTGATCACTCGACGCGTCAGCGACGAAGGACGAACGCTGGGACGCCACGCTACTTCTTGCCCATCGCCCGTTTGGCCGCGAAAAATTCGGTCAGCAGGTTGCCACAACGCTCGGCGAAGACGCCACCAACGACGTCGCAGCGATGATTCATCCGGGCGTCTTGCAGCACTTCATAGAGGCTGACGACGGCGCCGGCCTTGGGGTCCAGCGCGCCGAAGACCACGCGGGGCACGCGGGCTTGCAAGATCGCTCCCGCGCACATGAGGCAGGGTTCCAGCGTGACGTACAGCGTGGTCTGTTCCAGCCGCCAGTCTTCCAACGCGTTGGCGGCCTGCGTGATGGCGATCATCTCGGCATGAGCAGTGGGATCGTGCAGCGTTTCTCGCTGATTGGCTGCACCGGCAATCATTCGGTCTTCGAACGTGATGACCGCCCCCACCGGTACTTCGTCTTCGATCGCGGCGGATTGAGCCAGTTCGATGGCGCGTCCCATCCAGTGCGTGTCCAGGTCGATCATGGCGACGTTGCCGGTTTGTCTTGGGAGGGCGTGGCCGCGTCGCCGTTTTGATCGAGCACGCGGAACTGCGGTTTTCGAATTTCGCTGACGCACTGATAGTTGGCGATTCCAAGCGGAAGACTCGGATCCAATTCGATCCGAATATCAAAGCTGTGACGCTCCCGCTCGACGTTCACCCATTCCTGGCCGTCCAACCAGCAGGTCAGGGTGTCGGGGGTGACGCGGATGCGGATGTCGACCCACTTGCCGTTGGGAAATCGCTTGGCTTGGGTCGTCGGATTGCTCGACGCGTCCTCGCCGTCGATGCTGCTGATCCCGACGATGTTGCCGCCCCAGCCGCCCAAGACCAAACTGCAATGTTCGTCGCCGATTGGGAAAGTGACGGCGCCGAAGAAGTCGAACCCTTCGATCCGGCGACCTTGCAGCCGTAGCTCGTAATTTTCCTTGGGAAAGTCGCCGGTCCAACGGATACCGGTCAGCGGGTCGCCGCGTCCGAGCCGGATGACGCTGGCCGGCCGCAGAGGCTGAGGCAGCTTGACCGGCCCGTCACCTCCGAATTTGCATGTCTCCCATTTGCCGGCTAGCCGTTGCCATCGATCGGCATCCGCCGCATGGGCCTCTGGAGCGTCGGGAACTTCGCCCGGCTTTTGCGAACGAGCATCCTCGACGGCCGGTGACGGCGATTCAGCGGCCGTTGTCCGATCGCCCGGGGTCTGGGACACTGCCGACGAGGCCCCCATTCCCACGCAGATTGCCGCGACGAGTGTTGCGGTCAACCGGCTCACGATTCGCTGCCCCGTCGGTGGCCCGTGCACCGGCCGGCTTTGGCGAAGTGACCGGGTGGCGAGAGTGGCGGAGCAGCTTGCGGTCATTGGATCAGTTCACAGGCGGGATGAATGACAGGTCTGGAAGAAACCTTCGACCGACCATTGTACTCTTTCGACACAGGAGCTCGAGATGCAGCCGATCACCCCCTTGCGGCGGCGAGCGGCAAGACTGGCGACCGGGTTGCTGATCGTCGATTTGATCGCAATGTTCGTGCTGACTCACCTGCCGGCGTTGCCGAAGGTGACGCAGAACCTGCACGACAAGTGGGCCCATTTCACGGCCTTTTTTGTGCTCACGACGCTTTACTGTATTGCGACGCCCGGGCGACGTCCGTGGATACGGTACGGTTCGGCCGCCGGACTGGCGACCGCCTACGCGTTCTTGGATGAGTGGACGCAGGGATGGGTGGCCGGCAGGCACCGTGACCACTGGGATTTCGCCGCCGATTTGGCCGGAACTTTTTCTGCCATCACACTCTACGTACTCCTTCGATATCGGGGCGACCGCGACCGCACTTTGGTGACACGACATGACGACGCATCCGAGTAGGCCAAACGAGCGAAAGCCCGACGAGCGAAAGCCCGACGAGCGACGGCCAGACGACGGCCCACACGACTATCGACCGGTCGAACTCGACGAAGCACTGGAAAGTGACCTTCGACAACTCGTGCGTCTGGCGATCAGCGAAGATCTGGACACGGCGGTGGATTGGACGACCGTGGCGCTTATCGAGCCGGACCGTCGCGGCAGTTGTCGGGTCGTCTCACGCAGCCCCGGCGTCGCTGCCGGCGTGTCATTGGCCCGTTGGATCGTCGACGAATTTGACGCGGACCTGCGATTGCACGAAGTCGTGAAAGATGGTGACACGATCCGGCCCGGTCAGACGTTGGTCAACCTGTACGGTTCCGCCCGTGATCTGCTGACGAGCGAGCGGGTGATCCTGAATATTCTGTCGCGGCTGTGCGGTGTCGCGACGCTGACCCGCCGCTATGCCGAGGCAATGGGCAACGGTCGCAGCCGACTTTACGACACCCGGAAGACGACCCCGGGGTGGCGGCGACTGGAGAAGTATGCCGTCCGGTGCGGCGGCGGCCACAATCATCGAACCGGCTTATTCGACGGGTTTCTGATCAAGGACAACCATTTGGCGCTCGGAAAATCCGTCGCGCCCGGTGCGTCCGGCCTCAAGACGCTGACGGCTGGTGAGGCGACGCGTCGCGCAGCGGCGATGCGTGGTGCCAACTGGAACCATCTGGTGGCACCCGCCATGGTCGAGGTTGAAGTGGATGATCTGGATCAATTTCGGGAGGTGTTGCCGGCCGGCCCTGACATCGTGTTGCTCGATAATTTCTCACCGAAGAACTTGAAGGCGGCGGTCGCGATCCGCGACGAAGTCGCGCCGCAGGTGGAGCTGGAGGCGTCGGGCAACGTGACAATCCAGACGATTGCTACGGTCGCTGCGACCGGTGTAGACCGAATCAGTTGTGGGTCATTGACCCATCAAGCGGTCTGGTTGGACCTGGGGATGGATTGGGTGGACGAGGACGCGAGCTAGCTTTCGCATGAGCCTGCCGGTTTCGGTACAGGCTGCTGCTATGGTCGGCCACCGCTCCATCCTCTCGTTTCAATCGTACGGCATGTCGCTATCATCCCCCTCCGTTCTCGAGGCCCCCGCAGACCGCGTGCTTGGGGGTAAGCAGTCGACAATACGTGGCGGCCGCGAATGGCGAGACTTCGTGCAACCAGTGCTCGACTCGTTTTCGGTCGTTTCCGCCCTCCTGATCGTGAAATGGGCTGCCGGTGGCGAGATGGCGGAAGCGGACTGGGTCATGTCGCTGATCGCGGTCATTTTGTTTTTCCTGGCCAGTCCGCTGACAGGGCTGCACCGCCGAGACCACGGGTGGGGCACCGACGGCGAGATGATGGGCATCGCCAGCACGTGGGTGCTGACGGTACTGTTGCTCGGAGCGGTCGCGTTCCTGACACGCTACGGCGGCCATTTCTCCAGAGGAAACGTGGTCGCTTGGATCCTGATCAGCCCCGCCTTGATCGGCATGTCGCGGATGCTGCTCCGGATCGTCCAGTCCGCATTGCTGCGACGAGGCGTCGGTGTGCGAAACGTCGCGATCGTTGGCTGGAATCCGCTCGGCTTGCAGACCCGGGTCAACCTGGAATCCGAACCTTCGCTGGGCCTCCGGTTCGCCGGCTTCTACGACGATCGCACTGAATCGCGACAGCGCGACGCGATGAAAGCATTTGACCCGCAGCAGGTGCCGGGGCTTCATGAAAATAGCTCGGCGATTGAGGATGAATTGCCGGTTTCCGCCGAGACGGATTCGTCCCAGGAAGTGATTGCCGGAAGCTTGCCAGAACTCGTGGAGGCGGCCCGCCGCGGTGAGATCCAAACGATTCTGGTGACGTTGCCGATGCGAGCCGAGGGGCGGATCCGGAAGTTGTTGGACCAGCTGAGCGATACCACAGCGTCGGTTTACATCGTGCCCGACTTTTTCGTCTTCGAACTCCTGCACAGCCGATGGACTCACGTCGGCGGCTTGCCGGCGGTGAGCGTCTTCGAGAATCCTCTTTTCGGGATCAACGGGGCAGCAAAGCGAGCGACCGACATTGTCTTGGCGATCTGCGGGTTAGCTTTGCTGAGCGTGCCGATGCTCATGATCGCGGTCTTGATCAAGGCGACGTCGCCCGGACCGGTGTTCTTCCGACAACGCCGCTACGGACTGGACGGCCAGGTCATCCGGGTTTGGAAATTTCGGTCGATGCGGACTTGCGACGATGGTGCGGTGGTCAAACAAGCGACCCAGAACGATTCGCGGGTTACTCGTGTCGGCGCGGTCCTGCGTCGTACCAGCCTGGACGAGCTGCCACAGCTATTCAACGTCTTGCAGGGATCCATGTCCTTGGTCGGTCCTCGCCCCCACGCTTCGGCCCACAACGAACAATATCGCCGGCTGATCCGAGGCTACATGTTGCGTCACAAAGTCAAACCGGGGATTACCGGGTGGGCCCAGGTGAACGGTTGTCGCGGCGAAACCGAAACAGTAGAGAAGATGAAACGGCGGATCGATTACGACCATCAGTACATCCGATTCTGGTCACTAGGGCTCGATTTGCGAATTCTATTTCGTACCCTGTGGGTAGCGTGGAAGCAGCCGGAAGCATATTAGGGGGGTGTTTTTCGAAGCGGCCGGTCGGATCGTCCTGCGCTTCGTCTTTGATCTCCCGTTCACGCTGCTCGATCGACAGCCTGTTCCACAGGGTTTCGCCGCATGGCTCCCTACCTCTTAATCGACGGTTACAACGTCATCGCTCCGGTCGCTCCGCCAGGGTTGTCCGCCGAGCGGCCCGGCGCCGGGACTTGGCTGAGGAGGGAGCGGTTGCTGCTGCTGGATCGACTTGCCGATCACCTTCCGGCGGCGGTTCTCGAGAGAACCTGTGTGGTCTTCGACTCGCGACGACGACACGGCGCAGCGGAAGCGAAGCTACGACATCGCGGGATCGAAGTCCGGTTTGCTGTCGATCACGACGAGGCGGATGACCTGATCGAGGAAATCCTGCAGCAACATCCCCACCCCAAGCGTCTGACCGTCGTCTCGTCGGATCACCGCGTCCAGGCGGCAGCCAAACGCAAGCGAGCGGCCGTGTACGATTCGGAAACTTGGTTGGATTGCCTGCTGGACGGGCGGCCGCTGGTTCGAAAGCTTCCAAGACAGCGAAAGCAGCAGCCAGACGAGAAAACTGCCGGCTCGGGACCGGCGTCGCCCCAGCGTCCCGGCGGCGGCCCCAGGGATGCCGACATCGCGATCCCCGACGAACAGTTGGAACAGTGGTTCAACGAATTTGGAGGCGTCGACGGCAGCAAATCGGGCGACAGTGGCGACCCTCCGAACTAAACTGAAGCAGCGGGGATCTGGTTTCGGTCCCGTGTGCTAGACGTTCTCGATGGCTGATGTGGTTTGCATGGCGAATTCCGACTCGATGACTTCACTGCGGCGAACAACGCAATGCGCGAAGTTCCCGGTACGCCGGCGGCACTTCAGCACGTCGCTGCTTTGGACGGCGTTGGCTTTCTGTGGATTTCTCTCCGTGTGGGTTCCCCAAGCGGCCGTCGCCCAGGACGACCCCGGCCCGGCAGTCGAACAGTTGATGGCCCGTGCGATGAACGGGCCCGAAGCGTTCGGCACGAGCGTCACAATGCTGACCAGAATGGGGGCGCTCGATGCGGTCAACGCTTTGCTGGAACGTGTCGCCGGAGCGAATTGGTCGGCAGATCAAGTGCGAACCGCTGCCGCGGAAATCCCTCCGGAACTGCGTTTGCGACTCGCGGTCAGCCCGGAACTGAGTGAAGCGGCCAAAGCATGGATCGACCGGACCGCCGAGATTCTGAGGACGCAGTTGCAGTCGCCCGAGGGGCTTCGCCAAGCGATCGACCAACTCGACGCGCGGCAGGTCGACACTCATTTGTCAGCCATTCGTACCTTGTTGGCGGGAAACCAAGCCTCGCTGGTGGAGCTGACCAACGCGTTGGCCGATACGCCGCCGCAGGAGGCCGTCCGCCGCGAGGATCTTTTGGGTTTGATGCTGCGACTGGACCGCGAGCTGACGGTGGACGGACTGCAGAGATTCGTGCTGTACGGCAAGCCGTCTCAGCGAATTTCCGCACTGGCAGCACTGCTTCGGATCGATCCTGATCGTGCCCTGGTGCCTTTGGCGACCGCGGTTCATGCGGCAGGTCCAGAGTGGGAGGGTGTGGCTCGGTTTGCCACCGAGGAATTGGCGCAGCAAGGTTTTCGTCCGCCTGACCGCCGCAGGGCAATCGAAATTTTGCGTCAGGGACTGGCGAGTACCATGCGTTTCGCCTTGCGGTCCGACGCCGGCGATGACTCGCGGGCATTATGGGTGATGGATCCGTCGGGCAGGTTGGTGCTGCAGCCCGCCGACGCTTTGGCGGCGAGGTACCGCGCGGCCACCGATGCCGCCACGCGGTTGGCGATCGTGG
>JGI12210J13797_10191503_pt1 | contig 10205 bp, 17 predicted proteins | sample ElkSlonscriptome_3_FD_13797 | JGI IMG/M metagenome (IMG submission 13797) | reverse complement strand
CGACGCGATGCAGGACCGCATGATCGTGCTGGAAAAGATCGTCACCGATCGCGGTTATTCGCTCTCCGAGGAGATCGAGGCGCTGCGTGACAGGCCCGCGCGGGACAGCCGCAAGGATGCAGGCGTGCCGCTGGACCTTGCGAAGAGGGAAACCAATTGATGCTCGATGCAGTCACCACCGAGGCGCTTGTTGCCATCGCTCTGGCCGGGACCGCCGGATGGGTCTTCACCACCTGGCTGCGTGTCAAGAACGGCTACCCGCTCGAGGGATCGTGGGGCCAGCAATTGAAGCCCGTCACCGACAACGAGGCAAAGCGCCGCGTGACCCTGCTCACCCAGGAAAACGCCGAGCTGCGCGCCGAAATCGGGTCGATGAAAGACCGGCTCGCCAATGTCGAGCGGATCGTGACCGACAGCGGCTACCACCTGTCGGGCGAGATCGAGAAGCTGCGTTCCGACGCGCTCGATCACCGCAAGGAACAGGGGAACGCATGATGAGCAGCTGGGCTATCGTGGCAATTGTCGCGATCGTGATCTGGGGCGTCGTCACGGTCTGGTCGCGCCGACACGATCGCGAACTGGGCGTCACCCGCGATGAGGACGGCAATCCCGTCTTCGCCCCGCGCGCCGACGGCAGGGCCGAGGACGCCGAGGCCCGCGCCGAGATCGCGCGGCTGCGCGAAAGGATCGTCGTGCTCGAGCGGATCGTGACCGATCGCGGCTATTCGCTCGGGGACGAAATCGAGCGGCTGCGCGACGAACGCAGCGTCGAGGATGCGCCCCTCCCCGGCATCGGCCAGAGGGCGGGCACGGGCGAACGGGAGCACGCACGATGAGCTGGGTCAGCATCTTCGCCGTCATCTTCCTGATCCTCTGGCTGCGCGAACGTCATCTCGGCAAGCAGCTGACGCAGGAAAACGAGGCCCTGCGCCGCCGCCTCGGCGGAGCCGCGCCCTCGCCCTCTTCCGTCCCGCAGGACGACACGATCGACAATCGCGAACTGGAGGAGCTGCGCGAGCGCATCCAGGTGCTCGAACGCATCGCCACCGACAACAACAGTTCCGAAGCGGTGCGCGCCCGCGCCATCGCCGAGGAAATCGAAAGCCTGCGTGGCGACATCGCCCAGCGCCGATCCGAAGAGGGAACGCGCCGCGCAGACCGGAACACGGAGGACATGGACAGGTGATGGACCCCGTTATCGTTATCGCCGCGAGCTGCCTTGTCGGCCTCGCCGTGGTCGCCTTCGCCCTGCTGCGCGCATGGCATGAATGGCTCGATTACAAGCGCCAGGAACTCGAACGCGCGCGCAACCAGGCGCGCCGGTCGATCGATACGCCAGAGCACGGCCCGGATATGCGCGGCCCGGTCGGCGCGGCGCGGATCGAGCTGGCCGACCTGCGCGAGCGGATCAGGAAGCTCGAAGCCATCGCGAGCGGGGTGGAGCTTTGACGAACGCGGGGTGGACACACGCGCCAGCGCCACTAAATCCGCCCCATGCGATCCCTTGACGACATACTCGAAGAATACGAATTCCTCGAAGGCGACGAGCGTTACGGTCTGCTGATCGAGCTCGGCCGCGAGCTCGAGGAAATGCCCGATGCGCTCAAGACCGATGCGACACTAGTTCGCGGCTGCTCGGCAGCGGTGTGGGTCTATCCGACCGAAGGTCAGGAGGCGGGCCGGCTCCATTTCCTCGCCGACAGCAATGCCGCGATCACCAAGGGGATCGTCGCGCTCGTGATTTCCGCGGTGCAGGACAGGCCCGCTGGCGAAGTCGCGCAGATGGACGTGACCGCCGCCCTCGCCCCGTTCGACCTGAAAAACCAGCTTTCGAGCAACCGCACGCAAGGCGTGCCGAACATGATCGGGCTGGTGAAGGAGCACGCGGCGCGCCTCGCGGCCGCCTGAGGCGATGCGCCCGCTCTATCTTGCGGCGGGCGTGCTTTTCGCCGCGCTCGGCGCGATCGGCGCCGTGCTGCCGCTGCTTCCGACCGTGCCCTTCCTGCTGCTCGCCGCGTTCTGCTTTGCGCGCAGCAACCCGGCCTTGGAAAAGCGCATTCTCGACCATCCCACCTGGGGCCCGCAGATCATGGACTGGCGCGAACGCCGGGCGATTTCGCGCCGCGCCAAAGTCACCGCCATTGCGACACTGGTCGCCGGCGTCGCCTTTACCTGGGCGACGATCGGCTTTCCGTGGGTGTGGTTTTCGGTCGGTGCGCTGGTGCTGATCGGGGGCTGGATCGCGACCCGCAACGAATAGGGGGGAAACGACCAAGCCGCTTCGGTAAGACGTCAGGCGGCCCCGCGATCGGGCGCGCGGTTCTCGCGGACCTTCGCGATGCCCGCTTCCTTCTGGCGCTTCAGCTCCGCCTTCAGCACTTGCGGGTCGCGCGCAAAGACGAAGCCGAAGCTCACCCCGCCCTCCTTGCCGATGGTCGCATGGTGCAGCTTGTGCGCCTGGACCAGCCGCTTGGCATAGCCCTTCTTGGGGACCCATTTGAAATAGCGCTGGTGGACGAGCCCGTCATGGACCAGCGTGTAGATCACGCCGTAAAGCGTGATGCCGACCGCAAACCACCACAGCGCATCCCAGTAGAGCGCGCCATAGATGTACATGGCAGCGTTGATCGTGCCGAAGACGACCGCGAAAAGGTCATTCTTTTCCAGCACGTTGTTATGCGGCTCGTGATGATCGCGGTGCCAGTCCCAGCCCCAGCCATGCATGATGTATTTGTGCGCATACCACGCAAACAACTCCATGCCGATGAGGGCGGCAAGGACGGTGAGGCCCACTTCGAGCCAACTCATGAATGCACTCCTTCTCCCACGCCCGCCCGGCGCGCGCCGGGCAGGGCCCACCACGGCACGTCGGGCCGCCGGTGATGTTCGAGATGATAGCCGAAGTGGAAACAGGTAGCCAGTGAGGCAAGCGTACCAAAGCCATCGCTGCGGGTGTTGTGGCGGTCGGAAAACGGCATTTCCGGAGCGTGGTAATGCGGGCGGAAAGTGCCGAAATAGAACAGCTGGAGCGAGGACAGCAAGGCAGGCGCGCCGTAGAGCACGAAGATCTGGACAAAGGGAATGTCCAGTACGAACCAGTAGATGCCGACGACCGTGTGGACGAACAGCAGGCTCTGCCAGCCGAAATAGCGTTTGAAGAACGTCCAGTACCAGCGAAGGAAGCTTGAGGGATGCTCCTCGTCGAAATCGGGATCGCCCGCGCGGCCCGACATCTTGTGATGGGTGAAATGGGCATCGCGCATCTTCTTCCACGCAAATCCCGCATAGAGAAACAGGAGCATCGCCCCGATCGCGGCATTGGCGCGCGGGTGGCCGGGGACGAGGCTGCCGTGCATCGCGTCGTGACAGACGATGAAGACGCCGACCGAAAGCCAGACCTGCAGCGCCGCCATCACGAGCGCGAGCGGCCAGTTCGCCCACGTCAATTCGAAGACATACATGGCATAGGCGTGGATGCCGAGCCACGCACCCGCAATGCAGGCAGCAAGCACGAGGCCAATGGCCCCCTGGAGCGTGCGGGATGGCAGGGCGAAACGAAGCGTCGTCACATGCAAGATACGAGGAGCGGTGCCATGCGGTTGCGTTAAACCGGGCCCACGATCAGCGCAATCGCAAGCAGGCGAGCCGGTATCGTGAGCGCGAAGCGATGGCCGAACGCTCAGTCCGCGTCCCTCTCGTCCCTTGGCCGGTCGCTCTCCTGAAAGAAGAATTCGCGCAGATGCTCCCCGATCCGCGCCGGACGCAGCGTCTTGGCATCGATGCAGCACCAGCTCGACTTGACCTCGGCGAGCACGTCCTCGCCCCGGTGGATGACCGTGTGATAGAAGGCCCGCGCGCCATTGTAGCGTTCGAGGACGGTCTTCGCGATCACGTCGTCGTCGAGAAAGGCGGGCTTGCGATAGGTGATCTCGTGCTTGAGAGCGACCCACGCCTTGCTTGCGACGTCCTCGGCCGGGGCGACGTTGTTCCAGTGCGCCAGCACCGCGTCCTGCACCCAGTTGAGGTAGCGGGCATTGTTGACGTGCCCCATGAAGTCGATGTCCTCGGGCTCGACCGTGATCGGATGGGAGTGAAGCCGCGCTGACATGGTTGTCAATTAACCCATCGGACGTTTCGATTCCATGACTAATTGCCAGGCGATCAACCTCCGTCTTGCACGTCCGGCCGCTTCGCCGCTAATCGCCGGGCTTCACGAGCAGGAACGAAACCCATGGACGACATTTCGCCGACCCCGCGCACGCTCTACGACAAGATCTGGAACGCGCATCTCGTCGAGAGCCGCGAGGACGGGACCGACATCCTCTATATCGACCGCCACCTGGTCCACGAGGTGACGAGCCCGCAGGCCTTCGAGGCGCTGCGCAAGGCCGGGCGGCCGGTGCGTCGGCCGGAACTGACGCTGGCCGTGCCGGATCACAATCTGCCGACCACCGCGCGGCGCGATGCGGCAGGCGCGCGCGTGCCGATCGCCGATCCGCAGAGCGCGGCGCAGCTCGAAGCGCTCGAGAAGAACGCGCCCCAATTCGGCATCCGCTATATCGGCGATGCCGATGATGAGCAGGGCATCGTTCACGTGGTCGGGCCCGAACAGGGATTTTCGCTGCCGGGCGCGACGATCGTATGCGGGGATTCGCACACTTCCAGCCACGGAGGGCTCGGCGCCCTCGCGTTCGGCATCGGCACAAGCGAGGTCGAGCACGTGCTTGCGACACAGACGCTCCAGCTCAAGCGATCGAAATCGATGGAAGTGCGCATCGATGGCGAACTCGCGCCCGGCGTGACGGCGAAGGACGTGGTGCTTCACATCATCGGCCGGATCGGCGCTGCGGGCGGGACGGGTCACGTGATCGAATATCGCGGCAGTGTCTTCGAGGCGATGAGCGTCGAGCAGCGGCTCACCGTGTGCAACATGAGCATCGAGGCGGGCGCGCGCGCCGGCCTGATCGCGCCGGACGACACCGTGTTCGATTACCTCAAGGGCCGCCCGATGGCTCCGAAAGGGGCGGACTGGGACGCGGCGCTTGCTTACTGGCGCACGCTGAAAAGCGACGAGGACGCGGTGTTCGACAAGTCGGTGGTCATCGACGCCGCCGACATCGCCCCGTCGGTCACCTGGGGCACCAGCCCCGAGGATGTCATCGCGATCACCGGCAGCGTACCTTCGCCCGAAAGCTTCGCCGATGCCGGCAAGCGCGACGCGGCGAAGCGCAGCCTCGACTACATGGGGATCGAGCCCGGCACGCCGATGACCGACATTCCCATCGAGAACGTCTTCATCGGCTCGTGCACCAACAGCCGGATCGAGGATCTGCGCGCCGCCGCAAAAGTGCTTGAGGGCCGGCGCAAGGCCGGCAACGTGCGCTGGGCGATCGTCGTTCCGGGCTCGGGATTGGTCAAGAAACAGGCCGAGGAAGAGGGTCTCGACCGGATTTTCGTGAACGCCGGTTTCGAATGGCGTGAGCCGGGCTGTTCGGCCTGCCTCGGCATGAACCCGGACAAGGTGCCAGCGGGCGAACGCTGCGCCTCGACGTCCAACCGCAATTTCGTCGGCCGCCAGGGCCCGGGCGCTCGCACGCACCTGCTCTCGCCCGCGATGGCGGCGGCTGCGGCGGTCGCAGGACACCTTGCGGATGTGCGCGATTACATCTGATCGCAAAGCCGACGCCGGGTGGGTCGCAAGACCCTTGCAAGCGGGCTGTGCGGGGAGCATGAGATAAGGCATGACCAAGACACCGAAAGACGAGAAAAAGGACTCGAAGAAGTCCGGTGCGGGTGCGGCAACGATCGGAGCGGCTGCCATCGGCTCGGCTGCCGTCGCAGCGGCGCTGCTCTATGCCGGTCGGCGCTTTTCGAGGAAGTCTGGCGGCGAACCGACCGCATCGGGCATGAAGGACACCGTGCCTTCCGGCGAGAACCCCGAAACCGACTGAGTCCCCACCGCCCGCACGGATGGGCTGAAACAGCGCGAGGAACGCCATGGAGAAACTTGTCCGGATCGAAGGCCGCGCGATCCCCTTCGGCGCGAAGAACGTCGACACCGATGTCATCATCCCGGCCGAATGGCTCAAGACGATCACCCGCGACGGGCTGGGAGAAGGCGCCTTCGAATCGATCCGCGCGGAGCCTGGCAACATCTTCGACGATCCCGCCTACAAGGGCGCGCCGATCCTGATCGCGGGCGACAATTTCGGCTGCGGATCGAGCCGCGAGCATGCCGCCTGGGCGCTGCTCGACATGGGTATCCGGGTGGTGATCGCGCCGAGCTACTCCGATATCTTCTCCGGCAATGCGGTCAAGAACGGGATCCTTCCGGTCGTCCTGCCGCAGGAGGCGGTCGACCGGTTGATGGAGGTTGCGCGCGCGGGCGAGAGCATCGATGTCGATCTCGAGACGCAGACCGTCACCACGCCGTTCCAGGACCGTTTCACCTTCGAGATCGACCCGTTCCGCAAGCATTGCCTGATCGGCGGGCTCGACGAGGTCGCCTTGACGCTCGAATCGAGCGAGGCCATCGCCGCCTACGAGACGAAACGCGCGCAGGGCTCTGCCTGGCTCGCGCACGGCACGAACACCTGACACTGCAAGGGAGAGAGACCCCATGAAAGCCATCCGCACCCACCAGGTCGGCGGACCCGAGACGCTCACGCTCGACGAGATCGACGCGCCCAGCCCCGGCAAGGGCGAGGTGCTGGTCGCGGTCAAGGCCTGCGCGATCAACTATCCCGACACGCTGATGATCCGCGACCTTTACCAGTTCAAGCCCGAGCGCCCCTATTCCCCCGGCGGCGAGATCGCCGGCACGATCGAGGCGCTCGGCGACGGGGTCGAGGGATACGAAGTCGGCGACATGGTGATGGCGGGAATCGGCAATGGCGGACTGGCCGAAAAGGTCGTGGTCCCCGCGAACCGCATGTTCCCCGTTCCCGACGGCGTCGCGCCCGAAAAGGCGGCATCGCTCCTGATGACCTACGGCACGACGATCCACGGATTGAAGGATCGCGGGCACATCAAGGAAGGCGACACGGTGCTCATTCTCGGCGCTGCCGGGGGCGTGGGCCTGTCGGCGGTCGAGCTTGCCAAGGCCTTTGGCGCGCGCGTCGTGGCGGCCGTTTCCTCCGAAGAAAAGGGCGAGGTCGCCAAAAAAGCGGGCGCGGACGCGGTGGTGATCTATCCCAGGGACGAGATGGACAAGGCCGCTTCCAAGGAGCTTGCTGCCAAGTTCAAGGAAGCATGCGGCCCGGAAGGGGCGAACATCGTCTATGACATCGTCGGCGGCCAGTATTCCGAACCCGCTTTGCGCTCCATCGCGTGGGAGGGCCGTTTCCTCGTCGTGGGTTTCCCGGCGGGAATCGCGAAGATGCCATTGAACCTCACGCTGCTGAAAAGCTGCGACATATGCGGCGTCTTCTGGGGCGCCTTCACCGCGCGCGAACCGGTGAAATTCCGCCAGCAGGTCGAGGAATTGTTCGCCATGCTCAAGGCGGGAAAGATCGATCCGCTGGTGTCGGAAAGCTTTCCACTCGAACGCGCGGGCGATGCGATCGCCAAGCTCGAGAACCGCGAGGCGGTCGGCAAGCTCGTCGTCACCATGTGACCGGCCTGCTGCGAAAGGATAACCCGCTTGTCCCCGGAGACGGCGGGCCTTATCTCTCGCGGGGACAGTTTACGGGAAGGGACCCACAATGACCGATTTCAAGGACCGCGAACGCGGCGAGGAAGCCAAGTTCGCGTTCGACCAGGAAACCGCCTTCAAGGTCGCGGCGCGCCGCAACCGGCTGCTCGGCGAATGGGCGGCGGGCCTCATGAACCTCACCGAGGAGGAGACCGACGCCTACAAGAAGGCCGTCATGCAAGCCGATTTCGAGGAAGCGGGCGACGAGGACGTGATCCGCAAGCTGCTCGGCGACCTTACCGCCGCCGACGCCAACGTGACCGAGGCCGAGATCCGCGCCAAGCTCGACGAAATGGCGCTCGAGGCGCGCCGCCAGATCGCCGGCCAGTAAGAACCAGGACCCGGTAGAAGCCACGAGAAGGGGAGCACTGCCCATGCCGATGCGAGGCGAGGACATAAAGGCCGCGATCGAACAGGAACTGCCCGGCGCGGCAGTCGAACTGACCGATCTTGCCGGCGACGACAATCACTGGGCCGCGCGCGTCACCGCTCCGCAGTTCGCGGGCAAGAGCCGGGTCCAGCAACACAAGATGGTCTATGCCGCATTCGGCGAGAAGATGGGCGGCGAACTGCACGCCTTGCAAGTGACCACCGTCGTTCCCAGCTAATCCGTCGGGACGTATCGACCAACCACTGCCAGATCGAGGGACAGCTTCACGCCATGGCTGACATCAATTCGCGCATTTCCACCATCGTCGGCGACAGTGACGTCGTCCTCTTCATGAAGGGCACCCCGCTCTTCCCGCAATGCGGTTTCTCGAACCTCGCGGTGAACATCCTCGATCATTGCGGCGTCGCCTATGAAAGCGTCGACGTGCTGCAGGACATGGAAGTCCGCCAGGGGATCAAGGCCTATTCGGACTGGCCGACCATCCCCCAGCTTTACGTAAAGGGCGAATTCGTGGGCGGTTCGGACATCATGAAAGAGATGTTCGAAGCGGGCGAACTCCAGACCATGCTGGCCGAGAACGGGGTCGCCAAGGCGTCCTGATCTTTCGCCCGCCGTCCGGCACGCGATTTTTCCTTTCTGCGGTCGTTCAGCTTCGCTTCCTTCGGCCCCGGCATGGCTGCCGGCGGCGGTCGGCGTTGCAATGCCTTCTGCGTCGACAAGCGCTCGTGGGCGCTGCAAACGCGATCGTTCGCAATTGCAGGCCTTGCGCGTCGCAAGCGCGTCCGCGCTTCCTGTCATCCATGTCGCAAGGCGAGCGGGCCGGATCGTGCGTGCCCGGCGTTTCGCGGCACCAACAAAAAACCGCCCCGCTAAGCACTGCGGGGCGGTTTCCTTGTTACGGGGAGGCGAAACCCAGAGACCAGAAAAGGTCTCGCCTCATCGAAGACCACTCGGGCTGCCTTCTACTATGCAGAACGCGTGCCAAAACTAGAATATTTCGCTTTTACAGTAGCTTGCATAATTTCCCCGCGTTAACCTCGGCGCGATCTGTAAAATTGTCCGACACCGCCGATCGCGCTTCGCACGACCCACTCGGCAGGACCCCTTGGCAAAAGCACGGCGCTTGTCCAAGACTTCGCGCATGACCCGTTCAGACCTGCCCGGTGCCTCGCGCGAAGGCATTCCCGCCGCCACGATCATCATCTTCCGCAATTCCCCCTCGGGCGGCCCTCCGGAGGTGCTGATGACCGTGCGTTCGCGCAACATGACCTTTGCCGGCGGGATGGCGGTGTTTCCGGGCGGGCGGGTCGATCCTGCCGACTACGCGCTGGGCGAAGAGCTGAGCCGGGCCGGGAAGGCATCGCTCCCGCCGGACGAGGCCGCACACCAGATCGCCGCCGTGCGCGAGACGCTCGAGGAAACCGGCCTGGCGCTTGGCCTTGCGGGCGATATCGACGCCGCAAAAGCGACCGAGGCGCGCGCCATGCTGATGCGCGAAGGCGCCCTCGCCCCGGTGCTGGCGACGTTCGGCTGGAGCCTCGACCTCGCCCAGATCACGCCTTTCGCGCGCTGGTTTCCCAAGAACGAGGACGTGCCGCGCGCCTATGACACGCGCTTCTACCTCGCCGATCTCGGCACCGGAGCGGTCGACGTCTCGATCGATCATGCCGAGAACACCCATCTGTTCTGGACCAGCGCCGAGGGCGCGCTCGAAGCGGCCGAGCGCGGCGACATCAAGCTCATCTTTCCCACCCGCCGCAATCTCGAACGCCTCGCCCTGTTTGCTTCCTTTGCCGAAGCGAAGGGGCAGGCCGAGAGCATCCCCGTGCGCACGATCATGCCCAGGGTCGAGACCAGCGACGGGCGCACCATGCTCACCATCCCCGAGGATGCGGGCTATCCGGTGACCGCCGTGGCACTGGGCGACGCTGCAAGGGGATGACGGGGAGCCGCCATCCTCGATGGATGGCATGACGGTCCCTGTCCGATCGGCGGCTGGCGATGCTGGCGCCGTCCGATCGGCGGGCGACCGAGACTTGGGGTTTCGCCCTGAAGGGCCAGTCCCGCCAACGAGAGCGGCGCATGAGGCATTCCCTCGAAGGCACCCTGCCCTTGCGTGTC
>JGI12210J13797_10092200_pt1 | contig 10205 bp, 4 predicted proteins | sample ElkSlonscriptome_3_FD_13797 | JGI IMG/M metagenome (IMG submission 13797) | reverse complement strand
CGGCTCGCCTCCGCTCGCGTTAAGGCGCCCCGCGCAGCGCCTCGACCTGCTTTGCCGTTACTGGCGCTGCATCGTTACCCCAGCTGGCGCGGATGAAGCTCGCAAGCCTAGCGATCTGCTGGTCCTTCAGCACGGTGCCAAAGGACGGCATCACGACGTGCGCAGAGTAGGCCTGGGACGGGTCAGACGGCGCGCCGAGCAACAGCGTCTTGACCATATCGTTGGGCTCCTCCAGCGTTACCACCTCATTGCCGCGCAGGGCCGGAAAGTAGGGCGCGAGGCCCTGTCCGTGGCTTTGATGGCAGGCGCTGCAATAGCGTGCGTAGAGCTTGTGGCCCTGGGTGTAGGTCTCAGCGCTGAGCTGGTGCGGCACCGGTGGTTGTTCGCTAGGCGCCTGCTTGGCGGGTTGGTCCTTGAGGTACACCGCCATGGCCCGCAGGTCTGATGCGGCAAGTTTTGACAGACTCTCGTGCACCACTTCCGCCATCGGCCCGAGGGCCGCGGTCTCTGGCCCGTCGCCGTTGCTCGCGGGTGGCGCGAAGCCGGTGCGCAAATAGGTGGCGAGTTCGTCGACACTCCATTTCGCCAGGCCCTCGGACAGATCCGAGGTCAGGTTCGGAGCAAACCAGCCATCGACCACCGCGCCGGTCAGGGCATCAGCGGTCTTCGTCGCACCGGCGAGATTGCGCGGTGTATGGCAGGAGCCGCAGTGACCGAGACCCTCGACCAAGTAGGCGCCGCGATTCCACGCATCGCTCTTTTCCGCGTCTGGTTCGAAACGACCGCGCTTGAGATAGAGTTCCTGCCAGCCGAACAGCAGGTCACGTTCGCTGAAGGGCCAGCGCAGCTCGGTCTTCGGCGGCTGGTATCGGGAGGGCTCCAGTGAGAACAGATAGTCCTTGATGGCCAACAGATCGTCATCCGACACCTTGGTATACGACGGATACGGTAGTGCGGGATAGTAGGGCTTGCCGTCGGGCGCAATGCCGTCATGCAGCGCGCGCAAGAACTCTGCATCGCTGAAGGCGCCGATGCCGTATCCCTTCGCTGGCGTGATGTTGGGCGTGTAGATGGTGCCGAAAGGCGTGTCGATGCCGAGCCCACCCTCGAACGGCTTGCCGCCGGGGCGCGTATGGCAGGCCATGCAGTCTCCAGCCAATGTCATGTAGTGGCCATAGGTGAGCCGGGCCTTTGAAACAGCGTCTTCAGCGCCGGTCGCATCGGCGGCCGCACTCGGCTGCGCCGCGACGGCAAGACCGACTGCCGTCAGCATCGCCGCAAAGAGATTTGTTCGCAGGGGCATGGTCAGTCTCCAGGGGTTCGATATCTGGGGTTCAGATTCTGGGGTTCAGATTTTGGGGTTCAGGTTTTGGGGTCAGGTTTTGGGGTTCAGGTGATGGGTTCGGGGTTTGGCATTCAATACCTACCGAGGCGTCGCCTTAGACCGACGAGTCATGATCGCCGCCGGTTAAGGCAGCAGAGAACGCCGCCCGTTACTGCTGGTAGAAGATGTCGCGATAGGCCGCATAGATGGACGCCACCAATACTGGGGAGACGATCAGCAGACCGAGCCCGAATGGAATGGCGCCAATGATCAGCAGGGCGAGCGCGGCAAGCCCGAAGACCAGGAAAGGCATCACGTTGCGCCAGCACGCAGTAAAGCTCAGTTTCATCGCCTCCAGCGCACGCATGTCCTCCAGCACCACCAGCACCGGCGCGAACCAGTAGGCCATAACGAGTGGGATCAGCAAGAGCATCAGGAACAGTAGCGCCAGCAACAGCATCGGGCCGAGGGTTGCGGCAAGGAGTTCCGGGTCTTGCTGCTCCAAGACAGCCGGATCGAGTCCGCTGATGCCAACCCCGAAGACGCTGAACAGCATCAAAACGACGATGACGATGGTCATGATGCCGGCCAGATACAGGCCGCCGACGGCGAGCAGTCGGCTCGGGCTTGCGGAAAAGCCCGCGAACAGGTCGCCGAACTGCAGCCGACCACCGCTCGCCTGCGCGTGCGCGCCTAGCATCAGTCCGCCGAGAAAGACCGGACCGAGCAGGCTGCCAATCAGTCCGCCGAGCATCGGCACCATCGACAACACGATATTGATCAACGTCAGGAGCGCGACGGCGCCGATCCAGGTCCCGGGCAGGCGTTTGAACAGCGCGAAGCCGCGGCTGATCCACTGCCAGCCATGTCCCGCGGGCACCCTGTGCGGCCCCGTCATCATGTCCTGCTTCAGCGGAGCGCCGCGCGGCGTCGTGAGGTCCGCCGCCGGCGGCGCGTAAGGGTCGACGTCGGCGGCGGATGCCGGGCGCGTCCCGGCTCCCGATCCGACAGAGCCCGGGCGGTCCGGACCGGCTGGAGCGCCGCCGAAGTTTGCGCGACCTACGCCGGGGTTGGAGCGAGCGGCGTTGCTCCGGTCGCCGTCGACCGGCTGCACCCGGACCACGAGCCCGATCTCGTCGAGCAACGCACGGTAGCGCTCCGCGTTGGCCTCGTCGACCTCCTTTTTCAGCGTGCGTTCCTGCCCGCCGAGCACCAATTGCCGGGCCTTATCGTCCGGCACCTTGAAGACGGTGCCGAACTCCCGCACGGCCTGTTCGGGATCGATGTCCGGCTTTAGTTGGCCGGTAAATAGGACCTGGTACAGCGCAGCCATCATGAATCTCCACACACTAAAGGGCCGAGGGCCATGGGCCTGGGGCCGAATTCGCGCCGTCGTGCGCTACCACGATGCGGCAGAGGAAGCTTGGCCGTCGGTGCATTCAAGACAACGAACCAGTTGGCAACGAGGCGCGATGTTCTCGTGTTGCGCCGAGGCATCGGCTCGGTCGCCATTCGGTCAACCTCAGGCCGTGAGCTTTTTCATCCAGGCCAGCAAGCCCGGCTCCGCCTCCCACACGTCGCGCATCGCTTCGCGGTAGAGCCAGGCCTGATCGTCACCGCCGGGGGTGAAGCCGGCTGAGCTGAGTACCGGGCGCTTGATTCGCTTGCGAAGCAGGAAGCGCGGTATGCGTGGCAGCCGGCCAACGGCCTCGTGCAGTGCCCGCGCCGCATGCTCCTGCTGTCCGAGCCGATACAGTGCGAGCACCTCGCCATAGGCAAGGTCAGCCAACACATCGGTCGGGAACTGATGCGCCAGTGCCAGCGCCTTGTCGTCATCGCCTCGGCGCAGGTAATGATTCATCAGCTCCGCGCGTACCCCATGATTGTCGCGAGGGTTCAGCGCCAGCAGCACTTCCAACACCGCGGTGGCGGCGCGGTCCGCGCCGGCCTCGGCGCGCAACAGGTAGAGACGGAACAGCATGCGCAAAGTCGGCCGGTTGCGCTCATCGGTCCAAGGCAGCAGTTCCACGTCGGTCGCCTCGACCGTCCTCTGCAGCAGGGCCTCCGCGCGCTCCAACAGCGGCTGCAACAACACGCGGGCGACCCAGGGCAGACTGCTTTCGGGATGGTCGTACAGCGCGGTTGCGATGTCATCGAGGATATCCGGGCTGTCCGCGGCCTCGGGGTGGGCCTCGAGGAACTGCAGCCAGGCGTCGTCCTCCCAGACGAGTGCGCCATCGACGGCGATCAGCCGCGTGGAGTAGGGCTTGCTCGCCAGGAACACCTGGTGCCAGTCGTGCTCCAGGCGCCGCATCGCCGGTGGCGGAGTCAGTGCGCCGAAACGCGTGCCGGAACGGGCGCCGGCGGGCAGCGGCAGCGCGTCGGCGTCGAACAGCGGGAGCTGGCGGGTGTCGCCCGCCTCCAGCGGGTCGTCGAACAACGTGACACCAAGTGGCGGCTGTTCGCGCGCGACGGCCTGATCGAGCCAGGCCCGCAGCCGCACCAGCAGGGGGTCCATGGCGGCCTCCTGGCTCGAAACCAGAGCATCCTGCGGGTCGATACTGGCCCGTTCCAGAAACTGCATGACAGTCCCGGTCTCGCCGCTGCGGCGAAGCTTATGACGCCAGAACAGGGCGCGGGCACGGGCGTGCTCATCCAGGTGTTGGGCCGCGAGCAACGTGATCTCGAGCAATGCGGTGCCGGGGCTGTCCGGTCCGTAGTGCTGGGCCTGCTGGAAGGCCTCGAAGGCATAGTCGAACTCGCCCTCGTCGATGAACATGATGCTGAGCCGCTGCCAGGCAGCGGCCTTAAGCGCCTGGCTACCGTCATCGGACACGCGCAGCAGGAAGGTCTGCTTCTTCTTCCAATGATCGAGCGCGTCATAGGCATCGCAAAGGGCGTCCAGAGCCGGTTCGAAACGCTCGTCAAGGACGCTGAGTTCGCCGTCGAACAGCGGCTCGAGCAACGCCACGGCCCGCCCGGGTCGATCGATCGCCAGCCAGTGGTCGGCGACGCGGGCGAAGAGGGGTTGCGGCACCATGCGCAAGCGCAACGCGCGCTGCAGGTCAGCATCTGCCAACTCGTCCAGCAGTAGCTCCCACAACAGCTCAGGGGGCAGTTCCGGCGGCGACCCGAACGCCGACTCGGCGCCCGTCATCGCACCGCCGCAGCAGACGTCGAAGCGATCGCCCGATCCACAGGGGCAGTAGGCATCGGCGTTTGGTACGGGGGCGGAGAGAGGCAGAAAGTCGTTGTCCGGCCGCGGCAGCGCGTTCCAGATGGCCAACCCAAGCACGTACGCCAGCCGGCGCTCATCGTCTGGCGACAGCTCTTCGTCGTCCGCGGCGGCCGGAACGGCCTCGCGCATCCAACGCAGAAACCGGTCGAGATCGCGGTGCTCGAGGATGTGGCGGATAGCTTGCTGAAGCAGTTCTTCCATGCCCTGCGGTTGCGGTTGTGCGCGGTGATTCATGGCGACCCCCTGTCGGTGATGTATCGGCTCGCCCAGAGCACGTGATTCTACCGCGAGCCGGCGGGTAGCTGTCGACCGGCAATCGCCGTAAAGTGCAGATCCTCTCTCATCCACCGGAAGCGAGCCTTGTAGTGAACGACGACCGGGTCAAGATTTTTGTGTCGTCACCGTCCGACGTCGAGCACGAGCGTGCCGCCGTCAAGGACGTGGTGGAACGTCTGGCCCAGGAATACCTGCCCTATTTCCGAATGCAGGCGGTGCTGTGGGAAGAGGAGGCGCTGACCGCCGATCGCACATTCCAGGCCGGGCTGACCCAGCCAGAGGACTGCGACATCGTGCTGGTCATCCTCTGGACGCGGCTCGGCTCGCCGCTGCCCGAAGAGCCGTATCGGGGCATGACCGGCACCGAGTGGGAATTCGTCAACGCGGTGGAGGCCTCGGCGCGCAACGGCATGCCGGAGGTGTTGGTTTACAAAAAGACCTCGCCGAAACTGGTGGACATCACCGATGCCGGCGTGGCGCGGGAGGCGGTCGAGGATCGGCATCGGCTCGACGAGTTCTTTCGCAGTAACTTTTTCAACGCCGACAACACCTTCCGTCGCGCCTTTCGCACCTTCGACAGTGATGCGTCGTTCCGCGAGCTGTTGGAGGTGCAGCTGCGCAAGCTGCTGAACCGGCGGATCAGTGCCGAGCGGCGCGCCAGCGCGGGCGCGCTGCACTGGCAAGGCAGCCCGTTTCGACCGGGCCGACCGTTCGAGATCGGCGACGAGCGCGTATTCATCGGCCGCGAGGGCGAGGTGCGCGCGCTGCTGACGCGGCTCTCGGCGCGCACGCCGGGCCAACCCGGCTTGGTGCTGCTGAGCGGCGCGAGCGGTAGCGGCAAGACCTCGCTGTTACGCGCCGGCCTGGTACCGCGACTGACGCGCCCCTTCCTGTTCGAGCAGATCGCCACCGTGCGCTGCGCCGTCGTGCATCCCGGCGCCGACGGCCCGACGCCGCTGGCGGCGCTGGCGGCACGCCTCACCGCTGCCGATGTGCTGGGTGACCCGCTGACCCAGTTCGGACTCGGCGCCGCGGAGCTCGAACGGCTGCTTACAACCGAGCCTGAGGTCGCGGCCGGTCAGCTGATCAGCGCGCTGGAGCAGGTCTCCAAGGCCAACGACAGTGAGGCGCAGGCGCGACTCGCGGTGATCGTCGACCCGCTCGAGGCGGTGTTCGACGCGGCCGCCCCCGAGCAGCTTGAGCGCTTCGCGGCGGCGCTGCGCGGACTGGCAGACAATCCCCGCATCTGGGTCATCGCGGCGATCCGTAGCGACGCGCTGCACCGGCTCCTCGAGCTGCCGGCTCTGCTGCCCCTGTTGCGGTCTGATGGCTGGACCGAGCTGGAGCCCCCGGCCCCAGCCCGCATTCGGCAGGTGGTGGAGATCCCGGCGCGCGTCGCCGGGGTGGACGTGGAGTCCGCCGACGGCAGCGGCGGCCACGGCCTAGTGGAACAGATCGAGTCAGAGGCGTCGCTGTTACGGCTCTGGGCGCCACCGGTCCAGGGCGTGCTTGACGAGGCGTATCGCGATGCCGCAAGGCGCGGAGCCGATCTGCGCCTGTCCGCAGCCCAGGTGCGAAGCCGCGGCGGCATCACTGGGCATGTGCTCGCGCAGGCGGACGCCCTATGGCAGGCGCTGGATACCGACACCCGCGCGGCCTTGCCGCGGCTCTGTCGAGCCCTGATCGGCATCGACGGCAGCATCGGTGCGCAGCCAGCGATTAGTCTTGGTGATTGGCAGACGCTGCGCACCGATGCTGCCAGCTGCCGCTTACTTGATGCCATGGTCGAGGCACGCCTGATCATCACCGAAGGCATTCGCGATCCATCACTGCTGATCCATTGCGAGGCACCAGACTATCGCATCCTCGGCGTAATTCGCGGCGCCTGGCGCCAAGGTCGCGAGCACTGGCTGCCGGGCCGCTGGCGTGGGCGCGGCGGTGATAATGCCGCCGGGGAGACGCGCGCCCAAAGCCCCGACGTACCTGACCCCGAGACCGACCGCGAACAGGCGCCAGCACAGGGGCCCAAGGACGCCGTCGATTGGCGCAGTTATCGCCCGGTCGCCAGTTTCAGCCATCCGGCGCTGATCAGCGACTGGGCACCGGTGCGCGACTGGCTGTGGCGACCGGATAACCGCCGCCTGCTGCATTTGCGTTCACAGCTCATTCGCCAGGCCCGGTTGTGGAAACGCACCGACTGCAATCGGGAGTATCTGTATCGGGAGGTTGGCTACGCGTCGACCCGTGACCTGGTGCGCGCCTGCGGCGACGAGCTGGAGCCGCTGGAGCAGGAGTTTCTGGACCAATCCGCCGCGAATCTTGCGTTCCTGCGTCGGCGCAACCGGTTTGTACGGGGTGTCGGGATCGTGCTGATCGCGCTGCTGGTGGCCGCCACCGCCGCCGCCGGGCTGGCGCTGCGGGCGTCAGAGGAGGCGCGCGTCAACCTGCATCGCAGCAAGCTCAAGGAGGCGGACTTGCACATCAGCCGTGGCAATACGCCCCAGGCCGTGATGCAGGCGATCAGCGCCGGCCGGGACCTGCCGCAGAAGGCGGTGCAGACCCTGAGCCTGGCCTTCAGCAAGAATCGCTTGCTGGCGATGGCGCGCTCCGCCGGTCCGAACCTGGATCATCCCTACATTCCCGGTTTCAACAGCGATGGTTCGCTGCTCGCGACCATCGTGCCGGGGCTTGGCCCCCGCCGGTGGCGTCTCGAGCGCGGGCGCTTTGTCGCCGATCGCGACCTACAAGCCGACGGCCTCGGGCTGCACAGCCTGGTCATCGGTGCCGACAGCCAGGTCTTCGGGATTGGCGAGGGCGGCATCTGGCGCCTCCCGGCGGGCTCCGACACGCCACCGCTGTACCATTGTGGCAGCGCGCCCGGCGCCATCTTCAAGCTGGACGCCGCGCGTCGCTACCTGGCCATCCCCCGCAACCAAGACGGCCAGCACGGCGTCTGCGTCGTCGACCTGGCGTTGCCAGGCCTGGTGAAGTTCGAGGGCACCTTCGACGAGGGCGAGATCCGGGGGCTCGACTTCTCCCCAGACGGCGACGCGCTGCTCACCGCCTCCGCCCTCGGACGGACCCATGTCATTGATCTTACCGATGGCGAGATCCGCTTGTCATTGCCCGACGGCGGTCCGCTCGGCCGGCCGTTCAACAACGCCGTATTCGACCACACCGGCGAGCGCATCGCCATCGCCGCGGTAGACGAGCGGGTGCGGCTCTACCGCAGTGACGGCACACCCATCGGCGAACTGGCCGAGAGCGAGATCGGCGGACGACAGTACAAGATCCACCGCACCGCAGTGCGGGACGTGGCGTTCGCGCCGGATGGCATGTTTCTGGTCGCGGTGGACGACGAGGGGCAGGTGGTGCGCTGGTCCCTGGACGGCTCCAACCAAGCGGTAGTGCTCGGCAATCACCAGCTCAGCATCAGCGACGTGGAGGTCGCGCCGGGCCCCACATCGGACCTGTCCGACGAGACCCTGGTGCTGACCGGCTCACTGGACATGACCGCGCGACTGTGGGGCCTGGAGACGGGTAAGGCGGTGGCCGTCCTCGGACACGACGGTGCACTGAGTTCGACCCGCTTCAGCGACGATGGCAAGCGCGTCTTCACCTTCTCCGAGCGTGACGGCTCGGTGCGGCTCTGGAGCATCGAACCGGTCTCCGGACTCGCCTATCTGTTGCGTCACCCGGACCATGTCTGGAACCTGGCGATGGTGGCCGCGCCGAGCGAATTGGCGCCGGACGGCGGCGGCTTGCTGTTGGCCACCGCGGGCTTCGACGGCGGCGTGCGCGTCTGGCGCTACGCGCGCAACCTGGATCAGGCCGCGCCGGAGCAGCTTGCCGCGTTCAGCGATCATACGGACCGCGTGCGTCAGGTCAGTTTCTCCGCCTCCGGCCAGCTGCTGGCCTCCGCCGGTTACGATGGTAAGGCCTACGTGCACGACCTCGTTACCGATGGTCTCTGCGAGCTGCCGATCGCCACCGACTTCGGCGGCGAGCAGGTCTACAACGCCCTGTTCGGCCCAGATTCCAGCTGGTTGCTCGTCACCTCCGACGACGTCAAACAGCCTGTACGTCTATTCTCGCCCCAGCGCTGCACGCCGATCGATGCCGGCAATGCGTTCGGGCACGGTGGCGTTGCGGTCGAATCCGCGGTGCTGCAAACGGCCGGCGGCACGACCCTGCTGGCCACCGGCGACGAGGCCGGCACGCTGCGCCTGCTGCAGCGAGACCCCGACGGCAGCTGGCGCAAACGTTGCGAACTCGATGCCGGTGTCGGCGCCATCGGCGACCTGACCCTGTCGGCGGACGGCGGCCTGATCGGTGCCGCCGGTACCAGTAATCGCGCCGCGCTGATCGGGATCGATGCGAAGGGCTGTTCGGTGCCGATGTATCTCGACGGCCACACCGGCCGCGTCTACAGCATCGACATCTCACCCAGCAGCGCGCAGGTGCTGACCGCGTCGTTGGACAAGACCGCACGCGTCTGGAATCGCAACGGCTCGCCAAGCGCGGTGCTGATGGGGCATCAGGATCGTATCTACCGCGCCCTGTTCAGCCCCGACGACGGCCGCTGGATGCTGACCGCCTCCCGCGACGGCAGCATCCGCCTGTGGCGCACCCCGCAACCCGGCGCCAAAGCGGGAGCCGGAGCTGACGCCGAAGAGAAGCTCACCGCCTTCCTGCCCCTGAGCGCGGATCTGGGCGGCGTCGCCAACGCCGACTTCAGCCCCGACGGGCACTATATCGCCGGCGCCTACTGGGAAAATGCCGCCCTCTTGTGGCGCATCTGGAGCGAGGCGGAGACGGTCCCCACCGAGCGCGTCGAGCGCTGGGGAAAAGATCGTGCACGCCTGGCGCTAATCAGCGAGGCATACCGATTCCAGAGCGACAACAGTGTCGTGGACGACGATGCGGTCGAGCAGGCCGATCAGCCCTAAACGCTTTCGGCGGTCGCGCCCGAATCATGCAGCCGTGGCCTTTGCCGCGGCGCTGCTGTTGTTCGGCCTGATCGCCGCGCTGGTGCCTACCCGCGACCTCGACCTTGGCGTGTGCTGGCAGGCCGCGCAGCGCAACTTCGTGGCCCAGGTCGATCCCTATCCCCGCGCCGACGGCGAGCAACTGCCCTTCACCTATCCGCCGACGGCGTTGTTCCTGATTTATCCCTTCAGCCGGCTCGACCTTGCCGACTCGGCGCGCCTGATGTGGGGCATCAACCTGCTGCTGGTGCCGCTACTGATGTGGCTGCTGGTCTCGGACCTGGCGCGGACGCGGCTTGCCAGGGGGCAGGTCGATCCGGAGGACGACGATCCTGTCGATCGATTGCCGGGCCAGCGCCTTCGCATCTGGGGACCGCTG
>JGI12210J13797_10362618_pt1 | contig 10206 bp, 7 predicted proteins | sample ElkSlonscriptome_3_FD_13797 | JGI IMG/M metagenome (IMG submission 13797) | reverse complement strand
AACGAGTTAACCAAGGTAAAGTAATCACTTGGACTAAACCATTCCGGGTTTGAATTTGATGAGTCGCCAAAGTATCACCAACAATAAATCCTGGCACACCTAGGGTACGATAAAGACATAAACTCGCCCCGCCATTTCCTTGGGAATGTTGGTCATGATTCCCGACTAGCAATACCGTGGGAATTTCTGCATCGACTAAGCGGCGAAATTGAGTAGCAAAGGCTTCTTGCACATAAGGTGCGGGTGTGGCGTCAGGAAAAGCATCGCCGCCAAATAAGACTAAATCCACGGCTTCAGCAATGGCGCGATCAATACATTGAGATAAAGTATTGACAAAATCTTCCAGTCGTGTGTTTAAACCCGTTTCTGGGTTAGTTCGCCCATGGGAGAAGCCACTACCCAGATGGATATCTGATAGGTGAAGAATTTTAATCATCAGCGGAAACCATTTTGACGTTGTAGGGGCAAGTTTATCTAGTTTTGTCTCCCGATCAGAGATAACATTAATACAAAACCCGTCCTGTCTCAATGTAGGGACGGATTGATATATTTTCGTTTCCCTATTGATGATAACGTTAATTCAAAACCCTGATCGACTGTAGGGGCGGGTTTCACGATTAACATTTTTTTGTCACCCCGATGTTACTAAAACCGCCCCATCCAAGGGCAAATTTCACAACTACCATTTTTTGTCACCTCGATGTCACTAAACCCGCCCCCACAAAGGACGAATGACCAATGACAAATGACAAATGACTAATCCGCAAATTGGTTAAGAATACTTGCAACGACAGACAACACAATTGAACCAATCAAGGCGTCAAGAGGTCCACTAATGGTAAACATAGCACCCGTTAGGTAGGCGACTAAGGACAAGGATATGGCATTAATCACTAACAGAAATAGTCCCAATGTCACAATCGTCAAGGGTAGAGTCAGCATGATCAGAATCGGTCTGACAATAGCATTGACAATCCCTAAGATAACCGCCGCGATCGCAGCCGTGGCAAAACTCCCGATCGCAATACCCGGTACGATGTAGGCAGTGATGATTAATGCCAGTGCCGTAAATAGCCACGTTAAGAGAAAATGTTTCATGGGTTTTGTCGAATATCACACATCCGAATTCTAACTGGCGAGACGTTCTGGTGTTTGCGGCTGTAGTAAGGATACCAATTCATTAATCCCCCGTTGTAGGTGTCGGCTGACTGTCATCGGACTCACGCCAATGTGTTTAGCGGCTTCTTTACGGGGGAGATCCCGGAAAAAGACGAACTCAATCGCCGCTTGGGTTTTGGTTTCCAGTTGCGCGATCGCACCTTGTAACTGCTGTCGGTCTTCTTCCCAGTGTTGCAAGGTTTGGTCATAACTATCCGCTAGCATATCACCCAACGTGACCGGATGATCGACATTATGACCCACCGTTAAATCTAAACTCAGGGGTAAGCGATTTTTCGAGGCTAATTTACTCTCCTGCCATTCTTGCATAGAAATATTCAGCGCTTGGGCAATTTCCGCATCTTTTGGCGGACGTCCCAATGTAGCGGTTAACCGTTTACTGACGCGCTGTCCTTCCTGCTGAAGTTCTTGCCAACGGCGAGGAATCTTGACAATATTTCCTTTATCTCTAAGAAAATGTAGCATCTCGCCGCGAATAAATGGCACAGCAAAGGAACTAAACGCATACCCTTGATCCGGCTTAAACCGTTCAATCGCCCGAATCAAACCCAGATAGCCAAGTTGTACCAAATCGTCATACGGTTCGCTACATTGCTGGCTGACGCGATAGGCTATTTTCTTCACCAATCCACTATTTAACCGGACAAGCTGATTCCGTAACTCAATGGAAGGACTTTGGGAGTACGCCATCAATAATTCCATTCCGCGAACATTAATTGATTGAGTTGTCATGATGAATAAACCAACACCTGCGCTAAGGTGTCCTCTAACAGGGCTTGAATATTTAGTCGGTAATCTTGACCCTATTGTCGAAACAGATGAACAATTCAACCATCGTTGTTTTACGGAAATTTAAAGGAGGGGTGGTGGGCGTCTCCGCAAAAATACTTAGGGTCTGCTGAATAAGTATTGTGGGGGGTAGGGAGCAGGGGAAGCAGGGGAAGCAGGGGAAGCTAGGGAAGCAGGGGAAGCAGGGGAAGCTAGGGAAGCAGGGGAAGCAGGGGAACCAGCTTATGAGTTTAAGTTTGGTAAACCTCTAGTGTTCTCAGCCGCAGAGGATGTTATTCGTGAACTTCAACTTGCTGTAGAAGAACACGCGAACTATTCGACAAGGAGATGGAGCGATTTGAACTTTGAATTCGTTCGTAGTAAGGGCTTTAGCCCTAGATTGTGTTAGGTAACATACATCAACCCCACCGACGTGCGCCCAATTTAATCCAAACGTAAACTTTTATAACGCTTTATCCTCTCACCCAAGCCTAGTGGTACGATGAACAACTAAAGCTAGGGGTGCCTGAGCAACCAGGCTGAGATTACACCCTGAGAACCTGAGACTGGTTAAGACCAGCGGAGGGAAGCGGTTTATTAAAAGGAATCTAAATATGAGATCAGAATGGGTCGCCAAGCGGCGCGGACAGGGTAATGTTACACAAATGCACTACGCCCGCCAAGGTGTGATTACTGAGGAAATGCAGTATGTCGCAAGGCGGGAAAACCTCTCCCCAGAGTTGATTCGGGATGAAGTGGCGCGGGGGCGCCTGATTATTCCTGCCAATATTAACCATACCAACTTAGAACCGATGGCGATCGGCATCGCCTCTAAGTGTAAAGTTAATGCCAATATTGGGGCGTCTCCTAATTCGTCCAATATTGACGAAGAAGTCGCCAAGTTGAACCTGGCGGTTAAATATGGCGCGGATACCGTGATGGATTTATCCACGGGGGGTGGAAACCTGGATGAAATCCGCACGGCGATTATCAACGCTTCTCCTGTACCGATTGGTACGGTACCCGTGTACCAAGCCCTGGAAAGCGTTCACGGTACAATCGAAAACCTGACAGCGGATGATTTTCTCCACATTATTGAGAAACACGCCCAGCAGGGAGTTGATTACCAAACCATCCACGCCGGACTTCTGATTGAACATCTACCCTTGGTGAGAAATCGCCTCACCGGGATTGTCTCTCGCGGTGGCGGTATCCTAGCGAAGTGGATGCTGCACCACCATAAGCAGAATCCTCTCTATACCCACTTCGACGATATTATCGAGATTTTCAAGAAGTACGATGTCTCGTTCAGTTTAGGCGATTCCCTGCGTCCAGGTTGTACCCATGACGCCTCTGACGAAGCGCAATTGGCAGAACTGAAAACCTTGGGACAACTAACTCGCCGCGCTTGGGAACATGATGTACAAGTGATGGTGGAAGGTCCGGGTCATGTGCCGATGGATCAAATTGAGTTTAATGTCAAGAAGCAGATGGAAGAGTGTTCCGAAGCACCGTTCTATGTGTTAGGACCTTTGGTTACTGATATTGCTCCCGGTTATGACCATATCACGTCCGCGATCGGGGCAGCTATGGCAGGGTGGTATGGGACAGCGATGCTGTGCTATGTGACGCCGAAAGAACACTTAGGATTGCCCGATGCTGAAGACGTGCGAAATGGCTTAATTGCTTATAAAATAGCTGCCCATGCTGCCGATATTGGACGCCAGCGTCCCGGCGCACGAGACCGAGATGATGAACTCTCCCGCGCCCGTTATAACTTCGACTGGAATCGCCAGTTTGAGTTGTCACTAGACCCCGACCGAGCAAAAGAATATCACGACGAAACGTTGCCAGCAGATATCTATAAAACGGCTGAATTCTGTTCAATGTGTGGACCCAAGTTCTGCCCAATGCAAACCAAGGTTGATGCGGATGCGTTGACCGAATTGGAAAAGTTCTTAGCCAAGGAACCAGTTAAGCAAAGCTAACTTTATATTATAACACATAGAAAAAAAGGGTGGGTAATACCCACCTTTTTTTCTTTTTTATTAGTCGGAATTGATTCTTGGGACTTATGCATGTTTTCGCGGTTTGAGTCAAAATAGTTATCAGTAAGTCATGAATCTTCATCCTTCAAGTCATCTGGCTATTATTTATATAAATTGTGCAGCGTCTTAAGACCGTTAACCCTTGTTTAAATCGAATCGTCAACGTAGAAGGTTAAAAAAAAATCTGATTAGAGGAATTGTCAGTATCATCAGATGGCTGGCAAAACTCGGTAAAGGTTTATATAACACGATAGCATCGCTGCGATCGCATCAGCCGCATCAGCGTTCCTCTGCCCAACCTCCAATGCAAGCTGCACCCGTACCCCCCAACGAAGCCGAGCGGATCGAGGCTCTTCAAGGGTACAACATTCTTGATACTCTACCCGAACAAGATTTTGATGACCTGACGACGTTAGCCTCGCACATCTGTGGGACTCCCATCGCCCTGATTAGCCTGATTGATCAAAATCGCCAGTGGTTTAAATCCAAAGTTGGTATCGATGCGACACAAACACCCAGAGACCAGGCATTTTGCGCTCATGCTATTCTTAATCCGGAAGATATCATGGTTGTACCCAACGCCTTAGAAGATGAGCGGTTTGCGGGGAACCCTCTGGTAACGTCTGATCCCAATATCCGATTCTATGCTGGCGCTCCCTTGGTGACAAAAGATGGTTTTCCCCTGGGAACCCTCTGTGTGATTGATCAGATTCCTCACGATCTCACACCGCAACAGATCAACGCCCTACAAGCCCTCAGCCGTCAGGTGATTAACCAAATGGAACTACGGTTGAATATAACTCGGTTAAATCGCCAAATTGCTAGGCGCAGAGAAGTCGAAGCCAAACAGCGAGTCTCAGATCAGCAAGTCGTCGAACTCCTGGAAAGCATGACTGATGGGTTTTTTGCCTTGGATAGGCAATGGCGGTTTACCTATATTAACCAAGTCGGCGCTCAAATTTTACAGCGCCAACCTGAAGAATTACTGCGCCAGAATTTCTGGGATGCTTTTCCCGATGCGGTGGGTTCAAAATTTGATCGGCAATATCACAAAGCAATGGATCAACAGACTCCTGTCACGTTTGAAGCCTTCTACCCACCGATCAGATGTTGGTTTGAAGTGCGAGCTTTTCCCTCCTATGAAGGACTCTCGGTTTTCTTTCATGACATTACCCAACGCAAGCAAACCGATGCGGCTTTAAAACGGGAAAAGCAAAAAGTTGAGAACTTGTTACTGAATATTCTGCCCCAACCCATTGCCAAGCAGTTGCAACATGAGCCAGGATTAATCGCCCAGAAACATGAGGATGTGACAATTTTATTTGCCGACTTGGTAAAGTTCACTCAACTAGCGGGTCAAATTTCTCCCCAAGAGCTAGTTAGCTTGCTCAATATGATCGTTTCGGCGTTTGATCGATTAGCCCAAAAGCATGGCTTGGAAAAAATTAAGACCATTGGTGATGCTTATATGGTGGTTGGCGGACTGCCTACCCCTCAGATCAACCATGTCGATGCGATCGCGCAAATGGCACTGGATATGCAACAAAGCCTTGAACAAATCAACACCTCAACGGGTAAGAATTTTCGTTTGCGGATTGGGATTAATACCGGAGTCGTTATTGCTGGCGTCATTGGCACGACTAAGTTTAGCTATGACATTTGGGGTGACGCGGTGAATATCGCTAGTCGCATGGAATCTCGCGGTCAACCGGACAAAATTCAGGTGACTGAGACAACGTATCAACGCTTGCGAGACAAGTATGAGTTAGTCGAACGGGGGTTTATCCGGGTTAAAGGTAAGGGTAAGATGAAAACCTATTGGTTAATGGGTAAAAAGCCGTCAATTGTGCAACCGTAAGAAGTAGGCGAACCGCTCGCACTCCTATTCCCTTCTACCTTCTACCTTCTGCCTTCTACTATAAATCATGACCAATTTGAGGGTTAATGGATGTCTCACAATCTACAGAGGAAGCAGGAAAACTGAATGATATCGCTAACGCCATACCAGAAATAATTAAGAACATGAGCAAGGATTTGCGGCGTTGGCGTTCATCAGATTGCGTCTTCTCATCCATTAGCCAATTCCACAGCAGAAAGCAAAGACTCACTCCCGGTTCCAGGTTGGATTTGAACAACCAGCCGATGAGATTAGGAATTAGGAATTCGGCTAATAGCCAGAGTTTCTTTTTCCAGGTTTTGGATGTTGAGAATTTCATGGCTTGACCTCGTTAATTTTGGGGTTATAAGGTCTAGTGTGGCGATGGGAAAAATAGATTGAAAACTGCAAGTAGATAGTTAGAAAAAATTATTTGATTGGTGTGGCGCTAAATTACAGATAATCATCTACAAATAGGGCGCAACGGTTTATAAATAGAGGGAAATAATCGGAAATAGCTGGAAATAGTAGGTTTTATTTTTTAGGGTATTTCTACTGACAAGTTACATCGGTTTTGCTACGTTAAATGGAGGGGCGCAAGGCTTGCTATCTAGGTCAAGTTAAGCCAGCCCTCACCCCCAGCCCCTCTCCCAACCCCCCTCATTCCCCCCTGCGAGGGGGGAGGACTAAGGATGTTTTACTTGTATGGCACGGGAGAGGGGAGCAAGAGGGGAGCAAGAGGGGAACAAAAAGGGAGCAAGCAGCTAACTTTTCACGGTATGTGAGACAACGAAGGGAGGTAAGTTTTGATCCTTTGCTTCGTTCAAGGAAACCTGGTTTTGAGTGAGAGATTGTGTAGGGGCGGGTTTCACTACTATCTTTTGGGTTGCATCCAGATGTGACTAAACCCGCCCCGACTCAGGTTTCTAGACTTCTCCTAAAAAGTTAGGCGCTGAAGGGAGACGGGAGGGGGATAAAAGCGGGTTAGGGGATGAGGGTGAAACTGTCAAAAATATAGGGTTAACACTATGAATTAAAATCAAAACTTTCTGGACGATATCAACCAGCAGTTGTTTCCACAAAACTTTACTGATAAACATCTTAGAGAACGCATCTTCTTTCCGCTGCGGTTTCAGCGTCGGGAGTCTCAGCCGTCTCATCGGGAAATCGCTAAACAAATGAGTCAGACAGAACCGTTACAGGGGGTTAATTGTCAAACCTCAATTAATACAACCGTACAAAATGTAATTCGGCGGCTGGTGGAGGTGTTTGGTGAAGAAATGGCACAAGATGGCGTGAATACAGCGCCGTTAATTCAGCGACAACGGGGTAAAAAAGGCGTATGGGAGGTGGTGTATCAGTGGTTGTGGGAGGATAAGTTTCCCCGATGGCAATTGGATTGGATTTGGCAGGGGTTGGTAAAGCTGGCGGATTCTCCAGCAGATTGGATTCGTTTTACTCCGGTTAATCCAAGTGATAGAAAATTAGTGGTTCCTGTGGGGAAGACGCGAGAACAACCTGTGATTGGGGTAAATATTCCCTCAATGATGCATATTGATTTAGAGTGTGATGCGGGACATTTATTATTACTGAATCGCGGCGGTGAGAGTCAGTATGTTATGTGTCCATCAGCGGCGTTTGCGCCACAGAATCGACTCACGGGAGAAACAATTCTTGTGCCTCAGCTTGGGGCGATGTGTGAACAGGATAAAATTAAGTTTGATAGTCTGGGAAAAGAAGAGTTTCTGGGGATTGTGGTGAATCGCTGGTTAGAGTTTCCCTGGTTAGATGTGAATGAGGAGGAACCTGCACCGATTTGGGATACGGAACGGTTGCATCAATTGTGGGTTAGTTTGGAAGGTGAGGAAAATTGGCGGGGGTTTTATCAGGCGTTTGAGGTGGTGGAGGTGTCGTAATTCCGTAGGGGTAAAATACGGCGCAATAGAGAACGATTTAGGAGAAATACCAATGGACGAACAACGAATGATTGCCTATATTAATCTTCTTGAATCCCTGTTGAATTGTCCCGATGGAGAAGAAGTATCATTGATAACACCCCAAGATTATCTCGATTTCTTAAAGTCTGTATTAGAGGCAGTCGCAACTGACAACAGTCCTCAGTCAATCTACCCTCTGCTACAAAATAATCTGGATAAGCTGGATGATAACTTTGCCCAGATATTAACAGCGTGGATGAATAAAAACTTAACCGAATTTGAAATAAAAACCGCTAAATTTATAGCCACGACTATTTTCTATTTCAGTAACTTAATTCAAAAGTTTACTTTAGGAAATATCGCTAGCAATAAAGAAATTGCTATTGCTGGCTATCAAGCCGTTGCTACTGTTTTTACCCAGTCAAACTTTCCCGAACAATGGGCAGGTACTCAAAACAATCTGGCGGCTGCCTACAGTAATAGAATACGCGGGGATAGGGCAGAGAATTTAGAAACCGCGATCGCCCATTATGATAACGCTTTACTTGTCTGTACCCAGTCAGACTTTCCCGAACAATGGGCAATAACTCAAAACAATCTGGCGGCTGCCTACAGTGATAGAATACGCGGGGATAGGGCAGAGAATTTAGAAACCGCGATCGTCCATTATGATAACGCTTTACTTGTCTATACCCAGTCAGACTTTCCCCAAGATTGGGCAATGACTCAAAACAATCTGGCTAATGCCTACCTTGAGAGAATACGGGGGGATAGGGCAGAGAATTTAGAAGCGGCGATCGCACATTATGATAACGCTTTACTTGTCTATACCCAGTCAGACTTTCCCCAAGATTGGGCAATGACTCAAAACAATCTGGCTAATGCCTATTGGCAGAGAATACGCGGGGATAGGGCAGAGAATTTAGAAGCAGCGATCGCCCATTGTAAGAAGGCTTTAGTTGTCTATACCCAGTCAGATTTTCCCGAAAAATGGGCAACCACTCAAAACAATTTGGGGAATGCCTACAGTGATAAAATACAGGGGGATAGGGCAGAGAATTTAGAAGCAGCGATTGCACATTATCAGAAGGCTTTAGTTGTCCATACCCAGTCAGATTTTCCCCAAGATTGGGCAGCTACTCAAAACAATTTGGGGAATGCCTACAGCAATAGAATACGCGGGTATAGGGCAGAGAATTTAGAAGCGGCGATTGCACATTATCAGAAGGCTTTACTTGTCCGTACCCAGTCAGACTTTCCCCAAGATGGGGCAATTACTCAAAACAATTTAGGTAATGCCTATAGTGATAGAATACAGGGGGATAGGGCAGAGAATTTAGAAGCAGCGATTGCACATTATCAGAAGGCTTTACTTGTCTGTACTCCCGAAAACTACCCGATTGATTGCTTAAACACTAGCCGAAATTTAGGCAAACTTGCCTGGGATAATCACGATTTAAAATTAGCGATTCAAAGCTATGAACTAGCCATCAAAGCTGTCGAACAAAGCCGTAACTGGGTGATTGATGAAGAACGCCGCCAAAAGATACTCAGGGAGTCAATTAATGTCTATGAAAGAATCATCCAAGCTTATCTGAATACTGGTGAAATTGCCAAAGCTTTAGAATATACCGAACGCTTCCGTTGTCAACGGTTAGTTGAATTGATGGCAAGTGATGTGCTTAACCCAGGGGGAGAAATTACGCCAGAAGTCCCAGAATTGTTAATTAACTATGAGGAATTGCAGCAGCGGATTAATGCCCTACGGTTTAGTTCTCCAACAGAAGCGACGCCAGCATTAACAGGAAGTCGTCCATTGCAGGATAAAGCAGCATTAACCGCGAACCAAGCAGAAATTCAGACATTAGAGGAACAAAAACAACAGGTTTGGAAACAACTACGCCGTTATGATCCTGTATTAGCGGGAAAAATTCAGGTAGAACATCTGAATTTAGACCAGATGCAGGAGTTAATCCCAAATGATACCACTGCCCTGCTGAGTTTCTATACTACGAGTGATGATACTCATATTTTTATTTTACGTAAGCCTAAGATCCAGAAGTCGGGGTTCTTAGAAAACCCCGACTTCTCAGCCTCTGCGATTCCACAAGTCTATACCTGCAAAGGACAAGGGATTGAAATATTCCAGGATTGGATAGGTGAAAACTGGTTCGATTCCTATATTGGGGCAAAGGAAAAATGGCGAGGAAACATGGGGGCATTTCTGCAAGAACTCGCCCAGCGTTTGCAGTTAAAGGATTTGATTTCTCAGTATCTCACCGGAATTGAGGAATTAATTATTGTGCCTCATTTAGCTTTACATCAAATGCCCTTTGCTGCATTACCGATTGATGGGATGGAGACGTTCCACCAGAAGGGGGAGAATTCAAAGCCTCTC
>JGI12210J13797_10013815_pt1 | contig 10208 bp, 7 predicted proteins | sample ElkSlonscriptome_3_FD_13797 | JGI IMG/M metagenome (IMG submission 13797) | reverse complement strand
GGACCTGCTTGCGCGGGCCATCATCTTTGTCGAGCAGATCGAAGACGGCGAGGGACGCGCCGACGATGGGAGGGGCGATGGTATTGCTGAAGAGGTAGGGACGTGAGCGCTGCCGGAGAAGGTCGACGATTTCCTTCCGACCGGTGGTGTAGCCACCGCTGCCGCCGCCCAGGGCTTTGCCGAGGGTGGAGGTGATGATGTCGACGCGTCCCATCACCCCGCAGCGCTCCGCCGTGCCGCGGCCGGTCTCGCCCACGAAGCCGGTGGCGTGGCACTCGTCCATCATCACCATCGCGTCGTACTTCTCGGCGAGGTCGCAGATCTGGTCGAGCTTGGCGTAGTAGCCGTCCATCGAGAAGACACCATCGGTCGCGATCAGCCGCATCCGGTTGTTCTGCGTCTCTTTGAGCAGCTCTTCGAGCTCCTCCATGTCTCCATGGGCGTAGCGATGTCGCTCGGCCTTGCAGAGGCGGATGCCATCGATGATGGAGGCATGGTTCAGCTGGTCGCTGATGATCGCGTCCTCCTTGCCGAGGATGGTTTCGAAGAGGCCACCGTTGGCGTCGAAGCAGGAGGTGTAGAGGATGGTGTCCTCGGTGCCGTGGAAGGCACTGACCTTCGCCTCGAGCTCTTTGTGGATGTCCTGGGTGCCGCAGATGAAGCGCACGCTGCTGAGGCCGAAGCCATGGCTGTCGATGGCTTTGCGCGCGCCCTCGAGAACCGCGGGATGCGAGGACAGCCCGAGGTAGTTGTTCGCGCAGAAGTTGAGCACTTCTTTGCCGTTGGCCTTGATCTCCGCCCCTTGCGGGGTGGTGATGACGCGCTCCTCCTTGTAGAGCCCGGCGTCGCGGATTGCGGTCAAGGTTTCCTGGTAGGTGTTCTGCGCGCCCTGGAACATGGTCGAGGATCTACCCGGTGTCGGCGCTCTCGTCGAGGTCGCGAGCCGTCACCTTCGTCGGGTGAGGAAGTGCACTTCTTCACCCCGTAGCGTCGCGAGAGTCGAGGCATTTTGTCTCGATCTAGAAGGCTCGGCAGACCACCCGCTAGGGTCGGTGGAAGACGTCCACACGACCTGTATAATGGCCGAACGTAACCTCGACACTCGCGAGAGACGAGGGCTACACACACTAAGGAGAACGAAGGATATGCGTGCTTGGACGAAGTGGCTCGGAGTGGCCACACTTGGCTTGCTCGCCAGCAACGCCGTTGCGGCGGACCACGGGGATGGTCCGGCCGTTCAGACGGACCCGGCGACCGACATCACCGACATCTACTCGTGGATGACCCCCGACAACGCGAAGCTCATCCTCATCATGGATGTTGCCGGTGAGTTCTCGGCCAACCACCTCTACGCCTTCCACGTCAGCCGTCAGGCGAACGCTGAGCCCGCTTTGCTTACCGTTCCGAGCGACGAAACCCTGGTCGTCTGTCGGTTCGAGTCGACGACCAGCGTCGAGTGCTGGGCGGGAGGCGACTACGTGACCGGTGACCCCAGCCCCAACGACGGGATCTCCAGCACCAGCGGGGCCATCAAGGTTCACGCTGCGGAGCACGCCGATCCGTTCTTCATGTTCATCGATGGCTTCGCAAGCGCCAGGGAAGAGGTTCTTCAGTATGCGGGCGCCCTTCCGATAAGCAACCAGACCACAGGCTGTCTCGATACCACAGTTGGGCACCCTGAAGCGGCAATGGCCAACGCCCTGGACCCTCTGGATAACGTTGACGACGCGCTCCGTGGCATGCTCACGGGAGCATACGACGACACCTTGACGGCATTGCCGAATGGTGCTGTGGACAACTTCAATGGCACAGACGTCTGGTCGATCGTACTCGAGGTCGACAAGTCGCTCATTTCTGGCTCTGGCGAGTACTTCCAGATTTGGGGCAGCACCAATGCACAGATGTGAGGGGAGACGGAACATGAATCAGAAGATTGCGCTCGCTTGTCTCGGCACCCTCGCGCTCGGCGTCATGATCACCGCATGCGGTGACGACGACGAGACGGACGCGGCGACCACGACTGCGACCACGACCTCGAGCGCCGGAGGCAGTACCTCCTCCAGCGGAGGCAGCACCTCTTCCTCTGGCGGCGGAGGGGCCGGAGGCGGCGTCCCCGAGGCGCCGGTGCTCGGCACCCAGATCGACCGGCAAGGACGACCTGCTATCAACACGGCCGCGAACCGGACGTTTACCGACAACCCGACGAGGAACGCTGCGCAGGACGCATGGAACGCAGATTCCAATCCTGCCAACTGGCAGACGAACCATTACGACCACGTAAGGTCATCCCTCATCGTTCTCGATGCGCTGGATGGAGAGTGCGGCAACCAGCTCGCTTACGACTTGTTGCCTTCACTTCCGGACTACACGGCACTTGCCACGGTGCTGACGAACGATTGGCTCATCGTGAGGGGTGACGGTTCATCTTGTGATGGGTACCTCTCGGTAGAGGCTGATTTCACGGGCACGGCGGCCAACACCGACTGTGGCGGGCGACGGCCAACGGACGACGTCGTCGAGGCTACCTATACGGCCGTAGCGGCGGGCAAGGATATCGGCATTACCGGCGTCGACGACGGAATCACCGCTCGTGCGGCAGCAGCGACGGCTCAGATGACCTTCCCCTACCTCGAGGCGAAGAACGACTGAGTCAATCTTCGGGGGGCCGGCTTGCCGGCTTACCACGACATGCACGACGAAACGTCGAATGCGCGAAGCGCCGCTGGGATGTGCATCATCCTGGCGGCGTTTTCGATTGGGGGGTGTGGGGAGAAGAGCTCTCCGGCCCCTGCTGGAACGAGCATGGGGATCTCGGTGCCGTCGGCGTCGGCGAGTGCTTCGGCCGAGCGGCCGAGGAGATCTATCCGGACGGCAGTACCATCGGAGACTGCACTGCGGAACTTCGACCGGCAGTGGAAGGCGGCCGAGATGAAGCTCGCCAAGACCGGCAGGAAGGGCAGCGCCGACCTCGTGGCCATCTACATCGCCAAGAGCAGCCGGCTGGGGCAAGTGTCGTTCTTGCCGAAGGCGCTCGAGCAGGCGCAGGCCGTCGTAGCCGACAAGCCCAAGGCGGCCAAGTCGCATCAGACCCTCGCGCAGGCGCTGGGGGCCGTGCATCGATTTGCCGATGCACGAGAGGCTTTGGCCAAGGCGGCCGAGTTGGGGAGCAGCGACAACGAGCTCAGGCAGCAGCGTGGGGTGCTTACCATGGCCTTGGGACGCTACGACGAGGCCTATGCGCTCTTGCACGAGCAGCGGAAGAAGTATTCGAACACCGTGACGTGGGCGCTCGAGGGCTCGGTGCTGGGTCGGATGGGGCGGCATGAGGAGGCCGACGCTGCTTTCGCCGAGGCGGAGAAGCTCTACACCAAGGCGTCTCCTTTCGTTGTGTCCTGGTTGCTCTTCGAACGAGCCAGCATGTGGGATCGTGCCGGCGAGGTAGAGCAGGCCATACGCTACTATCGCCTCTCGCTGGAGGCGCTGCCGCAACACGCTCACGCCGCAGGGCACCTGGCGGCCTTGCTTCCGCCGAGCGAGGCCATTCCCCTGCTCGAGGGCATCCTGAAGTCCTCCGACGACCCGGAGTATCGGGCGATGCTCGGACAGTTGAAGAACGAGCAGAAGGCGGGCAGCGGCGACGACCTCGTCGCGGAGGCGGCGAAGGGCTACGACGAACTCATGGCGGCGGCGCCTCTCGCCTTCTCCGATCACGCCGGCTGGTTCTACCTCGACGTCGCGGGCAAGCCGGGCCGGGCGGTGGAGGTGGCGGAGAAGAACCTCGACAATCGCAAGGTTCCTGAGGGCTACGAGCTTCTGCTGGCGGCGCTTCTCGCCGCGAAGGAGACGGATGAAGCCTGTCGGATCGCCGACCTCGCGGTCGCCTTCAAATACCCGACGCCGGGAATGCGGCGAATGGCGGCTCGCGCCTTCGAGAGCTGCGGTCGAGAGGGCGAGGGGGCCAAGCTTCGGGCGGCAGCGAAGGAGACTCGGGCGAAGCACTGAGATACCGCGTCAGTCGCGCATCCCCGAGGCAAAGTTGTGCGGACTCGAGCCACGGGTCGGGACAGCGTTTGGCGGCGCGACGCACGGAACGAGGATGGGGGACGAGCGAGGTCTGTCTGATGGGCGGCAGCGGCGGCCCTGACCACGTCGCCGACCGTGCCGACGCGAACATCGCGGGGCAGAGGCGTTCCTCGACACGGACGGAGGGATCGGCCGAGACGTAGGCGTGGAAGCGCCGAGTGAAGCCAGTCGTGGGCCATCCGAGGCGCGACGCGGGAACCCAGGGCTCGGCCACGGCGCCCACGACGTCGCGATGGGTGGACCAGACCCACTCGAGCGGCATGCCCAGCCCGCGATGGGAGGGTTGAGGTGGATGTAGCGAACGTTGAGGGTCTGCAGGCCCCGAAGGTGGATGTTGGATGCGAGCAGGGTGGTTCTGCGTGGGGCGATACCCGCTCTCGTGACGTCGAGAGTCTGTACGGGATGGGCGCCTGGTTTGACGCTGGGGGGGGAGAACCTGGGCGCGGAGGTGCCGAGCATTGGACGGGACGAAGATCCTGCAATAGGCTGGCGCGGCCCAGATCACTTGGGACCACCATGACGAGAACCATCGGTTCCTACGAGGTAGTCGAGCGCCGTCGGGGCAAGGGTGAGCGATACGTCCTGCGCCAGGGAGACGAGCGTTTTGCTTGTCGTGTCGTGGAGATGCCGGCCGACGAAGACGCGGTCGAAGATGCCGAGCAGCAGGTTCGGGTCGCCGCGACGCTCGAGCACCCGGCACTGAAGCCGGTCAGGGCGATCTTCGCCGACCAAGGCAAGCTCGTCGTCGTCTGGCCAGAAGCAGACGAGGGCAAGACGCTCGGGTCGCTCATCGCTGCCGCGGCGCTCCCCCCGGCGGCCGCCTGGTGGGTCGGGGCGCAACTCGGTGGGTTGTTGGCCCAGAGTCACACCGCCGCCGACGGCGACGACTTCCTCACCATCTGCCACGGACACATCGAACCCTCGACGGTGCATGTGTCCGCAGATGGGGGCGTGAAGCTGATCGGTCTCGGACTCGCCCCGTTGGTGGGGAACGGGCTCGTTCCCAACGAAACCTTCACTGCCCCCGAGCAGCGGGGCGGGGGGCGGGTGACCCCGCGCGGCGATCTCTACAGCATCGCGGTGCTGCTCTGGTCGATGCTCACCGGCACCGTTCCGGTCGAAGCGCCCACCCTCGACGAGGTGGCTGATCGGGTCCCCGAAGCTTTCCACGACGCCTTCGCGCGAGCGCTCGAGCCCAAGGTGAGCCGCCGAAAGATCACCGCGATGGAGTTCGAGCAGTGGCTCGGCGACCTCGCCGTCGGCGGGCAGGCTGCACTCGCCAAGGCAGTGAGCACGCTCCTCCAAGACGAGCAGGCCGCGCGTGACGAAGCGGCTGGGGTGGGGGTGCCGCGACGGCAATCCTCCACGCAGCGGGGGGTCGGCGAAAGCCCAGCAGGGCCGCCGACACCCCGTCGTCAGTCGAACACGCGTCGTGGCTTCGACGACCCCGGGAGCACGCGACCTTCGGGCAAGTCTCGCCAGCCGACCCTCCTCGGTCAGGCGACTGCCAAAGAGGTCGACGCCTTTCGCGACAAACTCGATGAGGCGAAAGAGAAGCCGGTGCTTTCGCCGCCGGGACAGAAGGACCAGCAGCCTTCCGGGATCGACTGGTCGGCAGCGGCCGAGGCGGCGAAACGACCGAGCGTTCCCCCGGGCTTGCCCATCGGCGCCATCGACGACGACCTCGACTGGGGGGACGACGAGGACACCATCATCGCCAAGCGGCCCACGGCCGATGAAGTCGCCAAGGCGGAGGCTCGACTCGCGGCATCGGGCAAGGAGATGCCTTCCCCACTCGGCGACGCGAAGAAGCGCTCGCGTCCGGTAACCCCCGCACGGCCCTTGACGCCTGACGAGATGGCGCGCTCGTCCGCCTCGCCCAAGCCCGAGAGCACACGACCGGGGCAGCTCATCGCCCCGGCTCCTCCTCTGGCGCAGTCGCCCCCCCCGCTCGACGTCAGCGCCGCCGACGACGACGAGGATGAGGCGACGATGATCGCACGCTCGCCGCTCGATGACGCGAGCGACGAAATCGACAGGGCCATCGAGATGGCCGACTCCGCCCTCGATGCGATGAGCGGGACCATGTCGGACGAGCCGACGACGACGTTGGACCCACCTTCGGAGCGCATGCGCAAGGGGTCGCTCTTGGGTTCGCGCAAGGGCAAGACCCCTGGTTCTCCTCGGGCGTCAGGGCCCGGTGTGCCACCGCCACGCGGCTCACGCCCATCCGGGGCTGGCGCGCCTTCGCAACCGGACCTGCCGGCCCCGCGCGGCTCTGCGCCTTCGCAGCCTGGTGGTGCGAAGACAGTGTCGGAGGGGGGAATGCCAGCCGAGCTGGAGCACGCGATGGTCGAGGCGGCGGAGCCGGAGACCGTGCGCCGCGGACCGCAATCGAACGAGGCTGTCTCCGTGCGTCAACCAGTGGTGATCGAGGAGGACGACGAGCTCATCGAGACCATCGCCGAGGAGCCCTCCGTCGACGCTCTGAAGGAGACGATCGCGACCGACGACGGCGACGACTTGAAGCGCACCCTCGCGCTCGATGATGGCTTCGACGGGAAGCTACGCGCGGAGCTCGACCGGGCGGTCGAAGAGTCGGACGCCAAGGCCGACGCTGCCGAGCAAGAGACTCAAGAGGCCGAGCCCGAGGTGTTGCCGGTGCCTACCCCTGAAGCTCGACTTGCGGCTGAGAGTGAGCCGGTCCTCGACGTGACCGCCCCCAAGACGACGTCGGCGCCCCCCGTCGACTCGCCGTGGTCGAAGGAGAATGACGAAGCCGAGCGCGACGACGCGCGACCCGTGGGAGAGCCCATCTCCCTGTTGACCTCCATGCTCATCACACTGGTCACGGCCGCCATCGTGATGGGCGCTGGGATCTGGTGGGTTCGTCGGTCTGCTCGGGTCGTGCCGCCCCCGATGCCGGTAGCGACCGCTCCGCCACCGAAGTCTCCGCGCACACCGCCGCCCCGCGCCACGGCCCAGCCTTCGGCCACCGCGACGGCCACGGGCACGGCGAGCGCGCCCGCGCCAGAAACGGATCCGAGCAAGCTCCCCCCGACCATGGGCTACCTTCGCGTGAAGTGGAGCGGCCCTGCCGACGCCCAGGTCTTCCTCTTCGGGAAGTCGATCGGCAAGGTCGGAGAGCCGGTCGAGATTTCCTGTGCTGGCATGCAGAACGTCCGCGTCGGAACCGAGGAGCGCGCGTGGCTCTCCGATGGTCGACCGGTGAAGGTCGCCTGCCAGAAGCTCACCGAAATCGAGATCCCTCCGAAGAAGTAAGGGACGCGAGGGCCGAGCGAGCCTCCGTGACGTCGACATTCGAGGCGACGAAGGCGTCGTCGGTCAACCACGGTCCGCGGTGACAAGCGTGGTTGGCTTCGCTACCGTGTCGCGGTGACCAAGACCGTCATCGTGAGCGACGAGACGATCCGCCAACTGCTGGAGGCGCATGCCTCGATGGCGGCCTGGTACTATCAGATGGCGGAGGCGCTTCGCGACGCTGGCATCGGGGTGCACGCGCCCACCGATGAGCGTCGCAAGGCCTACATCGTTCAGCTCGCGACGCACTATCCCGAGCTGTCCGCCATCGCCCAGCAGATCGATGCTCCGCGACCCTACGTTCCACCTCCGGTGGTCGATGCGCCCACCCAGGTAAAGGAGAACGAAGGGGTTGAGGTGAAGGCTCCCCCCGAACATCATCTCGCCACCCCGGCCATGGTTTCAGCCGGAGACGACTTTGCCGAGGAGCCGACCGAGGCGGCGAACGAGGCATCTACGGCTTCGGAGGCGCCCAGTGCGGTTCCGACGGCCAACGAGGCATCTACCGCTTCCGAGGCGCCCAGTGCGGTGCCGCCTCCCCCGGCCATCGTCGACCCCAACAAGGTCAAGTACGAGTAGTCACCGCCCCTCGAGGCACGCGTCGAGCCACCACGGTGAGGAGTGCTCGGAGAGCTTCTCCGAGGCGGCGCCTTCGCGAAACGCCAGAACCAGCGCCTGGACGCGCTTCGCCCCTCGAAGACGGAGCGCTTGGGCGCAGGCCCTCAGGGTGGCTCCGGTCGTCGCTACGTCGTCGACCAGCAGAATCGAGCGTCCCGCGACCGCTGACCTGGCGGCGAAGACGTCGCCCTCGAGATTCTTCGCGCGCTCCTCGCGTGAAAGCCCGGCCTGGGCGGGTGTCTCCCGAGCTCGCCTCAGCCAGCCAGGCGAGAAGCCCCACCCTCGACCCCGCAGGGCTCGCGCGATGAGAGCGCTCTGGTTGAACCCCCGCTCGGCAAGCCGCACCGGGTGCAGCGGAACCGGAACCATCGCCTCCACGTTCTCGAACCGCGCACTGGCGCGCATGGTCAGACCGCCGAGCGGCACGGCGAGGTCGGTGCGACCCTCGTACTTGAGCCGACGAATCGCGACGGCGAGCGGGCCACCGTAGAGGCCAAAGGCTGCGAACCCGTCGAGGCCGGACAGCTCTCCCGCTGGCGCCTCGACCACGGCTTCGGCGCAGGCGACGCAAAAGGCCGCCACGCGCGGGAGTGGCTCGTCGCAGGCGGCGCATCGAGGAGGTGCCAGGACCCACCGCCACAGTTGAGGGATGAGGGCCGCAGCACGATGCCACGCGGGAGGACTTCGGGGGACGATGTCGTTCACACTCATACATCGCCTTCACCGCACCTCGTCTGGCGGGACATAGTGCATGATCTATCTGCGCGGCCGCGCTAAGGTCGCGCAACGTCGGAGGAACGTGGCGACGGACCAGTGGAGATGGACCGATAGCAAGGGCGTGCAGCGCTTGCTGAGTGCTGAGGAGCTACGCTCCGCGCTTGCCGATGGTCGGCTCCCATCGGACGTCTTGGTGTGGAAGCGTGGGATGCCCAAGTGGCTGCCCGCCTGCGACGTGCCAGAGCTCGAAGACTTCATCGACGAGGATGGCCCGCCGACCCTCACCCGCGAGAACGAGGTGTCGCTCGGCCAGCGTACGTCTCCGTCTCCCTCGATCCCACCGACCGGACTCTCGATGAGCGAGCTGCGCAGTCTGGGACCGCAGGGCTCCAAACCAGACGGGGGATGGTCGGAAGGGGCGGCGCGTCGCGACGAGAGCGAGCAGACCGTCACCGAGCTCAGGGACGACGAGGACGAGCCTGGCACCATCTCGCGCAAGCCCAAGCTCGGCCGGACGCGCCACCGGTCCAAGAAGGCGACCAAGCGTCTCCCTACCCCGTCGCTCAAGAAGAGTGCCCCGCCTCCTCCTCCGAAGCGCTCGGTGCCTCCTGGCCCCCCGAAGCCATCGGTTCCTCCGAAGCGGCTCCCGTCGCCGTCCAAGCTCAACATCCCCCGACCCGTCGAGTCGAGCGAGGTTCTCTCGTCGGCCTTCGACGCCTCCGCGGCGGAGCGCAAGAAGTCCTCGCTGGGCGACGCTGCGCGAACGGCCCAGCTCTCGGATGGAGGGCGGCGCGTCGGCGACGGGTCGAGCGTGCCTTCTGGCATCGCGCCCACCGCCCCGGCTCCTGGGGCTCCCGGCCCAGCCAAGCGGCCGCCGCTGCCCTCCCGTCCCAACCCCGCCTTCGCGGGCAAGCCCTGGGACACCGCCGACCCCGACGGTACTCAGCCGCTCGAGGGCGAATCCGTCGTCGAGAACGAGCTCCCCTCGATCCTCGACGACGACGACCAGGAGACCTCCTTGCACGCGATCCTGCCTTCCCCGTCCGAGGCGAAGGCCACACAGTCCTCTTCGCCGGACACCGCCGTCCTCCCGCAGGACGTTCTGCCACAGGGTGCACTCGGGTCCGACTCGATGCCGGCCCAGCCGCTGCCTGACCGCCTCTCGAACATTCCAGGGACGTCGATTGGCCCGCCGGGAGGCTCGGTGCTTCCTGCCGCCCCACTGGGGACGGAGTTTCAAGTCCAGAAGCGGATCGCCGCCATCGCCGGCATCGCAACACTGGCCGTCATGCTCTTCGCGTTCGTGCTCGGCCGGGTGACGGCCTCCAAGGCGACATCGTCGATCGGACCCGCCATCAAGGCCCGCACGGGCTACTCGGTCGTGCCGCTCTTCGCGCGGTCGCGAACCACGCCATCGGAGAGCCCGCGCTCCTGCCTCATGCTCCGGGCGCCTTCGCGCCTGGTTACCG
>JGI12210J13797_10456253_pt1 | contig 10210 bp, 7 predicted proteins | sample ElkSlonscriptome_3_FD_13797 | JGI IMG/M metagenome (IMG submission 13797) | reverse complement strand
TGCTGACCTTTAGGTTCTTCTTTTCCTCGTCCGACAGTTCGATTTCGATCACTTCCTCGGTGCCGCCTGCGCCGATCACGGTCGGCACGCCCACGTAGAGCCCGTCGAGGCCGTACTTGCCTTCGACATAGCTGGCGCAGGGCAGGACGCGCTTCTGGTCGCCGAGATAGGCCTCGGCCATCGAAATCGCGCTGGTGGCGGGGGCGTAATAGGCCGAACCGTTGCCGAGCAGGCCGACGATCTCGCCGCCGCCCTTGCGGGTGCGATCGACGATTTCGTCGATGCGGCTTTCCGAAACGCCCTTGATCTTGGCGAAGTCCTTCACCGGAATGCCGTTGATCGTGGTGTAGCTGGTGACCGGGACCATCGTGTCGCCGTGTCCGCCCAGCACGAAGGCGTTCACGTCGCGCGTCGACACGCCGAACTCCCATGCAAGGAAGGTCGCAAAGCGCGCGCTGTCGAGAACGCCGGCCATCCCGACGACCTTGTTGTGCGGCAGGCCGGAAAACTCGCGCAGCGCCCAGACCATCGCGTCGAGCGGGTTGGTGATGCAGATCACGAATGCGTCGGGGCAGTTGTTCCTGATGCCTTCGCCGACCGCTTTCATGACCTTGAGGTTGATGCCCAGCAAATCGTCGCGGCTCATCCCCGGTTTACGCGGGACGCCCGCGGTGACGATAACGACGTCGGCACCGGCAATGTCGGCGTAATCGTTCGACCCGGTGATCTTCGCGTCGAACCCTTCGACCGGACCACATTGCGACAGGTCCAACGCCTTGCCTTGAGGCATCCCTTCGGCGATGTCGAACAGGACGATGTCGCCCATTTCCTTCTTCGCGGCGAGGTGGGCGAGCGTGCCGCCGATCATGCCAGAGCCGATGAGAGCGATTTTCTTGCGTCCGGTCGATTGGGCCATAGAGGTGGCATCCTTCCCATGAATTTTCGCGGGGACGTCTGGCATTGCAAAAGCGGACACGGTCCGCGCAAAAACGGACACGGTCCGGCCCCTCGTCCCCGGGGCCGGGATCCGCATGGCAACGGCGGATTAGGCGGGGCATAATCGTATTGCAACCGGCAAACCGCCGGATCGTCGATTATCTTTGCAATTGGTAAGCAATCGCAAGAAGGGCGAAATTTAGCCGTTCACCTGACGAACGCCTTCGTTGGCTTCCTGTGCCAACAGCATCGCGGCGAGGTAATCGGGGACCGCGCGGCTGAAATAATAGCCCTGTCCCATGTTGCAGCCCGCTTCGCGCACGGCCTGCACCTGTTCGATGGTTTCCAGCCCTTCGGCCACGATATCCATTCCCAGCGTAGAGCCCATCTCCGCCACGGCGCGGATGATCGCATCGCTTTTGCGCCCAACGTGCGCGCCGGAAACGAAGCTGCGATCGACCTTGATCTTCGATAGCGGAAACGTGTTGATATAACCGAGCGAGGAATAGCCCGTACCGAAATCATCGAGCGCGAACCGCACACCGATCTGCGACAATTCCTCGATGAAGGCGGCGGTCGCGTAATTGTCTTCGATGAACAGGCTTTCGGTCACTTCCAGTTCGAGCCGGCGCGGATCGAGCCCCGCTTCGCGAAGCGCGTTCCTGATTCCTAATGCCGCGCCCGGCGCCCTGATCTGCAGCGGCGACAGGTTCACCGCGACCGATACGTCGTCGGGCCATCCCGCCGCGATCCGTGCCGCCTGCGCGGTAATCCAGTTGCCAAGCGTCAGGATGACGCCGGTTTCCTCCGCCACGGGAATGAATTCGTCGGGCTTCAACTCACCTTTTTCCGGATGGAACCAACGTACCAGCGCCTCGAATGCGCGGATTTTCCCGGTTTCAAGATCGACGATCGGTTGGAAGAAGATCGACAATTCGTCACGCTGGATCGCGATACGCAGTTCGTCCTCGATCTCACGCCGGCGCACCAGGCTGCGGGTCATCGATGCGTCGAAGAAACAGGTCTGCGAACGCCCGTTCACTTTCGCATCATAAAGGGCGAGGTCCGCGCGCTGCATCAGGGTGTCGGAATCGGTTCCGTTGTCGGGCATGATCGCAATGCCGAGCGAGGCGCGAATTTCGAGCCGCTCGCTGTCGATGTTGAACGGGCGCATGATTTCGCAATGGATCTCGCTCGCGATGCGTTCGGCCTCGGTCACGTCATCAACCGGAGTAAAGATGATAAATTCGTCGCCGCCGAACCGGGCGATCGTCGCCTTGTCCGGAGCAAGCGCGCGCAGCCTGTTCGACACCTCTTTCAATACGCGGTCCCCCACGGGGTGGCCGAACAGATCGTTGACCTCCTTGAACCGGTCGAGGTCGAGCCAGAACAGTGCGAGGCACATGTCCTCCTCGACATCCATCATAATTTCGACCATTGCATGATTGAGACCCGCACGATTGGCGAGCCCGGTCACCACGTCGGTCTGCGCCAGCCGCTGCATCTTGTCCGCTAGCCGTCGGCTGGTTTCGGCCGAGGAAATCGAATCCCTGAGGATAATGAAGATATTGCTGGCGATGGATATCATCGCCGGGATCAGCAGCAGGATCGTCACGCCAAGCGCGATGCGCCCCAGCCCCCCCATCACGAAACAGACCAGTGCAACCGGTCCGCATGAAAGCGCGAGCTGTCCGATCGCAATCGTCAGCCGGCCCGCATTACGCGCGGAAACCCCGATCCCGTAGCCCAGCGCATTGGCCACCATCAACATCTCTATCTGCGGCCCCGCACCCGCGCCGACCGTGTAAGCAGCCGTCAGCCCCAGGGCCAGAGCATAACTGAACGCGCCGACTTCATAAGCGACTTCGAGCGTTGCCGTGCTGGCACGGGTCTGTCGAGAGAACGCATAAGCCATGGCGACGCGAGTCGCACCGATCGCAGTGATGGTGTAGAATGCAACGATCAACCAGAATGAATTCGAAACCCATGCCGCCACCGCGGTAGCGCCCGATGTCGTCAAGGCACCGATCAACAGGCTGCCCGGTTGTGCGTATAATGAGTTGACCAACAGGCGGCGGACCCGGTCTGACAGCCTGTCCGAGCGGTCCGACGCGCTGTTCCCGCGCAGGGTACGGATAGGGCTCAGCTTCGGCATACGATCACCGTCCTATTCGGTGAACGTCAAACTTTGGTTAACGCGAGGCTTACGTTTCGCGCCATAGCCACTGCTCACAAGAAAATTGCGCTGCGCTGAAACTAATCTGCCGCGGCGACGAATGATCGGTGCGACGTGCATCGCAGCCCGCTGCGCTGCTTCAAGATCCGTTCGCCAACCGTTCGGCCTCTGCGGCAAGCCGACGGTCCAGGGTCCGAGTGATGCCCAGCCACCAGTCGTAGGTCTGGCGATCCCCGTCGAAGAATGCCGCCTCCGCCTGTTCGCGCGCGGCCCGTGCGGCGTTGAGACCGTGATCGGCGAAATGGCGCAGCGCCGCGTGAAAGACGCGTTCATCGGCTTCGATCCCCGGCACGCCCTCCTTTCCGGTATCATTGGCGACCCGACTGATCGCGCGGGCAGCCAGAGTGCGCGCAATCGGTCGGCAAACCGGCGAATGGCCGAGGCGGGGGGCGGCGGCAAAACGGATCGGCATTATGAACTGCCCTTTTCTAAGGTCCGCAATGCTATGCCGGATTGAGGCAGGCGCACAGCGCAGGATGTGTCGGCGATCAGGCGGTGGCGCTCGATCGCCCCTGAATTGCAATCGGCAATACCTGATCTGCGGCTAAGCGCAGGTGACGGTTCGTGGTTTTCGCAAGGTTAAGATCGAACACGCGCGACGCTTTTGGCAAAGGCAAACCTGCTTGTCGCGGTGCGATGCTGCGCCTATCGCGCACAATAAATGGGCAATCGTGACATCACATCGGCGCGAAACGGCGCGCGCGCTGTTCTGGCCCTGTGGCTGTCGACACTGGCCAGCGGCTGCGGCGGCCCTGACGGATCAGTCTTAGGTCCGGACCATAGGGGCGAGGGGCCTAGTATCGTGAGCCTGAACCCATGCCTGGACGCGATATTGGTCGAAATCGCCGACCCGTCACAGATACGCGCGCTTTCACATTACAGCCGCGATCCGGGATCGAGTTCGATACCGCCTGACATATCCGCACGAATGGCGATCACCGGCGGCACCGCCGAAGAGATCATCGCGCTGTCGCCTGACATCGTGCTCGCCTCCAGCTTCATCGCCCCGGCGACGCGCCGCGCTCTTGAACGCGCAGGGCTCAGGGTCGAAACCTTCGATAGCCCGACCCGCGTGGGCGACAGCATTTTGCAAATTCGACGGATCGCCGAACTCGCCGCCGCACGTGAATCGGCCGAACCGTTGATCGCGGAAATGAGGACGAAGCCGGAGCGCGAAATAGCGATGCCCGCAGGTCCCGCTGCCGACCGGCCAACCGCTTTGCTATGGCAACCGGGCCAGATCGTACCGGGTCGCGATACCCTGATCAGCCAATTGCTGCGCGAGGCCGGGTTTGCCAGCCATAGCGAACGGCGCGGACTTGGACAGGCGGATTACGTTTCGCTCGAAAAAGTGCTGGCCGATCCGCCCGACCTTCTTCTGGTCGCGGGCGATAGCCGGGCGCAGCAGCACCCGCTTCTTGAAGATATACCGGGCACACTGGTCGAACCGTTCGAAACCAACCTTCTGTTCTGTGCAGGCCCGACAATTCCAAAGGTTCGCAGCCGCCTGGCGGCGATACATGATCGCATGGTCGGCGAACCTGCAGGGAAAGGTGCGCGATGACGCGCGCTTCGATCGTATTTGCCGGATTGCTGGTGATCCTGTTGCCGCTGTCGCTGATTGCCGGGCGAGTGTGGATCGATCCGTTCGATCCCGGCGCACAAAACGCTTCGAACGCGATCTTGATTCTGATGGAACTGCGCCTGCCGCGTGCAGTGCTGGCTATCGTGGTTGGGGCCGGGCTTGGCGCGGCGGGGGCGGCGATGCAGGGATATCTCCGCAATCCGCTGGCCGATCCGGGTCTGTTCGGGATCGCGCCGATGGCCGCTTTGGGTGCGGTGGCGAGTTTCTGGATCGGATCGAGCCTGCCGCCCGCCCTCGCTTACTGGAGCCTGCCTGCTTTCGCTCTCGCAGGGGCGGGACTGGCGATGGCGCTCCTGTCGATCATCGCGGGGCGCACCGCATCCGATGCTGCCGGGGGGGCGGGCGGCGGGATCGCGCTATTCACACTGGCGGGATTGATGATCGCAAGCCTTGCCGGCGCGCTCACCGCTCTCGCGATAACGATGTCGCCCAATGCCTTTGCGCTGTCCCAGATCGTCCTGTGGTTGAACGGCGCACTCACCGATCGATCGTGGAGCGACGTCGCCATCGCCGCCCCGCTGACGATGTTGGGGATTGCCGCGCTGACAGGGGCGGCACGGGGACTGGATGCGCTGACGCTGGGCGATGATGCGGCGCGTTCGATGGGGATGGAGCCCCGCCGCGTGCTTTTCGTGTTGGTGGTCGGTGTCGGGCTTACAGTCGGATCGGGCGTTGCAGTGGCTGGCATAATCGGGTTTGTCGGATTGATCGTGCCGCATCTGGTCCGCCCTTTGACCGATCGTTTGCCGTCATCGCTTTTGCTGCCGAGCGCGCTTGCGGGGGCCTGCCTTGTCCTCGTCGCCGACAGTGCGGTGCGCGTGCTGCCACTGGTGACCGAATTGCGGCTCGGCATCGCGCTGTCGCTGATCGGAGCGCCGTTCTTCCTGTATTTGCTAATCCGGATGCGGCGGGGGCAGTTGTGACCGGCGCGGCTGGCCTTGTTGCGGAAAACCTTTCGCTACGGCGGGGCGGGGCCAACGTACTGCGTTCGGTCAGCGCCGAGGCCGAAGCAGGACAGATAACCGCGATCGTCGGCCCGAACGGGGCGGGCAAGTCGAGCCTGCTGATGGCGCTCGCCGGATTGCTCGATCCGGTTGGTGGCAGGGTTTGTGTCGATGGACGCGAGATTACGGATTTCACCACCACCGAACGAGCGCGGACGATCGGCTATTTGCCGCAGGATGGCGCGGTCGCGTGGGACGTTGCGGTAGAAACGATGGTCGCTCTCGGCCGGATGCCGCATCGTGATGCGCGGACGAAACCGCATGACGACACACACCGCAATCCGGTCGATGCCGCAATTGCTGCGCTCGACCTCGATGATTTGCGGGGCCGCCCGGTCAGCCGGTTATCCGGTGGGGAAAAGGCGCGTGCGCTGCTCGCCCGCGTGCTTGCGGGGGAACCGCGCTGGATCCTTGCCGACGAACCGCTGGCCGCGCTCGATATCGCGCACCAACTCAGCCTCCTCGATCATTTCAAGCACTGCGCCAAGGAGGGTGTGGGCGTGATCATTGTCTTGCACGATCTCGCATTGGCTATGAACCATGCAGATAAGGTCATCGTGCTCGATCAAGGTCGCTTGGCGATCTGCGGTCTGGCCGAAAGCGCCCTGGCAGCCGAAGTCATCGCTTCCGTCTGGCGAACCGACATTTCATGGATCGGAGAAGAAGGATCGCGCGCATTGATCGCCAAGCGGCGGTGATGCGGGCCTCCTTACAGGCCGGGCCTTGGCCCGTGGTGCGACCCGAAGGGCTGATCGGCAGCGACCTGCAAGGAGGCCTCTGTCAATAGCACCCTGTGGCCGGAACAGGACTTCATATTTCCTGTAGCCCCCTCCTAAGCCGCTCAATTGATTGGGAAATCGGTAGAAGGCCCTGACGATTGCGTCGAATTAACTCGTAACGTCGGTCACTTCGCGCGGGTCGCTGTAATCGGCACTCATGAAAATTTTGGTCCGGCGCTCGCTGCGGTGGATCAACCCCTTCGCGACGCGATTCTTTGCCGTGGTGTAGGACAACTCGGACGCGATCCCATCATAGTCACCTGCGGCAATCGCCTTGTTCAAATTGGGGCTCTTGCGTTCGGAAACGGTCCCTTCGCCGACGTTAAATACAAGGTCGACCAGTGCGTCGAATTCGTTCTGGTTTACCGGCAGGTCGCCGACTAGCTTACGCACACCCCTTTCGGCCTTTTCCAAATCCTGTTCGAGCAAGTCCATCGCCCGCTCATGACTGATCGTATCGCCAAGGCGGAGGTTGTCTTCGGGAAGGACGAGGTGCCCGACGCCAACGGTCGGATATCCGGCGACGTCGCGATATACATCATAACGGACGCCTTCTTCTTCGACCATAGCTTCGAGCAGGTCTTCGCTCGCCGTAAATTCCATGGCGCTGCGGCGTTCGAACGGATCAACGGACACGACCTCACTTTCGTTCGTCATCTCGCTTATGCCGTGTGCGGAAGCAGCGTCCGAAGACAGGACCGCTTGCGACGCACCCGAAAGGCCGAGCGCGCTGACGCCCAGCGCGAACGCGGTCCGTTTGCGTCGACGGCCTTTGGGTCGCACATTCTCCAATCCGTCCATTCCATCGGACATGCGACGATTACGCCTGATAACCCGCTTGTTCCAGTGATCCTTGAACCGATTGAGGAAACGACGGCGTGCCGCACCTCTAGCGGACTGGAGATCGGGCGCGGACAAGGCCGACGTGGGCGTAAAAGATGCGCCTGGCATGACCGAACCATGCGGTTGGGTGCTGCCAAGCCGGTTGCGGCGTGAACGCAACGTCATCCGCGCTATCGGCAATCGAGCGCGCTTATTCGTGCCTCCGCCAGATGCGGTTTTCTGCACCGTCCCATTATTCAGGCCGGGGAGGCCAGTCATGAAAGGCGAAGAATCGAAGCGTTGGATCGGATTGGTGTGCGAGCCTGAAGTGATAGTTTTCTCCTTGTCGAAAAGCGCCCGGGTGATCAATGCATCGGCGTGATTGCCTACCTCTTTCGCGATTTGGGCGGTTGAGGTGCCGACAATTTCAGTCTGTCTGACCGGCGGCTTGCGGATCCCGTGGCGGGCTTTCCGTGTTCTTGCTGCGCGCGGCGGAAACTGGGCTCCGCACGCGTTTTGTCATGTTCACTAAATCAACGGATGGATTGAGGCGTTGGTCCACGCTTCATCGTGCATCAGCCACGCTTCATGCGCTAACCCCGTGAAAAGCAGCGGTTTTCCAGATCGGCTTGTTAATGCCTAAGCTAGGGAAGGGACACGCTTTCCCGATCTGCGATCAGGACTGTTCGGTCCCAATTGTCAGGCATCGTCCGGGTCGACGCCGTGTTGCTTGGCATCGTCTCGTATGGCGCGCAGCCGCAGCGACAGCACAATCAGCGTTATCCCGCTCGCCAATGCCCAGATGCCGATCATCCATGCGAGCACCAGAAGGCTGGGCGCGGGCGCGGTGAACAGCAGGAAAAACAGCCCGCATCCCAGCAAAACTCCCAGAGAACCGGCCAGCATCAGCAACCATTCTCCCTTGATTTCCTGCCTCAGCCGCCAGGCGGCTACGATCTGAAGGATTCCGGTGACTATTGCATACACTGCCAGCATCACGATCGCCGCGAGCGACAGGGCCAGCGTGCTGACAAACGGAAAGAACAGGAATGCGACCCCAACCGCCACGCTCAGCAGGCCGGACAGGATCAACGCCCACCATCGATCATGGCTGTCTTGCGCGCCGCGCACGCCGCTGGTTATCCCGGCGACGCCATCCGCGAATGAAAATGCTGCAAACACCAGCGCCGCTGCGAAGAGAGTGGGGCCGGGAAAAACCAGCGCGACGATACCAAGCAGGATCAGCAACACGCCCCTCACCGCGAACCAGCCCCAGTTCCGCGTCGCCAGCATCCTTGCAAATGGACGGTCGCCCGTCGCCACCTTGCGCCTTTTCGCGTGGTTCGTTTTCATCGAATTTGCGAATGCTGTTTCCGCTGGCGACATGCGATTATCGTTCATGGGTAGGGATCCAACCTCTTAACATCGGGAAACCCCGAAATCTCTGAAAAGGGAGTAGTACATCAATAAAATGCGGCCAGGCTGCGACCGGTTCCGAATGTTGCAAAGCGGCTTTGGCAGCACCACATCATCATCGCCGCATCCGCCTGACATTTTAACCGCCATCTTACTGGTCGCAGCACCCTTGACCGCCCCGAACATTTCCGGAACAGATTGACGATATGAGCCTGACCAAGATCAGCGTGCGAGGAGCGCGCGAACACAACCTCAAGGGCGTCGACATCGACCTGCCGCGCGATGCGTTGATTGTCGTGACCGGCCTGTCGGGCAGCGGCAAATCGAGCCTCGCTTTCGATACGATCTATGCCGAAGGACAGCGGCGCTACGTCGAAAGCCTGTCCGCCTATGCGCGGCAATTCCTCGAAATGATGCAGAAACCCGACGTCGAACATATCGACGGATTGTCCCCGGCGATCAGCATCGAACAGAAAACCACCAGCCGCAATCCGCGATCGACCGTGGCGACGGTAACGGAAATCTATGATTACATGCGGTTGCTGTGGGCGCGGATCGGCGTGCCGTACAGCCCCGCCACCGGAAAGCCGATCGCAGCGCAGACGGTCAGCCAGATGGTCGACCGGGTGATGACCCTGTCCGAAGGCACGCGGCTCTATCTGCTCGCCCCCGTGGTGCGCGGGCGCAAGGGGGAATATCGCAGGGAATTGGCCGAATGGCAGAAAGCGGGCTTTACCCGTGTCCGGATCGATGGCGAACTGTATCCCATCGAGGAAGCCCCCGCGCTCGACAAGAAATTCAAGCACGACATCGAAGTGGTGGTCGATCGGCTCGCGGTGAAAGAGGGGCTGGAAACGCGGCTGGCCGACAGTTTCGAAACCGCGCTCAAACTTGCCGATGGCCTTGCCTATGTCGATCTGGCCGATGGGGTCGTACCCGGGCGTGAGCGTGAAGAAGCATCTGGCGGGGCGATGAAGGGCGCGGGCCTCCCCGACAACCGCATTGTTTTCTCCGAACGGTTCGCCTGCCCGGTAAGCGGGTTTACCATCGAGGAAATCGAACCGCGTCTGTTCTCCTTCAACTCGCCGCAGGGCGCGTGCCCGACCTGTGATGGGATCGGGGAAAAACAATTGTTCGACGAACAGCTCGTCGTGCCGAATGAGGCGCTGACCCTGAAACAGGGGGCCATCGCCCCGTGGGCCAAATCCAACCCGCCATCGCCCTATTACATGCAGGTCCTGAGCAGCCTCGCCAAGGAATTCGGCTTCGACATAAAAACCGCGTGGCGCGATCTGACGGCGGAGCAGCAACGCACCATTCTCTATGGTACGAAAGGCAAACGCGTCCCGCTGACATTCAAGGACGGGCGGCG
>JGI12210J13797_10112736_pt1 | contig 10210 bp, 8 predicted proteins | sample ElkSlonscriptome_3_FD_13797 | JGI IMG/M metagenome (IMG submission 13797) | reverse complement strand
AGCGGGTCAAGGATCGGCGCGGCTCGCTCCGCAGCGCCCTCGGCTACTCGGTCCGCCAGGCCGATGCGCTGCGCGCCTTCCTCGACGATGGCCGGCTCCGGATGGACAACAACCTCTCCGAGGGGCGGCTGCGCAAGATCGTCCGCATCCGCGACGCCTCGCTCTTCGCCGGCAGCGATGGTCACGCCGAGGCCGCCGGTCACACCCTCGCCTCATCGCCTCCGCTCGTCTCCACGAGCTCGACCCCGAGCGCTACCTCCGCGACCTGATCCGTGTCCTGCCCCACTGGCCCCGAGAGCGATTCCTCGAGCTGTCGCCGCTCCACTGGGTCGCCACCCGGGCGCGCCTCGAGCCCCACGAGCTCGGACCGCTTCGCACCCCGGACCCGGCCCAGTAGCCGGCGGCGAAACGAACGCGAACTCGAGACGGGCGCACCCACGAGATCGAGTCTCGCGACCCAGGGCCGTCAGGTCACGACGAGCCTCGTGCAGCGGATACAAGGCCTTGCCATTGGTTCAACGCCTGTCGCAGTAGCTCAGCGATTCTAGGGGGATCCCCGGTATCCGGCCCCCCGCGCGGTGCCGTTTTCTGCCGCATCCTGACGCACCGAACCCGCGGAATCTCCAGTGGTTACGCGTCTTGGGGAAGGCGCCAGATTCCTACCGCTCGCTGACCTCAGTCCTGCCGTGCCCTGAGAGAGGAGCATTCGGACGGAGACATCCGCTCCGCGCCTCGCTGAGAGGCTACTCGGCGCCGAGCGCCGTGAACCAAGCGTCGTAGCAGGCCAATCGAGCCACGCAGTCGTCTTGGGCGGCGCAGTCGTGGGAGGCGGCGAGCACGTCGTGCCGAAGCCACCCCATCCATGGGGCCAGGTCCGTTTCACAGGACCCTTCCAGCTCGGGGGCGCACTCTCGAATCGCGCCACAGACCACCGCCGATTCCCCGGCGTCGGTGCCGAGCTGGCACCGAGCGAGGTCACCACCGCAGGGCGTCGAGGCCAAGCACTCATAGGTACCCTTGGCTCGCCGCTTCTCGGTCGCCGAGAAGAGCTCACATTCGGCTGTGGTCGGGGCTTGCTCGCCGCAAGCGGTGTTGCGCTCCGCGTAGGTCATGCAGGCGGCGAAGACCTCCGGGTCACGCTCGCCAAGCGTCGCCGTGCCCTCGGCTTCCCGACACGGATCCTCGTCTGGGTCGCAGTAGAAGTCACAGTGAGCGTCGCTGCAGATGTCGCCGCAGATCGTCGTGGTTCGATAGCAGTCGGCGCACCAGCGATCGTTCTCGGCGACGCACTCGTCGTATGCGGGTCCGCAGTCCAGGGTGCACCGGACCCCGATCTCGAAAGGGTCCTCGGTGCCGTACACGGGTTCGCTCGCGCAGCCGAGGAGCATGAGAAAAAGGACAGGAAGGAGCGCCGTCGCCTTGGTCATGCGGTCTGTTCGCCGGCAGGCGGCGCCAGTTGCGTCTGTCGATGAAGAAACCCACGACCCTCCGAACGCAAGTCCAAGGGAGCGGCGGACGCGGCGACGCCCTGGGCGACACCCGCGGCTCGAGCTCGAGTGCGGCGACTTCGGTGGCCATGCGTCTCGGGCGCGGCGCCCGGTTCGTGCCCTGCCGTGGACACCGAGAGACGCGAGCGTGGTCCCCTCCCCACGTCGCTCGCCGATTGTTCAACGATTCCGGCGCGGCATGGAGGCTGCAACCCATCCGAGCATGGTCATCGTCAGTCTCCTCCCCGCGCTGGTCGCCGTCGCCATCTTCGTGGCGACCCTTCGCCTTCGCGTCGAGTAGGCCGCTTCGCTCGGGATCTCAGAGCATCTCGTCGAGGGGGCCGAAGGCCTTCCGGAGGTCGCCCTCTTCGCCGCCGAAGGCGTCGAGGGACTCGCCGGTGAGGTAGCCCAGGGTGTTCCAGAGGTTGCTCAGCTGCCGGTTGTTGTCGCTGGCGACGCCCGGGTAGATCACCGTGCGTCCGCCGGAGCGCAGGCCGACACCGCTGCCGCCGAGGAGGAGCACGGGGAACTCGCTCGCGGTGGAGTGGTGCTGCTCGCCGTTGTCGCCGACCCAGACGATGACCGTCCGGTCGAGCATGCCCGCGTCCGCGAGGCGACGAGCGCCCGCGGCGATCGCGGCGACCTGCGCGCTGTTGATGTCACGGATGGCCTGCAGCAGCGCCGGGTTCGACCCGGACTGATGCTGCATGTCGTGGCGGCCGGTCGCCGAGACGCTCGGGTAGCGCAGCGAGAAGGGACCGCCGCTGCCGGAGCCCACCACGGCGACGTTCGTGAGCCCATCGATCAGGGTGCTGACCGCCAGATCCACGAGCGAGGCGAAGCGCGGCAGGGAGCTCAGCCCAGCCTCCGGGGGCGGGGGAGCGGTGACCGACGAGCGCATGCTCGTGAGCTTCTCCTGCGTATCGAGCAGCGCGGTGATCGAGCGGCCGTAGCTGCCGAGCTTGGCGCGCTCCTCGAGGCTCCCGCTGAAGATCCGCTCGGAGGCGGCGAGGTCCTCGCTCGCGAACTGCAGGAGCCGCTCGCGGCGGTCGAAGGCGAGCGCTGCGTCGCCCTCCGCGAAGGCGCCATAGGCGAACTCGTAGGCGGCGCCCGACTGCAGGATCAGCGGTGCGGCGTCGCCCTGGCCGTAGGCACAGGTGCCGAAGTCGATCGGGCGCCCGCCGCCCACACCCACGCGGAACGCTTCGAAGGGCGTCTCCTGCCGCACCGTCTCGAGCGACGCCAGGTGCGCGTCGATGGTCGGGCCGCCGGGCTGGCCGCCCACGGTGCGAGCGGAGGCGAGCGCGCCATGACGGCCAGAGTGGCCGCCGCCGACGATGCGCGAGCTCAGGCCGAGCAGGACCGTCGCCTGGTCGACCAACCCCTCGGCCGAGAGCGCTGCGAGCGCCGGAGCCGTCGCGAGGTCCGGCGTGTCCAGCGAGATGGGGGAGTCGTGCCGGTAGCGCCGATACCACCAGCGCGAGGAGCCGACCGGGCTGTCCATCGTCTCGTCCAGCGCGGCGCGGGCCGAATCGGCCAGCAGGCTCACCGGTTCGTAGCCATTGCCCTCGACGATGAAGAGGTAGCGCGGGCAGTCCGAGGCCTCGGCGCGGGCCGGGCGGTAGCTGAAGGGCAGCGCGGCCGCGGTCGTGGCGCCGGCGGCGACCCGAAGGAAGTCTCGGCGTTTCATTCTTCGTCTCCTGTCTCGCCGACCTCTCGTCGAACGAAGGTGTCGCTGCTGATGAGCGCTTCGACCATCGCGAAGAACGAACCCGTCTCTTCGAGGGCGTTCTCCATCTCGACCAGCGTGCAGCCGTCGGCCAATACCTCGTCGCGGCCCATGAAGAAGCGGAAGGCCTGGCGGACCATGCCGCGTCGTGCGTAGCGAGAGCTGCCGAGGGCGTCGATGAACTCGCCGACGTCCGCGTAGCTGCGGTTCAGCGCCGGGTCCGGGAGGTTGTCGATGACCGTGCTGCCGTCGGGCGGACCGCCGTGATCGACCGCGCGTTCGAAGCCGGCGTGGTTGAAGGTCTCGAAGGGGAACCCGAGCGAGTTCATGTGCTGATGGCAGCCGTAGCACTGGGTCGTGGTCGCGTCGTCGCCCGCCGGGTCCACCCCCGGCTCGGTGCTCAGACGCACGCGCTCGCGGGCGGAGAGATCCGGGTCGCTCGGGACCAGCATCGCCTGCAGCCCCTGGACGTTGTCGAGGCCGCCGACCTGCTGACAGAAGAGCTTGGTGCGCAGCCAATGGCCGCGGAGCACGAGGCTGGCGTCGTCTTCGAAGTTACCGCCGTGCTGGGTGAGCCAGGCCGGGTGGGTGAGGACGCCCCGTCGCGGTCCGTCGGCGGGGAGCATGACCCAGCGAGAGGCCTCGTCGGTCTCGACGATGCCGTCGTAGCCATGGGCCCAGTTGGTCCCCGCCCACGACTTCCAGGTCGACCCGGCGCAGAAGCCGGTGGTGTCGTCGCAAGTGCCCGAGCAGTCGGCGTCCGCGGTGCAGGGCTGGTCGCTGGTGGCGACCATGTTGGAGCCCAGGTACCAGTGCCGCGTGGACATCAGCGCCGCGAAGACATCCTCGCCGGAGGTGTCGCTCTCCATCACCGCCCGCGCGATGGTGGCGTCGAGCTGCCGGACGATGCTCGGCTCGTGGACGCCGGAGTGGTTCGCCGGCGACTGGAGGGTGGAGTAGCCGCGGCCGGCGAGGAACGCACGGTCCCCCTCGTAGGCGCTCGTCTCGTAGCTGGTGTCCTTGAAAGCGCTGCTCGCGTCGCCGTAGCCGAGCCACTCGCGGAAGAAGTCGCGAACGCGAGGGGGAGCCAGTAGGAGCTCAGCCGGGTGCCCCGGTCGGGCGACACGCCACTGGCGTAGCGGCGGAAGAGCTCCCGCCGGACTTCGGCGTCGCGGATGGTTCCATCCTCGGCCGCTTGGGCGATGTAGGCGTAGCGGCCCCTCGCGAACATCCCGGAGTCCGGGTCCGAGGACGACGTCGACTGCCGGAGCGGCACGCCGACCGGCGCCGGTCCGAGCACGCTGCCCAGCATGGTCGCGATCTCCGAGTTCGACAGCTCTCGCTGGTTGCCCTCGGCGCGCTCGGGGTCGCCCAGGTCCGAACGGAAGAGCGCGCCGGTCATGAGCACGGCGGCCTGGGCGGTCTCGTGGAGCGTCTGCTGCCGACTGACACCGGTGGTCGGCTCCTCGCCGAGCCGGTCGGTGAGGAAGGTCCGCAAGCGGGTGGTCTCGTCGGCGCTCGGCTCCCGGAAGAGCGCGCCGCGGCGGAGGACGATGTCCACCCAGTTGTCGATGCACTCCTCGGTCGGCGTGTCCTGCAGCATGCACGCGACGACGCTCGAGCGGTTGGTGCAGCAGGTGTGGAGCCCGTGCATGCGCGGACTTCCATCGCCATAGGTCCAGTGACGGGTCGTCGCCGGCAGGTGCATCATCAGGAGATTCAGCGTCGCCGGGTCCATGCCCACGCCCTCGGCGTAGGTCGTGTACACGCCCGCGAGGCCGGCGAGCGGGTTCTCGGACACGCCCCCCGCGTTCACGGCCACCTCGGTGAACTCGTCGGAGTTCACGCGGCGGACGCGCGAAGGCGACGTTCGAGTGGCCGCAGGGTCCGCGCAGGTGAAGAGCGCCTCCGGGTCCAGGGCGTTGGGGTCGTAGGCCACGTCCGGTGGCGCGAGATCGTCACAGACCACGCTGGCGCCGTTCTCGATCCAGGACTCGATCATGCCGAGCTCGCTCACGGGTGACGCTCGCCCCAGCGGCATGTTGGCGCCGCCCTCGGGCCCCTGGGTGTGGGCCATCTTCCGGTAGAGGAAGCTTCCCTCCGGGTCGCCCGGCACCAGCAGCGGCGTGCCCGGCTCGATCTCGCTCTCCAGCTCCGTCAGCCGGGCGAGGCCCTCCCGGGAGAGATTCGGGTAGCGGCTCCCCTGGTGGCATCCCGCGCAGCTCCGCTCGAAGAAGAGGATGGCGGCGCCGGCCTCGCCGCACTCGGCGAAGCCCGGGGGGCCCATGTCGGCTCCGGGCTCGGGAGGCTCGGTCGGCGAGTCATCGGAGCCTCCGATGGTCCCCGAGCAGCCGGCCAATACGAGGATTGCTGCGTAGGAGAGGCGAGTCACCGCTACACGGTGCCAGCCATCCGGGCGTCTCTCACTTACCTGGCGTTCGCGATGGACCGTCGCAGCACCGATCTTACCCCCATTGGGTGATTTTCGGTGAGCTCCGGTGGCCTCGCTCGGGGGAGGCACGGCTCGTGGTGGCACGGAGAGCTTCGGCGGGCCAAGGTGGCCGCACGGGAGCACGTGTCGTGAGCGGCAAGAAGGTCGCGAGGCGCTTCAACCTCGCCATGGTGGTTCTGGGGATCGCCCTCTTCGTGGTGCTCCTCGTCGAGATGGATGCGGAGTCCGTCGGCGAACAGCTGCGCATCGCCGGCTGGTCGCTCCTGCCGGCGTTCGCCTTCTACCTGCTCAACCTCTGCGCCTCGACCATGAGCTGGCGCGAGACGGTGCAGCCGGGCGACCACGGTCATCGGCCGCCCTTCTCCCCGCTCCTCAAGGCCTTCTGGGCCGGCCACGGCATCAACGGCGTCGGCATCGCGGCGGCGGGCGAGGTGGTCAAGGGCAACATCCTCGCCCGAGTGGTGAAGGGCGAGGAGGTGGTGGCGTCCCTGGTGATCTACGGCTTCATCAACATGGCCACGGAGATCACCACCACGGTGATCGGCGCGGGCATCTGCTTGCTCTGGCTGGACCTTCCCCGGGACGTGATCTGGGTCATCTTCGCCGCATCGCTCGCCTTCTGCGTCGGCATCTTGCTGCTGCGCTGGCTCATCCGCGCCCGCATGGCCGGCCGCCTCGTGCGCCTCGCGGGCAAGCTACCCTTCGTCAACTACGTGGACGCGGCGAAGATCGAGCAGAAGGCCGAGATCGTCGACGAGCGCATCCGCGGGTACCGGAAGCAGCGTCCGGCATCGTTCCGACGCGCGGTGGCCTGGGCCGTGGTCGCGCGCGTGCTCCGGCTGGGCGAGTTCGTGGTGCTCCTCTACGCGCTCCTGCCCGATCGCGACCTCTCCTTCCTGGTCCTCTTCGCCCTCCTCACCCAGACGACCATGCAGCTCATCACCTGGTCGCTCGCGTTCATCCCGGGCCGCGTCGGGGTGCTCGAGGGCGGCTCCGCCTTGCTCTTCGAGCTGGTGGGCCTCGGGCCCGAGCTCGGGCTCTCGGTGGCCATCCTCCGCCGGGTGCGACGCGTCGCCGGTCTGTCGGTGGGCCTGGTCATCGCGGCCAAGGCGAGCGCCTTCGATGAGGACGCCGCCGACCCCAGCGACGACGCACCGGTGCCTCCCGTGGAGGTGGACGCATGAGCGGCGCACGCGAGCCCGCGCCCTTCTTCATCCTGGGCGCGCCACGCACGGGCACGACGCTCCTGCGCCGCTTCCTCACCGCCCACTCTCGGCTGGCCATCCCCACCGAGAGCGGCTTCATGGTGGACTACCTCGAAGCCACCGACGTCTCCCTGGCGCTGAAGAAGCGGCTGCTCTCCGTCGAGCCCGAGATCGACTACTGGCGGATCGATCTCTCGGTCGCGGAGCTGGCGCCCCTCGAGAGCATCGGCGCCTGCTTCGCCCACGCCCACCAGCGCTACGCGGAGGCCCGTGGAAAGGATCTCTGGGGCAACAAGACGCCCAAGCTCGTGCGCGCCACGGACCTGCTGATGACGCACTTCCCCGGTTGCCGCTTCCTGCACACGGTGCGTGACGGCCGCGCGGTGGCCGCGAGCCTACGGAAGAGCCGCGCCCACCGCTTGCATCCGCTGCACGGGGCGAGCCGATACGCCAAGGACACGGCGTTGGGCCTCGCTCTCGAGCGCGAGCACCCCGAGCGCGTGCTCCGCGTGCGCTACGAGGACCTGGTCACGGACCTCGAACCCGTCATCCGGAAGGTCTGCGACTTCCTGGCCATCGACTTCGAAGCCAGCATGCTCGACCCGGACCAGGAGCTGCTGCTGACGCCCGCCGAGCGCGAGGCGGGGCACCATCGGAACGTGAGCAAGCCGGTGGACGCGGCCTTCGTGGAGAAGTGGAAGACGGAGCTCACGGCCGCCGAGGTCGCGCTGGTGGAGCACGTGGCCGGCGAGGTCATCGCCGAGGCCGGCTACGAGGTGGGCGAGCCCATGGAGCCGGACGCGTCCCTCCTGCGTGAGGCGCGCCTGCACCACCTGAGGCTGACGGTCCGCAAGGCGATCGCGGAGCTGAGGGATCGGCCGGACGTCTGGCGCATCGCGCGGCGGCGCCTGCAGCTCGGCTCCCTTCGACGCATGCTCGGCGACCACGTGCGCGGCCTCTGACGTTTCGTTGCGCGGTCGGCTCAGTCCGCTCGTTCGCTCTTGCGCAGGCTCGTGATGGCCTTCTTCGCGGCCACGACGAGGCCACCGGCGACGATGCCGACCACGGCGGCGACGGCGGCCTTCACGAGCCACTTCACGAGACCCCCGAGCGCGGGAAGGGCGTCTGCCGCCGCGCTCGCCACGGCATAGATGGCCTGCTCCGGGCCGGGCGCGCCGAGCACGGCGGCGCCGTGGATGATGATGTCGCCGCCGACCCAGAGCATGGCCGCGGTGCCGACGATCCCGAGGAGCGTCATGAAGCGCGGAACGCCATGGACGATGGCGCTGCCCAGCCGACGCAGGAAGCGCCCCTCGCGCAGCGTCAGCCAGAGGCCGACCTCGTCGGCCTTCACGATGAGCGCCACCGTTCCGTAGACCGCGATGGTGATCGAGAGCGCCACGGCGGCCAGCACGGTCGCCTGCATGGTGTAGGAGGAGGTCTGCTCGGCGACGGTGGTGAGGGTGATGGCCATGATCTCGGCCGAGAGGATGAAGTCGGTGGCGATCGCGCCCCGCACCCGCGCCTTCTCGAGCGCTTCGGGGTCCTTCGGCTCCGCGTCCTTTTCTGCTTCGTGCGCGTCGGCGAGGCCGAGCTTCTCGAGGATCTTCTCGGCGCCCTCGAAGCAGAGGAAGAGACCACCGCAGATGAGGAGCGGCATGATGAGCCACGACGCGAAGTAGCTCAGCGCCAGGGCCGCCGGCAGCAGGATGAGCAGCTTGTTGCGAAGGGAGCCGACGGTGATCTTCCAGATCACCGGCAGCTCGCGGTCGGAGCTCAGTCCGACCACGTAGCCGGGGGTCACTGCGGCGTCGTCCACCACGATGCCGGCGGCCTGCGACCCCGCTTCGGTCGTCAGGGCCGCGACGTCGTCGAGCGACGAGGCCGTCGCGCGAGCCATGACCCCGATATCATCGACCAGCGCGAGTAGACCCTTGAACACGTCTCTCCCTGAGGGCGCTAGCGGGTGAGCCAGGCGGCCGCGCCAAAGAAGGCGAGCGTGACGATTCCGAGGAGCACCCCGATGAACCAGAGCGGGACCACCGAGCGGGCCGGTGGGCCGGGCTGAGGCGAGCTCGGCAGGGCGTTCGCTTCGGCCGGTCCGCTCTCGTCCTCCGGTCTGTCCGATTGGGTGCCGAAGGGGCCGTAGGATCCGGTGAGCGGAGCCGACCCCGCGAGCGACTGAAAGGAACCGGTCAGCTGCGCCGCGTTGGAGGGAAGCGGGCTGCGCTCGTCCTCGGTGAAGAGCTCGTCGAGCACCTTCACGACGTCGAAGGGGCCGACCATTCCTCCGGTGCGCCAGAGGAAATCGGCGATCGCGTCGGCCATCTGGCGGCCGCTCTGAAAGCGCTCGGTGGGCTGCTTCTGCAGGGCCTTGACCAAGACGGCGTCGAGCTCGGGGGGGACGCGCTGGTCTTGCTCTCGCGCCGACGGGACGGGCTCGCGAACGATCGCCTCGAGCGTCGCGAGCATGTTCTCGCGGTGGTAGAGCGGCCGACAGGTCAACGCCTCGTAGAGGCAGATCCCCAGCGCGAAGAGATCGCAGCGGTGGTCGAGTGGCCGCCCGCGCGCTTGCTCCGGACTGAAGTACGAGTACTTGCCCTTGAGGCTGCCCTCCTCCTCTTGGTCCTTGCTCGTCTTGGCGATGCCGAAGTCCAAGAGCTTGATGCGACCGTCCCAGCCGATCATCACGTTGTGCGGACTGACGTCGCGGTGAATGATGTCGAGCGGGCGGCCATCGACGCCCTTGGCCTGGTGCACGTAGGCGAGCGCGACTGCCACCTTGGATACGATGTGCGCGGCGATGCGCGGGGGGAGCCCGCCTTCACGAGCCGCTCGCCGAAGGAGCTTCCGCAGCGTGACCCCGTAGACGAACTCGAGGGTCATGAAGGTGGTGCCCTCGAGCTCGCCGCACTCGTACACGTGGCAGATGTTCGGGTGATAGAGGCGGACCGCCAGGTTCCCCTCGCTGCGGAACATCTGGATGAAGTCTTCGTCCTCCTCCCGTTCGGGCAGGACCCGCTTCAGGACGACATGGCGCGGCTTGCCCGATTCCTGCGGCTCCCGGGCGAGGTAGACCTCCGCCATCCCACCGCGGGCGAGCCGTCCGAGGATCTCGAAGGGCCCGAAGTGCGCGAGCGTCGGGTAGGGCGGCAGATCGACCTCGCCACCCAAGCCGGCGTCGACGGACGTCTGCTCACCATCGAAGTCGAAGCCATCGCCGAAGTCGGCCATCACGTCGAGCCTACCATCCCCAGGCGGGAGCGGAGCTCAGAGTGCTTTGGCCGCGGTGGCGACACCGGCCCTCTTGCCCGGCGGACACGTCGGTGCCGTGGTC
>JGI12210J13797_10100401_pt1 | contig 10210 bp, 6 predicted proteins | sample ElkSlonscriptome_3_FD_13797 | JGI IMG/M metagenome (IMG submission 13797) | reverse complement strand
CCTGCCGGTCGTCGCTGTACTCGACCCGGGAGACGTCCTCGGGCTTGCCGCCCCAGATGTCGACCTCTCCCGGCTGGAGGGGAACATCGAGCGGGTCGTCCGGTCGAGACTGCACGTAGGCAAAGCCCGCCGCCGCGACGAGCAGCACCAGGTGCACCACGAGTCGACGCATCTCGTTCATCGGTCGTCCTCCTCGTCGTCTTCATCCTGCTCGGACGCGTCTTCGTCGGCGGGCTCGGGCTCGGAATCATCCTCGTCGGCGGCCTCGGAAGCCTCATCGGGCTTGGCCTTCTTCTTCGGCTTACGACTGGCCTCGGGAGCCTCGTCGTCGTTCTTCGGACCGGGCCCCGCCGCACGCTTTCGCCCGGACTGCCCCGGCCTGGGTCCCGGACCCTTCTGGCGTCGCGACACCAGCAAGCCGAGACCGAGCAGAAGGGAGGGCATGCCCAGAATCGTGGAGTAGAACCAGAGCTGATCCTGCTCCTTGGTGTGGACGATCTTCTCGTCCTCCTCTTGAGAGACCGCACCGCTGAAGCTCTCCTCACCGCCGAGCCAGCGGACGGCGTCGAGAAAGAGGAGCTGGTTGGTCGTGGCAAAGCCCATCGCTTCATCGCCGAACGCGTGGGCGTCGCCCACGAGGAAGACCCGCATCTCGGGCGCCCCCGGTGCCGGCTTACCGTCGGCGGGCGGCGCCACGGGGCGACTCACGGCCGCGACCAGATTGAAGACCGCCTTCTCTTCCGAGTCCTTGTCGAAGCGCCAGTTCGCGTTGGCATCGACCCAGCTGCCGGGGGGGCCCTTCACCGCGAAGTCGATGCGAAGGGTCGGGTCGGCCTCGGGCAGCTTGTCGAGCGGCGCGACGCCCAGGAAAAGCACCGCCGCACCGCGAGCCGAGGCCTTGCTCAGCGTGGAAACGGAGGCGTGCGATGAGAAGCGCTTCGAGACGATGTTCTTCTTGTCGGAGATGTCGCGCTTCTTGGGCACCAGCACGCGGTCGTTGACCACGATGCCCTTCTCCCACTTGACGCCGAGGGCCGCCGCGAAGGCCGCATGGTCGCCCTCGTCGTCGGGATCGAGGGCTACGAAGAGCGATCCGCCCCCCTCGGCGAAACGCTTCAGCGATTCGATCTCGGCCTCGTTGAAGGCCTTCTGTGGACCGAGCACGAGGACCATCGTCGCGTCCTCCGGCACCTGGTCGGCCAACCCCTCGGGCAAGCCGAGGTTCTTGATGCCGTAGTTCTGCGACTGAAGGGCCTCGCGCAGGATGCGCACCGTCCGACCGGTCTTGCGGTCGGTCTCCTCGTTGAGCTCACCGTGGCCCACGGTGAGGTAGGCGGTGCGCTTCTCGCGCATGACCTTCATCAGCGACTTCTGGAACTCGCCGTCGAGCTTGCGCAACTTGCGTAGGGCGCGCTTTTCGGTGACCCCGATGTCCATCTGCTCACGGTTGGGATCGTTGACCAAGACGACCACGCCGTCCTTCTTGACCTCATCCTCCTTGGCCAGCGCGGGCACAGCGAGCTGGTCGTGAACCTCGAACGTGATGTTGCCGCCCTTGGCGATGAGGTCCTTGAAGTACCGCGTGACCTTGGGCCGTACCTCCGAGCTGGGCGGGAAGTAGGCCCGCACCGTGAGCGGCTTCTCCAGCTGGGTGAGCATGTTGATGGTCGACTCGCCGGGGGCCGCGACCCGGAAGTACGAGACGTCGTAGCTCCAGTCGACCTTGCCCGCACCGTAGGTGAAGAGCGTGGCGTACGCGACGGCCAGGGACATGCTGAGCCCCGAGATGATGGCCGCGATGACGCGCCTCGACTCCATGACCTCGGCGCGGATCATCGATCGGCGCGAGAGCTCACCGAAGGTGGTCGCCAGCAGGCTCGCGACCATGAGCACCAACCACGTGACGGTTGCGATCTCGCCGAAAGTATCGGGCTCGTTGAACTCGGGCGGGTTCATCCCGGTGAGCTCGCGGCCCCAGTCGGTGGTGGCGCCGTACGTGAGGAGCGCGAGCAACGACAGGCCCGAAAGTCCAGCGAGTGCGCGAGCGGCGCGTCGACGGTCCGCCTTGGCGCCCATCGCCGCGAGAACGCGCTGGCCGAAGTTCAGGACGATGAGAATCACCGCGAGGGCCGTGAAGAGCTTGGCTCCTCCCCCCTCGAGGACGCGCTGCCCCAAGAGCAGGAAGACCCACCCGAGCAGGAGCCCTCCAAAGGCGCCCCAGGTGTACCCACCGCGCGAAGACTTGTCGTTCACCGCCATCGTCGTGCCTCCAGCGTCTTCACGGTCGCGAGCAAGAAGACGAAGCAGAGCGACACGTAGAAGGCCACGTTGTCGAGCCTCAATACGCCCGTCATGAAGTCGCGCTGCCGCAGGTGGTGCAGCGCCAGCCCGTCGAGAAAGTCCTTCAGCGGGGGGTCGCTTTGCTTGGCCACCAGCCACATGAGCAGGAGCACGAGGACGATGGCGCCCGAGATGATGAAGCCGATGACCTGGTTTTTGGCCAGCGCCGAGCCGAAGAGCCCGATGGAGGTCACCGACGCGCCGAGGAGCAGCGTGCCCACGTACCCCACGAAGATGTGGCCAAGACTCACCTTGCCGTTCACGAAGATGAGCGCGGGCATATAGGCGCTCAACAGAGAGAGCAGGACGAGCACCACCATCACGCTCAAGAATTTGCCCGCCACGACCGTGCGGTCGGAGATGGGCGACGTCTTGAGCAGGATGAGGGTGCCCTGCTCTTCCTCCACCGCGATCAGCCGCATGCTCATGATGAGGCAGGCCAGGATGGTGCCGCCCGTGATCCCGTTGAAGGTCTCGGCCAGGACCTGGGCGCTGAGGGCTTTGTCGCCCGGGCTCCCCATGGCCTTGGCCATGAACCAGATCCCCTCGCCCAGCAGCACGGCGGCCGCCAGCACGAACCCGAGGGGGGACCGCACGTAGGCCTTCAGCTCGCGCTGAGCGATCAAGAGGGTCGCGCTCATTCGTTCTCCTCCGTGTCAGACACCTTCCTGGTGAGCTCGAGGAAGACAGACTCGAGCTCCTTGCTGTCGCGCTCGAGGGCGAGCAGGCCGAACCCTGCCGTCACCACGGCCCCCACCAGCGCCTCACGCACGTCGGTACGGCTCACGATCGCAACCGCCACCGTGTTCTTCCCCTCGCCGAGGGCTTCGGTCTGCGTCGCCTCGGCCACGCCCTCGACCCCCTCGACCAGACCCTGAAGCGCCTTCGTGTCACCGTCCTCGGGCAACCGCACCACCAGGGTGACGCGACGAAGCGCGGAACGCTTGGCCTTGGCCCCCGTCGGACCGAGCGGGAGCGCATCGTCCTCGCCCATCCGCTCGCGCAGCTCCTCCTCGGTGCCGGCGGCCACGATCTCCCCGTCGCGGATGACGAGCACGCGGTCGCAAGTCTCGGAGATCTCGCTGAGGATGTGGCTGGAGACGACCGTGGTGTGCTCCCCGCGCAGCGAGCGGATGAGCGCCCGCATCTCCACGATCTGCACCGGGTCGAGGCCGCTGATCGGCTCGTCGAGAAGCAGCAGCTTCGGCTTGTGCACGATGGCCTGGGCGATCCCGACCCGCTGGCGGTAGCCGTGAGAGAGCGTGTCGATGCGCGCGTCGGCGTACTCACCCGCGGCGGTGAGCTCGATGACCTCGTCGACCCGCTTGTCGACGTTGCCCTTGGTTCCCTTGAGCTTGGCCGCGAAGCGCAGGTACTCGCGGACCGTCATCTCGCCGTAGAGCGGCGGGCGGTCGGGCAGGTAGCCGATCTTCTGCCGGACCTTCTCCGGGGCCTGGACGAGGTCGACCCCGTCCACGCGCATCTGGCCCGACGTGGGCAGCAGGTCCGAAGACAGCATGCGCAGCGTGGTCGTCTTTCCGGCGCCGTTGAGCCCGAGCAGGCCCACCACCTCGCCCTTGTCGATGGTGAACGACAGCGGGCCCACCGCTTTGCGCTCACCGTAGTACTTCGTCAGCTGTTCGATCTCGATCACCGGGCACTCCTCGCGGTCGAGGCTGTCTTTTACCCGGTCGCCGTCGGCCCGCAACCCGTCTTGGTACGGAAACTACGTACAAAAAGGCAGAAACCGCCGCCTCCCAAAGGAGACCGCGGTTTCGACCGGGTTCGAAGCTGATGTTCGAAGGGCTACGCTCAGACCGTGGCGGTACTGAAGGGGAGGCTCTCCTCGTTACGCAGCGTGTTGAGCCGCGCCACTTCGGAATCGGCGATTCCGAGCTCCTCCCGCAGCCAAGCGTGGATGTGGCTGTGGTGAATGGCCACTCCGCTCTCGCTGGGCTGCAGCGTGGTCGGGTCGACCCGACGGTAGCGACCGGTGTCGTCCGTCGCGCCGAGCTGTCGTCCTCCGGGAATCCGCCCGCGGCCGTCGAAGACGACGGTCTGGGTGGTCGGGTAGTGGTCCTTGCCGTTGCCCGAGTTGTACGTCGGGGTCCGGCCGAAGTCGCCGCCGAGGACGACCACCAACCGGTCCGCGAAGTTGAGCTCCTCGGCGCGCTGGAAGAGCTGCTGGATGCCCGCCACGAGCTGCCCCATGTTGGCGCGCTGCGTGTCGTCGGTGCCTGCCCCGTGGGTGTCGAAACCGCCCCGTGAGATGGTCGCCGACTGGCACAGACCCGCCGCATAGGCGGCTGCGATCATGTTGGCCTGAGCCACGGTTCCGTTGCCGAGCTCCTCGGGAATGAAGTCCACGATGCGGCGCAAGTCGCTCATGCCGAGACGCGCCGTGTAGAGCAGGTTCATCGAGTTCTTCAGCTGGGGCAGCCGCTGATTCGCGATCATCTTGTCGAGCCGCGCCTGGCGGGTCTCCATGATGCGCGCGAAAGTTTCGTCGGTGTGGTACCGAGGAAGGTCGTCCTCGGGTCCCGGGTTGATCTTGTTGGGGAAGATCAGCCGTTCGAGGTTGCCGGCGTTGCCCAGACGGGTCTTGGCTACGTCGGTACCCTGTGACTCGTCGTAGTAGCCGTTCGTGATGAACGCCAAGGGCTTGGCCTGGGCCACCGCTGCCGCGTAGACCGCCGCCAGAGCCGGCGAGTTCTGCGCGAGGATACCGGTCGAGGAGACGCGGCGGCCCGTGTCGTGGCCGTTGGTCTGCCCGTCGATACCCACGATGACCGTAGCGATGTCCGCGTGGTCGACGAGCAACTGGCCGTAGCCCGTGTACTGCTCGACCGGCGTGATCGGTTGGCCGTTGGCATCGATCGTGGCCGGGGGCGCGAAGATGATGTTCTGACCTGCGGTCTGAATGTCACCCGGCGCGAAATCCCGGTTGGGAACGAAGCCCCCGCTGTTTTGGACGTTTCCGACCGGAGCCGAAAGCATCATGTGGTCAGGTCCACCGCTACCGCCGACGTATACGAAGAGAGGTGCGTTGGGGTCTGCATCCTGTGCATTGACCTCGTTGACGACGCTGCCAGTAAACTGGCTCGATGCGACGCCGAGGCCGGTAAGGGAACAGAGCTTGATGAAGTCTCGCCTATCCATGGTATTGGCCTCCGAATCTCTCACTCGTAAAGGAACCGGTAGTCCGATAGCAGGTACGTCATGACCGCCATCCACGACCGGATCGTGTAGTTTTCGTCGTCGACGACCTGGGAGTCTTCCTCGAGCTCCTGGCCGGTCCAGTAGTCGCGGGTCACGCGACATCCATCGGGGAGCCCGCCGCCGATGAAGTCTGCTTCATCGGGGTCGAGATCCATCTTCGTCGTGCCTTCGCGCCAGGTCTCGAGGAAGAGCTGGTAGGTACGCTCGACCTCGGGGTCGTCGACCGTCAGCTTCTCGCCGAGGACCTTGAAGTGAAGCTCCGCGATGGTCTGCTTGATGCCAGCGACCGCGCCGGGGACCTCGAGGCCTCCGGACTCGGGCGCCAGATTGACCGGATCGTACTCCTGCCCATCGATGCTCACGATGTCGAAGAGGCGCCGGTTCTCGGGGGCCCGGGCCAGATCGGCCGGAACCGCGAGGCAGGACATCTCATTCGCCATGCGCTCGGCGACCGCCGCCATCATCCCATTCGGGTCGTGGATGCGGGCGCTCACGTTGTTGAAGTCGACACCGCCGTAGAACAGCTGGAAGGTGCCCGTGTCGCCGAGGTTCTGGCCTTCGTACTTGAGGTACGGCTGCGTCCTGGCGCCGAGCGGGCTGCCCGGGTCGTTGTCGAAGTTCGCCCACGGCACCCCGAAGATCGCGAGGATCTTGTCGTGGAGCTGCTCGGGCGTGAGGAGCTTGGCCAAGCCGACTTCGCCGAGACGGGTCAGATCCTGCTCGTCGATGCCCTCGACGGCGTTCACCGCCCGGAAGTAGGGGCTCATGACGAGCTCCTTGACGACCGTCTTGGCGTTCAGATCGCTGTTCTTGAAGACGTCCGAGATGTGCCGGAAGGTGTTGGCCTGGGCCAGGAACGAGTCGAACTGCGCCTGGTACCCTTCGTCCTGGAAGTCGGTCGGCGGGGTGAGCGCCTCGCGACCGGTCAGACCTTCGTACAGCGCGTAGATGACGCTGGTACGGAAGCCGTCGCTGTCGGCGATTTGCCGTGCGAGCCAGGGAATCCCTTGCTTGGCCGTCTGGGTGTCGAGCCGCGCCTCACCGATTCCCGGCGGGAACATCTCGGCGTACCAGCCACCGTTGGGGGTTTCACCCTCGAGGTAGGTCAGGCCGGGGTCCCACATCCCATCGTCATCCCAAGCCTGGAAAGCGCCCGCGATGGGGTCGACCTTGGCGTGGCAGACGGTGCAGCTCGGGTTGTCGCGCGTCGGGTTCTGCGCATCCTGCGGCTGGTCGAGCGGCTGCTCGGCCGTCTTCAGGATGTCGGTCCCCATGAAGAAGTCGATGAAGACGCGCGCGCGAGCTCGGTTCCGGTTCGTCGGCGTGCTGGGCCAGCGGCTCAGGAACATCGGCGAGGTGAGCACACCCGCGTGCGGGAAGTAGTCATAGTCGGGACTCTCGCCGTCGCCGTAGTAGTCGCCCGAGGGCAGCTGCGCCGGCTGGAACTCCATGGGATCGCCACCCTCGAACTCGACCTGGTCGGCGACGCCGTAGCTCTTGGCCGAGAAGGGCGAGAACATCATGTAGTTCGCGGTGATGATCTCGCTGAAGGGCAGGTCGTTCTTGACGACGTGCTCAATCAACTCGAGGGGCTCACGCGCAATCGCTTGGCGCGTGAACATCTCGACCTCATCGTAGGAGCTGAGACCGTACTCCTGGACCATCGCCTTGGCCTCGGTCTCGTTCATGTACCAATCGGCGTTGGCGTAGACGTCGGCGATGCGGCCCTCGGCGTCGTTCCGGATGTAGAAGTCCGTCTGGAACATGTCGCCGTAGGCGCTCTTGACGAAGTCGAAGAACTTCTCCTCCGTCATCATCTCGTCGAGCACCGCCTCGAGCGCGGGGAAGCCGCCTTCGGTCACGCGCTCGACCTCCGTCTCGGTCGGCAACCGGCCGGCGAGCACGATGGTGGCTTTGCGCAAGGTCGCCTCCGGCCCGAGCATGACGGTGCCGGTGAAGACGTCGGCGTCGCTCGGCTCACACTCCTGATCGTTCTTGAGGCGGACGACCATGCCCAGGAGGCGCTTGTAGTCGTCGCTTCCGACCTCGAGGACCTTCCCGCCCTCGTGCGGCATGCCCTCGGTGGGCTTGAGCAGCAGGAGCGACTCTCCGTCGGCCTCCAAGCTCGCCACGCTACGCAGCGTCTCGATGTTTTTTTCGATGAAACCCGCTTCAGCCGGGTTCGCGAACTTCAGCCCTGAATTGGCCGCCACACCCTGGTCGTTGTGACAAGAGCTGCACCGATTCACGACCACTGCGTGAACCTGGTTTGCGTAATAGCTCCGGACCGACTCGCACTCGACAGTTGCGACGGAATCGTCGCTGTTGCATCCGCTGCTTCCGGCTCCCGCCGCAAGCAACGCAACCGTCGATACTGCGGCGAAACGCAGCTTCTTCTTGCTTCTACTCATCATCAACAAGCCCTCGGTTGCGTGACCGGCAGCGTGATTCTTCGAACCCATCCCGAAAATCTCCGCCGCAACCCACATCCAGAGAAAACCCTCCCGAGCCGGCACGAACAAGGGAAAAACCAATACTTTCCGATTTCTGTGGCAGGTGTGGTCCCATGTACGCACTCACACACACGACATACGTCCACCTGGGGTGGAATTATCCATCCTTGCGAGCCAAATCCTCTACCTACGTCTGTCGCCGGTGTGCGACACGATCCGGATGTGACATCCAATGTCGCGCGTGACCTGAAAGACCCGATGGCTCAAAAATCGAGTCATCTCGGGCCCAAAACGGGGCGACATTCGATGTCTCACCATCACCTGAAAGCGTGATGTGACATCCGATGTCGCGGCCTGGTACTCGGTGACCAAGACGGTGGTCTTCATCCGCTGATGGACGGGTCCACACGCGACTTTGGACGTCGCAGGGTGGGTTCGGCGGCACCAGGTCGGCCGCGCGTCGGGTCGAGCCAAGGCCGAGCGGACCCCCAAAATGCGAAACGCGCCCCGCGGCAAAGCCGGGGGCGCGTGACGGTGAGCGTCGTTCTTGGCGCGGGTCAGGCGCCGCCGGCGCCGCCGGCCCCTCCCGCGCCCATCATGCCGCCCATGCCGCCCATGCCGCCCATGCCGCCGCCGGAGGTCGTGGTGGTGGTGGTGGTCGTCGTCGTCGTCGTCGGGTTGCTTCCACAACAGTCGGCGCAAGCGCAGCCCTCGAACCACGGTACGCACTCGCCGTTGTCGACGCAGTTGTCCGTGCAGAAGGGCGTATCCGTGCAGTCAGGACAGGTGCAGGCCTCCCCTGGCTGGCAGCCTGCGTTCTCGTTGTCGCAGTCGTCCTGGTCGATCTGGGGCGCACACTCCTGCACCTTGTAGAAGCAGTCGTCGCAGCTGCAGTCCTCGCCCCCCTCGAAGTCGCACGTGCCGTCGTCGGTGCAGCCATCCGTGCAGAGCGCCGCCGTGGCGCAGTCGGAGCACGAGCAGGTCTCCGCCGCAGGCCCCGAGGGGATGCATCTCCCGTTGGGTTCGCCGCCCTGGCTGCAGGGACTCCCGCCGCCGACGCCACTCACCGTCGTGGTCGTGGTCGTGGTCGTCGCCGCGTCGTTCTCGTTGCCGGAGCAGCCAGCGTAGCTGAACGCCACGAGCGCCGTTGCCAGCACAACCGTCGCCCTCAACGAAGTCAAGTTCAAGCCTCCACCCATCACCTTCATCCGCAAAGCTTAACACCAAGCAGCACCATCCAGGTCAAGCGCCATGCGCGCACGAGGAGCGCTTTTCGAGATGGTGCCGCTTGTCAAGCGACTCGTCGCAAAGGGTCCACATACGGCCCGAGGGCCGATTGCGCGGCCTCAGGGCCTTCGCACGTGAGGCGCGGGCGAGACCAGCGCACAGCCGATGAGCTTGTAGAGAAGACGTGCCCCGACGTTGGCGTCCCAGGTGTCATCGCCCTCACCGGGCGCGACCTCGACGAGATCGCAACCAACGATGCGGCGCCCGCTCGCGACCACCGCGACGACGATCGCGACCGCCTCGTCGAAGGAAAGACCACCGGGCACGGGAGTTCCCGTGTGAGGACAGAAGCGCGGGTCGAGACCGTCGATGTCGAACGACACGTAGACGTTCTCGGGGAGGGCTTCGACCACCCGCGCGACGAAGTCGTCGAAGGGGCGGCCGGCGTGCGCGTGGGAGACGCGGTCGCGGTCGAGGAAGGCCACCACCCGCGACCCGGCCGCTTCGATCGCCGCGTACTCCTCGCGGCAGAGGTCGCGCACGCCGACGCTCACCAGCTTGTCCACCGCGGGGATGTCGGCCAGGACGCGGTGCATGACGGACGCGTGGGATCCAACGAAGCCCTGATAGGCGACGCGAAGGTCGGCGTGGGCGTCGAACTGCAAGACCCCGAGGCGCGGATAGCGCTCCGCGCGCGCGAGGATGGAACCGTAGGCCACGGCGTGGTCGCCGCCGAGGAGGGCGACGAAGCGACCCGCGTCTTCGGCGGCCCGCACCGCATCGGCGACACCGCGATCGAGCTTCTGGGTCAGCTCGTTGACGCGAGCCAAGGTGGGGTCGCTCACATCGCGCGGCTGGCCCGCCTCGTAGTCCGCGATGACCGTACGCGCGAGACGGGACGCTTCCTCCGACCAGCTCTGCCAAGTCGGGTCGACGGCGAGCGCAGCGATCCCCGCCTCGTGAGGCTCCCC
>JGI12210J13797_11244642_pt1 | contig 10211 bp, 8 predicted proteins | sample ElkSlonscriptome_3_FD_13797 | JGI IMG/M metagenome (IMG submission 13797) | reverse complement strand
GGCAATTTCGGCATACAGCACGCAGCCGGAGAATTCCGAGGTCATCGAGCTGACGAGGAAATCGGTGAATTCCTTGCGAAGCTCCGGTTCAAGACCCTCGATCACGCCCGTGAAGCTGTCGTTGTGCCTGAAGTGTTTCTTGTTGGGATCCCCGATCATCTCCGCGATCAGCGCGTCCCATTCCTCGCGCACCGGGGATACGTCGATCGCATCCAGGGCATCGTAATCGGTGGTGTAGAAACGCGGAGTCAGCATCGTTTCCTGCGTGGCGAGTTCCATCGCCTCTTCGCTGGTCATCGGCTTGTAGGCGTTCATTTGATCCTCCCGGGGTTGAAGCTGACCTCATAGAGTTCCCTGAGATCGAAATAGGCCGCGATCCGGGTGAGCAAGCGGCCGAGGGCCCCGGCCCGCGTCACCGTCGCGGCGCGCTCGAACACGGCGCTCTGGCCGAAGGGTATCGCGATCGGGTCGCCGTGGACCCGGACCTTGTCCCCTGGCTCGAGTTCCACATCGCCGGCAAGCTCGACATGGGCATGGAAATGCTCCGAGCTCTGCTCGACCGTGATGGTGCAAGGGATGTCGAACTGCTTCGCGGTCGGCACGGTCCGGATTGCGGCGCGTTCTTCGATCGGGTGCGATGCCATCACTTTGCCCTTTCGAGCATCTCGGCGAAGACCTTGCGGTTGTCCTTGCCGAAATAGTCGAGCTCGAGAGTGCTACCGGTGGTTTCGTCACGCAGGGTCAGGTTGCCGTTGTCCCATTCGACCAGTTCGAACGGCACCTCCGCGCCGATCCCGCGGATGCGACGTTGATGCACTAGGCTGCGAACGGTCGAGCGCACGAAGCCACCTTCGCCGACACCGAACCGGCCGACTTCGGCTCCGCTCGCTGCATCCTCGACCCGGACCGAGCCGTCGGCCTCGTCGAAGAAGAACAGCTGGCGCGTCGCCGTCGCCTCGGTCCCCGCCTCGGCACGGTTCACGACCGGATCCGAAGTGCGCTCGAAGAAGCCCAGGGTCACCGAAGCGGTCATCGCAAGACTGATGGCGACGAGGCCGCCCATCAGCATCAGCGGAACGCGGTGGACGGTGATTTCGTCCTCTTCATATGTGCGAACGATCATGCTGGGGCTCCTTCCAGGCCTTTGTCCGACAGTTCCTTCGTTTCCGAAAGCGAAGCGGCGGATTGCGCATGCGCGGCAGGGCCGTTCACCTGCCTAGCGCCCGGCGCGCCCGCTTCCTTGATCTCGGTCAAATTTCGCTCGATCTCGCCATGTTCGGCGCGGGCATCGGCGAGCATTCGCGCAATCCTTTGCGGCTCGGGGATACCGCGCAGCATCGGCTCGGGACGGGCGAAGCGGAAGGGACGCACATGCGGCCACATCAGCAGATATCCGAGCAGCCGTTCGCCCTTGAGTTCCACCGCGATGTCGCCGTGGTCCTTGCCGCGCATCTTGAGATTGGCCGCAGCGATCTGCTTCAATGGCACGTTTATCCGCGTCTCGATCGCCATGCCGATCCGCATGATGAGCCGCGTGTCCGTGAGGATGTAGAGCGTGCTGCGGACGCTGAGCCAGGCAAGCAGATTGAGCATGCCCAGCCCTGCAACGCAGAGCCCTGCAATAATCGCGGCGCTCTGGTAATTGCCCATGGCAAGCGAGAACGCGACGAGGGCCGCGAAATAGATGGCGACGCTGCGGGTATGAAAGGCCGTACGGGCGAGCACCCGGAAATCCGGCCTGCCTTTCCACAGGATCTTCTCATCCGGGGCCGGGGTGCCCATGGGGTCGCCATGCGCCGTGGGCCCGGCGTTTTCCAGCTCCGGCGGATCGAAGCGCGGCTTTGCATGCAGCGCGGGATCGGCGGTGGGCAGTGTCTTGGTCTTCAGATCCACGGTTCAGCCCTTTCCGGCGTGGCGTACATGTAACCGCCGCCATAATAGCCCATGATCTTGTCCTCTTCGTAGCGAGTGACCTGGCCAGGTGTGTCCAGACGCGGGACGTCCGCGAACTGTTCGGACGTGATCGCCGAGATCTCGACCTGTTCGGGGAGATCGTCGAAGAAGCCCTTCTTCTGCACCACGCACACGAACATCGGTGCGAGCACCTTGTCGCCCGTGTTGGTTTCGATCTCGAGATAGCGGATGATGTGCTCGGACTGGTCGACCCAGATGTCGCTGACCTTGCCTGCGACCTTCTTGTCGGCGGCTATTACGGGCCAGCCGATCAGGGTCGGATCGTGCGGCGAAACCGACAGCTCATGGCTGTTCTCGATCGGCACGATGCGCGGGCGACCGTCATGGGTGAGGTCGGGATAGTCGGCGCGCTTGGCGTAGGCGGCCGGGCCGAGGCCGTCCTTCATCGGGTTGCCGGTCGGGACCCAGGGAGCTCCGGCGGCGTGGAAGGCCTGGACGGCGGGGATGTTGACGTCGTCGCGTGGCACGTCCTCGGGGATGTAGACGCCGCGGCCATGCGGCAGACTGAAGACTTTCTTCTCGCCCTGGGTCAGCGGCCAGGTGTCGACCCGGCCGGTCTGCTCGTCCTCGAGCGGGTACCCTTCGCGACGGCTTTCGCGGTTGAGATAGACCACGAGGGCGATGAAGAAGACGAAGAAGAGCAGGAAGGCCAGCTCGGCTACGTCGAGTGTTCCGACGATATATGTGTTGTTCATTTCACATTCCTCTCAAGCAGAGTGCGACCGAGATGGGGTCCCTCAAGTTCCTGTCCGGTCATGTCGGGAATTCGCGCAGGCCGAACGGCTGGCCGGCGCCTTCCCTGGAAGCAAGGGTGGTGGAGCGACCCCGGCCGACGAGCGGCCCGATCGCGGCGAGGCCTGCCAGAAGCAGCAGGATTTCGAAAAGGTAGACCGAGGTGTACCCGGTCGCCCTCGCGGCGATGGCCTCTCCTGCATCGCCAGTCATCACGAGCGCCGAAACGCCGTCGCGCAGTGCTCCTCCCAGCGCGATTCCAGCGCCTGCAGCGGTCGCCTGGACCGCGCCCCACGCGCCCAGCGCGAGGCCTGCGGTCTCGCTTTCGGTCAGGCTCATGGCCTCCATCAGCGTGCCCACCGAGAAAAGGCCCAGCCCGACCCCGATCGCGAAGGCTCCCACGAACAGCATCAGAGGCGAGCCGAAAGGTGCTGCGAAGACCACGAAAAGGAAGGCGATCACCCCGGTTACGAGCCCGGTTCCTGCCAGCCTCAGCGGATCCCCGCCAAGACTGAGCGAGCGGCCCGAGAGCATGAAGCCGATCAGGCTGCCGAACGCCCATGCCCCCGTGAGCGAGGTGGTCGCACCGACCGACAGGCCAAGGATCTCGCCGCCATAGGGTTCGAGCAGGGCGTCCTGCATGGCGAAACCAGCCGCGCCGATGCCGATCGCGGTGAGCAGGCGGGCGTTGCGCCCGTCGCGCACGAACGAATTCCAAAGCTCCCGGAAATCCGGGGTCTCTCGGTCATGCGCGGTTGCCTGCGGGTTGCGCGCTTCCTGTTTCCACAGCGCGACAAGGTTGAGTATGATAGTCAGAACGGCGCAGCCCTGGATCACCTGGACGAGCTTGGTCGCGCTGAAATCCGCGAGCACACCGCCGATGACGAAGGCGGCAAACATCATGCCGACCAGCAGCATGACGTAGAGCAGTGCGACCGCGCGCGGCCGCTTGTCTTCGGGAGCGAGGTCGGTCGCCAGCGCAAGGCCCGCAGTTTGCGTGATGTGGAATCCAGCCCCGGTCATCAGGAAGGCTACCGCTGCGGCCACCATGCCGAGATTGAAGGCCTCGGGCTTGCCCAGCAGCAGCAGCGCGAAGGGCATGATCGCAAGTCCGCCAAACTGCGCCAGCGTGCCGCCCCAGATATATGGGACCCGCCGCCATCCGAGGAAGGAGCGGTGCGTGTCGGACTTGTGCCCGATCAGGGCTCTGAAAGGCGCGACCAGCAGCGGCACCGCAATCAGCAGCGCGACCAGCCAGGTCGGCGTTCCGATTTCCACGATCATCACCCGGTTCAGCGTCCCGTTGAGGAGGACCATCGCCATGCCGACGCTCACCTGGAACAGCGAGAGCCGCAGCAGCCGCCCGAGCGGGAGGCCGTCGCTCGCCGCATCCGCAAAGGGCAGATATCGGACTGCGACCTGCGTCCAGGTGTCGGCAAGGCGAGGGCGCTGGCTCATCCGTACCGCACCAGTTCGAGCGCCTGCGAGGTGTAGAACCCGCTCTGAACCCGCTTCGTGCGACCGATCGACCAGCCGCAAAGGCGCTGAAGCCGTTCGCGCACTTCGGCCTCGCGCACCGGCACGATGGCGGGCGAACGATCGCTCTTCGGGAAGACCTTGCCGATCTCGTGCATCGCGCCCAGCAGCTTCGTGCGCGGGGCGAAGGTGAACAGGATCGAGCCTGTGCAACGCTCGGCCAGCTGGGCGAGCGCATCGACCAGATCGACCGGCGAATAGTGGATCAGCGAATCCATCGCCACGACGTGGGAGAAGGTTCCGAGGTCCGGATCGAGCATGTCGCCAGCCATCCAGCGGATCCGGCCGTGGCCGATGAAGGAAGGCGTGCGCTCGCGCGCGACTTCGACGAGGCCGGCGGCGACGTCGATGCCGGTCACTTCCGCGCCGCGGCAGGCAGCCTCGATCGAGAACGCGCCGGTGCCGCAGCCCGCATCCAGGACGCGCGTGCGCCTGAGGTCGAGCGGCAGCCACGAAAGCAGGGTGCTGCGCATTTCATCACGGCCTGCCCGCACGGTCGCGCGGATGCCGCTGACCTTCGCATCGGAGGTGAGGTCGATCCAGGCCTGCCGCGCAGTGCTGTCGAAATAGTTCGCGAGCGCCTCGCGCCGCTCGGCATAAGGGCTTGCCTCGAAAGGGAGGGGGGAGCGTGTGGCCATCATTCAAATCCCAGGAAGTCGAAGATGTCGCGGTCTTTCATCGGGTTCGCGAGCTGCGGTTCGACACCGTCCCACAGCTGCTGGGCGAGCCTTAGATATTCGTTCTGGGCCTCGATCACCTCGGGGTCGTCGCCCATCTCGAAAAGCGTGCATTTCTTGAGGCGTGAGCGACGGATCGCGTCGACGTCGCGGAAATGGGCGAGGCGCTCCATCCCGATCTTGTCGCAGAAACGATCGATCTCGTCGGTCTCTCGGCTGCGATTGGCGACGACGCCGGCGAGCCGCACTTCGTAATTCTTGGCCTTTGCACCGATCGCGGCGACGATCCGGTTCATCGCGAAGATGCTGTCGAAATCGTTCGCGGCAACGACCAGCGCGCGCTCGGCGTGCTGGAGCGGCGCGGCAAAGCCGCCGCACACCACGTCGCCGAGCACGTCGAAGATGACGACGTCGGTGTCTTCGAGCAGGTGGTGCTGCTTCAGGAGCTTGACCGTCTGGCCGACGACATATCCGCCGCAGCCCGTGCCGGCAGGCGGGCCACCCGCCTCGACGCACATGACACCGTTATAGCCTTCGAACATATAGTCTTCGGGCCGCAATTCCTCGGAATGGAATTCGACCGTCTCGAGCACGTCGATGACAGTCGGCATCAGTTTCTTCGTCAGCGTGAAGGTGCTGTCATGCTTGGGATCGCAGCCGATCTGCAGCACGCGGTGGCCGAGCTTGGAGAATGCCGCCGACAGGTTCGACGAGGTCGTCGACTTGCCGATCCCGCCCTTGCCATAGACGGCGAACACCTTCGCGCCCTTGATCTTGTCGCTCGGGTCCATCTGGACCTGGACCGAGCCTTCCCCGTCGGGCGGGGTGAAGCTGGATTTGGGGTTGTGAAGGTTCATATCGACAATATCCCTTTGTCTCTCATTCGGCCACGAAGACGCCTTCGAGGCGGTCTTCCAGCTCGTCACTCGCCTCACGCAGGGCGGCGAGCGTTTCCTCATCGGGCTCCCACAGGTTTCGGTCGCATGCTTCAAGCAGGCGTCCCGCGACCCGCGCGGAACTCTTGGGGTTCAATTCCGAAAGGCGGCGGCGCATGTCCTGGTCGAGGACGAAGGTCTCGCTGATCTTCTGGTAGACCCAGGGCGCGACCTGGCCGGTCGTGGCGGACCAGCCGAAGGTGGCGTTCACATGGCCCTCGATCGCGCGCACGCCTTCGTAGCCGTGATCAAGCAGGCCCTCGAACCATTTCGGGTTGAGCGTGCGGGTCCGCGCCTCGAAATCGACCTGTTCGGAAAGCGTGCGGACCTTGGTGTTCCCGCGGGTCGCATCGAGGATGTAGACTGGCGCCTCCGCGCCCTTGGCTTTCGCCACCGACCGCGTGACGCCGCCGAGCCCGTCGACATACTGGTCGACATCGTTGATCCCGACCTCGACGCTTTCGAGGTTCTGATAGGTGAAATCGACATCGGCCAGCACGCTCTGGAGCAATTCGCGTCGCTGGACGGGCGAGCCTTTAACGCCATAGGCGAAGCCCTTGTTGACCTCGAAAGCGTTGGCGAGTTCGTCAGGATCGGTCCACGCGCCGCCGTCGATCATCTGGTTGACGTTCGCGCCGTAGGCTCCCTCGGCATTGGAGAAGACGCGCAGAGCCGCCGTCTCGAGATCGCAGCCGAGCTTCTCCATCTGGGCGAGGGTGTGCTTGCGCACGAAGTTCTGCTCGATCGGTTCCTCGGCCTTGCTCGCCAAGAGCGCGGCTTCGGCAAGCATCCGGGTCTGCATCGGCAAAAGGTCGCGAAATATTCCTGAAAGCGTCGCCACCACGTCGATCCGCGGGCGACCGAGTTCCTCGATCGGAATAAGTTCGGCCCCTGCAAGCCGCCCATAGCTGTCACGCCTCGGCCGGGCGCCCATCAGGGTAAGTGCCTGCGCAATCTGGGTGCCTTCGCTCTTGAGGTTGTCTGTCCCCCAAAGCACCATGGCGATGCTTTCGGGGAAGGGCTGTCCGCTCTCGACATGGCGCTCGATCAGACGCTCGGCCTGCTCGGCACCCTGCATGCAGGCATAGCGCGTCGGCATCAGGAAGGGGTCGAAGCCATGGATGTTGCGGCCCGTCGGCAACACTTCGGGATTGGCGACGATGTCGCCGCCCGGGGCGGGCGGGACATAGCCGCCATCGAGCGCATGGATCAGCGCACCCAGTTCGTCGGAGGAATCGATCTGCCTGCCTAGTTCGCTGCGGTCGATCCCTGCCTCGGCCATGAGTGCGGCCTCGACCATGGCATCGAGCATTTCCTCGCGCTCGGCCCCTTGCGGGTTGTGCCCGAAGACGTGCAGGCCATGCGGGATCAACGCTTCTTCGAGCTCGTAGAGCCGCTCGGTCAGTGTCTCCATCGCGCCGCAGTCGAGGTCGAGCGCATCGCATTGCTCGGCAATGATCGCTTCGAGCTCCTCGCGCTCCTGCGCATCTTCGGCGCTGCTTCCGGTTGACCGCCAGCGATCCACGCTCGCCTTCAATTCGGAAAGGCCCTTGTAAAGGCCCGCCTGGGCGAGCGGCGGAGTCATGTAGCTCACCAGCGTCGCGGCCGAGCGGCGCTTCGCCAGCATGCCTTCGGACGGGTTGTTGGCAGCGTAAAGGTAGAAGTTCGGCAAGTCACCGATCAGGCGCTCCGGCCAGCAGGAGCTCGACATGCCGGTCTGCTTTCCGGGCATGAATTCGAGCGCGCCGTGCGTGCCGAAATGCAGCACCGAATGAGCCCCGAAATCCTCTCGGATCCAGCGATAGAAGGCGCTGAAGGCGTGAGTCGGAGCAAAGCCGCCCTCGAACAGGAGCCGCATCGGGTCGCCTTCGTAACCGAAAGCGGGCTGGATGCCGACGAAGACATTGCCGAACTGCGCGCCGAGCACCTGAATATGACTGCCGTCGCTCTGCTGCCTGCCGGGGGCCGGGCCCCAGGCCGCCTCGATCTCGGTGAGATATGTCTCGCGCCGGACATGATCGTCGGCGGGGATTCGAGCGGCGACATTGGCGTCAGCGCCGTAAAGGTCGGCATTGCCTTCGAGGATCGCGGTCCTCAGATCATCGACCGTCTTGGGTACCTGGACGATGTAGCCTTCAGCTTTCATCCGGTTGAGCGTCGCATGCAGTGATTCGTAGACCGACAGAAACGCCGCGGTCCCGGTTGCGCCCGCATTGGGCGGGAAATTGAACAGCACCACCGCAACCTTCCGCTCGGCGCGCTGCGAGCGGCGGTTGCGGATCAGCTTGAGAGTGCGCGCGGCCAGCGCCTCGGCGCGTTCGGGGCAGCCCTGCATCGGGCGCAGCTTCTCCGATGCGGGGCGTGGGCATTGCCGATCACATCCCATGCAGCGATCGCCGGCTTCTCCCGCGCGTCCGCCAAAAACGCTCGGCACGATCGCACCGTCGAGTTCGGGAAGCGCCACCATGAGCGTGGCCTCGAGCGGCATCAGGCCCTGTTCGCCCTTGCGCCATTCCTCGATCGACTGGAATTCAATCGCATGCGCGGCGAGATAGGGCATGTCGAGATCGCCCAGCACCTTGCGGGCGGCCTCGGCATCGGCATAGGCAGGCCCGCCGACGAGCGAGAAGCCGGTAAGGTTCACGATCGCATCGACCGTCGGCTTGCCGCCCGGTTCCATGAAGAACTTCTCGATCGCGGGCCGCGCATCGAGCCCGCTGGCAAAAACTGGAACGACCTTCAGTCCCGCATCCTCGAAGGCCTGGATTGCGCCGTCATAATGGTGGCTGTCGCGCCCCAGCAGATAGGAGCGCAGCAGGATCAGCCCCACGGTCCCATTCTCGCCGCCGGTCTTGGGCAGCAGTCGCAGGCTTTCCGAAATGCGCTGCTTGGTGCGCGGATGATAGACGCCGACTTCCGGATATTCGAGCGGTGCATCGGCCTTCGTCTTGCCGCGACGGGCCATGCGATCGCCCGCCGCATAGCGATCGATCAGGGCGCGCACCATGGCGACGACATTTTCGTCCGAGCCCGAGAGCCAGTATTGCAGGGTAAGGAAATAGGCCCGCAGATCCTGCGCGGTGCCCGGGATGAACTTGAGGATCTTGGGCAGGCGGCGCAGCACCTTCATCTGCCCTTCGCCCGAACTGCCACCCTTCTTCCCGGAACCGCGCAGCTTCTTGAGCAGCGCCATCGGTCCCTTGGCAGGGGCATCCATCCGGTAGGCACCCATCCGCGTGAGGCGAACGATCTCGCCCGCGGACATCAAGCAGACCATCGCGTCGCAGCTCTCGCGGCGCGCCTCGAGATCGGGGAGGATCGCGCGGACCTGGTCGTCGATGAAGATCATCGTGACGATGACGATGTCGGCCTCGGCGATCGCTTTCTTGCAAGCGGCAAGCTGGTCCGGGCAACGCTCCCAGTCGGCCGCGGCATGAAGCGAGAGGTGAATGTTGTCTTCGCACAGCGCCTGGCCGGCTCGGTCGACAGCGCCCTTCAGGTGATTGTCGAGCGTCACGATGGTCACGCGCACCGGAGAATTCATGCGCAGCTTCGTGGGCGCCTCGGTGCGGGGGGTGGGAGCCTTACCGTGCATAATGCGCCTTCGCCTCGTAAAGGGTCTCGACATCGATCGGCCAGCGCGCGTGTTCCGCGGCGTAGGCCTCGGTGTTGCGGCGCGCCTTGCCGCGCACGAAGAAGGGGATCTTCTTCAGTTCGCGCTCGGCCTCGTCGGTCCAGCCGTGGATGGTGTCAGCGATCGTTTCGCCGTCCATTTCCCCGGCGGCGGCCGCCGGTTCCTCTTCGCGCTCAGCCGGTTCATCATGGACCGGGATGCGCGGTGTGGAACTGGCAGAGGGAGAATGCGCCGCATGATGGCTCGGCCCGTTCTCGTCGGAGAATTCGAAATCCTCGCGGAACATGGTGAGGAGGTGTTCCTCCAGCCCCATGACGAGCGGATGAACCCAGGTATCGAAGATCACGTTCGCGCCTTCGAAACCCATTTGCGGGCTGTGCCGGGCGGGGAAATCCTGGACGTGGACAGGCGCCGAAATCACCGCGCAGGGCATGCCAAGCCGCTTGGCGATATGACGCTCCATCTGCGTGCCGAGCACCAGTTCGGGCGCGGCCTCGGCGATCGCGTCCTCGACCTCGAGGTGATCGTCGGTGATGAGCGGCTCGAGCCCATGTTCGCGCGCGGCGGCCCGGATGTCGCGGGCGAATTCGCGGTTGTAGCAGCCCAGGCCGCAAACCTCGAAGCCGAGCTCGTCGCGCGCGATCCGCGCAGCGGCGACGGCATGGGTGGCATCGCCGAAGATGAAGACGCGCTTGCCGGTCAGATATGTCGAATCGACCGAGC
>JGI12210J13797_11406782_pt1 | contig 10215 bp, 11 predicted proteins | sample ElkSlonscriptome_3_FD_13797 | JGI IMG/M metagenome (IMG submission 13797) | reverse complement strand
CCCGCTCGCATGGATCGCTCTCGAGACCAATCCCGCGACTTTCGCTCACGAACTCACCGTGCGGCTGTGGGACGGCGCGGAGCATCGCGGCGAGCCGGCCCTCCTTGCCCGCGCTCATCCGCACGGTGCCTGGGTCGAATGGGTGGCGGGCTAGCCCGCGCCTAGCCGGAAAGGAATTCCTCCATCGCCCGGTTGACCGCCTCCGGCGCTTCCCACGGCACGAAATGCCCGCAATCGGGCACGCGCACGAGCGTCATCGGGTCGACGATCTCCTCCAGCCCGTCGAGGTTTTCAGGGGGCAGGGCGAGGTCGTCCAATGCCCAGATCACGAGGCAGGGGATGGTGAGCTTTGGCAGGTCCGGCGGCGTGTAGCCCTCGGGCACCTCGTAGGGCGCCTCCATTACCGGCACGTCGATCGGCGAGGCGCGGTAATAATTGAGCATTCCGAAAGCCGCGTCGCGGTTCTGCCAGTCGCGCAGCAGGGCGTCGCGTTCCTCGGGCTCCATCGCGTCGGGGCGGTCCCACTTGACCTCTTTCAAAAGCAGGCCGGTGAGGCCGTGTTCCTTGACCAGCCCATCATTGGCCGGATCGCGAAAGCCGCGGATATACTGGCTCGCCTCGCGCTGCTGCGGATTGGTGTAGAGCAGGCGCTGGAAGATCTGCGGATGGGGCGCATTGGCGATCACGGCGCGTTCCACCCGCATGTGCTGACCACCCAGCGCCACGCCCCACGCGATCGCGCCGCCCCAGTCGTGACCGACGATGGTGAATTTCGCGATGCCCAGCGCATCGGCCAGCAGGAAGACATCACCGATCAGCTTGTCGGGGGTGTAGGCCTCGACCTCCTGCGGCTTGGACGATCCGCGATAGCCGCGCTGGTCGGGGGCGATGCAGCGGAAACGGTCCGAGAAGTGCCGGATCTGATGACGCCATGTCCGGTGGCTTTCGGGAAAGCCGTGAAGGAAGATCAGCGCGGGCGCATCGGTCGGCCCCTCATCGACGACATCGAGATGGATGCCATTGGCAAGCTCGACCCGTTTCTGCTCCATCATCGTGTCAGCCTTCCGCTTCGAGTTTTTCCATGTAGCCGCCTGCGACCATCCCTGCGACCTGGTCGAACAGTTCCTCGGGCGTGCGGCGCATCTCGCCCATTCCCGCTTCCATGCCCTGCGCCACGATGATCTCACGCGTGCCGGCGGCGATTTCATCGAGCATGGTTTTCGCCGCGTCCGGGGCAGGGATGCCCTCGTCGATCACGCGGTCGCTGCGCCCGCGCTTCGACCCGTCGGCGACCAGCGCATTGCGCGCCACATCGGTCGCGACCGACCCGGGATAGATGACATGGACGCTGACGCCGGTCTGCGAGAGTTCGGCCCGCAGCGCATCGGCATAGCCCGCAAGACCGAACTTGACCGCGCAATAGGCGGTGCGCATCGGCACGCCCACTTTGCCCGCGATGGACGAGACGAAGGCGAGCGCGCCGCTGCCGCGTGTCGTCATGTGGCCGATCAGACCCTGCGAAAAGGCGATCTGCGCGGTCAGATCGATGTCGATGATGTCGCGATAGACCTGCATCGAGGTGTTGAGTGCGCGGCTCCGCTGCGAAATGCCCGCATTGGCGAAGGCAAGGTCGACACCGCCCTTCCACGCGATGGCCTGTGCGGTCGCATCGGCCAGCGCGGCCTCGTCGCGCACGTCGAAGGGGAGGATGAGCGTCTCGCCGCAATCCGCCGCCACCACTTCGAGCCGGGCCTCGTCCCGCCCCGACAGGATCACGCTCGCCCCGCGCCCGGCAAGATCCCGCGCAAGCGCCGCGCCGATGCCGGAAGACGCGCCGGTGATCCAGGCAGTATGCCCCGCGTAATCCATGAAATCCCCTCCCGAATTCTTGTTTTACGGATAGCTGACGGTCTTGGGCCGGTCAGGCAAGGGGATAAATTCCGCCTCGTCGCCCGGCACCTTGGCAAAGCGGCCTTCGCGCCAGTCGGCCCTGGCCTGCTCGATCCGTTCGCGATCCGAGCTGACGAAATTCCAGAACACGTGGCGCTTCGTGGCGAAAGCCTCGCCGCCGAGCAGCATGACCCGCGCACCGCCATCGCTGGCGAGCCGCATCGCCTTGCCGGGCGCGAGGACGGCGAGTTCGTACGGCCTGAGCGCGATGCCGTCGATTGCGCCTGCGCCCTCGACCAGCATGACCGCGCGCTCTTCGGCTTCCGCCTCGATCGGCAGCGAACCGCCCGCGCCCAGCACGATCTCGGCATAGATCGTCGCCGCGTGCGTCGTGGTCGGTGCCTTTGCGCCCCAGAGTTCGCCCATGATGACGCAGGCGCGCGCATTGCCGTCCTCGATCCATGGGAGGTCGGTCTGCGCCTCGAAGGCGGGGTCGATCTCCTCGCGCCCATCGGGCAGGGCGAGCCAGGTCTGCATGCCGAACAGTTTCGGATTGGCCGCGAGTTCGCCTTTCGGGCTGCGCTCCGAATGGACGATGCCGCGCCCCGCCGTCATCAGGTTGACCTGTCCGGGCCGGATCGTGGCGAAGGTGCCGAGGCTGTCGCGGTGGTCGATCGCCCCTTCGAACAGCCAGGTGACCGTTGCGAGGTTGATGTGCGGATGCGGGCGCACGGCCATGCCCTCGCCGCCGGTGAGGTCGGCGGGGCCGAATTCGTCGACGAAGATGAACGGGCCGACCATGGTGCGCTCCCGCGCGGGCAGGGCGCGGCGGACCTCGAACTGGCCGAGGTCGTGGGTGACGGGGGTTATGGTCTGGGTGATCGGCCCTTTGGTCACGGGGCGTGCTCCTCGATCATGGCGCGCAAGGATTCGGGGTATAGCGCTTCGGGCCATTCGTCCAAATCGGCGAGCGCGAACCAGCGATGTTCCTGCATCCATGCCTGTTCGAGCTCGGTCTGGCGCGACGTATCGATGGCCGCCTCGGCGACAGGCACGAGGAAATAGCGTTCGTCGGCGCGCACCGGCTCGCCTTCGGGGGTGACGAATTCGGGCGTGGTGCGGGCGATCTGGGGACCGGGATCGGCGGTGATGCCCGTTTCCTCGAACAGCTCGCGCCGCGCGGCGTCCTCGAAACTCTCGCCCGGCTCGCACTCCCCGCCCGCCGTTACCCAGAAGGGCTCGCGGCCTGGAATGTCATAGCGGAACATGAGGACCTTGGGGCCGCCCGAATCACCGGGCGCCAGCACGATCAGCCGGGCCGAACGGCGCAGGCGCTTTTCGCGGGCGGCGCTCACGCGGTCAGTCACGCGGTCGGCGCGCTCGCCTGGATCGCGACGGCGTGGACACGTTCGCCCACGATGTCGCCCAGCGCCGCGATCACCGCGCGCTGGCGGGCGAGGCGGTTCATCCCGGCGAAGGCGGGGGCTTCGATGACAATCGTGAAATGCGATTCGCCCGAGCCATCGTCGCCCGAATGGCCCGAATGTTTGCCGCTGTCATTGACGATCTCGAGCCGGGTGGGATCGAACTCCCCGCGCAGCTTCGTTTCCATTTCCTGCGCAACCGATCCGGACATCTCTTCACCTCTTTGCAACTGCCGACATCTTTAAATCCGGCGATAGACGTTCCATTCTCTGCCGTCATGTCCCGCTCGAAATTTCATGGCCGCCACGAGGGCACGGTGCGCGACTGCGAGGCACCGGGATGCGAGGATGCGGGCGAATTCCGCGCGCCCGGCCGCCGCCCGAGCGGGTTCGACGGACCGGGCGAGTGGCGCTGGTTCTGCCTCGAACACGTGCGCGAATTCAATGCCGGATATGACTGGTTCGAAGGGATGAGCGCGGAGGAGATCTACGCCGCGCAATCGCCCGCAAGCGGCTGGCGAACCGAAAGCCCCACGTTCGGGCCCGGAGCACAGGCGGGTGGAGGCATCGACGGAATGCCGCGCTGGGCCGATTTCAACGATCCGCTGGACGCGATTTCCGCCCGTATGGGCGGCATCAGGAGCCGCGCCGAGCGGACCGCGACAATGGCGATGGATGGGCGGTTCTCGAAGGAAGAAGCCGCGGCGCTGGAGACGATGGGCCTCGGCTCCGACACCGACAAGAGGCGGCTGCGGCGGCGCTATTCCGAACTGGTCCGGCGTTACCACCCCGATCGGAACGGCGGGGACCGGACTTATGAAAAGCGGCTGGGCCGGGTGGTCGAGGCCTATCAGGTGCTCAGGAAAAGCGGAGCGATCGGCTAGCTCGAAGCCTCCGCGATCAGCTTCGCATCCACCGCATTCGCCTCGGCATAGGCGGGGCGCTGGGTGATGCGCTCGACATAGGACCTGAACGCGGGCCGTTCGGGGATCGAGCCGAACCTCAAGCCCCAGACGAACTGGCTGCCGACATAGGTGTCGGCCATGGTGAAGCGGCTTCCGGCGGCAAAATCATTGGCCGAAAGCCAGCCGTCCAGTGCATCCAGCGTGCGTTCGAGCGTGCCGAAGCCTGCCGTCGTGTCCTTCCCCTCGGGCAACTCCCACCCCATCATCCGCGCCATGATCGCCTGTTCGAGCGGACCGCTCGCGAAGAACAGCCAGCGGAAATAGGCGGCCCGTTCGTGGTCGTCCGGAAGCAGGCCGGTCTGCGGGTGCGTCTCTGCGAGATAATGGTTGATAGCGGCGCATTCGGTCACCGTGTGATCGTGGCGCGCCCCATTCTCGCCGGCATGATGGTGGACCAGCGCGGGGACCTTTCCCATCGGGTTGATCGCGGCGTAATTCGCGGGTTTCGTTGCCCAGTCGAACACGACCTGATCGTAGTCCGCGCCCGCCTCATGCAGCGCCCAGCGCGATATCTGCCCCCGGCTCATCGCCACGGTGTAGAAGGTGAATTCTGCCATTGGTTTCCCCTCGTCCGGTCTGTGTCAGGTCTGTCGAAACGCCCAGCGCAAGGTCCGCCCCACGCCCCACGTCGCCGCGCGGGCGGGAAGCGCGGTGAGGACCGGCCGCTGGATGCGCAGCATCGAGCGCGCGAAAGGCGGCACCATCGCCACCGCTTCGGCCGCGACCACCGCCTGCAGCGCCTGCGGCGTTCCCTCGGGCTTCGATGTGAGAACGAGCTGCGCGACCTCGCGTGCTTCGGGCGAGGTTTTGAGGTCGCCGCGCAATTCGCGAAAGATCGCCTCGGCTTCGCGGCGGCTTTCCGGGACCGGATCGGCCCCAAGAGCGCGGGCGATGATCGCGAACTGGCGATAATATTCGTCCTGCTCGGCAAAGGGCATTTCGGGCCGGACATGGCGCAGATAGCCGGCAAGAAAGCTCTGCGCCTCGACCACGTGGACCCAGGCGAGCGTGCGCGGATCGGTCGCGGTATAGGGCTCGCCCCCCGGCAGCGTCCCTCCGACATGGGCATGGATCCGGTTCACACGGTCGATCGCGCGCATCGCCTCGTCGCGGTGGCCGAAAGTCGTCACCGCGATGAAACGCGCGGTGCGGCGCAGGCGGCCATGCATGTCGGCGCGGAAGTTCGAATGATCGAGCACGCCCTGCAACGCCGCCGGGTGCAGCATCTGCAACAACAGCCCGCGAATTCCGCCCGTCATCATGCCCACGATATCGGCATGCACCATGCGGATCGGCGTGTCGCGCGCGAACAGCGCGTCGTCGGACGGCGGCACGGGCTGTTGGCCGGTTTCGTTGAAAAGGTCGCGCACCTGTCCGACAAGGCGCAGGCGCAGGGTTTCGAGCGGGTCCGCCATTGCCGATCAGGTAATGCGTGCAGGGGCGATTTGCGAGCACCTTCGCTCTCCCTGCGCGGCACTTGCAAATTTAGCAGGCCCCCACGGCTTGCAGCATTCGCCTCGTCGCTTTAACCCTCCCGCGCGATGAACAGCCATTCCTCAGAAGATTTCGCCGGCAAGGATGCCATGCCAACCCAGCCCGACACCAAGGTCGACGTGAAGGACACGTTCGGCATCGATGTCGACTGGCAGGTCCCCGCCTTTTCCGCCAATGACGAACACGTCCCCGAGCTCGACAAGGACTACGTGTTCGACCCCGACACGACGCTCGCGATCCTTGCGGGCTTTGCGCACAATCGGCGGGTGATGGTGCAGGGCTATCACGGGACGGGCAAATCGACCCATATCGAACAGGTCGCCGCGCGCCTCGGTTGGCCGAGCGTGCGGGTCAATCTCGACGCGCATATCAGCCGCATCGACCTCATCGGGCGCGATGCGATCGTGCTCAAGGACGGGCTGCAGGTGACCGAGTTCAAGGAAGGCATTCTTCCGTGGGCGCTGCAGCACCCGGTCGCGCTGACATTCGACGAATATGATGCGGGCCGCCCGGACGTGATGTTCGTGATCCAGCGCATTCTCGAATTCGACGGCCGCCTGACGCTCCTCGACCAGAACCGGGTGATCACGCCGAACCCGTGGTTCCGCCTGTTCGCGACGACCAACACGGTCGGCCTAGGCGACACGTCCGGCCTCTATCACGGCACGCAGGCGATCAACCAGGCGCAGATGGACCGCTGGAACATCGTCGTCGCATTGAACTATCTCCCTGCCGAGACCGAGCAGGAAATCGTCAAGTCGAAGACGCCCGATACCGACGACAAGCTGATCGCCGACATGGTCAAGGTCGCCGAGCTCACCCGGCAGGGTTTCATGAACGGCGACATCTCGACCGTGATGAGCCCGCGCACCGTGATCACCTGGGCGCAGAACGCGGCGATCTTCAAGTCGACCGGCTTTGCCTTCCGCCTGTCGTTCCTCAACAAGTGCGACGAGGCCGAGCGTATGCTGGTCAGCGAATACTACCAGCGCGTCTTCAACGAGGACCTGCCAGAAGGATCGGCGCAGGGGGGCTGACCCTTCCGCTCGGATTGGCCGGCGCCCTCGCTATAGCTTTGATATTCCGGCGGGAAACAGGGTCCCTCCGGATCATCAAAGGGTGAATTCGGGTCGTGAAAATCAACAATTTGCTGTGTGGCGTCCTCGGCGTCGCTCTTCTCGGCGCGTGCGCGGGACCTCAATACCGGGTCAGCATGTCCCCGACGGTGACACTGCCCGAACCGGGCAGGCAGGCGCTGGGTGACCGGACGCTCATGCCGGACGAAGTCGTCTTCACCGCGCCTGTCGGCTATGCGCGCGCCGCGCAGCTCGCCGAGGACAGCCTTGTCGAAATCATCGGCAGGCAATTTGCCTTCGCACGTGACGAAACCTTGCCGATCGCTCTCATCGCAGGCCGGGCGAAGGACAATGTTCCGGACGGGTCGCTGGCCTTCTGCGGACGACCCAATGCCGATCTTGCCAAGAACATGCTGGCGGCATCGACGCTGGGCATCACGTCGTTGTTCAACCGCACTTCCGGCACGCCGCGCGTCTGTTTCTTCGACGAGGAGAAGGACGACATGGCCGACATGGCCGTACTGGTCGGGGTCAAGAGCGACGCGGATGCCGTCCCGGTCAAGATCGAGCCGCTGCCCTACACGATCGTCGAGCTCCAGCCGATGAGCGGCGAGAGCCAGATCCGGATCACCTATCGCGGAAAGACGGGCCTTGTCGGCGGCCATGTCAGCTTCGACCTCGCCGTCATGGAGCAGGGGACCGCGCTCTATTTCGACAATTGGCGGCGCAAGATCGACATTGCCGACCTGCCGCAGGACGTCTCGATGTTCGGAGCCAATTTCACGGTGCATTCCTATGATCGCGAAAGCGGCAAGGTCGAGGTGACGATACGCCGGGGCATCCAGAGCGGGCCTTATGGCATCACGTCGGTGCCGACCACGCGGACCATCCCGATCTTCATCCCCGGTTGATCGTCGGGCCGAATCGGCACCTGATGGAAAGGCACTCGGCAAGACCTGTCCTATCGTGCTAACACACCGGGTCATGGGCCTGTTCGAGCGATTCCGCAAAGGCGCACGCGGCGACGGGCGCGAGGGGGAGGACGCGGGGACACCCGGCTTCTTCCCGCTTTACGAATCGCAACGCCCCGTCGATGACGGAGAGGATGCGCCGCACCCGCGTGCCGTGCCCGCCCCCGATTACGCGAAATGGGACGATGGCATCGCCCGGCTCGACGATGCGGTGGAAGCCGAGGAACGCCGCCGCCTGCGCTGGTGGCAGCGCGAATACTGGCGGTCGAGGGGCCGGCTGTGGTGGGCGGTCCGCGGCATCGCTGCCGCGCTGCTGCTCTTTTTCGCGCTGATCGGCTGGCTCGCGGTGACCGCGCCGCTTTCGAAAAGCCTTGAGCCGATCGCCGCGCCGCAGGTCACCCTTCTCGCCAGCGACGGTACGCCGATCGCGCGGCAGGGGGCGATGGTCGATGCGCCGGTCGAGGTCGCCAAGCTCCCGCCGCATGTCGCGCAGGCCTTCATCGCGATAGAGGACCGCCGGTTCTACAGCCATTGGGGGATCGACCCGCGCGGCATCGCCCGCGCGGCCTGGACCGGGCGGGGCGGGGGGTCGACCATCACCCAGCAGCTTGCCAAGTTCACCTTCCTCACGCCCGAACAGACGCTGACGCGCAAGGCCCGCGAGGCGATGATCGCGCTGTGGCTGGAGGCGTGGCTGAGCAAGGACGAGATCCTCGAGCGATACCTTTCCAACGCCTATTTCGGCGACAACCAGTACGGCCTGCGCGCCGCGTCGCTGCATTATTTCTATCGCCAGCCCGAAAACCTCCTGCCGCAGCAGGCGGCGATGCTGGCCGGATTGCTGCAGGCTCCCTCGCGCTATGCGCCGACCCGGCATTACGAGCGGGCGAAGCGCCGCATGGACCTCGTCGTCGCGGCAATGGTGGAGGAGGGGTATTTGACCGCGGCTGAAGCAGAGACGCTGCCTGCGCCGCGGCTCGACGTGCGCACGAGGGACGACCTGCCCACGGGCACCTATTTCGCCGACTGGGCGCTTCCCATCGCGCGCAACGGAATGGAGGCGAGTTATTCGAAACAGGTGCTGACGACGACGCTCGATTCGCGCCTGCAGGCGCTCGCGAGCCGGGTCGTGGCGCGCGCGCCGCTGGGGGGAGCGCAGGTCGCGCTTGTGGCGATGCGGCCCACGGGCGAGGTGGTCGCGATGGTCGGCGGCAGGGATTACGCGACCTCAGCCTTCAACCGCGCAACGCAGGCCCGCCGCCAGCCTGGATCGACCTTCAAGCTGTTCGTCTATCTCGCCGCGCTGGAGGCCGGATGGGAGCCCGAGGACACGATTGCCAATACGCCTTTCGAAAGCGGGTCCTACCAGCCGAAGAATGCGCGGGAGACCTATTCGGACGAGATCACTCTCGAACAGGCGCTCGCCTCCTCCAGCAACGTCGCGGCGGTGCGGCTCATGAACGAGGTCGGGTCGGAGCGGGTGATCCGCATGGCGCGCGACCTCGGCGTCGCCTCCGACCTGCCCGAAGGCGATCCCAGCCTCGCGCTCGGCAGCTCGACCATGACGCTGATCGAGCTTACCGCCGCCTATGCCGGAATTGCCGGCAATGCCTTTCCGGTGACGCCCCGCGCCTTCGAGCGCGAGGAGCGCGGCTGGCTCGACTGGCTGACTACGCGCGAGGACAGCCTATCGCGCCGACATCACGAGGCGATCGAGCGGATGCTGCGCGCGGCGGTCAATGGCGGCACGGGGCGCGCGGCGATGTTAAGGGTCCCCAATTACGGCAAGACCGGGACCACGCAGGATTATCGCGATGCGCTGTTCGTCGGCTATGCCGGGGAGGGGGACAAGCGCCTGGTGGTCGGCGTCTGGGTCGGGAACGACGACAATTCGCCGTTGGATGGCGTGACTGGCGGGAGCCTGCCCGCGCGCATCTGGAAGGATTTCATGCGCGGCGCGCTGCGCCTCGGCGGCGGCCCGGCGACGGCGCCCGCGCCCACCGCCTCGCCCGATCCGGAAGGTCCGGTCCAGCCCTTCGACGTGCCTGAACTCGGCGAAATCCCGCTCGACGAGAACGGCTCGACCCTGCGGATCGAGGAAGGCGCGGTCACCGTCACGACCGAGATCGACGGCGCCCCGGTGGAATTCCGCCTGCGCGAGGACGGGTTCGAGGTCGTGCCCGCAATGGCCGACCCGCCGAACTAGGCCATCAGGATGTTCATCACCGCGCTCGCGATCGGGCGCGAGCGGTCGTCCTGCCACGCCTCGACCGTCAGGTTGGCATTGCGCCGCCCCAGCCGCGTGATCCGGGCGAGCGCATAGGTCCGCTTCTGCCGCCCGGCGGAGAGATATTGCACGGTGATGTTGATCGGCTTCAATTGCGGCTCGCGCCCC
>JGI12210J13797_10778342_pt1 | contig 10220 bp, 5 predicted proteins | sample ElkSlonscriptome_3_FD_13797 | JGI IMG/M metagenome (IMG submission 13797) | reverse complement strand
GTCGCCGGCGAGTTCGCCGAGAAGGGTCCGGAGTTGCTCCAGGGCCAGGCCGAAGCCCTCCCAGTCCCCTGCGCGCAGGTGGGACTCGGCTTCGTTCAGCAGTTCCAGAGCCTCGGTGGGCCAGGTCGCCGTCGGTGCCGGCAAGGCGCCCGCCGCCGCCCCGTCCTCGGTGGCCGGCGGAGCCACCTCAGCGCCGGCCAACGCCGCGATGGTCTGAGGAAGCTCCTCCATCATGGCCACCCGGGAGCCGTCGCTCACCACGAAGCGACGGAGCTCGGGGATGGCGTCGGACTCGGCGGCCAGGTAGACCGGCTCCATGTAGAGGAGGCGGTCGCCGGCGGCCACCAGGTGGAGGTGGCCCGTCCAGACCTCGCTGCCGCCCGTCCGCCAGAGGCTGAACTGCTGGGAGATCTGGGGGTCCTGCTCCACCAGCGCCTCGATCTGCCGGGGACCCGGCACCTGGTCCTCCACCGAGACGTCGTGGAGGATGAGCTCGGGCACACCGGCGTCGTCGGTGCGGGCGGCCATGATCGCCGTGAGGTTCTGCCGGCCCCGGGGGACGAAGACGGTGGTGAGCTGGAAGCGGGCGGCGTCCTCACCCGGGAGACGGTAGATGCCGTATTCGGGGCGGTAGGCGACCGGGCTCGTTCCCTGGGCGAGCTCCTGGGGAAGGTCCCAGACGTCCTGCTGGCCGTGGAAGGCCGGCGCCGTCTCCTGGTGGTACTGACGGAGGACCTCGGCCTGGAGGTCCAGAAGGGTCCGGGGGTAGCGGATGTGGTCGCGGAGCGCCTGGGGCATCTCCGAGAGAGGCTGGAAGAGCCCGGGGAAGGCCCCGGCGTAGGCGTCCGCCAGGGGGTCTTCGATGGGCACCCGGTAGAAGTCCACTTCCCCGGTTACGGCGTCGACCGTGACCTTCACGCTGTTGCGCACGTAGCTCACCGCACGTCGCAGGGTCAGGTCGTGGGCGGTGGAGAGCGGGAAGGCCCGCGTCCCGGTGAAGGCTTCCAGAACCCACACCACTCGCCCGTTCTCAAGGACGGGGTACGGCGCCTCCGGATAGCGGAGGAAGGGGGCGATGGCCTGGACCCTCTCCAGGATCCGGCGGCGGAAGATGAAGCGGGAGGTCTCGCTGAGCTCGGTGGCGAAGAGGAGGTTGGCGTCCTGGAAGCGCCAGGCCAGGGCCAGCGTGCGGAGGGTCGAGGAGAGCTGGATGCCCGGAGGGAAGTCCAGGCCGAGCTCGCCCTCCAGTCCCTCGGGCCCCAGGAACTGGTCCGGCCTCGGGTTCACCACCGCGTAGAGCTGGCCGGTGGGCCCGTAGTACACCTGCGGGCGCTCCAGCTCCAGGTGCTCCGCCATGGCCGGGGGCGCCGCGGCGTCCACCTCCGGCGGGATCCCCGAGAGGATCATGGGCGGGCGACCCTCGCGGGTACGGGCAGCGGCCAGCGAGGCCACGGCGCCCATCCCCTCCACGTAACGCTCCCGGAGGTGGAGGTTCTGCCAGTTGGGATCCTGGATCCCCTGGGGATCGATCTCCCGGACGGAGACCGCCACCGGGACGGGCCCGTCCGCCGTCTCGTACCGGTCGATGGTGACGTCGGTGAAGTTGTAGTAGGGGAAGCGAGCCTCCACCTCGCGGTAGGTGGTGAGGAGCGGTCCCTCACCCCATACCGGGAGGCCGGAGAACTGCTCGGCGGCCATCTCCCAGTCCATGGCCTGGTCCGCCTGGTACTCGAAGGGGCGCCGCTGGAGCTCGTCCAGCCCGAAGCCCCGGCGGGTGAAGGCCAGATTGTGCTCGATGTAGGACGTCTCCCGGGCCAGCTCGTTGGGCTCCACCTGGAAGCGCTGCACCAGCCCGGGGTAGAACTGCCCGATGACCAGCCCACCCACCACGGTGGCGCCCAGGGAGGCCAGGACGGTGAGGCCCCTGCCCTTCCACGCCCCCCAGAGGGCCGTGCCGGCGGCCATGACCGAGATGACGGCCAGGGTCTGCAGCGCCGGGAGGCGGGCCTGGGCATCGGTGTACCCCACGATCCCCTGCACCGCCGACGTGCCGTCCAGGAGGAGGAGGTAGCGCCCCAGCCAGAGTCGGAGGGCCAGGAGGACCAGGAAGCCGGAGAGAATGGCCCCGAGGTGGAGGCGTACCACGTCCTGGGCCACCACCCTCCTGCCGTCCCACCCCAGCGCTCCCGTGGCGGCGTACCCCGCCGTCACCAGGGTGAAGAGGAGGAAGGCCACCACCATGGCGAAGGTGACGCCGCTTCCCAGAAGGGGGACCCAGAAGACGTAGAATCCGGCGTCCCGCCCCAGGATGGGCTCCGTCAGCTCCCATGGGGCGCCGTTGAGCATCATCAGGGTCTGGACCCCGACCGATCCAGGCACCGCCGCACCGAACCAGAGGGCCAGGAGACCCGAGATCCCCAGCATCCCGCCCAGCACGTAGGCCCGGGGGAGCTGCTCCGAGATCTCCAGATTCCCGAATCGACGCTTGATGCGGATGCCGCCCAGCGTCTTGGAGACCCAGCGCAGGTTCAGGAAGATGAGGGCCCCTACGGCCAGTCCGGCTCCCAGTCGGATGCCCCACTGCCAGAGAGTGCGGGTCCAGAAGGCGCCCAGGTAGCCGGTCTGGGCCTGCCAGAGCACCTCGACGAAGAAGGAGGCCGCGGCCCGCCCGCCCAGGAAGAGCGCGAGGACCAACGCCGCCACGACGCCCACGAGGCGTCCACCCCGGATCGTCGACAGGAGGGAGGCCACGGCGGGCGCTACAGCTCGACGCCCTGGGCGCCGAGCCAGTCTTCGACCTCGGTGCGGATCTCGTCCAGTCGCTCCTGCGAGCGAGCCTCGAAGCGTGCCACGATGACGGGCTGGGTGTTCGAGGCCCGAAGGAGAGCCCAGCCGTCCCCGAAGAGGACGCGAACGCCGTCCACGTCGATGACGTCGTATCGGGCGCGGAAGTGCTTTACCGCCGCCTCCACCACCGTCCACTTGGCCTCTTCGGTGACCTCGATGCGGATCTCCGGTGTGGAGACGTAGCGGGGGAAGGCCGCCGTCCGAGCGGAGAGAGGGCGCCGGTCCCGGGCCACCAGGTCGATGAGCCGGCAGGCGTCGTAGAGGGCGTCATCGAAGCCGAAGTAGTCGTCGGCCACCATGATGTGGCCGCTGAGCTCACCGGCCAGGAGCGCCCCGGTCTCCTTCATGCGCTTCTTGATGAGGGAGTGCCCGGTGGGCGCCATGATGGGTTCCCCTCCCGCGGCCTCGAAGACCTCGGGGAGGGCCTGGGAGCACTTCACGTCGAAGACCAGCTTCTGGGGCGCACCCCGGCGCTCCAACAGATCCAGCCCGTACAGGAGGAGGAGGATGTCTCCCCGGACGATGGCTCCCGTCTCATCCACCGCCCCGATGCGGTCGGCGTCACCGTCGAAGGCCACGCCCAGGTCGTGGTCGCCCTCCTGGACCACCCGGATGAGGTCCTCCAGGTTGGCGTCCACCGTGGGATCGGGGTGGTGGTTGGGGAAGGAAGGGTCGGAGTCGCAGAAGAGCGGCGTGACCTCGGCGCCCAGCGCCTCCAGCAGCTCCACCGCCACCAGCGCGCCGGTGCCGTTGCCGCAGTCCACCGCCACCTTGATGGGTCGGGCCAGCTCGAAGCGGCCGGCGACGTCCTCCACGTAGCGGTCCAGGATGCCCTCGACCTCCTCCCGGGACCCGTCGCCCCGGTGGAGGTGCCCCCTCTCGATGCGCAGCCGGAGGTCCTCGATGGCGTCGCCGTAGAGGGCGCTCTTCCCCACCGTCATCTTGATCCCGTTCCACTCCGACGGGTTGTGGGAGCCGGTGACCTGCATGCCGGCGTCGGCGCCCAGCGTCACCTCGGCCCAGTAGAGGACCGGGGTGGGGACGATGCCGATGTCCACGACCCGGGCGCCCGAGCCCATGAGTCCCTCTTCCAGCGCCGTCTTGAGCTCCGGCGTCGTGTCCCGGTTGTCGCCGCCCACCACCACGGTGGGGGGTTCGTCCGAATCGCGGGATTCCACCAGGTGGCTGGCGAAGGCGCGGCCCACGCTCCGGGCCAGCCCCTCGTCCAGATCCTCCCCGACGATGCCGCGGATGTCGTACTGCCGGAAGACGTGCTTGGGGATGCTCATGGTACGATTCCCAGGTCCCCACCGAGAGTACGGAGCCCCTGCACGCTGGACCGGGCCAGCTCCAGGGTGTCCGATGGGAAGACACCCAGGTAGAGGACGAAGATGACGGCGGCCGCCAGGGCCACCTGGAGGGGCAACGGGGCCACCACGCGGTCGTGCTGGCCGTCCGCCACCTCGGGGCGCATCCACATGTACCAGGCCACCCGGAGGTAATACCAGTACGACGCCACCGTGGTGAGTACCAGGATCACCGCCAGGTACCAGAGCTGCGAGTCGGCGGCCCCCTGCAGGAGGAAGATCTTCCCCATGAAGCCGCCGGTTCCCGGAAAGCCCGCCAGCGAGAGGAGGAAGATGGTGAAGGCCACGCCCATGGCCGGGCGTGCCCAGCCGAATCCGGCGTAGTCCTCGATCTGGAGGCGCTCCTCTCCCTGGTGCGCCACGGAGATGACGATGGCGAAGGCGCCGATGTTCATCACGGTGTAGATGGCCAGGTAGAAGAGGAGTCCCGCGGCCGCAGCCTCGTTGGCTGCCGTCACCGCCACCAGGAGGTACCCCGCATGGGCGATGCTGGAGTAGGCCAGCATGCGCTTCACGTTGGCCTGGACCAGGGCGATGAGGTTGGCCACGACCATGGTGATGGCGGCCAGCCACCAGAGGAGCGGGAACCAGGTCTCGTACGCGCCGTCGAATCCGACGAGGAAGACCCGGAGGAAGGCCACGAAGGCCGCCGCCTTCACCGCTCCGGACATGAAGGCCGTCACCGGCGCGGGAGCCCCTTCATAGACGTCCGGCGTCCACATGTGGAAGGGTACCGCGCTCACCTTGAAGCCGAAGCCGATGACCAGCATGGCGATCCCCGCGCTCAGGATGCCCGGCGAGGCGGTGCCCCCGGACACGCTGGCCCCGATGAGGGCGACGTTGGTGCTCCCGGTGGCGCCGTAGACCAGCGCGATCCCGTAGAGGAAGAACCCGGTGGAGAAGGCGCCCAGGAGGAAGTACTTGAGCCCCGCCTCCGACGACTTCCGATCCCTGCGGTTGAAGGCCGTGAGCGCATACACCGCGATGGACATGACCTCGAGACCAAGGAAGATCACCATGAGGTCCCGGGCGGCGGCCATGAACATCATCCCCGCCGTCGACAGGAGGATGAGGCCGTAGAACTCCCCGGCCTGGAGGCGCTGCCGGTGCACGTAGGCGAAGGAGGTCAGGATGGCCAGAGACGCGGCACCCAGGAAGATCCAGTTGCTGAAGAGACGGAACCCGTCCAGCGCGATCATCCCGGTGGTGCCCACCTCCTCCAGCCCGTAGAGCCACCCGTTGAAGAAGGCCACCACGGCCAGGCCCGCCAGGGAGAGCCAGCCCAGCTCGGCTCCGCTCCCGAAGTTCGGGTCGTCGGACCCGGACGGCTCACTCCCCGGAGCCCGCCGGCCGGAGACGCCGGCCACCAGGACGAACATCCCCAGGGCACACAGGACGATCTCCGGAAGGAGGGCCCAGAAGTAGTGAAGCGAGCGGGAGTAATCGAGGATCATGAGGTGGGGTCCCTTCTTCAGCGATCCGCGGCGAGGTCGCCGCCGCGGGGATCAGGGGATTCGGCCGGATCGGCGGGGATCGTCTCGCCGGGGGCCGGCTCGTCCAACTCGACCGTCCGCCCCAGGGAGCCCGTCTCCGACACCTGTGGAGCCGCGTCCTCCACCCGCTCCAACACCACCCGGACGGAGGGCTCCATGCGCTCCAGCACCGGGGTGGGGTTCCAGCCGATGACGATCATCAGGACCAGGAGGGGCGTCAGGACCGCCACCTCGCGCCCGGTGAGATCCCGGACCTCCTGGTTCTCCGGCTTGTCCAGGGCGTTGAAGAACATCTTCTGGACCATGGGCAGCATGTAGTAGGCGGCGAAGATCACACCGGTGGTGGCCACAATGGCCAGCGCGGGATGGGTCTCGAAGGCGCCCATGAGGGCCAGGAACTCTCCGACGAAGCCCGAGGTCCCCGGGAGGCCGATGGAGGCCAGCGCCGTGATGACGAAGGCCGTCGCCAGCATGGGGGCGACCCGGGCGAGCCCGCCGAACGCCTCGATCTCCCGGGTGTGCCGGCGCTCGTAAAGCATCCCCAGAAGGAGGAAGAGGGCGCCGGTGCTCACCCCGTGGGAGATCATGACCACCAGCCCGCCCTGGAGCCCGTTCACCGTCAGGGCGAAGATGCCCAGCACCACGAAGCCCATGTGCGCCACCGAGGTGTACGCCACCAGCTTCTTGGCGTCGGGCTGGACGGCGGCGACCCAGGCCGTGTAGAGGATGCCGATGACCGCCAGCGTCATCATGACGGTGACCACCGTCGGGTGCTGCGAGGCCACGGGGAAGAGGGGGAGGAGGAACCGAAGGAAGCCGTAGGTCCCCATCTTGAGGAGGACGGCCGCCAGCACCACCGAGCCCGGCGTCGGCGCCTCCACGTGGGCGTCGGGCAGCCAGGTGTGGAAGGGGAAGACCGGCACCTTCACGCTGAAGGCCAGCGCGAAGGCGCTGAAGAGCCAGAGCTGCTCCGTTCCGGTGAGGTTCACCAGGAGGAGGTCGGCGTAGGCGAAGGTGGGCATCCCCAGCGTCGCCTCGGCGCGGAACCAGAGGTAGAGGATCCCCACCAGCATCAGGAGGGATCCGAAGGCGGTATAGAGGAAGAACTTCACCGCCGCGTAGATCCGACGCTCCCCACCCCAGATCCCCACGATGAAGTACATGGGGACGAGGGTGAGCTCGAAGAAGACGTAGAAGAGGAGGAGGTCCGTGGCGGCGAAGACCCCCACCACACCCGCCTGGAGGAGGAGCATGAGGGCGTAGAAGGCCTTCTCGCGTTCCTGGATGTATTCGAAGGACCCGAGGATGGCGAGGGGGGTCGTCAGCGCCGTCAGGAGGATCATGAAGAGGCTGATCCCGTCCACCCCCAGGCTGTAGCTCACCCCCAGCGACTCGATCCAGGGGGTGGAGCTGGTCATCTGCATGGCTCCGGTGCCGGGCTCGAAGGCCCACCAGAGGCCCAGGCTCAGGACGAAGACCAGCGAGGACCAGAGGAAGGCCACGTGCTTGGCGGCGGAATCCGGCACCACCATCACCAGGCCCATCCCCACCAGGGGAAGCCAGATGAGGGCGTGGAGGGCCCAGTCGGCGTACGCGATGGCGTCCATCAGTGCGGTCATGATCCGTTTCCTAGAAGAAGACCGCGCCCAGGATGACCAGGACGCCGAGGGAGAGGACGAAGGCGTAGGTGTTCACGGTCCCGGTCTGGAAGAGGCTCCCGAACCAGCCGAAGCCCCGGGCCAGGTAGCCCACGGCATTCACCGCGCCGTCGATGATGCCCTGGTCGATGACCTTCCAGCAGAAGTGCGAGGCCCGCTGGATGGGCTTCACCACGACGGCGTCGTAGAGCTCGTCCACGTACCACTTGTTGGCCAGGACCTTGGCGAATCCGGTGGGCTCGGCGTCGGCCTCCGGGCTCTGTACCTCCCTGCGCCCCAGGAGCTGGCTGGTGGCCAGGACCACGGCCAGCGCCAGCGCCGTGGAGATGAGGGCCCAGGCCACCTCACCGCCTCCGAAGGGCGCGGAGTGGGCCAGCTCGCCGAGCTGCAGCTCCTGGACGTGGTGGGCCTCGGCGGTAATGGGCTCGAGCCAGTGATGGAGCCACTCGCTGGAGGGGAGGAGGCCACCCAGACCCACGATGGAGGCCTGGAGTTCCTCCGGCACGTTGATCCAGCCACCCACGGTGCTCAGGACCGCCAGGACCGCCAGCGGCACCCACATGATGGGCGGCGCCTCGTGGAGGTGGTCGGCCTCCGTCTCCCCCGTCCGGTTCCGGCCGTGGAAGGTCAGGACCATGAGGCGGGTCATGTAGAAGGCGGTCATGAGGGCCGCCGCCAGCGCCAGGATCCAGTACACGGTGTAGAGCCCCGGGAAGGGCGCGTTCTCGGCCCCTGCGAAGGCCGCCGTATACCAGATGATCTCGTCCTTGGAGAAGAACCCGGCGAAGGGCCAGATCCCGGAGATGGCCAGGGTGGCCACCCACATGGTGATCCAGGTGATGGGCATGTAGGCCTTGAGCCCGCCCATGTTGCGCATGTCCTGGGGGTCGTCGTGCCGGTGGGTGGCGTGATACGCCTCGTGCATGGCGTGGATGACCGCGCCGGAGCCCAGGAAGAGGAGCGCCTTGAAGAAGGCGTGGGTCATGAGGTGGAAGACCCCGGCGGCATAGGCCCCCACCCCCACGCCCAGGAACATGTACCCGAGCTGGGAGACGGTGGAGTAGGCCAGGACCTTCTTGATGTCGTTCTGCTTCAGGGCGATGGTCGCCGCGAAGAGGGCCGTGAGCACCCCGATGCCCGCCACCGCCGCGCTCCCCACCGGGGAGAGGGCGAAGAGCACCGAGGACCGGGCCACCAGGTAGACGCCGGCGGTGACCATGGTGGCCGCGTGAATGAGGGCCGAAACCGGCGTCGGGCCGGCCATGGCGTCGGGCAGCCAGACGTACAGGGGGATCTGGGCGCTCTTCCCCGCCGCCGCCAACAGGAAGAAGAGGGTCACCAGCGTCACCAGCCCGCCCCCGTAGACCAGGGTGTCCGCCGCGCCGCCCATGATGGGCGCGAAGTCCAGGGTGCCGAAGGTGCGGTACAGGACGAAGATGGCCAGGAGGAAGCCCACGTCGCCGATGCGGTTGACGATGAAGGCCTTCTTGCCGGCGTCCGACTTCTCCCGGTCGGTGAACCAGAATCCGATGAGGAGGTAGCTGCAGAGCCCCACGCCCTCCCACCCCACGAACATGAGGGGATAGCTGGCACCCATCACCAGGACCAGCATGAAGAAGACGAAGAGGTTCAGGTAGGCGAAGTACCGGGGGTAGCCCGGATCGTCCTTCATGTAGCCCACGCTGAAGAGGTGGATGAGGAATCCCACCCCGGTGATGACCATCATCATCACCATGGAGAGCTGGTCGAGCTGGATGGCGGCGTCCACCGTGAAGGTCCCGGTGGCCATCCAGGTCCAGTAGTGGATGACCACGGGGTCGTGGAGTCCGGCGCCGAGCATCCCGACGAAGTTCACCAGCGTCAGGACGAAGGCGAGCCCCATCACCCCCGGCCCGATCCAGGTGGGGAGGGTATGGGTGGCTGGCCGTCCCCCGCCGTCCAGGTCGTAGGTCCCCCCCACCCGGGTCACCCGGGCGGCTCGGCCGGCGTGCTTCAGCGCCAGCCAGCCGTTGACGAGGAAGCCCGCCAGCGGCAGGAGGAGGATCAGGCCCGGATAGAAGGGCATGAAGCCGGCGCCGGCATGGGCGGCGGCCTCCTGGCCTCCCTGGAGGAGCATGGCGGTGAGGGTCAGATCCATGCCGCTACCACTTCAGGAGGTTGAAGTTGTCCACGTTCACCGTCTCGTAGTGACGGAAGATGGAGATGATGATGGCCAGCCCCACCGCCGCCTCGGCGGCCGCCACCGTCATCACGAAGAAGACGAAGACCTGGCCCTCGATCCCCACCAGCCGCGAGAAGGCGACGAAGGCCACGTTCACGGCGTTCAACTGCAGCTCGATGCAGAGGAACATGATGATGGCGTTCCGACGGACCAGGACGCCGAAGGTCCCCAGAGCAAAGAGGATGGCGCTGAGGATCAGGGCCTGCGTGATCACGAGACGTTCCTCTTGGCCAGGGCGAGGGCGCCGACGATGGCCACCAACAGCAGGATCCCGGTGATCTCGAAGGGCACCACATAGGTCGTGAAGAGCGGTTCGGCGATGGCGCCCACCGCGCCGTGCTCCCGCACCGCGGCATCGATGGCGCGGCCACCCGGCGGCACCACCCCGTCGGCGATCTGCCAGTCCCCCCCCACCTCGCGGGCGAGGATGCCGGCGAGCCCTCCCGCCACGGCGAAGGAGAGGACCGAGAAGGCGCCCCACTTCAGGTCCTGCTGGTAGTCGTGCCCCAGGTTCAGGAGCATGATGACGAACAGGAAGAGCACCATGATGGCGCCGGCGTAGACGATGACCTGGATGGCCGCCAGGAAGTGGGCCTCCAGGAGCACGAAGACGCCGGCCAGGCTCGCCAGGGAG
>JGI12210J13797_10728007_pt1 | contig 10220 bp, 10 predicted proteins | sample ElkSlonscriptome_3_FD_13797 | JGI IMG/M metagenome (IMG submission 13797) | reverse complement strand
CAAAATTAATAAATTCTCTCGTATTGAATTTGTAATTTAGCCATCCCCATTAAAATAGTCCACAAATGAGAACTTTAAAATTCTTCACTTTCTTAACTATAATACTAAGTGTAACCGCCTTAACAGGTCAGGAGAACGCCAATCGAATTCCATCCGTGATCGTACAAAAACTAGACGGATCCAGATTTAACACCGGAGATATTGAGAATGATGGCAATCCAATCATTCTAAACTTTTGGGCTACTTGGTGCAGTCCGTGTAAAAATGAACTCAATAACATTGCTGAAATGTACGAAGATTGGGTAGATGAAACCGGAGTAAAGTTGGTGGCCATGTCAATCGACGATGCCAGAAATATTGGAAAAGTAGCCCCCTATGTGAATGGTAAAGCCTGGGATTACGAAGTGTTGATCGATCCAAATGGCGATTTTAAAAGAGCCTTGGGTGTGAATAATGTTCCGCACACTTTCCTTGTCGATGGAAATGGCAATATCGTTTGGCAGCACAACTCTTACAACCCCGGCGATGAATATGAATTATTTGAATTGGTTAAAAAGCTTTCTCTCGGAGAGAGTATCAATTAATTGATCGGTCCATCTTTGGCCACTAGCTAATGAAAAGTTGCTCTCTACTAAGCCGCTTCACTAAGATCCTTTTAGTGAGCTCACTCTCTTTATCCTTTCAAAGCACCTTCGCTCAAGGAGTGGATCAAATTCTCAGCAACGGAAAGTTCAGGGGGAATTTTCAGCTGGACATGCAGTATTATCAGGAGGACACCTTAATTGGTGCCCAAGATGTGCCTGAGAAAATCCTTTCCAATGGCTTTTTAAATCTGGTCTACACCAATGGCCCTTTAACCATGGGGGTGCGTTATGAAAGTTACCTGAATGCCTTACTTGGCTTTCCGGCCGGCTACGTAGGAAATGGAATCACTTATCGTTTTGCTACTTTCGACAATGAGCAGTTGAGTGTAACCGTTGGTAACTTCTACGAACAGTTTGGCAATGGCTTGATCTTTAGGACTTACGAAGAAAGGGGTTTGGGTTACGACAATGTGATGGATGGTATTCGCCTAAAGTATAGATTTGACAAGGGGCTTACCTTGACTGGCATTACCGGCAAGCAGCGAATTTTCTTCGAATACGGTGACGGGATCGTAAGAGGAATAGATGCCGAACTATCGCTAAATGATGCCATCAGCAGTTTTTCTGAAAGCAAGACTAGAATAATTATTGGAGGAAGTGGCATCAGTAAGTTTCAAGCTGATCAAAACTCCCAATTCGTATTGCCCGAAAATGTCGGATCCATGGCCGGTCGGGTGATCATTAATCGTGGCTTTTTCAATTTGAATGCAGAATACGCCTGGAAATCCAATGACCCCTCTTCTGACAATGGCTTCATCTATAAGCCCGGAGAAGCGCTTTTCATTCAGGCCGCTTACTCGAGAAGGGGGTTCGGAATGGTCTTGGCTGCAAAGCGAAACGACAACATGAGCTTTAGATCAGATCGAAACGAAGACCAACAAAACCTCCTGATCAACTTTCTTCCCGCCCTTACCAAACAACACACTTACAATCTTTTGGCCACGCTGTACCCTTACGCAGTGCAGTTAAATGGGGAGATCGCTTATCAGGCCGATCTATTCTATAAATTCAAAAAAGGAACCCCCTTGGGAGGTAAATATGGTACGGACATCTCCCTGAACTATGCGACCGCCAACAACCTCGACACCACCCGCCTGAATGATGAAAATACGGTTCGACAGGGCTATTCTTCTTCCTTCTTCAATGTGGGCGAAGTGTATTTCAAAGACTTCAACGTACAGGTCACCAAGAAATTCTCAAAAAAGGTAAAGGGGATCTTTACCTACGCAAACCTGGTGTATGATCAGGATGTGATAGAAGGAAAGCCCGGCGCCCCAAAGATCTACGCAGACGTGGCCATCGCCGACGTGAGCTATAAGTTCAGTATGAGAAAAACGCTAAGGACGGAAGTGCAAGTGCTTCGCACAGAGCAAGATCAGGGAGATTGGGCTACTTTACTGTTGGAATACACCCTTTCACCACATTGGTTCTTTGCGTTCTTAGACCAATATAATTATGGTAATGACGACCCTGAACTTCGGTTGCACTATTACAATGGCTCAATTGGCTACATTGACGGAGCGAACCGAATCAGTGTGAGTTATGGTCGTCAACGTGCAGGAATATTCTGCGTTGGCGGGGTTTGCAGGGTAGTTCCTGCCTCTAGTGGCCTCTACTTGTCGGTGACAAGTAGTTTTTAAATAACTTTGGTATATGAAGGTATTGGGAAAATCACAGGTGATTCTAGTTTTATCTTTTCTAAGCTTTGCTTGCGATAAGATCGACGATCCATTTCCGGAGGGCCTGGGCACCAGTCTTGACCTTGGAGACGGTGTGGAATACATCATTGATCCGGAGCTCGACATCAGCACCGGTAATCAACTCCTCGACTTCCTAAACAACAACAGCTGGGATTCCATTCAAGCGCCGGATAATGCCGCCCAACGCTTCATTATATTGGAAGAGTTTACGGGCCATAAGTGTTTCAATTGCCCACCGGGCACCAAAGAAGTGATTCGATTAAGCAACCAATTCCCAAACCAAGTCATCCCGGTGGCCATTCACGCGGGCACTTTCGCAGAGCCTCAGCCTAGCGGTGATAAATTCAGAACCGACCATCGGGTTCCCGGAGGACATGGGGAGGATTATTCTCAAGAATTCAACCCCGACAATGCCTTTCCAAGGGGCATGGTGAATCGAAATGGAGGTACCGTGTCTCCTGTTTCTGCTTGGCAGGCCGATGTGAATGCGGTGATCAATGACGTACCCGATGCCAGCTTAGCTTTAAGAAATTACTACGATGCATCTGCGAATCTATTGCGAATCGATCTGAATGTGCAGTGGGCGAACACGCTTCCGGAAAACTACAATCTTCAAGTATTGATTACTGAAGACAATGTAGTGGACTGGCAAGACAGTTTGGGAATTGATGTAGAATTCTACACGCACAGGTTCAATCTAAGAAAGGTGGTGAACGATACGTGGGGAAAAAGACTAGAGCCGGCTGTTCAGGGGGAGAGTCAAAGGATTCAGTACGTCTTACCGCTAGACACCAGCTGGAAGCCGGCAGATGTCAAATCTGTTGCTTTTATCTACAACAGTGATCAGAACTCTTATGAGATCATTCAAGCTAACTCTGCGCCCATTGAGTAGTAAAACGTTCCTTCGGTTCTTAATCCTGTTTATCATGACACTAGGTAGTTTTACAGCTTCCCATGGGCAAAGTAGCTTTAATGCAGGACTGTTGGCCGGAATAAACGCTTCTCAAGTGAGTGGCGATAACTATGGAGGGTTCGACAAAGCGGGCTTGTTGGTGGGCTTATTTTCCAACCTGGATGTTTCAGAAAAGGTCAACTTGCAATTTGAATTAAATTATTCTCAGAAAGGAAGCAGACGGAACCCAAGAACGGATGAAGGTGACACCGATTTCTTCTTGTTGCGGATGCATTATATCGAGATTCCTTTAATGGTAAGAACCGATTACAAACGATTTAAATTTGAGGCCGGAGGCTATTACAGCCAGCTGATCAGTTATCAACTTGAAGATGAAAACGGAGAATTTGATATTGCCCCGGAGCTGAATCAATTTAACAACAATGATATTGGCCTATTGGCCGGCGTTTATTTTAACTTTACAGAAAGCCTGTTGATGAATTGGCGATATAGTAATTCATTGGTCGATTTCAGAGAATTTGATAGTGGTGGTCAATTCATTTTCAATACAGGCATGTTTCACCATTACATGAGCATCAGTTTAAGATACGTATTCTATGGCGAGCAATAAGCGAATTGTAATTGCAGTTACCGGAGCATCAGGCTCAATCTACGCGAAATTGCTAATGGATGCATTAGTAAAATTGCAAAACCAAATCGACAAAGTAGGAGTGGTGATGTCTGATAATGCGAAATTGGTTTGGGAAACAGAGCTCGATCATAAAGACTATCAGAATTATCCTTTTGACTTTTATGGGAAAAACGATTTCATGGCTCCTTTCGCTTCCGGAAGTGCCAATTATGACTACATGGTAGTGGCGCCCTGCAGCATGGGTGCCATAGGAAGAATTGCCAATGGAATTTCCAACGACCTTACTAGCCGAGCGGCAGATGTCATCTTGAAAGAAAGAAGGCGGTTGATCCTTGTGGCTAGAGAAACCCCTCTTAACAGCATTCAGCTAGAAAACATGAACCGGCTGAGTAAAGCCGGTGCCATTATTTGCCCTGCCTCACCCTCATTCTACAGCAAGCCCAAAACGATTGAGGAAGCGGTAGGCACCGTGGTTTCGAGAATTATCGATCTCCTTGATCTCCAGAATGATAGCTACAGATGGGGAGGTAATTAACAGCCCGATTTTTAACAACTATTCAAGTTTTACTTTTGGTGGAAGGGAGACTTTTTTGTAATTTCAAAGTCACAATCAAACAGTTCTTAGATGTACGAATTAAGTAAAAAGGTGCTCACTAAAGTGAGTTTCGATAGAAAATTGTTTAGAAAGGAGTTACTTAAGTCCAAGCGCTGGCTAAAGCCGGGAGAATTGCTCATGCTCAAAGCCTGGTGCTTAGCAACTTTCGGACACATGCATCGAGAGATTATTCTGGAGGTTTTCGAGACGATCTCTTAAGAAATTCCAAATTCCTTCTTAAACCTGAATATTTGGTGCGTTTCACTGCCGATTTTTTGAATAACTCTTTAAATTTTTCTTCACCAAGTTCAAACCAGGCTTCTCTGCTAAGATCCAACAGTTCTTTTTTAGGAAGAAATCGTTCTTCCTTATGAGGTGTGGCAAACCGATTCCAGGGACAAACGTCTTGGCAAATGTCACAACCAAAAACCCAGTCATTCATTTGCTTTTCAAATTTTGAATCGATCACTTGATCACGTAGCTCAATCGTGAGGTAAGAAATGCATTTCTGCGAGTTAATGGTACGTTCCTCTTCGATCGCTTCTGTAGGGCAAGCGTCAACGCATTTGGTGCACGTCCCACAATAGTCTCCAATCGGCGAATCATATTCCAGGTCCAGGTCGATGATCAGCTCGGCTAGGAAAAAATCTGATCCACGACTCTTGTTGATCAGCATGCTATTCTTACCAATCCATCCCAACCCACTCTCTCTAGCCCAGGCCCGGTCTAAAACTGGAGCAGAATCAACAAAGGCGCGGCCTTCAACCTTTCCTATTTTGGCTTGAATTCTATCCATTAACTCATGTAGCTTATCTTTGATCACAAAGTGATAGTCTTCGCCAAAGGCGTATTTAGCCAATTTTGGCGCATGATCTGTTTGACTGCTTTTTGTGTGGTAATTGTAAAGCAAAGAAACCACTGATTTGGCGCCAGGCACCAAAACCCTTGGATCCACTCTTTTGTCAAAATGGTTTTCCATGTAGGCCATCTTGCCCTGCTTTTGTCCTTTTAACCAGCGTTCTAAACGGGTGGCGTCTTCTTCTAGGAATTTGGCCTCAGCTATCCCTACAAAGTCGAAACCCAATTGATAAGCCTGACTTTTTATCCATTGTGTGTGTTCTGAAAGCTTCAATTAACGATCAAATAAGGTGCCTTCATTCGCCGATGGGGCTCGGCCGAGATGTCGATATGCTAGGTCAGTAGCCTCTCTGCCTCTTGGAGTGCGTCTGATAAACCCTTCTTTGATCAAGAAAGGTTCGTAAACTTCTTCAATGGTGCCGGCTTGTTCTCCCACCGCTGTGGCGATGGTGGTAAGTCCTACAGGCCCTCCCCTAAACTTATCGATTATAGTGGTAAGCAAGCGGTTATCCATCTCATCTAGACCATGTTCGTCCACGCTGAGTGCGGTTAACGCCATATTAGAGATCTTCAGGTCGATGGTGCCATCTCCTTTGATCTGTGCAAAGTCCCTTACCCTTCGCAGGAGGGAGTTTACAATTCTTGGCGTTCCTCTGCTTCTGCCGGCTATTTCCATAGCTGCTTTGTTCTGCACCTCCACATTAAGAATACTGGCAGAACGTTTTACAATGCTTGCCAACAGGTCCTTGTCGTAATATTCGAGCCGTGAATTGATCCCAAATCTGGCACGCAATGGCGCAGTGAGCAATCCCGCTCTTGTGGTTGCCCCAATCAGGGTAAATGGATTCAATTTGATCTGCACGGTTCGAGCATTCGGGCCGGAATCGATCATGATGTCGATCTTATAGTCTTCCATAGCCGAATAGAGGTATTCTTCAATCACGGGAGACAATCGATGTATTTCATCAATGAACAGCACATCTCCTTCATCCAGGTTGGTTAGAAGACCGGCAAGGTCGGCAGGCTTTTCAAGCACAGGGCCTGAAGTAAGCCGAAAAGAAACCTGCAGTTCATTGGCAATGATGTTTGCCAAGGTGGTCTTTCCCAGTCCCGGCGGACCGTGAAGCAAGACATGATCCAAGGCTTCTGCTCGCTGTGCAGCGGCTTCTACAAAAATCTTGAGGTTTTCTACGATTTTATCCTGACCGGCAAAATCATCGAATGAAAGTGGTCTTAAAGCCTTTTCTATCTCCTTCTCTTCAGGGCTTAAGGGCGAATGTTCCGGATCAAGGTGCTCGTTCATAGCGTGTGCATACAAAGCTAAGCATTTAAGGCTGCTTCAGCTTACCAAAGAGATCGTCAAAATATACTTTGAACTTAAGCATGTACACCGGCGAAGTAAAACTTTCTTCCAGACTGGGGTTGGGTACGATCATCAAACGATAGCCTAAACCAAAACCAGCCCCGAAGTAATTCAAAAAACGGTATTGAAAGGCTATCGCCGGCTCATAGCTGACCACGAAGGCATATCGGATGGCTCTGGAATCATTCCTCGTTTCATAAAAGCTTTCGCCGAAACCGAATTGAACAGGAATCATCAGCTCCCATTTTCTATCTCGATAAAAGGTGTATTCTACAAAGGGAGATATATACCAGTAGCGTAGATCTACTTCTTTCTCTAGGCCTTCATGAATTATCGTATTCCTGTATGTGGAATAGAGCTGGTTGTATCCCATCCCGAAGGTCAATTTTTCGCCAAATTGAATTCCGGCCTTGACTCCAATTACTCTTACCCCATTCCGGCTAATGAAGGCTCCTCGACTATCTAAATAAGCTACGAAACGAGGTTCAGAGCGCAATGCTTCCTTGATCTCAGCTTCAAAGTATTGAGCCTTACCCAACAGAGAAAAAAAGACGAGCAGCATCGTCAGACTCAGTCGCATGCGCTGAAAATAAATCATAAAAAAATGTCCTTAACGAAATTAAGGACATTTTTACTTTAGTTTAGAAGTTCACTATTCTCCAGGTATTGGAATTCCTTCTTTTGATTCATCAATTTCATCTGGTGAAAGAGGCACAGTTTGAGGAATAAAATCCTTCTCCGCACCTGGCTTGCTGTAATCGTAGGCCCATCGATGTACTTCAGGAATTTCCCCTGGCCAGTTGCCGTGGATGTGCTCCACCGGAGTAGTCCACTCTAAGGTGTTAGACTCCCATGGGTTTTGTGGCGCTTTGGGGCCGTAGAAAATACTGTAAAATACATTGTAAATAAAGAACAGCTGGGCTGAAGCCCCAATGATTGCAAATATCGTTACCAGCTCATTGAGATCGTACAAGTTATCGAACATCGGGAACTCGGTATTGGCATAGTACCTTCTTGGTACACCAGCAAGTCCGAGGAAGTGCATGGGGAAAAACACTCCGTATGAAGCGATCATGGTTGCCCAGAAGTGTAAGTAGCCCAAATTCTTATTCAACATCTTACCGAACATCTTCGGGAACCAGTGATAGATTCCACTAATCATTCCAAAGGTCCCGGAAAGACCCATCACGATGTGGAAGTGACCCACTACAAAATAGGTGTCATGCACATTGATATCCAAGGCCGAATCTCCGAGTATGATTCCGGTCAAACCACCGGTAATGAATGTAGACACCAAACCTATGGCAAAGAGCATGGCCGGCGTAAACCGAATGTTTCCTTTCCAAAGGGTAGTTAGGTAGTTAAATACCTTTACTGCAGATGGGATAGCCACCAACAAAGTTGTAAAGGTGAAAACCGCCCCTAAAAATGGATTCATACCCGTGACAAACATATGATGACCCCAAACCAAGAAGGAAATAAAGGCAATGGCTAGGATAGAACCGATCATTGCACGATAACCAAAAATTGGCTTTCGCGAGTTAGTGGCCACTACTTCTGAAGTTATTCCCAAGGCAGGCAGTAGAATGATGTAAACCTCAGGGTGTCCGAGAAACCAGAAAAGGTGTTCGTACAATACCGGACTTCCGCCTTCAACCTCTAAGGCCTGACCACCAATGTATATATCAGATAGATAAAAACTGGTTCCAAAACTTCGGTCAAAGAACAAAAGAAGAACCGCTGAAAACAGGACAGGAAAAGAGAGAACCCCCAAGACCGCAGTAATCAAAAATGCCCAAATGGTAAGCGGCATTCTGGTCATGGTCATCCCTTTTGTTCTGAGGTTAAAAACTGTGACAATGTAATTCAATGAGCCCAATAAGGAGGATACAATAAATAGTGCCATGGACACGATCCATAATGTCATTCCCATCCCCGAGCCAGGCACGGCTTCGGGCAATGCACTTAAAGGCGGGTAGATCGTCCAACCACCGGAAGCAGGACCACCCTCTACAAACAAGGATGCAATCATTACGCAGGACGACAAGAAAAAGAACCAATAAGATAACATGTTCATGAAGCCTGAAGCCATATCACGTGCTCCGAGCTGCAATGGAATTAAAAGATTGGAAAAGGTTCCACTTAATCCGGCAGTTAACAGGAAGAATACCATGATGGTACCGTGGATGGTCACTAAGGCCAAGTATTTATCCGGAGTGAGCACGCCATCCTGCACCCAATCTCCCATGAAGGTATCTAAAATGGGAAAACTTTCCCCTGGATAACCCAATTGAAGCCGGAATATAGTTGACATAAGCATTCCCACCAACCCCATTAAGGAACCGGTTAGAAAAAATTGCTTGGCGATCATTTTATGATCGGTACTGAAAATGTACTTAAATAGAAAGTCGTTGTCTTGATGATGCGCTGTTGCTGACATGCTCTTTTAAAATTTCAAATTCTTATTAAAGTTGAGCGCTAAGCTCTTCTCCTTCAATTTTGGTTTGAGTTGAATCAGTTGCTGGAGCATCTGAAGAAGCTTTTTCCTCTAAACCTTCAACTGCTAAAAACGGTTTTTGTTCGGCTATCCAATTGTTATATTCGGTTTCTGCAACCACCTTTATCACCATCTTCATATTGTAGTGAGCTGCACCACAAATCTTGTTGCACATAAGGTAGTACTCAAATTCCGGATTACCGGTTATTTCTCTCATTTGCTCGGTGGTCTTGGTAGGTTTGAAGTTAAACCTCGTCGTCATTCCGGGCACGCAGTTCATCTGAGCTCTAAAGTGAGGCATATAAGCCGAGTGGATCACATCCTGTGCTCTAAAGTAGAACTGTACGGGCTGATCTACCGGCAAGACAAATTCTGCCTTTACGTACTTGTCGTCCCATGCGTTTTGATCTGCAGAGTCTAAGCCGAGCATATTGATCCCCTCAATAAGGCGTACGCTAGCTTCACCAAACTGTTTATCTTCTCCGGGATAACGTGCCGTCCAGTCGAATTGTCTCGCATACAATTCGATTTCGAGCGGCTCATCTTCAGCTGTAAGTGGCTCCATGACGTTGTTCCAGATACTTAGTCCGTAAAGGATCAAGATCAATAGCACCAATGCGGGAATAGCCGTCCACAACAACTCCAATTTGTTGTTATGCGCAAAGAAGGTGGCCTTTCGATTCTTATTGTAGGCGTATTTCCAAGCAAAATAAAATAGTAAAATGTGAGTCACGATGAATACCGGAATGATGATGATCCAGGTAGTTTCCATCAAGTTGTCGATCACCACCCCATGCTCTGAAGCAGACACCGGAAGTACTTCGTCTCCCCATTCAACAATTTGCCAGATGATGAAGGCAAAATAAGCCAATAGGAAGATCGGCATCAAGCGGGCCTGGTATTTATGGTCTTTGTCGGTAGCCTCCCATGAATTCTCTCCTTTAAGCTTACTAGCCAGCTCCATTACCCGAATTAATTTACCAAGGGCAATTAATCCAACGAGTACCGCTAATAATATT
>JGI12210J13797_10555103_pt1 | contig 10220 bp, 6 predicted proteins | sample ElkSlonscriptome_3_FD_13797 | JGI IMG/M metagenome (IMG submission 13797) | reverse complement strand
CACAGTGGTCAGCGCCGTCTGGGCGCGACTTGCAAGCTCCTGACGCACCATCGAGAAGCTCCCATCCGCATCGAAGGCCCGCTTGACATGAGAGCGTAGTTTGGTGAGCAGCTCGGGATAAGCCGCGCGCAGCTCATCCAGCGCACGCCTGAGGACTTCCAAAAAGGTCTCGACACGGGCGGTGTTCTTCGTCGTCTTCCGCATGGTACCCGTGAACGGTTCCACTCCACACGCACGCGGCAACGCATCAAACACCAACGGTGTTGGCTCTCGTGCTTTGAGAAGCGCGCGGCGTACGGCCTGGGTCTCGGAGCTGAGCCGACGCGTCCTGAGGGTGTACTTTGGCAACTGACCTGCGAAGCTCAGCAGAGGCCGCACGACATCCAGCACGTTGACCTCGACCGATCCCCGGTCGGGGTCGAGCATGTCCAACAGTTGCTGGAACAACACCGAGCGCACACCCGAGATCTCGAAGTACTGAAGCTCATAGTAGTCTGGGAACTTGAACATCCGAGCGAAGTGTTCGCCGGTAATCTTTCGGACAAACGATCCCTCCTCGTAGAGTGCGATCTTGTGTTCGTCGATCGCACAGATCACGGCTAACAACAGCAGCAACAAGCCATCGCGAACTCCGTAAGGTGGCTGGCGGAGCGTCTTCATGACCCGCGGAACTGGGACGCGGCTCTCCTCCATACTCCGCAACAAACTCGCGATTGCGTCAAGCGCTGGAAGCACCCCCCCTCGATCTGACCTCTTGCTTGGCCTCGCGAAGATCCAGCCTTCCCTGTCTTTGTTTTGATGGAGTTTCGTCGCCGCCAAGACCGAGAGATACATCGACATCTCCGGGGGCTTGCGCTCGGAGTCGAGTCCTAAGAATTCCTCGTTCGGGTGGGAGAACATCCGCTCGATCAGTCGCATTCGCGCGGCTGCCGCCGCCGAGCTGAGCTGATTACGATTGACGAGTTCGTTGTGTATGCGTGGACCTTGATCGTAAACTTCATCACAGATGTCAGACAGTAAAGCCAAGAACTCCCGACGTCCCACGACCTCCTGCGCATCGCCCTTCCAGTACCACTGCAGCGACATCTGCATGTCGTGGCGCAGACCCAGGTACTCGCTCATCTGCTCTTGCAAATGCTCTTTCGACTCATCCACAAGCCGTGACACCTCTTGCGCTGCAAACTTGTCTTGACTGAGCTCCGGGACATTTTTTTGGACCCACGCCCAACACCGATAGGTATGGAACGATGGTGCAAGTGGCGAGAGTACGGGTGATGCTGCGAGAAGCAGCCGGCCATCAGCCTGATGGTCTTCGCCGTAATTCGAGATGATGTCGATCGCTGCGATCCGCTCTTCCGAGTTCTCACACAGTGCAATGATAATGTAACCATCAGCGCGGCCCTCGGCTTGTGTATCGAGAGCAGTCTGCAACTGTCGAGTAGGCACATAGCGCACGTTAAAATATCGAAGGTTCCCAGTCTCGATGTAGTGACGCCGAGCAACGATTGGCCGAGTCTCGACGAACTGTTCAGTGAGGCGAGCAATCTCCTTGACCGAGCCCAGTGCCTCCTCGGCCCTCGTGTAGCGATCCAGGATGTCAATACTGGTATACGGCCAAAGACAATACCCCCCCGCTTTGCCCCGTGCATACAGCAGCCTTAACTCGATCAGTGTTTTCAAGGCTCGCTTGACCTGAGCAGCCGGGTCCGCCACCGCCAAAATTAGAACATCCTCAAGCGCAAGCAACCCTTGGTTGTCCAAGAGGTTCAAGACTGCCACGGTTTTGAGAACCCGAAGTTCCACGTCACCACGCCGTTGCACATAGGCCTCGACAATCGCCTCTAGCTCTGCCCAACGACTACCAGCCATTTGTTGCAGCCTATAGCCGATGTTCGCCTTGATATAATCGTACAAGTCGCTAATACGATACAGATCCGTCGTTTTCGACGTCTGTGCTGCAAATGTTTGCAGGGAAAATGGCTGGCTTGAAAGCAAGAAGCTAAATAGCGATCGTTCATTCTGACCATAGCGTTGAAAAAATCGAACCAACACTGGGAAGGTGCTCGGATGCACGGGATAGAGGTCCAGGAATTCATCGAGTCCGGGCTCCGTGCCGCCGTACCAGCCAAGTTGGCGGACCTTGCTCAACTCACTGCTCAGTTGCTTTTTAAGCTTCGCGGAGAGATCCTCGGTTTGAGTTCGCAGTGCGGATCCTGCTAGGGCTAGCGACTGATCCAGCGAAGGCTGAAATACTATCTCTTCGTAGCGACCTGCGACTTTTTCCCATTCTTTTTGCTGGTGAACTGATGTTTTCGCAGCATAGGAGCCGAACCCTTGGTGGAGAACACCGATCAAAATCAAAGGTGAGTCCCCAGCACTTCGAGATGCTTCTTCGGCCAGCATTTGTAGGAGATAAACATCTTGCTGGTCAGGATGCAGCACCGCGTACTCTAGGTACTTGCCTAGTTCGTCGATGACAATACAGACTCCCGCCGCGACCTTTTTTTTGACCAGATAGGACCTGTAGGCTCGAATGAAGTCAACTACAAACTCGTCCTCTACGAACTGATCTTTCTGAATTATCGTCCGTGCATCCCGCACAAACCGAGGGCCAGGACCTCGGTAGCCCAATTCCTCAAAGTTCGCTACCAGACGCCTCAGCAAAGCCTCAGTCATCGGAGTCCGCGACCCGGTTAGCAACACCGCATGCATGCGGGAAACTCGGCCTTTCGAGAATGATCGCAACTGAGTGGGCAACCTATTTTTGTCCGCTGAAACAACGTGTGCGAGCGCTAGTGCGAGTGCAGACTTGCCACAACCGTAGTCGCCAGTGAGGCGCCAGGCTCGCTGTGCTGACCCGGGGGCCAAGCCCGAGAGGATTCGGTTTAGAGCCTGCTCGCTCGCGGTAGTTACGACATAGTCTTTGAGTGCCTCCAGATCACCAAAGTCACGCTCAATGTGTACAGAGCGAACAAAGCGTCGTTTCGGGCGAAATCGACTTGCGTGGTTTTGTTTACCCATACACACCCTCTTCATAAATCGAGTCAATGAAATCAGGTGGCTCGGACTCAGAACGCCGTACTTGTTGTAGGTTTACCGACTCAACGTAGCTGTAGTGACCCAGCGAGGTTCTCTCGATCAGCTCGAGGCGGCGGCGGATATCCGCTTCAGGCAAACAGAAGACCGCCCCGGGCGAGTGTGGCTCGGTCGATATTTGCTGAAGATTCAGAGTCTGCTCTTGGGGGTGTTTCGCGCTCCAGTACTCGGTCAGACAGTGCAAGAAGATCGCCGGGCGAACATCTGACTTGGGTTCTTGCCTGAGTTGATAAATGCGCTCTGGCGCTCCTCGCTCCCTAGGCTTTTTACCTGCGGCCACAAGAAGGCGAAGTTCGACCAAGGGGCAGTCGAGACTATCTTCCAGAACTTTCGAAGAATCATCGATTTTCGCTGAGAAGTAGGTGTTAACAAAGATGTCAAAATGCTGTGTAAGCGTACGTTGGGTTGCTCGCATTTTTTCGGCTTCCGCACGTTCTTTGAATTGTGCCACAGCACTCGAACGAAGAATATCTCGTCCCGACCACCGGAAGAATAGTTCTTCCCAGGCCAGTAGGGAATTCTGTTGTGTAGTTAGGTTCCAATGAAGCAGCCACAGGGTCCGCGTGTCTTCCAAATATGGATCCCAGCCATCTTCAACATCGAAGATTCGCTCCGCGAATTCTGTGGGGACAAGCTCACGCCCAGATCGATCTGTGGGCGTAGCAACCCCGAACGCCTGAACCCAGAAGCGCAAGGCGCGTACCATGTTCTTGCCCAGGCCCAGGATGACCATGGCGTCGGCTTCGTCTGAGAAGAATCGAGGATTTTCCGAGAGGTGAGCGTAGGCCTTGGGCAACCAAGGATAGCGGCAAACAAAGCTTTCGTGACCGGAAGAGCGCATGGAGGTCGAGGTGAACCGGGAACCTATCTCGGAAAGCCAGACTCGAGCAAGGGCATGGTTGCGCGCGGAGCGCGCAACCATGCCCGCGCTTGGAAGCGTCGAGTGGAGGCGAGTACCATCTTCGCCCATGTACCCATCGCCATTGGAGCTTGAGCAAGCGGACGCCGCGCTACTCGAAAGGTTGAGCACGCTGAAAGTTCATCGCGCGCATGGACGGCCCACACTCAAGAAGCCCGTCTTGATCATGGTCGTGCTCTCGGCGATGGAGCGCGGCGTCATCCGAGAGAACAAGATTCGGCTATGCGATCTGGAAGCGACCTATCGACGGGCACTGGAGGCGGCCGCCGGAAAACCCGTTCGAAATCTGACGGATCCCTTCGTGAGGCTTGCCACAGCTGAGTTTTGGACGCTCCAGACTCCCGATCACGTCGCCCGGAGCTCTTCCAAGCGATTCTTGTATCGTGACGATGTCTGGGCGTCTCTCGACCGCGAAGTCTACAACGTACTGATGACGTCATCCCCAAGGCGACGGGCCCTACTCTCGGCGATGATCGCCAAGTGGATTCCGCCAGAGCGGCGTGAGGCCGTTCGCAACTCACTTGAGATGCCGCTGCAGTCGGCCGGCTCGTCGACCTGACGAGCCGACCAAGACGCAGGGCGGCTCAGTCGTCGTCGCGGCGGCGGCGAAGCGCGCCGGCGAGCAGCAAAATCCCGAGCCCGGTCGCGCCGTACTGGGCCCAGCCGCCGCCGCTTTCGACGGCGCAGCCCTTCTTGCTCGGCTCGACGGGCGGGGGGGCCTCGCCGTCGGCCGCGCCCTCGGACCCGTCCTCGAGCCCCTCGCCCTCGGACCCGTCGTCGTCCTCGTCCTCGTCGCCCTCGTCTTCGTCCTCGTCACCCTCGTCCTCGTCGCCCTCGTCCTCTTCGGGCTCGGCCTCGTCCGCGCCCTCGGGCTCGCGGCCGGTGTCGATCAGCTTGACCTTGCCCTTGGCCAGGATCAGGTCGCGCTTGCCGTTGTTTTGGACGATCTGGACCCGGTACTCGCGGTCCTTGTTGAAGCCGATGTTGGCCTCGAGCAAGATCGTGGTCACGTACAGACGCGAGCCGTCGTAGTCGAGGTCCTCGTGGCGGTAGACGATGTACTCTTGGCCGTTGACGGTCTGATAAAACTCGGTGTAGGTCGGGCCCTCGGCGGCGTACTTGCCCATGCGCGCGGCCATGCGCAGCTCCCAGTCTTCGTCACCGGGGATCCGATCGACCTCCTTGGTCCGGGACTCCTCGCCAGCGTCGGTCAGCTTGCCGTCTTCGTCGACCTCGAGCGAGTCGGCGCCGGTGCCAAACCAAATTTCTTCGCTGTTAGGGCCGGCCCAGGCGTCGGTCGGCGTGAGCCCGACGGCGAAGGTGGCACAGGTCATGGTGGCGGAGATCAGGAGTGTACGCAGTGACGGTCGCATGGCGTGTTCTCGCGTGGCGCCCGTGCGTATACCACGGACCCGGGCGCGCAATCACCTCCTTCGCGACCCGCGAAGACCGCCTTTTAGACGGGTCTGAGCGGCTGAATTCAGCGCTCGATCAGGATCTCGTCGAGGGGCTTGCGGGCGAGGTCGGGGACCTGGCAGTCGGGCGCGGGATAGCCGACCGGCAAGAGCATGAACGCGCGCTCGTTTTTGGGTCGGTCGAGGAGCTTGGCGAGGAAATTCATCGGGCTCGGGGTGTGGGTCAAGGTCGCGAGCCCGGCGTTGTGGAGCGCGGCGATCAGCATGCCCAGGGCGATGCCGCACGACTCCTGCACGTAGTAGTGCTTGATCCGCTCGCCGTCGGGGCGCAGGCCGTAGTCGACGCGGAACATGACGATCAGCGCGGGCACGAGGTCGAGGTAGGGCTTGTCGGCGTCGGTCCCGAGCGGAGCGAGGGCCGCGCGCCACTCCTCGCTCATGCGGTGCGCGTAGGTCTCGCGCTCCTCGGCCTCGGCCGCGAGGCGGATCTCGTGCTTGAGCGCGGGATCGGTGATCAGCGCGAAGCGCCACGGCTGCATGTGGGCCCCGCTCGGCGCGGTCCCGGCCGTGCGGATGGCCGCGCGGACGACCTCGAGGGGGATCGGCTCGGCGGAGAACGCCCGGACGCTGCGGCGGCCGCCCATGAGCGCGCAGTAGGCCGCGGCGCGCTCGCGCATCTCGTGTTCGGGATAGCGCTCGAAGCTCAGCGGGATCGTCGGATACGCCTCGGTCACCCCGATAACATGCCGTACTCGGGCGCGTTGTTGCGGCCTGCGGCGCGCTGGCGCCGTGAGTCAGATCGCGCCCGATCTGCCCGGCCATTCGCGCTACCCTCCCGGAGATGGTCGACGCCCTGGCGGAGCAAGACGGACCCCGAGCTTCCCACAAGATCCGCCGAGTGACGGTTCTCGGAGGGTTCTGGGACGGGCTCGAGATCGACTTCGAGTCCGGCCTCAACTGCATCATCGGCGCGCGCGGGACCGGCAAGACCACGATCCTCGAGCTGTGCCGCTACTGCCTCGGCCAGCTCCACGCGACCGATCCGACCCGCCTGCAACACCTGACCAAGCTGATCAAGGCCAACCTCGATCGCGGCACGGTCGAGGTCACGATCGAGACCCGCGACGGCATGAAGTATCGGGTCGCGCGGGGCAGCTCGGGCGAGCCCGAGATCTCCGACGAGCGCGGCTCGCCGGTCGAGCTGTCGCTCGCGCGCGGGCAGGTGTTCGCGGCCGACTTCTACAGCCAGCACCAGATCGAGGACATCGCCGTCAGCCCGCGGGCCCAGCTCGACATCATCGACCAGTTCGTGACCGACGAGCTCGCCGGGCTCGAGCCGACCCGCCGCGACGTGCTCTCGCAGCTCGAGAAGAACAGCGCCGACATCCACCAGCTGCGCCAGTCGATCGCCGACCGCGAGGAGATCCTCGGCGAGATCCCCGAGATCAAAAAGCGCATCGAGACCCTCGACGTCGGCGGCGAGCAGGCCGAGGACATCAACCGCGAGGTCGCGCTCAAGGGCACCCGCGACCAGGAAAAGCGGATGATCAAGCGGGCCGACGAGACCCTCGCCGAGGTCGTCGGCGCGCTCGAGGCCGTGACCCGGACGATCCGCGGCTTCGACCGCCTGATCGAGAAGACCGAGGGGGAAAACGGCGCGCTGTTCGAGCGCCTCCACATGATCCTCGAGGCCGCCGGCAACGACGCGGTCGGGGCCGTGGCCAGCGCGCGCAAGTTCGTCGAGGACGCGCGCGGCAGCGTCGAGCAGCTCGAGGGCGAGCTCGGCGAGGTCCACGCCAGCCAGGAGCAGCGCTACACCGAGCTGCTCCGCGCCCACCAAAACGCCCAGGCCCAGGCCCGCGAGGGCGCCCGGCTCCAGACCCGACTCAACGAGCTGCTCGAGACCCGCCGCCTCGTCGAGCGCCGACGCAAGGAGCTCAACGAGCTCGCCCGCAAGCGCGGCGAGCTCCTCGACCAGCTGTCCGAGCTCCACGACAAGGTCTTCGCCCTGCGCCAACAGACCGCGCGCGAGATCTCCAAGCGGCTCGAGCCCGACATCCGCGTGAGCATCACCCAGTTCGGCGAGCGGGGCGACTACGCCGACCAGCTCCGCGCCGCGCTCAAGGGCCAGGGCCGCCACTACAGCGGTCTCGTCGCGCGCATCGAGCAGAACATGCCCCCCCGCGAGCTCGTCCGCCTGATCGAGCGCAAGGCCAGCTCGGAGCTGGCCACGACCCTCGAGATCCGCGACGAGCAGGCTGACTGGCTGATCGACCGGCTCAACGCCGCCGGCGACGGCAAGCTGCTCCTCGACCTCGAGGCTCTTCAGCTCGAGGACCGCCCCAAGATCGAGCTCAACGACGGCGGCACCTACAAGGACGCCTCGACCCTCAGCACCGGACAAAAGTGCACGACGATCCTGCCGATCTTGCTGCTCGACAGCGACCGGCCCCTGCTCATCGATCAGCCCGAGGACAACCTCGACAACGCCTTCATCTACGAGACCGTCGTCCGCAACATCGGCGAGGTCAAAGCCCGGCGCCAGCTGATCTTCGTGACCCACAACCCCAACATCCCGGTCCTCGGTGACGCCGAGCGGGTGTTCGTGACCGAGTCGGACGGCCAGCGCGGCCGGCTGCGCGTGTTCGGCGACGTCGACGAGGTCAAATTCGACATCGAGCAGATCCTCGAAGGCGGCCCCGAGGCGTTCTTGGAGCGCAAGCGCCGCTACGGACACTGATGAGCCCACCACCGAGCAAGCCCAAGAAGTCGGCCAAGACCAAGTCGAGCAAGTCCAAGGCCAGCGCTCGGCGCAAGTCCAAGCAAGGCGCCCGGCGCAAGCCCGAGGACCGCCGGGGCTCGAGCGCGCTGTCCGAGCCGACCAGCGAGCTCGAGATCGAAAACCTCGCCGACAAGTCGTGGAAGGAGCGCCGCGACCTGATCGAGTCGATGATCGACGAGCTCCACGATCACCCCTCGTCGCAGCGGATGCGGACCATCGCCAAGCAATTCCGCGAGACCGCGTCCGACGGCAAGTGGGAGGTCCGGCTGTCCGTCGCCCGCGGCCTCGCCTACCTCGATCATCCCAGCTACGCCGAGATCGCCGCGAGCCTCGACGACGACGACAACAGCTTCGTCGCCAAGGCTGCCCGGGCCTCGGCCGCCAAGCGCCGCGAGCTCGACTTGGCCTACCAGGCCAAGACCGACGAGATCGACGAGGTCGCGGCCGAGCTCGCCAAGCTCCGCGAGGCCTACGGCGAGCGGGTCGCGGCCGCCGCCGACCGCATCGCCGAGCACAAGTTTCGCCTCCTGACCAACGAGACGACCCACGAGATGCGGACCGTGGTCGCGAGCATGCTCGACGTCCTGACCAAGCTCCACTCCAAGCTCGGCGACAGCGGGACCAACAAGCAGGTCTACGAGCGCGCCCTGCGGATCGCCCGCGAGCGGGCCCAGTTCCTCAAGCTGATGCTCGACGACACCAAGAAGCTCGTCGACGAGCCCAAGCTCGAGCGCGAGGCCGTGTTCGTCACCGAGCTGCTCGACAAGGTCGCCGAGATCGTCCGCGGGGCCCTCGAGATCCCGCCCGGCGTGACCTTCGACATCGACGCCAACATCGCCGCGCGGACGCAGATCCACGTGCCCCGCGTGCGCCTGACCCAGGCCCTGTCGAGCCTGGCCAAGAACGCGATCGAGGCCGTCGAGGGCCAAGGCCGCGTGAGCTTGGTCGCGAGCTCGCCCAAGCGCGGCTGGGTCGGGATCTCGATCGTCGACACGGGCTACGGCATGGACGACGAGGAGATCCGCCAGGCCCTGCTGCCGATGGTGTCGAGCAAAAAGGACGACAAGCACACCGGCGTCGGCCTGCCCCTGGCCAAGAAGATCATCGAGCGCGAGTGCCGCGGTGACTTCGACATCAAGAGCACGCCCGAGGTCGGCACGACCGTCACCTGCCTGCTCGCGATCGAGTCGTGATCTGGCCCCAAGTGATCTGGATCAGATCGCCGGTCCCGCCAACGCGCGCGCTCGGGGCCCTATAATCTCGCTGATGTCGCTCACCAAGCACGTCGCGCTCGTCGTCGAAGATGATCCCACGCTGCTCGATCTCGTGACCGAGACCATCGAGTCCCTCGGCCACGACGTCCGCTCGGCCAGCTCGCAAGAGGACGCCCTCGCCCTCCTCGAGGACACGATGTTCGACTACGTGCTCCTCGATCTGAAGATCCCACTGCGCGAGGGTCGGCTGCCGCGGGTCGAGATCGGGTTCACGATGCTCGAGCGGATCGTCTCGCTGCCCGGCGCCCGCCGGCCCGGGGTCATCGTCATGACCGCCCACGGCGACGATCACGAGTACTGCCGCCGGGCCCTGCGCGAGGGCGCCGACGACTTCATCAAAAAGCCCTTCGACAGCGGCAAGGAGTCGCCCGAGCAGGCGATCAAGCAGCTGCTGACCCGCCGGGCCGATGAGCAGCAGCGCTACGAGATGGCCGAGGTCTCGGGCAGCCACGTCGCCGACCACGGCCTCGCGACCCGCGATCCTGGCCTCGACGCGGGTCCGCCGGCCATCCACCTGATCGGCACCTACGACCGCCGCCGCTGCAACTTCGAGATCAACGGCAAGGACATGATGCTGTCCGAGCAGCGCTTTCGTCTGTTCGCTCGCCTCGCGATCCACGCCAAGCGCCACCCCGGCCAGCACCTGTCGCTGCTCGACGTGCCCGAGATCCAAAGCGGCACCCGCCAGGCCCTCAACCGCCTGCGCAAGGACCTCGAGGCCCAGGTCCCCGGCT
>JGI12210J13797_10476205_pt1 | contig 10220 bp, 7 predicted proteins | sample ElkSlonscriptome_3_FD_13797 | JGI IMG/M metagenome (IMG submission 13797) | reverse complement strand
CATTTACATCCAACAACGCGCATATGAAAACTCTTTTTCCTCTATTAGGAATACTTTTATTCATTAGCTGTACCTCACCTGATTCTACTAAATCTGAGATTGAAGAGCCAGCAGCTAAAAACGAATGGTCGATGATCAATACTGAAAACGAACCTCTAGCCCGTCACGAAAACGCTTTTACTGAACTAAACGGTAAGTTCTATCTGATCGGTGGAAGAACGAACAAACCAATTAATATCTATGATCCGAAAACGAATACATGGTCGGAAGGGGCCACTCCACCACTGGAAATGCATCACTTTCAAGCTCTTCCCTACAAAGACAAAATATATGTGCTAGGAGCCTTTACCGGAGGGTTCCCTCATGAAACTCCTATACCCGACGTGTACGCCTATGTTCCAGCCACTGATCAATGGGAAAAAGTAACTAGTATTCCTGAAGACCGTAGGCGAGGAGCCGCCGGAGTAATGGCTCATCAGGATAAAATCTACGTGTTATGCGGAATCCAGGATGGGCACTACGATGGCCATGTAGCTTGGTTTGATGAATTTGATCCGGCTACCAATGAATGGAAAAAATTACCAGACGCCCCGCGGTCGCGTGACCATTTCCAAGCGGCGATGATTAGAACGAAGCTTTATGCTGCGGGTGGGCGGAATACATCAGCCAAAACTGAACAGACTATGGAGCTAACCATTCCTGAAGTGGATGTATTTGATTTTTCTACTAACGAATGGGTTACGTTGGAAAAGCTTCTGCCGACTGAGAGGGCCGGTACCACATCAGTAATTGCTGACAATAAGCTGATTGTTATTGGTGGTGAAAGTGGATCTCAAGTACCAGGTCACGATGAAGTGGAAGTTTGGAATACTGAATCTAAAACCTGGGAAACATGGCCTTCTCTTAAGCAGGGGAGGCACGGTACTCAGGCTGCTATATACGAAGAAGGAATTTACATTGCCGCTGGAAGTGGAAATCGAGGAGGAGGTCCTGAACTTACAAATATGGAGAAATTAGTCCTTCAGTAAGATTAATAGGATTTACTACTGGATTGGTGCGGTTTTTGTAAAAAAAATAGGTAGACATAGTTGCTACCTATTTTCCCGTAATGAAGAAGTAAACAGTGGGAAGTAAAAAATGCAATCTATTGAATTTGAGTTAATCTACCCACTTTTTTGAATGAAAATCGGCAAATATGTTTAACTAGGTAGATTAACGCTGAATTTTTCAAATGGATATTGTTTTCGTTCTATTAAAAAAGGAGCTCTAGCGGCTCCTTTTGTGTTAAATAGCTAAAAAAAATCAATCCAGCCAGCGCATTAGGCAGCAGTAAGCTGTTTAAATTTGGACTTTTCGAAACGCTTCTGAGCATAGTCTCGATCGATAGTGAATGCCTTAATTTCAGTCTGAGACGGCAACTCGTACATGGCATCGGTAATAATCGCTTCGCAGATAGAACGTAACCCTCGAGCTCCCAGTTTATACTCAACGGCTTTATCTACAATGTAGTCCAATGCTGAATCATCAAAAGTAATTTCGATACCCTCCATCTGAAAGAGTTTATGATACTGCTTGGTTAAAGCATTTCTAGGAGTGGTTAAGATCATTTTCAGGGTTTCGGGACTCAGCGGATCAAGGTGAGTAAGTACTGGCAACCGACCAATTAATTCAGGAATCAAGCCATAATGCTTTAAATCCTGAGCCGTAACGTACTGTAGTAAATTATCTTTGTCAATCCGAAAGTCAGAGCGGTTGGCTTTTGCTCCGGTAAAGCCCAAGGGTTGGGTATTCAGCCGATTAGCAATTAGGCGAGAGATTCCATCGAAGGCACCACCGCATACAAATAAAATATGTTCGGTATTAATAGCAATCATCTTTTGGTCAGGATGCTTCCGCCCACCTTGCGGGGGTACGTTCACGCTAGTGCCTTCCAAAAGCTTTAGCAGCGCCTGCTGTACTCCTTCACCACTCACATCCCGAGTAATAGAAGGGTTGTCTGATTTACGAGCAATTTTATCTAGCTCATCAATATAAACAATGCCCCGTTCAGCCGCTTCAACTTCATAATCAGCCGCTTGTAGCAGGCGAGTCAGTATGCTTTCTACATCTTCACCTACGTACCCCGCTTCGGTAAGAACTGTAGCATCAGCAATGCAAAAAGGAACCTGAAGTATTTTGGCTAATGTGCGAGCTAGATACGTTTTTCCGGTACCCGTTTCGCCCACCATTACAATGTTTGATTTCTCAATAGAAATCTCTTCATCATCATCTCGCTGCATTAATCGCTTGTAGTGGTTATACACCGCTACCGACATTACTTTTTTAGCATCATCCTGACCGACTACATATTCGTCTAGATGCTTCTTGATCTCTTTAGGTTTAATGAGCGAAAATTCGGGATTAGCCGTTTTTCCCTTAATCTTTAGCTCTTCTTCTAAAATTTGCTGAGCTTGGTTAATGCAGAAATTACAGATATGAGCATTGATCCCAGAGATCATTAGATCAACATCTTTTTTAGTCCGTCCGCAAAAGGAACAGGTAATTTGCTGGGGCATAATCTCGGCGATTGTTGTTCGGTAAAAGCAGTGAACGAGAGAACGTTCTCCCGTTCACTAAAATGGCAAGTTAATAAAATTTACGATTCGTTTTGAACCTTTGAAGTAACACCTCGGTCAAGTACCTCATCAATTAGTCCGTACTCTTTAGCTTCAGTAGGTCGCATCCAATAGTCACGGTCGGAATCTTGCTCAATTTTCTCAAATGTTTGTCCACTATGATCGGCCAAAATTTTGTATAAATCTTGTCGAAGTTCTAAGGTTTGTTTGAGCGTAATCTCCATATCTTTTGACTGTCCCTGCATTCCACCACTGGGTTGGTGAATCATAATGCGGGCGTGGGGTAAGGCCGCTCGCTTGTCTTTAGCTCCTCCGGCTAAAAGCACGGCTCCCATTGAAGCGGCTAATCCAGTGCAAATAGTTGCTACATCGGGAGTAACGAACTGCATGGTATCATACATGCCTAGTCCGGCGTATACTGAACCACCCGGGCTGTTGATGTATAAAGAAATATCTTTTTTCGGATCTACTGATTGTAAAAATAGAAGCTGAGCAGTAATGATATTAGCAATCCCTTCTTCTACCTGCATACCCAGAAAGATAATTCGGTCCATAATCAGGCGAGAGAACACGTCAATCTCCCGGAAGTTGGTAGGGCGCTCCTCAATAACCGCCCGAGTCATACTTTCTACCCGATCAACGTAGCTATCAAATGTAAGGCCATTAATACCTTGGCCTTTTACGGCAAATTTGCGAAACTCTTCTTTGTTAATCATGAAATAGTGGTTTTTAATGGAATATTTTTCAATAAGACGACTACGCGATGTGCATATTGTAACGTACCGCTGGGTTAGAAGTTATTTAGTCTCTTCGGCAACTTGGTTAAACTCGTCAACTGTCACTTCTTTTTCCTCAATCGTAACTTTCTCCTTTATGTGATCAAAGACCTTCTCAGATTGCACTTGGTTGAATACCTGCATGTAGTTATTACCATTTTCGCCCTTGAGGTAGTTATCTACAATGGGGTCGAAGCGTTCGTCATCGCCAAATTGTGAGCCATGCATACCAAACTGAGACAGTACCAGTTCTCGGGCTTTAATTTTCACATCCTCATGATTCGCCTGAACTTCTTCATCTTTAGCGATCTTCTCACTCACTAAGCTCCACTTCAAATCTTGAAGATAATCACCAAACTGCTCGTCGATTTGCTCTTCACTTATCTCCTCATCCTGACGTGATAGAATCCATCGTTTAAGAAACCCTTCCGGTAACTGAATATCTGTTTGGTTAATGTAGTGGTTACGAATGCTGCGAGACAGCAAGGCATCACTCTCGCGATCGTAATTCTCCTTAATATTCTCTCGAACCTTATCGCGAAATTCCTCTTCGGTGCTTACGGCATCTTTTCCAAAAATTTGATCAAAAAACTCTTGATTAATTTCAGCCGGAACTGGACGAGTAATCTCTGCTACGGTAAATGTAAAATCACTTTTTACATCAGCTACTTCATCGTGCTGTTTTCCTAATAAAAAGGCAACATCAGTATCTTCGGGAAAAACTGAGCGAATATCGAAGGTCACCGAGTCACCAACTTTTAATCCAGTAAATTGATCCCGCTTTTCTTCGGGAACCATACTCGTATTAATTTCGGTCTCGTGAGTTGTATCCGAATCTAATTGAATGCTGCCTTTGAGTGTATCTTCCGCCTGACTTTCGTCTACCTCCTCATTAGTACTAAATCTATTACGCAGGTTGTCAATTGACTCATCAATCGTCTCATCGGTGAGTCCGATCGTATGTTTAGTTACCGTTACCTGGTCAGATAAATCGTACGCAAAATCGTTGACCAGGCCAAGATCGTAGCTAAAAGAGAACTCACTTTGATTTTCCCAATCAATTTTTTCAGCCTCACTTAGGTCGGGTAGTGGTTCCCCTACTACTTTTAGGTCATTCTCTTGGATATAGCTAGGTACTGATTGAGCCAGTAGTTCATTGATTTCCTCAACTTTAATCGCTTTGCCGTACATTCTCTTAATAACTCCGGCTGGAACTTTACCAGGACGAAAGCCTTTCAGGTTAACTTGCTTACGGTACTGCTTTACTTTTTGCTCAATTTTGGGCTCATAGTCTCCCGGAAAAAGGCGAATGTTAAGCGTAGCTTCGTTATTTTCTTTTTTATCAAGTGTAATATCCAACGCTATAGGATTTTGTATTAAACAAAAACCCTCTTCTCAATAAAGGGCTAATGAGAAGAGGGCTGCAGAAAGATGTGCGGATGGAGGGACTCGAACCCCCATGCCTCGCGGCGCTAGATCCTAAGTCTAGTGCGTCTACCAATTTCGCCACATCCGCCTTCCAGAAAAATAGAATGCAAATCTAGTGTTATTTGCAATTATTTCAACATCCGAACGCAAAAATTTCTAAGAGAGTTTATGAAAGCCGGAAAAAGTTAGATTATTCAAGAGTTTGGACGCTTGAATGCTATAGTGTTGACGCATAACTGGTCTCAGGTTTCTAGATTTTGTGAGTTTGATTATTAAGAAGCTGTTTGAGTTGTTACTTCGTGCTACAAACACGCCTTTTGGGCTACCACGTCGTTACTTTTTCAATCCGTAGCGCTGCTATGCCTCCTCAAAAGTGCCTCGTGTCGCCTCAAAATCCGTTGTTTTCGCATCAAATAATTAACTCAAACAGCTTCTAAGTTTAGTGCGCAACAATACCCTAACTCTTCATATTCAATCAAGTACTTATCAGTTAATAATTTGGTGGATCTCAGGATTTATCTTGCAATGATAACTGCTGGAATTCTTTGGTTGCCGAGGGCAAAGGCTTATCTATGGAAGAAACCATAAATATTCATCCACTTACTCAGATAGTAGTATAGCTGTTTTCTGAAAAGAATATGCAGTAGGGTTATGACTGATCGCTGAGTAGGTTGCCAGGTATGAGTAGTCATTTATTTAGGGTGTTAGGTTCTTTCTCTCCTTCGTACAGGTAGCGGTCTTGTTGGTTGAGTGGCATAGCCATTGCTTCATCCGTTGAGCGAGCACCAATCCGTTTGGCCCACTGCTCGTAAGCGGCTACCATTGTTTCGGCGCGTTCGGGTTGCTGATCGATAAGGTTACTCAGCTCAGCACGATCCTCCGCCATATTGTACAGTTCCCAATCACCACCGCGTTGGGCTACTAGCTTCCAGTCACCATCGCGTACGGCTCGGCTCCCTCGATATTCCCAAAACATAGGCTTTTCTCGAGTAAGTAGTTCGTCTTTCCAAATGGGAAGTAGGCTGACGCCTTCCATTGGTAGTACCTCACGGCTCTGGTATTGTTCGGGGTAATCGGCTTCGGCGGCCGCCAAAAATGTGGGCATAATATCAACCAATTGTCCTGCTTGTTCCGATCTACTACCAGACGGAACCTTTCCGGGCCAACGAATAATCATAGGAGTGGCAATGCCTCCTTCGTGAATCCATTGTTTGTACTTGCGGAAGGGAGTGTTGGAAACCTGAGCCCACTCGGTATCGTAGGTTCGGTCTGATTCCTTAGGCCCAGCAGGAACTATTGGGGAATGATTGGCATCAAACGGGCAGCCTCCGTTATCCGATAGAAAAACGATCAGCGTATTATCAGTAATCTCCAGCGAATCCAAGTGATTTAATAAGCGACCAATTTGCTGATCTAGACGATCTACCATGCCGGCGTAAACTGCCATCAGTTCCGCTTCTTTTCGCTGCTGATCAGCACTCAAATCATTCCAGGCGGGAGCTAATGAGTCACGCGGGGCCAGCGGCTGATCGACATCAACAATCCCCAATGCTTTCATTCGCTCTAACCGCTCGAGGCGTAAGCTATCCCAGCCAATGTTATATCTGCCTCGGTATTTTGCAATATTTTCTTCGGGGGCTTGTAAGGGAAAGTGGGGCGCATTATGGGCGAGGTACAAGAAGAAAGGATCTTTTTGATTAGTAGCGGTAGATATTTGCTCAATAGCGTAGTCGGTGAATGCATCGGTAGAGTAAAAGTCTTTGGGAGCTTCAAAGACTTCATTATTACGGCGCATATAATTAACATCACTCCCGTAATCTTGTCCGGTAAAAAAGTTAACTGCTCCACACAGAAAACCGAAGTACTCATCAAAGCCTCGCTTATTAGGAGTATCAACTTCTTCAGCCCAGTTACCCAGGTGCCACTTGCCACTCATAATAGTCTGGTAACCGCCTTCACCAAGTGCTTCGGCTATTGTTACGTTATTGTCTGACCTAATTAAATTATCAGATTGCTGAAAGTGAAGTCCGGTAAGAAGCGTAGCCCGAGTTTCAGTGCATTTAGCGGTATTGTAGAACTGGGTCATCTGCATTCCTTCGCTCGCCAGACGATCCAAATTGGGAGTCTGAATCTCAGAGCCGTAGCATCCCAAATCAGAGAAACCCATGTCATCGGCCATAATTAGCACAATATTCGGTGGTGGCTCAGTCTGCCCTTCAGAAGGGGTACAGGAAATTTGAAGGCAAAATAATACGGCTAGAAGAAGCCCTATACTAATAGTGAGTTTCACAGTAGACTGGTAGTTAGGTTGTTAATGGAATTGAAGATACGTAATTATCGGCAAATCTGCTCGTTAGCTTTTAAGCATAATTTCAGCGGCTTGGCGTCCGGCTCGCATGGCGGCGTTAATAGAACCATTCAGCAAATAATCACCCGTGACAAATAAACTTTCGCTTACCTTACACTGCTCTTGGGTAAGATTGTGCGAAACCGAATCTTGGTTAGGCAGCGCGTAGTCAATACGATAAGTTTTTAAGTGATCCCAAGCATTGGTCTCGCCGCCAAACCAAGTTCGTAGCTCGCTCTTAATGATTTCGGTTAACTCTTCGTCCGTTTCGGAACGCGAGCCGGTGATTGATACAGAGATCAGATGCTTTCCGGTAGGGGAGTAGGCGGGAGAGACATCGCTCATTACCACCACATTGTTAACCAAACGATCGGGGCGAGCGTTTAATGCCAGCATAGGTTTGCTTATTGGCGACTGATCAGCCGTGAGGTACACATTCACGGTAGCATGATGCGGGCGATCGGGCTGGACGGAAGTGCACTTAGTTAACAGATCATTAGGCTCGGTAGCCAGTAAAATCTGTTCTGCGGTGTGGTTGCTACCGTCATCCGTAGTCACCGTTTGACCATCTACGGCGGTTACTCGCTGATTAGTGATTATAGTATCTGGCTGTAAGCGAGCCGCTAGTTGTTTAGGAATTTCTTCCATTCCCAACTCGGGAACCGCCGTATCGCCTTCAGAAAACATCTTAAATACAAAATCGAACTCGCGGCGGGAGGTAGTTAAATCATCTTCCAGAAAAATTCCGGCCATAAAAGGCTGAAAGAAGTTGCGGAGCATAGTTTCGCTAAAACCATATTCCTGAATTACCGCCAACGTGCTAGTTTCCGGCTGACTGAAAATTTCATCAACCGACATTTTCTGAAGGCGAAGCTTCGTTTTTAGAATATTAAGCTTATCGCCGATGGAGCCCACCTTGGCAAACAACGTCTTGAAGGCAGCGGTGGGAATACGGCTGGGATCAATAATTTCCTGTTGCCCTTTATCATTGAGGACAATAGCTCCCGGAGTGAACTTGCGTAAGTTCAGTGCTTTGTAATTGAGGTATCTTTGCGTTTCCGGATAATGGGTAAGTAGTACCTGAAACCCTCGGTCGAGACGATAACCGTTTACTTCATCGGTTTTTATTCTTCCCCCCGGGCGATCAGTAGCTTCCAGCAGCTTTACTGAGCAACCGTTTTCTTGTAGCGTGATGGCGGCAATCAGGCCCGAGAGGCCCGCTCCAATAATGAGTACATCGGTAGTATTAGACTCAGGCATAGTTGCTATTCGTGAGTTTTTAGCATCAAAACGCTAGTATAACACAAAAGTTTGAATAGGCGAATTACGCTTATCAAACAATCAATGCACTTTCTGAGTAAATCTCGATGAGAAATCCCCCTTAATCCCCCTGTAAAAAAGGGGAAAGTGAATAATATTAGCTCATACATTGAGCATAGTAATACTCATCCAGCGAAGGCGGAGTACTAAATAAATAGCCGAGGGATCTTCCGCTGGGCTACCAAAGTTATCTCCCTTATACTTGGCTCGGCACTACAATACCCAGTGTTTCTAGTAGTTGAGGATTATCTTTTAGAGCGATTCTGGCTACTTGGTAAAAATCCCGCATCCAGCTATCCAGTTCCCGGACGGCTTTGTTACGTTGCTCGGTATTGTCCTGGGCTTCGCCCCGGCGCTGAGTTTGCTGATCGGCTAGGTCCATCAGGGCCAATAGTTTGGCTTGGGCGGTCTGCAAGGCAGTTTCAGTTACTCCGTATTGAATCATCGCACTGCTGTGGGTGCCTATTTTCTCGTAGAAGGCTGTAGCCTGACTTACCCAACCGCTAAAGGTAGTTTTAATGCGAGTATCCAGTTGCAACTGGGTTTCAATTTCGCGCTGACTCTTAAACGCTAGTTTGGCTAATTGTCGGTGTTCGCCAAATTGCTTACGTACTGCTTCCCGCTCGGCCGCGAAAGCATCGGTAGCGGCTTTTTGGGCTCCGTAGGTATCATCCTTACTAGATTGCAGTAGCTGTACATTTTTTAACAAGGCTTCGCCCTTGAGCAGCTTCGGCCGGTCGTAGGAGAAGGTAGCCAGCGGTTTTTTCAAAGCCGGGTAGCTAAGCGCATTGCTGAGGGACAAACGATAGGCCTGTAACTTAGCATCGAGAGACATATTGACATTAATCATCGCAGTTGGAATTGGTGGTTTAACAAAATAAATACCTAAAGCTAATGGGTTACTCGGGTATTCGGAAACGATGATTATGCCCTCTCTTATCGTGGGTAAGGATTGAAGGGAAAAGAAAGTTTGTAAGTAACTTGGAAAAAAAATGACTATTGTCCGATGCTGGGCGGAATTTCCCCGTACAAGCTACATCTATGAATGGTATATCCACGCTCGTAGGGCAATTAACCGCTTTACCAGAACATAGTTTGGCTACTTAATGACTGGCTGGACTAAGCCCCCTGTTATCTGTTATTGATAGACACAATTGCGTCTATACAGATGTTGTGGGCTATGATAAAAAAAGTTAATTTAAAAACATGACAGTTGATCGTTTAAAACAAATAATTATACCTATCCTTCAAAACCACGGTATAAGCCGGGCGGGATTGTTTGGTTCCTATGTTAAAGATGAGCAAACCGAGGAAAGTGATGTTGACATTTTAGTGGAGTTAAGTAAAAAAATTAGCCTTTTAGAATTCGTAAGAATTAAGTTGGACTTAGAAGATAAATTAAATAAGAAGGTTGACCTTGTTGAGTATCAAGCAATTAAGCCACGATTAAAAGATAGAATATTATCAGAAGAAGTAAGGGTATAACATCTATTCGCGTAAGTGTCATTACGATAAAATGCGCGTACTCATAAGCTCTTTTTCTCTCAGTGAGCGGATTTGATGGGAGGCGGCAGTGATTACCGCAACAGTTTCACCCGTATAGGTAGCAAATTCTATCTCATAGCCTTTTTCACCATCGTAAACTGCTACAATGGTTCCCACATCACCTTTTTCTAAACCGTGCTCAGGAATAGATTCGGTTAAAGCAACAAGGTCTAATTCATTCATCGTCTC
>JGI12210J13797_10443093_pt1 | contig 10220 bp, 7 predicted proteins | sample ElkSlonscriptome_3_FD_13797 | JGI IMG/M metagenome (IMG submission 13797) | reverse complement strand
CGATGTACGCCATGTTGAATTTAACATCGAGCATCAGCTGCGCGGTGTTTTCCAACTGTTCATCGGTTTCGCCGGTAAAGCCGACGATGATGTCGGTAAAAATCGTAGCCGTTGGCAGCAGCTCACGGATGTCGTCCACAATCTTGAGATAATCCTCCATATTGTGATTCCGATTCATTTTACGCAGCAGTTTTTCGTCTCCGCTTTGAACCGGCAAGTGAATCTGTTTGGCGAGGCAGTCATAGTCCGCAATGGCTTCAATTACATCGCGCGTCATATCGCGCGGATGCGGCGATGTAAAGTAGACCCAGAATTCTTTGCCTGAGGTCTTGCCCAGTTCTCCGATTTTTCGCAGCAGCTGAGCAAAGGAAATTTCCTCGCCTTGTTTATCCAGGCCATAGGAATTTACATTCTGACCAAGCAACGTGATCGATTTTACGTCGCGGTCGATCAGCTTCTGAACTTCTTCCAGAATATCACCGCTCAGCCGAGAAACCTCACGACCGCGGGTATACGGAACCGCGCAGAACGAGCAGAATTTATCGCAGCCATTCTGGATCGGAACAAATGCTTCGAAATCTGAACTGTAGGTCGGGTCGACCTGCCAGAAATCGGTGCGTTCATCCTCGCGCTCGATTTCATTGAGCGGATGGCGAACTGAAAATTCAGTGGTTACCCCGCATTCCTGCAGCATTTTCGGCAGGTCTGGAAGCTCGTTCATCCGGAAGACGAGATCAAAAAGTTTAAGGAATTTAACTTCGTCCGCAGGAAGAATACACCCGGAAACAAACGTAATCAGCGGGCGCGAGTTTTTCCATTTATTCCATTTTGAAATTTTACTGTAGACCTTATCGATGGCTTTCTGACGCACGGAGCACGCCACAATACCAATCAGATCCGCCTCTTCCTCGGAGTCGGTCATCTGATAGCCGTATTTTTCGATCACACTGCGGATCCGCTCGGAATCCGACTGGTTCATCTGACAGCCTAAAGTTACTACGCAACATTTCATGAATCGTTTCGCTCCATTGCCGATTTTTGATTTCCGATTTGCGGAACTCAACCAGCGTTGGCCTTTTTAGTGAAAGGCGTTCGCAGACCGAAAAATCAATATTCAGCATTCAAAATCAAAAATAGACTTCCGTGTGAATCTGGCCGGTGGGCAGCCCTTTGTCCTGCAGCATGTCGAACGCTTCGTAAATCATATCGCAATTGCCGCAGAGAAACGCGTTAGTTTCAGAGTCAAAATCAAGGTCTTTCAAATAATCGGTTACACGACCTTTGAAATCGCCGCCCTCTTCGCGTGAAACGCAGTGAAAATAGTTTTCGCCGTAGAATTCAGATTCATAATTTTCGTCCGCACGGGCCGTACCGTGAATCAGGCGGAAATTAAGCCCTTCGTGCGATTCTGCATAACTGTGAAAGGGTGAAATCCCGGTTCCGGTGGAAATCAGCAGCAAAGGTTTGGTCAGCGCTTCTTCCGTAAGTTTAAAATGGCCGTAGGGGCCACCAACACTCACTTCGTCTCCGATTTCTAGATCGCAGAGCTGTTTGGAAACAAGCCCGTCTTCGACCCGGCGAACGAGTACTTCGAGATAATCTTTGTCGTTTCCGGAGTAGACGGAATAGTCGCGGATCTCCGGATCGCCTTCCAGGCCGACGCGAATGTACTGCCCCGGCTCAAATTCGAGTCCGTGGCGTTCGAAACGCACCACAGCCGTTTCTATGGTTAACCGCCGGATTTCCAGCACTTTGCATGTATTTCTCTTCTTGGTTGTTGAAAGCATGTTGAACCTCGTTCTACAAACAGCCCACTTTTAGTGCTGTATCGCTAAAAGCGGGTGTTTATAGTTTCCAACCATTGGAAAGTCAAACCGAACCGCCCGTATTTCCAACCATTGGAAGTCGTGCTTGCAAAAACCGTATAAGCCGATACCTTGAAACGCTTTTGAAAGGAAACCGCTCATCGCAAAAACACCCGTCAGTTTAAAGGCCTATTTCAAACCCTATAAAGGGGATATTCTGGCCACGGTGCTCTGCGGTTTTCTGACCGTCGGCTGCAACTTGGCGATGCCGGTAATCATCCGATGGATCATCGACGGCCTGAAAGCGGGCACCCTGACGCGCGAGGTGCTCATTCAATATTTGATCTACTTTATTGCCATCGGCATCGTCTCGACGGTGTTTTCCCGATTTCTTCGGAAAATTCCGCAGAAACTCTCGCACAAAGTGGAATATACCCTGCGCAATGATGTCTTTAAGCATCTGACGCTCATGGACCAGGACTATTTCCGGTCGGAGCGAACCGGCGACCTCATGACGCGCCTTTCCTCCGATATTAATATCATCCGCGACTCCATCGGCCAGGGGTTTCTGCAGGGCAGCCGCACGCTGCTGGTCATTATTATGGCTTCGATCGTCATGGCGATTGCGGACCTGCAACTGGCCTTGATCGTGATCGCCCTTTTCACGCCGATGGTCATCGTCTTTTTCCTGATTCTCCGAGTCATGCGAAAATACCAGCAGGAACTACAGGAGCATGTTTCCGAGGTTTCCAACTATTCTCAGGAAACATTTTCCGGCATTCGTTGCGTCAAAGGGTTCGCACTGGAAAAAAGACGAAACAACGCCTTTGAAAAACTCAATGCCGGCCTGATTGCCAAAACCATGAAAATGCAGTCTACCCGTCAGGTGCTCTTTCCTTTCATGGCGTTCTGGTTCGGGCTGGGCAATATTCTGATTCTGGTGGTTGGCGGACGTAAAATGATTGCCGGCGATCTGACCCTCGGCACCCTGACGCAGTTTACACAGTATCTGCTCTACATGCAGTGGCCGCTTCTCGCCCTCAGCTGGGTGCTCAGTATGCTGCAGCGCGGCAAGGTCAGTTGGGACCGCGTGAGAGCCATTATGGAACGCGAGCCTAGCATTCAGGATACAGCCAAACCGCTCCCCTTTAAGCCCAGTGCTGAAATTGAATTTAAACATCTCAATCTCGATATCGAAGGTCGCCGTTTTCTGGATGACATTAACCTGGAAATTCCGCGCGGCCAGACCCTCGGTATTACCGGCCCGACCGGCAGTGGAAAAACCCTGCTGACATCCTTGGTTGCGCGTTTATCGGATCCGACAGATGGTGCAATAAAAATCGGCGGAACAAATATTCGCGACCTGCCCCTTGCCCAATTGCGCGGAATGATCGGCTATGCCGCACAGGAGCCGATTCTCTTTTCCCGGACGCTGGAACTCAATATTGGTTTCGGGCTGGATGAACCTGATTTTCCAACCATTGGATGGGCCGCTGATGTTGCCCACCTGCATAAAGACGTCGAAGGTTTTCCGGAGCAGTATCAGACGATGCTTGGCGAGCGCGGGGTCACGCTTTCCGGTGGACAGCGACAGCGCACGTCCATTAGTCGCGCCATTGCACGAAAACCGGATATTCTGATCCTGGATGATGTTCTTTCCGCCGTCGACACCCAGACCGAAGCGGCGATCATGTCAAAATTGCAGCCGGTGATGAATGAGCGCACCACGTTGTTTGTGAGCCACCGGATTTCCACCCTGCGCTATGCCGATACCATCATCGTGATTGAAGATGGCAAAATCACGCAGCGCGGCACGCATGACGAACTGATTACCCAGCCGGGATACTATTCGGAACTCAACACCCTCCAGCAACTGGAACAAAAACTGGAGGAAGGGTCATGAATAAAGGCCGACGTTTCCTGACCTATTCCAAGCCCTATGCCGGGTGGCTGAGCATCGCCTTTGCGTTGATCATGTTTACCTCCCTGACCGTGAACTACCTGCCGGTTTTGCTCCAGCGCATCACGGATGAATGTCTGGTGAATGAAACTACACCGGTGGATGATCGCCTGGCTCTGCTCACCAAACTGGGATTAATGTACATTGCGCTGGCCGCCGTGGGTCATGGCGTACGTTATCTGCAGGCGTTGCTGACCGCCTGGATCGGGCAGAAAATTATTTATGATTTAAGGCTCTCCGTCTTCCGCAAAGTACTTCGGCTGCATCAGGGCTATTTTGACAAAACGGCCATCGGCACGCTGATGACCCGCGTGACATCAGACATTGAGCGGCTGCAGCATTTTGTTACGGAAGGCGTCGTCGGATCGCTGGCCGATATTTTTATGCTGATCGGCATTATGGGCTATATGATCTGGTTCAGTCCCCTGCTCTCGATTTCGATTTTCGCCACGTTGCCCTTCCTGTTTGGCATCATGTATTTCATCAACATGCGCTTGCGGAATGCCAATCGGGATATTCGCGACCGGCAATCGAAACTCAATGCCTTGATTCAGGAAGACCTGACCGGCATGACGACGATTCAGCTCTTTAATCGTGAAGCGAGTGCGATCGAGGATTTTGAAGGCCGGAATAAAAAGCTTCGATCAGCCTATTATGATGAAGTCCGCTGGTTCAGCCTCTATTTCCCTGTAATGGAAATCGGTCAGATCATTGCCATTTTGATCACCCTGAGCATCGGCGGTTTTCTGATTATGGGGGGAGAAAGTGCGCTGACCCTCGGTATGCTGATTGCTTTCCTCGCCTACCTGCGCAACTTCTTTCATCCGCTGGGCTCCCTGTCGGATAAAGCCGGCTCGTTTCAGGTGGCCATGGCCTCCATCGAACGCGTTTTCGACCTGCTCGACACCGACGAAAAAATAAAGGATCCGGAAGAATCGGAAACTCCCGATCGCCTAGCCGGAACTATTGCGTTCAATAATGTATCTTTTGCTTATGTTGAAGATAACTGGGTCATTAAAAACCTCTCCTTCGAAGTGGAGCCGGGTCAGGTCCTCGCCGTGGTCGGTGCAACCGGTGCGGGTAAAAGTACGATTATTAATCTCATCGGCCGTTTCTACGACGTGCAACAGGGCTCTGTTACGATCGATGGCACAGACGTCCGCGATTTTTCAAAGCATGATTTAAGAAGTCGTCTCGGCTACGTTTTCCAAGATCCGTTTATTTTCACAGGAACCGTTGCGGATAATGTCGGCCTGGGTACCCCCGGCATTTCGCGAGAGGACATTATCCAAGCTGCAAAAACGGTCAATGCGCATACCTTTGTTGAGGCCATGCCCCAAGGCTACGACACGGTCATGAATGAACGCGGCGCCGGTTTATCACTGGGTCAGAAACAGCTTTTGGTTATGGCCCGCGCGCTGGTTCAGAATCCGGAACTGTTGTTTGTCTTGGATGAAGCGACGGCCAGTGTAGACACGGCAACGGAAATGTTGATTCAGGATGCCCTGAGCAAACTGGTCTCCAATCGCACCTCCATTGTGATTGCCCACCGTCTTTCCACCATTCGGAATGCCGATCGAATTCTGGTGATGCGTCACGGCGAACTCGTCGACCAAGGCACCCACGATGAACTCATGGCCAACGACGGCTACTACCGCCAGCTTTACGAACTCCTGTTGCATTCGCCAAACTAAATCCCAATATCTCAAAGCTTATTCTAAACTTGATAAAAGTATTCATCTGTTTATTCTGATTCCTCAACACAGGAGGATGAGATGAGAGGTTTATGGGTTACACTCAGTGCACTGGGGATTGCAGTTACCGTAAGTGCAGACGAAGCTACGGATGCATTACGAAAAGAGTTCGAGGCTTACAAAGCAGCATCGGAAGCCCGCATTCAGTCTCTGGAAGGCCAGATTACAAACCGTACGGATCTGACGCAGTCAGAAATTGATGAGCTTCGTATTTTTGCGGAACGAGGCACCTTTGATTTTGAATTTCAGGGCTACCTGCGCGCCGGCTATGGCGTTGATGGTCAAGGTAATGCTCAGGCCGAATTCAAGGCCCCGAATGCTGAATCCAAGTACAGGTTAGGTAATGAAGCGGAAACCTATTTAGAAACCATTTTCGTCGCAAAGACGCCTCCGGAAATGACCGGATCAAAAGATAAAAAATTTGAAACTCAAATCCGGCTGGCTTATAGCGTTCCGAGTTCGAACAATGCAAACTATGATAGTACATTTTCATTACGTGAGGCCTACGGAACGGCGAGCGGATTATTTGCCGATAATCCAACCGCGACCTGGTGGGCAGGTCAACGCTTCTACTCCCGTATTCAAGTACACATGACGGATTTCTGGTATCGGGACATGTCCGGCTATGGTGGCGGCATTGAAAACGTGGCCGTAGGCGATGACACGGCCAAGGTGGGCCTTGCATGGATCGGGGGATCCATTGACGAACTTAACTCAGATGGCAGTGTGATTGTGAACCCGTCCGGTCAGCTGCGAAAAGACAGTATTGACCTTTCCCTGACTGAAATCGACTCCTTAGGCGGTGAGCTTCGCGTATTGTTAACCTATGCCTATTTCGATGGTGATGATATTGAGTCCGCAACCCAAACCAATACGGTAAATAACAGTCATGGAGGAGCGATCAATATCTTCCAGATTAATGAATTTGAAAACGACATTCAAAACCTGACCGCACTTCAATACGGAACAGCATCCGCCTATAACTTTAAAGCGGTTTTGGCGGCACCGACGGGATTTTCAACCGCGAATCTCAACGATGACGTCGACACAAGCGAATGGCAGCAATTCCGGATAGTTGAAGATATTAACTATGACGCAAATAAGAAATTTTCGGGATCAGCCACCGCTGTTTATCAGTATACCTACTTGGGTGATGTCCCCATGAATACGGTGCACTGGACTTCGCTCGGTATCCGGCCGGTCTACCATTTCAACCGCTACTATTCGTTTGCGACAGAGGCAGGCTGGGATTATACCGACCAGAAAGGCGGCGATAGCGGCTCACTGTTCAAGCTGACATTTGCTCCGCAAATTACGCCGGAAATGTCGGTCCTAAGTCGCCCTGCCCTAAGGGCGTTCATCACCTATGCTTGGTGGTCAGACGACTTTAAGGGTGCGGTAGGGTCGACTACGCATCAGGACAAAACAGCCGGACTTTCAGCAGGTGTCCAGATGGAAGCCTGGTGGTAAAACCGGGCGTACGAAGGAGATAAAATCCCGCCGAAATTTCGGCGGGATTTTTTATTCACCGATGATTTTGACGAGCGCGCGTTTATCACGCTTGCCGTCGAGCTCGTAATAGAAGATGGCTTCCCACGGACCGAAGTCGAGTTTGCCGTCCGAAATCGCCACCACGACTTCACGGCCCATGACCGTACGTTTCAGATGAGCGTCGGCATTATCTTCAAATCCATTGTGCGCATATTGATCGTAGGGTTTTTCCGGCGCCAGCTTTTCCAGCCATCGTTCAAAATCAGCATGCAGACCGCTTTCATTGTCGTTAATAAAAACGGATGCGGAAATATGCATGGCATTCACGAGGCACATTCCCTCTTTGATTCCAGATTCGGCCAGGCACTCTTCAATCTGCGGGGTGATGTGGATAATCTGCCGCCGGCGCGGAGCGTTAAACCAAAGTTCTTTACGATACGATTTCATTTATACCTCCTTAAGATAGTCGTCTAAGGGGACCAATACTTCATTCAGATAAAGCTGTTTCATCAGATCACAGTCCAATCGGTGACCGGCTTTGTAGGATTTGATCTGGCCCACGAAAAGTCCATTGGGAATCAGGGCAATGGCGGCCAGCAGATCCAACACCGACCGGTGCCATACCGCCTCCAGAGCCTTGCCTTCATGGATCAGGCGCGGTTCGTTAATATAACGTTTTTTGCCTGCAATGGAGACGTTCTGTTTGTTGTAGCCCAGATTCCGGACATCGGCGAAAAGTTTGCCGATGGTTTTACAGTACAGCACCTTGGAATTGGACGTGTTGGTACGGGCAACCGACGCCATTTCGGTCAGTTCCTTGCATACCGGGAACTTGATGCGCTGCTGACCGAGTGCGGTATTAAAATTAATCGCCGCATCGATGGTCAACTGCGGGTCGTCGAGATTTTCGGGCGGGGCCAGCGTGACAAAATCGCCATAGGTTCCGCCAACGGTAACGGGTTCTTTGACGGTGAAATATTTAACCGGTTTATCCAGTGTCTGTACGCCACACCTGTTGATCGCCTCGACCACATCAAGACTGCCCTGTTCGAACAGCGGCGGATCACCGGAATCGAGTTTGATGATCATATTGTCGATGCCCATGCCCATGCGCAGGGAGATCATATGTTCCACCATACGGACATAGTTGTGCGGATTTCCAGAGCGCAAAACGATGTTGCTTACAATCTGCCCCGTGGTCCATACGTTGGCAATGGCCACCCGGATTGGGAGCGTATTTGGTAAATCGGCGCGATCCAGCCACCAGCCTTCCTGATTGGAGGGTGCGAGCGTGATCGTCCGCATGGCTTTACCCATAAACGTGCCCGGCCCGGAAATGGTGGTCTCGCCCGCAAGCGTAGTCTGCGTCTTCCGAAGGGGTTCCACTTTTTTATCGCTCAGGTCCCAATCGACGGGAAGCTGGTTCATTTCTTCATAGGAGGACTTAATTACTTCGTCGTCGCCCATCAAAATGGTGCCTGGATTTGTCATAAATAGATACTCTTCTTGTTTTGAACTGCTTAAATGAATGACCTATCTTTAATTCTTTCGTCCAAACTAGGCAATCAAAACTAAGGGGTACTGTTTGAAGGATGGTAAAGTCATCCGATCCGCTGGAGTGGTCGGTAGTTTCACGCTGCTCAGTCGCGGGCTGGGTATGCTGCGTGATATCATCATTGCCTATTATTTCGGCACCTCCCTTTTTGCGTCGGCCTTCTTTGTCGCCTTTACCCTGCCGAACCTGTTCCGCCGGCTTTTTGGCGAAGGTGCGCTGTCGGCCGCATTTATTCCGATCTTCATCGAAACCCGCACCAAACAGGACGATAAATCGGCCTGGGATATGGCCTCCAAAGTCGTCACCATGACGGCCGCCCTGCTCTCCACGATCGCGATCCTTGGCGTGCTCGTGTTTTCAGTTCTGGCCAAACTACCCTGTTTTGCTGAGTCCACCATCATTACCTTTGAGTTATCGCGCATCATGTTTCCCTACGTGGTCTTTATCTGTCTGGCCGCGCTGTTTATGGCGGTTTTAAATTCCTTTAAGCATTTTGCCACATCCGCGTTTGCGCCCTGCCTGCTGAATCTCATCCTCATTGCCGTCATGTTGTTCATTTTTCCACTTGTTGGAGACGAACCGGCGATCTGGGCCCGGGCGCTGGCCTGGGGGGTGGTCGTGGCAGGAATTGCTCAGGTAATTATTCAACTGCCGGCCCTTAAACGATTCGGTTGCCCTTTTAAATTTTCCAATCGCTGGAACGATCCTAAAATCAGAAAGATGCTGTTGTTGATGGCGCCGGGCGCACTCGGCATGGCGGTCACCCAGTTTAATGTGCTGATCGACCGGCTGCTGGCCCTGTGGATTGGAGACTGGGCGCCGGCGGCGCTTTTTTACAGTGAACGCATGATCTATTTCCCGCTCGGTATTATTGCCACGGCCATGGGCACCGTGTTGCTTCCGACGTTCTCATCGCAACGTGCTGAAGCTGACCATTCCTCGATGAGCACCACCATCAATCATTCTCTACGCCTGCTTTCGTTTATCATGGTTCCGGCCGCGCTGGGGCTTCTGGTGCTGGCACCGAATATTCTCACCTGCATTTTTGAATGGGGTGGAAAATTTGACCATGAGTCCACCCTGCTTAGCGCCCGAGCCCTGATGTTCTATGCGCCGGGTCTCGTGGTCTTCAGTGCCGCCAAGGTTTTTGTTCCCGCTTTTTATTCTATGCAGGATACAAAGACGCCGGTGCGCATCGGAATTTATGTCGTCCTGATTAACCTGATCCTGAACATTATCTTCATCCTCACGCTGCCGGAATACTGGAAGCATGCGGGCATGGCCTTTTCCACCGTGCTGGCAGAGGCCGCCGGTATGATGGTTCTGGGCCTGTTTTTAAGTCGTCGGGTTCAAAATATACAGTGGAGAAAGATTTTCGGCAGCATGCTGCGTCACCTGATCTGTGCCGTTATTATGGCCGGCGCGGCATGGTTTCTTGCCGAACAGACTCTTCCAATGTTTGGAAATCTGATGATGGCTAAACTGGCGAATATCTGCGCGCTGATCACCGCTATGGGCGGCGCCATCCTCGTTTATCTGATTCTTGCAATTTTGCTGAGGATGCCGGAATTGCGGGAAATAAAAAGTGCGCTGCTGAGAAAGTAACGTGGCCGATATATACGCTCAACTTTGCAGGCTTACTGGCCAGGCGGTGG
>JGI12210J13797_10358756_pt1 | contig 10220 bp, 5 predicted proteins | sample ElkSlonscriptome_3_FD_13797 | JGI IMG/M metagenome (IMG submission 13797) | reverse complement strand
ATTCGTCGAAACGTTGAGCCGCTTGCTTTTCATACGAGTCTTTAGCGGTTTCTCCTTTTCGCTTTTGATCCAACTCTTGCTCACGATCCGACTTTTCTACATCTAACAAACGGGTCAGAATTTGTTTCTGTCGTTCAATCAACTCGCTAGAAAGCTTTTTGTTGACCAAATCGGTTTCAGTTTCTTCCATTTCCTTAGCTAGTTCATCTCCGGTACCTCCCCCCCCATCTTCTTCTGAATCCATGTCTTCCAATGCCTTTCGAATTTTCTCTTGCTGCTGAGCGAGTTTGGATAATTCTTCGGATAAGGCTCTTCCCGATTTCCCGCTCTTCTGTAAATTTTGAATTTGCTCATTGAGCTGCTTTTGCAACTCACTCAAATTCATATTTTGTTGAGAGTCGCCCGGATTCTGCTGAGGGTTGCCCATTGCATCTGCCATTTGCTGTTGCATTTGGCTAAGTACATCGTTCAGTAAAAGAGCTAAATTATTAATAGAGGTCATGGCAAACTGTTGCTGACTAATCGCTTTATACTGCTGGCGTTCCCGTAATGACCCCATACTTTCATCCATGTACTTGTTCATGTCCTTCACCTCTCGGGTCACGAACGACTGAATCTGGAACACCCTTTCGGCTAACGCAAGCAAGCTATCTTCAATAATTTTGGCATCGTCCCGCAGCTTTAGTTGTTCTTGAGAAAGATCAATAAAGCGGGGATCGTTTTGCTTTACCTCTCGGAAGTCCTTCATTACGGTTTCTTGGTCAAAAGAAAGAGTAAGTAGATTATCCAGAATGTTTCGTAGATTATCCATGTTCTCTTGTAGCATTTCCATCTCCATACTCTGCTGCATCTGCTGCATCTTTTGCGCCATTTGTTGCATTTGCTTGGCACTCTTTTGCTGAGATTTCTGAGCTTTCTTTCGCTGGTTTTTTTCTAAAGCTTCCTGAGCTTTCTGCTGCTCCTGTTGAGTTTGCTGCTGCTCCTGCTTCATGTCTTGCATGGGAGATGGGTTCTTGAGATCCTGGTTCAGTTCATTAAGCTCTTCCATTTCTTTTTGAAGCTGTTCAAAATCTTCGTTCATCTGCTCTTGCTGCTCACTCAGTTCTTCAGTATCGTTGTCTTTGTCTCCGGTTTCTTCAGCTAGTTGTTGCTGCTCTTCCGCTTTTTGCTCCATTTGCTGTTGCACATCTTCCAGCTTAGAATCAAATTTCATTCGTTTGAATAGCTCTAGAGTACGCTCTAATTCTTCTTCCAAATTCTCCTCTTGGTCATTAATCTTCTGAAGTTGATCGCGCATTTTATCCATATCGAGCTGATCGTCCAGAAGTTTTTGCAGCTCTTCGTACATCTTCTTGGTTTCTTCATCCAGTAACTCATCCATTAGTTGCTGTAATTGATCAATTTGCTCCTTCACTTTCTCACTTTGTTCGCCGAATTGCTCCTGCTGCATTTTACTGGCTTGACTCTGTTCTTTTAGCTGCTCTAGCTGTTTTTCTAAGTCCTGTCGTTGCTTTACAATGTCTTCCAATAGCTGCTTATCTTGCCAGGTTAAATCTTTTTTGCCCCGTAGTCGCTTTTCTACCTCTTCAATATCTTGCTTCAACTGTTCGGCCTGTTGCACCGTTTTGCTAATTTGACTCTGGGTTTCCGCCGCTGATTTCTCTATATTTTCACGAATAGTTTCCCGGTCAGGAATACTAAAAACGTAAGCAGAAGTTTGAGATGACTTATTTCCATTTACCGCGTCATTGTCCCATACCTTAAGGAAGTAGCGGATCTTATCACCAGGATTTAGACCGAGCGTATCCACATTCCACTGGTAGTAGTAGCTTTGGTTATTCTGTTTAGAGTCTAGCGGCAGCCTCATTTTTTGATATTTCTCTTCACTTTTCTCTCCTTCTTCCGAAGCCTCAAATTTATAATATAACGCAAGTTGGGTAAGCCCATAGTCATCAGATACGTTGCCTCCTAGCACCAAGAACTGATAGAGGGTAGTATCCTGAAATTGCTCTAAACTGATTTGCGGATTCTGATCAGGAATAACATTTAGGTAATAGCGGATATCTTGTTTGTTGCTGCTATACTCATTTACCAGATCAATCTGGTAAGTATCTGATTTCAACGCCTGTTTTTCTAGCGAAAACGCCCCGTTAGTATCTTGTTCCAACTGATGAATTTCCTCCTGCTCTACAAACAGCAGTTGCATACTATCGGCGGCCAGTGCGCTAAATTGCCAAGTGATGTTCGTTCCCTCGGGTACTTGTAGGTTTCCAATGTTGTCTAATCGCTGATCATCTCGTGAAAGATAGTTTGGATAATCAAGATAAACGCTGAAGTTTTTAAGGTTAGGGCGATCTACCACTTGAATAGTACGAGATACCGAATTAAATCCGGCAGCTTCTATGTAGAAGGGAGTATCGCGCTGAATATTTTGAAAGGCAAATTGGAGGGTTCCTTCCTCGTTGGGAGTCATACGAAAACGACGCCCCGACGCTACTAAATAGGCTTTATCGGGGATAGCGCTTCCTTCCAAATCCACATCAACGGTGAAATCTTCATTCTTAAAGGCGATGAGTGACTCGTTTCCGATATTAAATGAGAAAGGAGCTTCAGGAACGTATTCCTTATTGAAGTTCACAATTCGGCGCGTTCCTTCCGAAAAAAATTGAGGAACGAAGAGTAATACCACTACCATAACTCCTACTGGCGCAGCAAGGTACTTCAGATGCCGTAAATTTTTACGCAAGTTAATAGCTACTGGAAATCGCACTACAGAAAGGTGCTTGGTTTTTTGGGCAATACTAGCTGCCACTAACTCTCCCTGTCTACTATCTGCCTTATTTAATTGGATTAAATTTAATAGCTTGTCTTGCACATCGGGAAAGAACGTACCAATCTGTCGGGCTGCCTCTTCATCGCTAATCTGGCGTTTGTTGTTGTACAAACGAACTAGTGGGTCTATTACCCACTTAATCAGAATAAATAGGAACAATAACAAAAAGCTGAAGAATAGTACTCCTCGCCATAGACTATTAAGGCGGGCAGTATATTCAATAGAATTGAATAGAAGATATACGGAAAGTACAGTAGCTCCGAAAAAGATAGCTCCTCGGATCAGCTTGTTCAGGTAGTATTTCCGCTTGTATTGCTGAAGCTGTTCGGTAACGCTACTAAAGGGAGAGTCGGCTGACATAAGCATAAGCGTTCGTTCGTGGTTTTAACTTAGAGAGTTGTCTTAAAAATTACGGAAATTCTATCAATAAAGTATGTTTCCAGTCAGTCTATTTCCAAAACTATCGGACAATGATCAGAATGGTGCGCTTGGGGTAAAATGGTAGCATTTTGCAATCTGCTTTCTAATGCACTACTCGCCATATGATAATCAATACGCCAACCCAAGTTCTTTTGCCTTGCTCCCGCCCGATAGCTCCACCAAGAGTAGTGATTTGGTTCTTGGTGAAAGAAGCGAAACGTATCGATAAACCCTGATTCAATAAAGCCCGATACCCACTCTCGTTCTTCGGGCAGAAAACCTGTAGAGTTTTTATTTCTTACCGGATCGTGAATATCAATTGGGCGATGGCAAATATTGTAATCCCCACTAATTACTAATTCTTTTTTATCCTGTTTAAGTTCGTTAATGTAAGATTGAAAGTCAGAAAGCCATTGCATTTTAAATGCCTGACGAATATCACCCATCGTACCGGACGGCATGTACACACTCATTACCGAAAAACCTTCGTAATCAGCTCGGATCACTCGGCCTTCTTGGTCGTATTTTTCTATACCAATTCCGTAGTTGATATGCTTTGGAGTAGGCTTAGAAAAGATAGCTACCCCGCTGTATCCTTTTTTTATAGTAGGTACTTCCCAGAAAGTCTGATAGCCTAGTGACTCAATCTCTGAAACAGGTACCTGGTCAGGAGTGGCTTTCGTTTCCTGTAAACACACAATGTCAGGGTTTTCTTGACTTAGCCATTCCAAAAAGCCTTTTCGGATAGCCGCCCGAATTCCATTTACATTGTAGGAGATAATCTTCATGTAATATTAAATAGCAATGCCTAGTTCTTGTTCAAAATACTCAATGACGTGCATTTTCAGAAGCTTCTCTTGTTCTAAAAGATCAAAGTGCGGTAGCTTTTTCTGTAGCTTCCAATGGGGCCAGCCATCTCGGTCTATACCTTCCAATTCATAAAACCCTGATAGAGAAAGCACTTTGCAAATAGCAATATGCATTAGATCTTGCTTCTCTTCTTTAGAAAAGTGCTGGGCTCCCCTACCCAATTCCTGTACTCCCACTAAAAAGAGAACGGCGTTCATATCGGCGGGTCGTTTGCCTACTTGCTCCTCAATAGTAGTTAGTAGGGTTTGCCACTTTCGTTCTAGTACTAAATCTTTTTGAAACATGTTGAGAAAGAATCAGGAAAATTACGTCGGTAAGATTACAATTTTTATTGCGTAGAGCGTAAGTAATTGATGCCGTATCTTGTGTGTTTCTATACGGACTAAAATGCTAAAGGATTTCCTATCACTCGTATTTCCCCGAACGTGCATAATATCGCAAGTTCCCCTAGCTAAAGGTGAGCAATTGATCTCTACTCAGACTGTTATCGGTTTGCCAAGATTTGATTTGAACGAAGAGCATACGAGTTTGGTAAGAAGAGTGTATAGCTTTGCTCCGGTAAGCCACGTTTGGGCCTACTATAAATTTTCGAAACAAGGTAAGGTTCAAAAGTTATTGCACGCCCTGAAATATCAAAATCACCCCGAGATAGGAGAAATAACCGGAAAATGGTTTGGTCACGCTTTACTAGAAAATACGGGTATCGCTGATGTTGATTTGATTGTTCCTGTTCCGATGCATAGAAAAAAGCAAAAAAAGCGCGGCTATAATCAGTGCGACTACATCACCTGGGGACTATCGGAGATATTATCTATTCCTTGGTCAACGCAAGTATTAGTAAAGACTGAGAATACGGAATCGCAGACACGCAAAAATCGGCTAGAACGATATAGAAATAGCTACCGATCTTACGCCATTCGGAAAAATGCCAACATCCAGGGAAAACATATTTTACTAGTAGATGATGTGATAACTACCGGGGCAACACTGGGTGCTTGTGCCAACTTATTGTTAGCGGGTGGCTGCCGAGCAGTTAGCGTAGTGGCGCTAGCTTCGCCGGAATAAATGTGGGATAAAGCAGAGAATACCAAGGTGACATAGAATAGTCTAACACGGCTAATTAAAAAATAACCTTGATAATAAAAAAGGGCTTCGTCATTTAGACGAAGCCCTTTTTTATTATCTCCCGGATGAGCGATGGCGAATTCCGGGGATTGTTAATTCTTATCTAGTAATTCGTACCGGCGCGAATCATAGCGCAGCGGAAACCAATTGTTGCAGTAGCCGAATCCTGCTCTAAGTAACGACGAGTTCCGGGTGATAACCAGTAGGCTACATCAGCCCAAGAACCACCTTTATATACTCTCAACTCGTTAGTAACCAATGAGTTAAATTCACCCTGAAAGTTAGGGTACTTCTCGTTATCGTACTTTTCTTCCTGGTCAATAGTACCATCCCGACGAATAGGGTTCAAATCATCAAAATCTTGGTAAGAAAGTGGACGATATACATCTAGAACCCACTCGTTTACATTACCGGCCATATTGTACAGTCCGAAGTCGTTGGGTGGATATTCGTATATGTAATCAGTAATCATGGCACCATCGTTTAGCTTACCAGCAATACCAGCGTAGTCACCGCGACCTCGCTTAAAGTTCGCTAACATACTACCCATTTCCTTACCATAAGGGTTTCGAGTAGCGTGACCATCCCAAGGATAGATACGAGAATGCGTTTGATTTTCATCTAGATACTGAGTACCAATTAGTGCTTTAGCTGCATACTCCCACTCAGCTTCGGTTGGTAATCGGAAATCGGGTAGTACTACCCCACTTTCAAGAGGAATGCGTCCGCCTTCAGGAACATCTACTTCGGCACCTGATTCTTCTACCAGCTTTTCGTTAACCACTGAAGTACGCCACGCGCAGTAGTCGTTGGCTTGTCGCCAAGAAACTCCTACAACCGGGAAAAATCGGAACCCAGGGTACCGAAGATAGTGATCTTCGTAAGGATCGTTAAAAGCCAGAGAACGTCGCCACACGGTAGTATCGGGCAAGGCTGACTCATAAAATTCAGTGGTAGAATCCTGACGAATATCAAACAGATACTCTAGCCAGTTGATATTAGCGATCTCGGTTTTATCCATATAAAATGAAGCTACCGTAACGGTACGCTCTAAATTATCACGAGAACCCATAAGATCTTCTTCAAAACTACCCATCGTGAAGCGCCCACCTTCAATATATACCATATTGGGAGCTTCGGGTTGACCTAGGTATTCGTCTAAGGTGAAATTTCCTTCCACATTATACTCAATACCAGTGACATTACTAGATTCACCAGGATTCATACTGGTGGGCTGGCTTTTGCTGCAGGCAGCAAGCACGGCAGCACATAACATAAACTGCCAAGCTCGGGTGACTTGGTTGACCAATTGCTTCATAACCTGTTTTATTAACTCTTCGAAAGCTGTTTTAGACGTATAACACAAACTGTTTTATAAATGATGCTGCTAATTTGCACACATCTGCGAAATATTAATAGCGAATACCGGGAAAAATTATATGTATGTAAGTTACAGTATAAAATAAACGAGAAACACTAAAAATCAATACGGATACTACGATAGTAACGAGCTGAGTAATTCTAAATTATCTTACGGTAGATAATTTTAACAAGGCTTATTGCTACAGCGAGCTAATATCATCTAGTATGCTAATAGCCTGTTGCGTATTTTCGGTTCTTTCTATGGACAAGATCGGTCGCTTTTTAGTTTCTTTAATGCGACACCTCTTCGGATGCTGCTGCACGTACTGGATAATCTTGCCGAAGGTTTCCGATTTGAAATAGTTCTCGTTATCTAATCCTACGATGTAGCACTTCATCAATCCATTCTTCAGCATGAGCTTTTCAAAACCTAGCTGTTCGGCCTTCCAGCGTAATCGCACGGTAGACATCAACTCATGAACTGACTCTGGAATCTCACCAAAACGATCTTCCAACATTTTTTTAAATTCCTGTAGCTGTTCCTCATCCTTAATATTGTCTAGCCGAGAGTACAATCGCAATCTTTCGGTAGTATTTGTCACATAATCTTCGGGAATGAGTACTTCTAAGTCAGTCTCAATGCTGCAATCTTGGACAAGCGGTTTAAGCGTTTCGGCTAAGTCGCGAGTGAAGAGATCTTTAAATTCGGTTTCTTTTAGCTCCTGAACCGCTTCATCCAAAATTTTGTGATACATCTCAAACCCTAAATCAGTGATGAAACCGGTTTGCTCGGCTCCTAGTAAGTTTCCAGCTCCCCGGATATCCAGGTCGCGCATAGCTACTTTAAAGCCATCACCCAATTCAGAGAATTCCTCTAGCGTTGAAAGACGTTTGCGAGCGTCGGAAGTTAGGCCGGAAGCTGGAGGAGAAAGTAAATAACAAAAGGCTTTACGGTTAGAACGACCTACCCTACCCCGCATTTGGTGCAAATCAGACAGCCCAAACATATGTGCATTATTAATAAGAATGGTGTTGGCGTTAGGAATATCTAAGCCCGATTCAATAATGTTGGTAGAAACCAGCACATCGTATTCGCCTTCTATAAACCGAAGCATTGTCTTTTCTAATTTAGCTCCATCCATTTGTCCGTGCGCTACCGCTACTCGAGCATTGGGAACTAGTCGGAGAATAATGTTGGCTACTTCTTCAATATTACCTACTCGATTGTGGACGAAAAAAACCTGACCTCCGCGTTTTACTTCAAAACTTACTGCATCACGAATAACGCTTTCATTAAATGTATGAATTTCGGTAGTGACTGGTCGGCGATTGGGTGGCGGAGTGGCAATGATACTTAAATCACGGGCACCCATCAACGAAAACTGTAGTGTTCGGGGAATGGGAGTAGCGGTGAGGGTTAGCACGTCAACATTGACTCGCATTTCTTTCAATCGTTCCTTTACCTTCACTCCAAACTTCTGCTCCTCATCAACAACCAGTAAGCCTAAATCTTTAAATTCAACATCTTTATTCACGATGCGGTGCGTACCAATTAAAATATTAACTTCCCCCGCTTTTACCCGCTTTAGAATCTCTTTAATATTTTTAGTAGACTTAAACCGATTGATATAGTCTATACTCACCGGGAAATCAACTAATCGATTATTGAATGTATGATAATGCTGCATAGCCAGAATGGTGGTTGGCACCAGCACCGCTACTTGCTTACCTTCGGTTACCGCTTTAAACGCAGCGCGAATAGCTATTTCAGTTTTCCCAAAACCCACATCACCGCAAATAAGGCGATCCATTGGGTGACTTAGCTGCATATCACGCTTAACATCTTCAGTAGCGGTAGCCTGGTCGGGAGTATCCTCAAACACAAAAGAAGATTCTAGTTCAGCTTGCAAGAAGCTATCAGGCTGATAGGTAAAGCCGGGAGCTGATTTGCGTTTGGCATATAAGTCAATCAAGTCTTTGGCAATATCTTGTACTTTCTTCTTCGCGCGCTTCTTTTTGTTTTCCCATTCGGGTGAACCTAATTTACTGATAGCAGGTGGACCTTCCTCCTTACCACTGTACTTAGAAATTTTGTGTAACGAATGCACACTTACGTACAGCAAATCATCATCGCGGTAGACCAAGCGAATAGATTCCTGCTCTCGGCCGCCCATGTCCATCTTCTCCATTCCCGCAAAGCGACCAATGCCGTGGTCGATATGCACAACGTAATCACCAACTTTGAGCGAACGAAGTTCTTTCAGGGTAATAGCCTTTGACTTGGCTCGAATACCCTTAGTTTTGTACCGATGAAAACGGTCAAAGAGTTGATGATCGGTATAGCAAGCAAAATTTAGAGTTTCATCAATGAAGCCTTCTCGAAGCGAAGTGTACAGTGAGTTGAAAGCTGATTCAGAATCAAGCTCATCAAAAATTTTGTGAAGTCGCTCAATTTGTTGCTCCGATTCGGAGACGATAAAATTGGTAATGTTACGATCCTTATTTTCGTGCAAGTTAGCCGCCAGCAATTCAAAATTTTTATTGAACGAAGGCTGCGGTTGACTCTTAATGGTAAAAACATGATTGGTAGAAAAGGAAAACCGATTACCGAATTCTACCTGAGTAAAAGGTTTGAGACTTTCTGAAAAACTGCTTTTAGTCTCGAACAGCATATCAGGGCTAAACACTACCTGAGTTCCAGCCGATTCTTGCATCAGTGAATCAAAATTCTCACTGGCTTCTACATAATAGCGATTCACTACATCTTCAGCCGCTTCTACATCTTTCCACCAGATTTGCGTATTTTCTTCTGGTAGAAAACTAATAAATGATTGTCGTTCCTCCTCCAATAGTTTAGTCTGCACATTAGGAATAATACTTACCTGATTCACTTCTTCCTGCGAAAGTTGGGAAGTGATGTCGAACGTGCGAATACTTTCCACTTCATCGCCAAAAAGTTCAATTCGGTACGGTAGTTCGTGAGCGTAAGAGTAAATATCAATGATACCGCCCCGCACGGCAAACTGCCCCGGTTCATACACGAAATCGCTCTTTTCAAAGTCGTAGGTGGTGAGTAGCTCCGCGATAAACTGGGTATCAAGTCGTTCGCCCGTTTTAATAAAGAAGGTGTTTTCTTGAAGCGAGCGTTTGTTAATTACTTTTTCGGCTAAAGCATCGGGGTAAGTAACAATTAAATGTCCGTGCGTAGGAGTGTTACTAATAATATTTAAAATCTCGGCTCGCATCAATACATTAGCATTCTCAGTTTCGTCTAACTGATAAGGTTTCTTGTAGGAAGCAGGAAATAGATGAATTTCTCGCGAAGGATTTAAATTTTGGAGGTCATTCTGAAAGTAGGCGGCCGCCTCTTGGTCAGAAAGGACAAATAACATCAGTTGAGGGTTAATTCGGTGCAAAGCACTCGCCAGCACCGCATCTAAGCTGCCAATAACTCCTTTCAGTTGAGCCTTTTTCGCCGCACCAATTTGTGTCGCTAATGTTTGTATAAAACTATCGTTAGAGTAACGCTTAATAAATTGAGTAGGCTGCACAGAAGAGCTGAAATTATTGAACAATAAAGAAATAACAAGTCAAGAAAATAATCGTTTTA
>JGI12210J13797_10101485_pt1 | contig 10220 bp, 4 predicted proteins | sample ElkSlonscriptome_3_FD_13797 | JGI IMG/M metagenome (IMG submission 13797) | reverse complement strand
ACGCCACACGTCGCGTCAGAGCGCACGAGCGAGACCGGGTTCTCGTAGTGGCAGCCGTGCCGCCGAAAGCGAACCGGCACCTCGCCCGGCTGACCTTCGCGTACGGACGTCTGCTCTGGGGCCCCATGGCACACGGTCTCGCAGGAAATGGCGAGCCGGCCCGCGTCGCCTTCCGTAAAGGGCCCCGCGCGAGGGGCGCACTGCGCGTCGACCATCTCGGCGTCGCACCGGCGCCCACAAGACGCCGAGGACCTGGAGACAAGGCACAGGCATGCAAGGCTTAGGGCGAGCGCGACCAACGCCCGGGGCGCGAGGCAAGGAAAGCGAAGCACGTCGTCCACAACGGGCGACGGGCTGAAAGCTTACGGATCAGAAGCAAGGCGAGGGAAGGTCCCCCGGGCCGATGTCGGCCCATCGTCGCCGCCGAGTTGCGACCCAACGCCTCCCGGTTCACCGTCCGTCGACGGCGTCGTGAAGGCGTCGATGCTACCCCGTTGGATCTGGAGTCTCGCCACCGTGCCTGCTGATTGGACGCTCGACTACTTGCTCTCACACGACGACGGCGATGGCCCCGAGGCGCCCCTCAGCCATGCCCGCATCGCCGCGCTCTTTCGCGCACGACTGCCGCCCGTCGACGGTACCCCCTCGGACACCGAGCTTGCCTCGACCACACCCCTGAACGACGACGTCCGGCTGCTCGGCGCCTTCCTCGGGACCATTCTGCAGGAACACGAGGGGGATGGCTTCTACGCCACGATCGAACGCATGCGGCGCGGCGCCAAGGCCGCACGCCGTGAAGGCGGCCCCGACTGGACGGCCCTCGACGCCGTGCTCACCGGGAGCCTCACCGGGCTCGAGCCGTCGCAGGAGCTGACGCAGCTCACGCGGACCGCCGCCGCGTTCCGGCTCTTCCTCGCGCTCATCGGTATCGCCGAGAGCATCCATCAGCCTACCGGTGCCTTCGGTCTCGACGAGACGCTCGTCGCGCTTCAGGGCCAGCGCGACGCCGTCGACCAGGCACTCGGCCGCGTCGAGGTACGGCTCGTCGCGACGGCGCATCCCACGAAAATCTTGCGGCAGCGGGTACTCGCGCACCAGCGCCGGGTCGACGAGTTGCTGCGAGAGCTGCACGCGGGGCCCTCGACACGCCAACGTCAGGTGGTGGTGCTCGAGCGTCTCGGCGAGATCATCGAGACCCTCTGGGCCACGCAGTTCAGCCGCTGGGAGCGGCCCCGGGTCAACGATGAGATCGACCACGTCCTCACGTACTTCGAGCGAGGGCTCATCGACGCCGCGAGCGGCTTCGAACGCACCCTGGCCCGCTCCTACGGTCACCGCCTCGGCGGCACCGTTCCCTCCCCAGAGGCGCCGAGACTCAGCTTCGGGAGCTGGGTCGGGGGCGACATGGACGGCAATCCCTTCGTCACCCCGGCGGTCTTCGTAGAAGCGCTCGAGAAGCAGCGACGCGTGGCCATCGAACACCTCGCGGAGGCGTGCGAGCAGCTGGCCCCTCACCTGAGCCATGCCGCGTATCGCGTACCGCCCACCGAAGCTCTCATGGCGAGCCTCGACGAGGACCTCGGCGAGCTCGAGGCGACGGGCGGTCATCCGCGCGCCTCGTGGAGCCGGCGCCAGCGGGAACCCTATCGACTGAAGCTCACGCTCATGGCTCGACGCCTGAGCCGCAGCCTCGAGCTGCCGCTCATGACGGATGACCCCAATCGACCTCCCCTCGTCTACTTCAGCCCCCGCGAGATGGCCGCGGACCTCGCGCTCGTTCGCGAGGCCCTCGAGCACGCCGGCTACGCCCGGAGTGCAGCACTCGGCGTCTCCGACCTCGAGCGCAAGCTGCACGTCTTCGGCTTCCACCTCGCCTCGATCGATCTCCGCGAAGACAGCGAATTCGTCCGCGCAGCCGCGCGCGCCGTGCTCCGCATCGCCCACGTGTCGGTCGAGGCCGACACGATGGAGAGCGCCCTCAGCCAGGAGATCCTCGCGCGAAAGGGCGTCGTCCCCTGGCANCTCGCCTTCGAGGGCCCCCACGCAGCTCCGGTGGACGAGACCGCGACCACGAACGTTCGACGCTTGTTCGAGATGCTCACCGTCGCCCGCCGCGCCCGAACCCGACAAGGACCGTCGGCCTGTCGCCATCTCATCCTCACGATGGCGAGCACGCCGGCCGATGTCCTCTCGGCGCTGCTGTTGCTGAAGACGCAGGGATTCTTCCGCTGCCATTGGCGAGGTGACTACGAGAGCGACATGGACATCGTTCCGCTATTCGAAACCGTGGACGACCTCGCGGGCGCGGCCGAGACGATGAACCGGCTGTTCGAAAACCCCGCCTACCGCGAGCACCTCGCCCAGCGCGGGCGACGGCAGCTCGTGATGCTCGGCTACTCCGACAGCAACAAGGACGGCGGCTACCTCGCCAGTCAGTGGGCCATCCATCAGACGCAGGAAGCGCTCATTGCGGTCGCCGACAAGCACGAGGTCACGCTCCGCTTCTTCCACGGCCGAGGCGGAAGCATCGGCCGCGGCGGCGGTCCTACCCATCGCGCCATCCTCGCCCTCCCGCGAGGCTCCGCGCGCTTCGGTCAAGAGCTCACCGAGCAGGGCGAGGTCCTGTCTCGGCAGTACACCGTCCCGCAGGTGGCGCGCCGCCACCTCGAGAACATGATGGCCGCGCTCCTCCGTCACGAGGTCGACGGACAGGCGCCGGTGGCGGCCGAGTGGAAAGCGATCGTCTCTGGGCTCGCCGACCGATCACGCGATGCGTACCGTGCGCTGGTCGACAGCGGACAGAGCTTCCTCGACTACTTCGCCCAGGTCACACCGCGCGAGGTCGAGCTGGTCAAGATCGGCTCGCGCCCGTCCAAGCGGCGACAGGCCACCGACATCCGTCACCTCCGCGCCATTCCGTGGGTCTTTCGGTGGCAGCAGTCCCGCCAGATCTTGCCCGGCTGGTACGGCCTCGGGAGCGCCCTCACCGGCTACCTCGACGACAGCGATGACGCTGAGGCGGCCCGGAAGCAGCTCCAGACGATGCATGATCGGTGGCCCTTCTTTCGTAGCCTCATCGAGAACAGCGCCATCGCCCTCTACCAGACCGACCTCGATGTCGCGGAAGCCTACGTCGCCCGGCTGGCCGAGCCGCGCGAACCCGCCGCCGTCATCCTGACTCAGATCCGGGAAGAGCTCGCCCGGACCGTGAAAGCCATCGAGACGGTCACCGGTCACCCCCTGCTCGAGGGCGATGCAGGCTTGCGGCAATCCATCGATCTGAAGGAGCCGTACCTCGACCCGCTGAACCACATCCAAGTGAGGCTGCTCGCGGACTACCGTCGCGAGGCCGGCGACGCGACCGAGGAGATGGTGCAGCTCTACGAGCGCGCCATCGTCACCAGCATCGAGGGCATCGCGACCGGCCTCGGCGTCACGGGCTGAGACGGAGCTCCCGCCGGGGGCTTCCCTCTTGGCCGCGCCACACCGCCGTCAGGCGCGGCGATACATGGTCATGACGCAGGCGCCGCCGAGGCCGAGGTTGTGCTGGAGCGCGACCTTTGCGCCGTCGACCTGGCGCTGCTCGGCTTGACCGCGCAGGTGCCACACCAGCTCGGTGCACTGGGCCAGACCGGTGGCGCCGAGAGGGTGGCCCTTGGAGAGCAAGCCGCCCGAGGGGTTGGTGACGATCTCACCGCCGTAGGTGTTGTCGCCGTCCCAGATGAACTTCTCGGCCTCTCCTTCCGGACACAGACCGATCGCTTCGTAGGTGAGCAGCTCGTTGGCGGTGAAGCAGTCGTGCAACTCCACCACGTCGACGTCTTCCGGTCCGAGACCGGCCTCTTCGTAGACCCGCTGCGAGGCCTGCTGGGCCATGTCGTAGCCGATGACCTTGATCATCGACTGCTCCTCGAAGGTGCTGGGGAAGTCGGTGGTCATGGCCTGGGCCGCCACGTAGATGTCGGCCTTGCCGTGTTTCTTGGCGAAGTCCTCGTTGCAAACGATGGCCGCCGCGGCGCCGCAGGTGGGCGGACAACACTGGTAGCGCGTGAGTGGATCGAACACCTCGGGAGAAGCCAAGATCTCCTCGACGCTGAGCTCATCGCGGAACAGGGCGTAGGGGTTTTTGGCCGCGTGCTTGCGCGCCTTCTCGCTGATCTTGGCGAAGGTCTCGCGCTTGGTGCCGTGCTTCCAGCGGTACTCGCGACCGGCGCCCCCGAAGAACTGCGCCGCCGGCGGCGCCTGGCCGAAGCCCTGGAGGTCGTTCATGGTGTCGGCGAACTTGCCCATGGGGTTGGGCCGGTCGTCGTACTTGCTGCCGAGGGCGCCCTTCTCCATCTGCTCGAAGCCGATGGCCATGGCGCAGTCGACCATGCCGCCCCTCACCGCCTGTACGGCGAGCATGAGCGCGCTCGACCCGGTGGAGCAGTTGTTGTTCACGTTGAAGACGGGGATCCCGGTCATCCCCAGCTCGTAGAAGACGCGCTGCCCGCAGGTGCTGTCGCCGAAGACGTAGCCGGCGTAGGCCTGCTTCACGTCCTCGAAGTCGATGCCTGCGTCCTTCAGCGCCGCTTTGCCGGCGCCGGTGGCCATGACGTCGTAAGGGTCGCTCTTGCCCGGCTTACCGAACTTGACCATCCCCACGCCGATGACGAATGCCTTGTCGCTCATGATGTCTCTCCTTCGATTGACGCGTGGTGGTCGCTCACGCCAGCAGCTTGCTCATGAACCCGAGCCGGTGGGTGACGGCGATGTCGCCGTCGACGCGGACCTTGCCGCGTTGGAAGAAGCCCCTCAGATCGCCGCCGGAGCAGAGCGCTTCGAGGTCCTCGTCGCGGAGGGTGAGCGTGACGGCGGGCGCCTCGGCCAGCTCCTCGCGCACCTCGCCCTTTTCAAAGTCGAGGGTGTAGCCGCGATCGGGGTCGGCCACGCGTAGCTCCACCACCGCCTTCACTTCGTCCTTCAGCGAGGGGTTGTCGGCCAGGGCCTGCTTCAGCGCCTCGACGACGCGCGGTCCTGCCGGCTCACGTGACCGACCGGTGGGCGCCGAAGAGGCCTCCATGCCCTCCCCGGCCGCCTCGAGCTCCGCGATCTTCTGCTTGGCCCAGTCCGGGTCGATCTTCGACAGGAAAGTCAGCTTCTGACTCGCCATCACGTCGCCGCCAATCTTCAGCTGGCCGCCGAAGTAGAGCTTCTGCGCGTCGGCCTTGCCGCTCGTCATGTCCATGAAGTCGGCCTCGGTGATCTCGAGGGTGCAGTCGGGCTTGGTCGTCTCCCCCGCCCCCACCGCACCGGGCGCGTTCTTCAGGTCGACCGTCCACAAGCTAGCGGGGTCGGTGAGCTTAAACTGGTAGACCTTACCGATGTCGCTCACCAGCTCGGGATGCTCCGCCACGTAGGCCTTGATGCCGAGAAAGACGTCACCGCTCCGCGGGCCCGAGGACTCTTCGGGTGCGGCACCCGCACCACCACCACGCTTGGCCATCTGATCGGTCACGAGGCTGGGGTCGAGCTTCTGGAGGAAGGTGAGCTTCTGGCTCGCCATCACGTCGCCGGCGATCTGCAGCTGGCCCCCGAAGTAGAGCTTCTGCGGGTCGGCCTTGCCGGCGGTCATGTCCATGAAGTCGCCATCGGTCAGCGTGAGGGTGCAGTCGGGTTTGGCCGTCTCGCCCTGAGCCACCGAGCCGGTCTTGGCGTCGACGGTCCAGGTGCTGGCCGGATCGGTGAGCTTGAACTGGAAGACCTTGCCCACTTTCTTCACCGTGTCGGGGTTGCCCTGGAGGTACACACCGATGGCCTTGAAGAAGTCGGCGCTGATGGGTACCGAAGGCGCCTCCGCGGCCTCCTTCTTCGCCTCGGGCTTGGCCTTCTTCTCGGGGACCTGGTCGTACAGCGTGATGGCCGCGTTCTGGAGGACGACCTCGTCGCGCTCCTTCACCTTGGCCACGAAGACGACCTTGCCGTTCTCCTTCCACATCTCCGTCACGAGTGTCTCGCCGGGGAAGACGCTCTTGGAAAAACGCACGTCGATGCTCTCGAAGAGGCGCGGGTCGCCCTGCCCGAAGTGCTTCAGCACGTGCCGGGCGCAGTAGCCCATGGTGCAGAGGCCGTGCAAGATGGGCCGCTCGAAGCCGAAGGCTTTGGCGAAGCCGGGGTCGGCGTGCAGGGGGTTCCAGTCCCCGCTCAGGCGGTACAGCAGCGCCTGGTTCTCCTCGATCTTCTGCTCCTGCACCGCGTCGGGCTTGCGGTCGGGGGCCACGTTCTTCTTCGCCTTGGGCCCGGGGTCACCGCCCCAACCGCCGGCGCCCTTGATGAAGGCGGTGAAGACGTTGGTGATGAGCAGGTCGCCGTCCTCGTCGAAGCTCTCGGTCTCGGTGACGATGAGCGCCCCCTTGCCCTTGTCGAAGATGTCGGTGATCCGCGAGCGGTGGGTGAGCTTGGCCTTGGGCGGAAGGGGATGGTGCAGTGTCATCTTCTGCTCGCCGTGGAGCAATCGCTCGAGCCCGTAGTTGAGGCCGGGGGCCATGGTGCCCTCCTTGGCCATGGCGAGGATACTGTTGATGACCGGGATGACGCCGTAGGTCGGTACCGCGACGAAGCCGTCGCGGTGCATCTCGTAGGCGTAGCGAAGCTCGGACTCGTCGAGCGGATCGGCCGCCGCCCCCACGCCGAGGGCGTAGATGGCGAGGTCGCGCTCGTCGTAGTTCGAGGTGGTCTCGGGGTATTCGAAGCCGAGCGCCTGATCGACGTCGATGAGGTCGTTGCCGCCCTTGGAGGGGCCGGCCTCGATGTTGTCCATGATGGGCGCCATCGACTGCATGATGTCGGTCGGCACCGTGCGCTCGGCAAAGCCGCTGATCTGCTTCCAGCCCTTCTCGACGTCTTCGATGCGCATGTCGCGGCCGAGACGCAGAAGCTTGCCCTCGGCGCGCTCGAAGCGGAGCTTGCCGAAGAAGCCACCGCCCACCTCGAATAGGCCGCCGGTGTCTTCACAGGACTCGTGGCAGAGGTAAGCCACGAGGGGGCTGACGTACTCGGGTCGCAGCGCATCGATGAGGTTGGGCGGGAGCACCGTCTCGGTCAGTCGCGAGCCGGCGAGCGGCGCCACCGTGTTGACCACGATGCCCTTCTTGCGGCCCTCGATGGCGAGGGTGTTGGCGAAGCCGCAGAGGCCCAGCTTGGCCATGGAGTAGTTGGCCTGCCCGAAGTTGCCGTAGATGCCGGCCGCGCTCGCGGTCATGACCACGCGGCCGTAGCCCTGCTCGCGCATGTGGGGCCAGGCAGCGTGGGTGACCTTGAAGCTGCCGTAGACGTGGACGCGGTAGATCTTCTCCCAGTCGTCCTCGGTCATCTTGTGGAAGCTGACGTCGCGGAGGATCCCCGCGTTGTTCACCACCACGTCGATGCGGCCGTAGGTGTCGAGCGCGGTCTGTACGATCTTTTCGCCGTCCTCGACCGAGTCGTAGTTGGCCACGGCCTCGCCGCCGGCCTCTTTGATCTCAGCCACCACGAGGTCGGCCGCGCGGCCGCTGCCGCCACCGCCGTGGATGTCGCCCCCGAGGTCGTTGACGACCACCTTGGCTCCGCGCGACGCGAACAGCTTGGCGTGCGCCTTCCCGAGACCATTGCCCGCACCGGTGACGACCACGACGCGGTCGTCGAATCTCAGCTCTGCCATCCCCACTCCTGTCGACGGGCAGCGTGCCGGCGAGACGTCGTCCGGGGCGCCCAATGTTTCGTGTGCGAAAGGTTTTGTCTCGCCAAAGGGTTCCCGTCAAGGGACGGGATCGAGCGAAGAGGACCTCGGCCTAGGACCCGGGATGGAGCGCGGAGCATCGCGCGTCGGTCGGGACCGCTCTAAATTCCAGCCGCAGCAAAGGAGTCGCGTACCGGGGCAAGAGAACCCGTGGGCTGTGTAGAAACCTTGAGCACCCCCCGCCACGACGTCGTAACACGTAGGACATATGAGCAAGGCGGGATGGGCACTAGCGCTACTGACAGCCGCCGTGGCGACGGGCGGTTGTGGTTCGGACGGTGAGCAAGGCGACCCGAATGACGAATCGACGGCCGGCGTCGGTGGCGGTGGGGGTGGCATCACCCCACCGGGACCGGAGCTCGAAGCGGAGGATGTCTTCGGCGTCACCAACTTCGACGACGACGACCTCAACCAGCAGCGCGACTTCGACGACCCCTACCTTCCCGGAGAAGACGACATCTCCCCCATCGTGCTCGGGCCGGAGCGGCTGGCCGAGTTGGAGCCGGGGACGGAGATTCGGCTCACGCTGGCCGGCGACACACCGCTCATTCGCGTCTTCCACGACGGTGTCGCAGTCCTCGGAGCCGAGACCGGCGCCACGGTCTATTCTCTTCCTTACTCCGGTCAGGCCCCCGTGCTCGAGGTCGAGTTTGGCGGCTACCTCGCGCGCGGCGGAATGCTGATCGAGATCCTGGACGAGGACGGCGTCGCCACCGACGACACCGAGATCACCGTCATGGCCTCGCCCCTCATCCTCAACCATCATCTCCAAGCGCTCGAGCGCGCCTGGGTCCTGCGAACGAACGGCAACAGCGCGATGCGTGGGGACTTCACGGCCGTGCTCAACGAGCGCTTCGTCGCAACCCCCGGCAACCGCTACGGCTTCGACATCTGGCTGCAGGACGAGCCCCAGTTCGCGACCCAGGTGGGCAACCACGGCGAACGCCAGGACGTCATCATCGACTCCAACCGTGACCGTGGCCTCGACCCATGGCCCGAGGACACGGCCGAGGCCGAGTTCGCCGTGTCGGCATGGGGTATCCCCGGCCAAGGCACCACGTACGACAGCTTCGGCAATCTCGAGGTCACACCTCCCGTCGAGGTCGATGGCGTGAGCTATCCCTTCGGTCGCATCTACTACGGTCGCCAGGGCAACGAGGGCATGGGGCCAGAGCTGTCGGGCTTCCTCGCCTCCCAGCAGCTGCAAGCGCCGGTAGAAGTCGACTCGACGTGGCTCTGCGTGGGCCACGTCGACGAGTTTGCGACCTTCATCCCCGATCCTAGCTCGGAGAAGGGGTTCAAGCTCCTGATGGCGGACACACGTTCCGCCTACGCCCTCGTCGAGACCCTCGAGGCAAGCCAGCCGCTCCCACGCTACCAGCAGGTGCACGGCGTCAGCACGATCGGCAGCCTCCAGGACGACGAGGGATTGAAGGCCCTGAACAACGAGATCCAGCTCGATGAGCTCGATCCCATCCTCGACCAGTTCAAGGCGGAATTCGGCCTCACCGACGACGACGTCATTCTCATCCCGACCATCTTCGAGCCGTGCGGAGCCTGGGCCGTGGCTCTCACCCCAGGTATGGTCAACCTCATCGTCGCCAATCCCGAAGGCGCAACCCCGACCCTGATCGTGCCCGACCCCTTCTTCCGCGGGAACGGCGAGCCCCAGGAAAGCGACCCGTTCCTCGTCGCCTTCCGCGACGCCATGCCTGAGGGCATCGAGGTCGTCTTCACCGACAACTTCTTCACGTACCACGCCAACCTGGGTGAGGTTCACTGCGGCACGGCGGTCCAGCGAACCCCCGACGAGAAATCGTGGTGGGTCGAAGGCCAGGATATCCTGCAGCTCGAGAGGAGCTACTTCCAATGATGAACGCCATGCGCCCGTCCTTGGGCATGACCCTCCTCCTCGGTGGCTTGGCCGCCTGCACGCCTTCAGGTCCTACCTCGGGCGGCGGAACCTCGACCCCCACTCCCGCCGAAGCCGCTCCTGCGACCGACCCGGGGCCGGCGACGGAAACCGAGACGGCCCCCGCGGCCGAGCCCGCTCAGGTCGCCATCGTCGCCGACCACACGCTCGGGCCCAAGCTCAGCGAAAAGTGGAAGCGGTGGGCGAGCGAACGCAGTGCCGCCATCGTCGAGGACCATCCGGAGCTGGAGAAGCAGCTCGACGCACTCCCCCTGCAACGGGGTCGGGATGGCCGGCCCCGCATGAACGCCGACTGGCTCTCGGACCCGAACGCTGGTCCATTGCTTCTGGGTCGCCTCCTCGAGGCGAGCGACATCGATCTGAGGCTGGGCCTCGCCGGGGCCGTGGCTCGAAGCTCGGGTATCCCGACGGAAGCCCTCGCCGAGCTGGCGACCAGCGCAAACGACCCTGGCGTGCGCAGCGTGATCGTGGCGCAACTCTGGCGTCGTGACGAGAATGCGACGCGCGAGGCGCTCGGCGAGGCACTCGCCG
>JGI12210J13797_11365421_pt1 | contig 10221 bp, 6 predicted proteins | sample ElkSlonscriptome_3_FD_13797 | JGI IMG/M metagenome (IMG submission 13797) | reverse complement strand
CACCAGTGCTTTCCAACTGACTGGATCAAAAAAGGGTCGTGCTGCCTCTGTGAACGGCTCAACTGTGCCTAGATCAGAAGGACGACGGGCATACAGGAGATCGACAGACACGCCTTCAAATTGCATCCTCAACAGAGGTATCTTTGCGGATGAGACGACTTGGGCGCGATCTGCGCTTCGCAGCAGCGCTTCGCTATCGCATAACCCCTCCAAGCGTTGTCCCACGCTTTCCAAAAACGCCTCCCCAGACAGATACGCCGGAATCAGGCAAAGAACGTCTAAATCGCTTTGCGGACTCTGCACACCCAAACGTGCCGAACCTACTCGATGCAGGGATACCGGGAAACCCAAACACTCGGCACAAGCTTGCTCGACTAACGCCAAAATGGTTTCGCGATGCTGGCGTTGCTCCTGACTCAGCTTGGGTTCGAGGTGGTTCAGTCGCTGCATTAGGTTAGTTGTCTCTTCCCTAACTCCCTCAGCTTCCCCAGCTTCCCCAGCTCCCCCAGCTCCCCCAGCTCTCTTACTCCCTTGCCCTAAATGCACGCGGTATCGCACCTCAAACGGCTGATCACCGCGACGGCTAATCAGCGCTACGGAGTCTACGAGAAAGCGCACCGGATGCCAGGAAGGAAGCTGGGCTTTGGCTTCCTGTGCAGTGGGAAACTGACCGACGCTCAGATGTGGTGTAAACCCTGCTGCTGACTTCTTACTTTGCTCGTCGCACTGCGGGAACAACTGCTGGAGAACGGCTTGCAACTGATGGAGTGCATCTGGGGGTTGAGCAACGGGGCGTAACCATGCCGTACAGCTAGAGCGGTGCTTGAACGTCTCAAAGCTGGTGAGTGTCACCTCAAAGGGTTGCCATTGGGCAAGTGCAAGTGCGATAGCGTGCGCCGCTTCCTCAAAATACTCCTCTGGCACAAAGCCATACAGCAAATTGATGTGCGGCATCCAACGGTCGAATCTGCGATCGTAACGGCGGCGAATTGCTTGAATCGCAGGTAAGACTTCAGCCGAGGGAATCACCACAACTGCACTCCGATAGACGGGCGGCACTGTCTGCAACGCTGCTGTTGTGGGCGTTGAGTAGTCCAAAACAGCACGGATACCGAAATGGTCGGAGGGGTAAAGGGTTCCTTGGGTATCCGGTATGGGTTCGCAGGCGAACAACTCCATCGAACGAGGCATCCAGCACCCATCCTCACTGCGCTGCAAGATGCGATCAAACCGCGCCGCCTCACCGTTCAAACTCATCAATGCGGCTAGCGGATTGCGTTCTGGGTCAAAGGTGTAGCCTGGATCATCAGGATGCAGCAGCGTCCAAACATCAACCAAACCGCTTTGGCTCAACTCCTCCTCTGGCTCATCCTCTCTACTGTTGAAATCTCCAACAATGAAACTCTCTCCTGGCAGCTTCTTGAGATACTCCAGCAATACAGAACGTTGATGCGCCCGGACTTCAAGGGCGTTGTGGGCGCGATTGCTGGTTAGATGCACGACGGCTAAATGTAGCGATCGCCCGTTAATCTGCCAGGTTCCCACCAGCACCCGCTTGTGCGCCGAGTACTGATGCTCGACTAGCGTAAACGGAAGTCGCGATAGAAGCAAAACACCATAAGGCTTTAGAGTTTGTCCTTCGGGTGATTCAGAAATGGTGTAAGAGTGTACCCAATCCTGTTTTAACAACACGTCTAGCAAGGGTGGCGTCGCTTCTTGTAGCGCGATGATATCCGCATCGCATCGGCGCAGATGTTCTACAATCACAGGCAGGCGCTGTGCTGTCTGGATACGTTCCTGCTCGTAGCGTTCTGCGCTTCGCAGCAGCGCTTCGCTATCGCACAGCACGTTAAAACTAGCAATGGTCAGCGTACCGATTGTCGCCTCTGTTGACGGTTGCTCAGTTGGTTGCCAACCTTGTGAACTGTACTGGTAGACAGGTCGTGCTTTGAATAGTCGGTCTTGGTTTTGTGCAGGGGATGTGGTTGTAGCCCAATGTATCTCCTCTTGTGGATGCGCTCTATAGGCAGCATCAGGCAATTGTCCGGCTGAGAACAGATCCAAGTGTTGGTCGCGATCCCAAACGATTTCCTCTCCGCAGCGGATATAACGGATACGATGCAATGGGATGTCTCCATCCGTTGACCAAGAGGCAAAGGGTTTTTCACGAATACCCTCTTCAGACCTGCGCTCGATATAGCCGATCGCAAAGGCGCTGCGGTCTAGACGTGCATCCCAGAGAATGCGATCGTAGATCTCGCGAATCGTCGCCATTTTTTTCTTCTGGACTTTTTGCTCTGACATGGCTACGCCAAGGGGTGTGATGTATGCTGCCTTGTCCCTTTGGAAGCAACGGTGCTACGATTTGCCTAAGGCAAAGTCCGAGCGATCGCTAACGAAACAGTGAGGGATTAAGGTGTGTTACTAATATACTACAAGCTTCGGTTTTAGGGGTATGACAATGCTGGATAAGACTGATAACGAGGAATGTTTTGAGTAATTATGCCAAGAATTTTTAAATAGTGTAAAAAGAAGATAGGCTTGCTATGTTGTATCGAAACTATTTGCGATGCCAACTGTCCCCCATCGATTATTTGACGAAACCTATGCAGCTTTCCATATCAAGCCTTCAGAGCTAGACGGCTCTCTTAGCTCCGTTCGTCAACATTCTGTATGGCACAGTAAGGGGGATAGACTCTACGACCAGAAACGTTACCAGGAAAGTATTGCATGTTATGAACGTGCTTTAGTAAATAAGTCTGACGAATACCTTGCCTGGAACAAACTTGGCTTAGCACAAGCTGCACTTCAGCAGTATCAACAGGCAATATCGAGTTTTGACCTAGCGATAGAGATTAGCCCAGATATATATGTTGCTTGGTACAACAAGGGCAACATACTACGAGAGTTAGGGCATCATGAGGATGCTGTAGCAAACTATGACAAGGCTTTAGAGTGTCAGCCAAAACAGCATGAAGATTGGGTTTGGCATAATAGAGGGTTGAGCCTCTGGGATTTAGGTCGCCTTGAAGAATCTGCGAAGAGTTATGACCACGCTGTAAACACTAATCCCCAAAATTTTCAATCGTGGGCTAATCGAGCAAAGGTGCTATCTCAGCTAGGTCGTTATCAAGAGGCATTAGCCAGCTATGATCGGTCAATAGAAATTGAGGATGGCGAGTACCTAACTTGGGCTAATCGATCTGTAACCCTTGCTGAATTAGGCAATCCTGAAAAGGCACTTGAAAGTCTGGATAAGGCACTAGAGCTAAATCCTACAAATGATGAACTATGGAATGATCGAGGTGTGTTCTTTTATGAACTCGATCAATACGAGGAAGCACTAGAAAGTTTTGGGCAGTCTATATCTTTCAAGCCTGATGAAGATATCACCTGGTTCAACAAAGGCAATGCACTACTTAGACTAGGACGTTTTGACGAAGCAGTGAATAGTTATGATCAAGCTTTAGCCATTAACCCCAGTAATCATGCTATTTGGGACAATCGGGGATGTGCGCTTTCAGAACTTAATCGATTCAATGAAGCAATTGCTAGCTATGAACAAGCAATAAACCTCTGCCCAAACAGTTATAGTGCTTGGAATAATCGGGGTTCAGACCTCTATTCTCTAGGATATTACCAAGAGGCTCTTAATAGCTTCAATCAGGCTGTTGCATTGAAATCGAATGAAGCGTTGTATTGGACTAACCGGGGTAACGCGCTGCGGCAGTTGGGACAACTTGAAAATGCCCTCGCTAGTTACAATACAGCTTTATCAATTGACCCAACCTATTCTGAAGCTCAAGATCGGCGCAGTATTATCCTTAAGGATCTTGAGTATAAGAATAAAGTAACGCTCGGAACGCAGCTTAATAAACATGAACAAATTTCTGAAGAGAATAAGCGGTTAGCCTTTCACCAAGCTTTGTTAGCTTCTGGCTTAGTCAAACAGATTAAGCAACCTTCTCGTAATCCCCAATCTGAACGGCAACTCATTCAGGTACAAGGAAAACCAATCTCTGAGACGATTATTGAGGAACGCCGCTAGAAATGGGAATCTACTTCATAGACAGCAGTGCCCTAGTTAAGCGGTACATCAATGAAGTCGGTTCAACATGGATTTTGGGCCTGTTTGCACCTACATTGAATAATGAAATTTTTATTGCAGCGATTACTAGTGTTGAAATCGTTGCTGCAATTACAAGGGCGGAGCGTGGTAAGAGGATCAGTGCTAGCGATGCGCTTGCAGTGCGCAATCAGTTCAGAAATGATTTGCAGGTAGAGTATCAAGTTATAGAAATTACGGAAAGTATAATCATAGCTGGAATGGTATTAGCTGAGACTTATGGATTACGAGGCTACGATGCAATTCAACTAGCAGCGGGTTGTACAGTTAATACCCTTTGCATTTCCAGCGGCTTAGCTCCTATCGTTTTTGTATCGGCAGATAATGAACTAAATGTTGCAGCACCTAAGGAAGGTTTGATAGTTGAGAACCCTAATAAGCCTAATTAAGGGTTCCAGAATTTGGATAAAGTCGAGCTAATATAAGCGTCCCGCCGATTATTGTTTGGGGTTCTTTTTCTTTTGCTTGTATTGCTCCAAATGATCGGGGAAAAAATCATTCATATCGTAGAGTCTAAAAGGATTAGGGTCATCATCTAAGAGACTCCAGCCCTGATTGCTGGCTTTCCCATCAACATTGCAGGTAAACCATGAATTTTCCCACTTCATAGGCAATACTTCGATCCGCTTACCCCCCTCAACATACACGGTCGCATTAGTATCAGTTTTGATCGCGAGGCTAGCGATCTCGCTAAGAAATCGTGCAGGTGAAAAAATAGCTTGGTATCCAAAATGCTGACCAAAGATACACCCCAATTCATAAAGATCTAGATCTTGTTGTTCCTCTGTCCACCCATCGCACATGCAGCGATACCGATGATGCAGCAAATCTCGCTCGACAGCTAGCACACCAGAACGAACTAACTTTCCTACGCCATATTTTTCTTTCACAAGGGAAGACGGTTTCAAGCCCACGATTGCATGAGAATAGTCAATATACCGTGTATCTTGCACGTCAAGCCCCTGATATGGAGTGATATCAGCTTCCCAATCTAAATCCCAAGTACATGAAGTTTCCCCACCCCCACCGCCAAACAAATAACTTTCATCCTGAAAAAACACTCTTGCCATTTCATCAAGGGGTGGAACATAATCACCAATAGATTTTTGCCCCCATCGCTCCTCAAACTTGTTGGCGCGAATAACATTAAAGCGAATATCATCACGATAGTGTTTGAAATCCAATACAAGCAGCGTCAAGCACTCCTCAAATAGCGATCCGCTAGTCGCTATATGCATAAATTCAAAGTCAGTAAATCCCTTCCCCTTCAAAACAAAAGTATAGACAGGCTTCTCCCCACGCGAGATGTAATCCATGAAATAATCATCTTCATTGTCAATATGCGCGAGAATGGCGGCGATGCGGTTAAAGTTCCGGATAAGGAACGAGAATATTCCAGTTTCATGGCTTGCACTCCCTGTTTTGACTATCGTCATCCCATAGGGCGTTTGATAATTGGCTTGTCGGGGTTTGTCTGCCTCTAAAGCCAGTGCATATTCTACCAAGGCGGATGTCACCACCATCGAATCATTGATGAGTCCGGGGCGGTGTTTGCGAATTATCTCAATTGCCTTGGCAATCTCGTCATTCTGGACAACCTGTAAGCGAGGGCGTGAAAGTGCCATCATAGCAACTCCTTTTTCTATACTCATTTTGACCTATTATACTCAAAGTGAGTACAACTGCAAGAGGAGGATGAAGCCGATCTGCCACTTAGGTCACGTCGGGCGTACCCTTTGTCATTCCTTGTTTGTATGCTTGCGATCGAGCGCCGGACAACACCTCCACACTGGGATGAGCCTTGAGCCGTTGGGCTTAACGTCTCTGCTTCACGAATAGCTTTGCTGAACCGGAAGCACTCGGCAGTGATTGTGGTAAAATAGTAGCCATTTTTTTCTTCTGGACTCTTTGCTCTGACATGGCTACGCCAAGGGGTGTAATGTATGCTGCTTTGTACCTCTGGAAGTAACGGTTCTACGATTTGCCTGAGGCAAAGTCCGAGCGATCGCTAAGGAAACAATGAGGCGTTGAGACGTGCTACTAATATACTACAAGCTGCGGTTTTAGACAAAGTTATCTATTTGGCATTTGGTAACACTTTGGTTACTTTTCCCCCTAAAAGATAGGTCATGAAGGTTGATCGCCTGCATCACTCGCCACTGTTGCATCGGGTGTTGCCGATTCTAGCTCCGGTGGCAGATGATTGGTGATGAAGGAACTCCAGTGAGGTATCCCACCTGAGTCAAATTCCATCTGCAAAATTGACGCATTCGGTACTCGAAATCCTCGGGAAAATCCTAAAAGCCGACGCATGGCAACGGCATCAATTACCGTTGGGTTAGCCAAAATCTGCCACAGCATCGCTTTGATAAAGAATCCATGTGAAAAGACAACCACAAAACCGGATTGTTGTTGCAACCGGTTCAGAGCAGTTCGGACTCGTTCCATCAGTTGAATAAGCGACTCAGCGTTGGCTCCATCCACATATTCAGGGTCGCAGCGATCCCAGTAAGCTTTGCTCAGAGGTTTGCGAATTAAAGGTGTGGTTGGTTGGTCGAGCGGTAGGCTGAGATAGGTAAATTCCTGAATTTGCCAAACCTCAACGGGTGTATGTGGAAATTGTTCAATCAATGGTTGAGCAGTGAGTTGCGTTCTCAGATAAGGAGAAGTCACAATCAAGTCTGGAGACTGTTTAACCGCGGTTGGAATACATTTTGATTGTCGGTAGCCCAATTCACTCAAGCCATTATCATGCGGTCCGATGGTTGGCGACCCAGCATTAGAGCAACTTTCAGCATGACGAATAATCCAGATAGACACGGTTTGATATTCCCTCTTGTTATATTCAAAGCCAAGCTATCCGATTTTGTAGCATATTGTAGCATGAGCGATGAAGCTTGCAGAGTTAACTGGAGTTCATCTGGGAATGCAAATTGAACCATACGACCCTCGCCACCTGGATGCTATTATTCGTCTTTCGCTTCGGGCATGGACTCCGGTCTTTGATTCGATTCAGAACGTGATGAACGCTGATGTGTACCAGGCATTCTATCCCAATCATTGGCGTGTGAGTCAGCAAAAAGCTGTCGAGGATGTCTGTGCTGCGGAAGATACGAATGTATGGGTTGCTATCGATGCCGATTCTACTGTGGGCTTTGTAGCTGTGAAACTACACTCAGAGGACAGCATGGGTGAAATCTACATGGTTGCTGTCGATCCAGACTTTCAAGGTCACGGCATTGGTAGTGCTTTGATAGAATTTGCTCTGGCTTGGATGAAAGATGCTGGGATGTCTATTGCTATGGTTGAAACTGGAGGCGATCCTGGTCATGCCCCAGCCCGTCACACCTATGAAAAGGTAGGTTTCGAGCTATTACCAGTTGCCAGATACTTCAAGAAGCTGTGACGTCCTCCTACACCGATCCTATGGGTACGGTTGTAGGCTTCCTTTGTTGCCGCTTTATACCAAATCCGGGGAACGCTACCCCCGTTATTACCCAGTCCGCGCAGGCGGACTTTGTTTGTGTAGCAGCGATTTCAATCGCCTCCTCTTGCTTGTCAACGTCGCGCTAACCCAGCAAAGACGGCACTTGTTGCGAACATGATTAAGCTATAGATGGCGGCTGGAATAGCCATGCTTGGCGTGTTCAAAAGAGTTGGTGCGCTGGCAATGGTAATGGCTAAAGTACCGTTTTGAATACCGACTTCTACCGTAATGGCTTTGGCGCTGCGGATATCTAGCTTAGCCAAGGTGGCGAGTGCAAACCCCAGTAGCATTGTACTCATGTTTAAAGCGAGGGTAACCCAGCCCACTTTCAAGAAGAAGCTGGCAACATTAGCGCGTTCTGCTGCCAACAAACCCACGATAATTAGGGCTAAAAAGAATAGAGAGAGCCACTTGACCCACTTTTCCACATAAGCCGCAAAACGAGGAGCGTAGTGGTGAATTACCATGCCTAATATCACTGGAATCAGGGTAATGACAGCAATTTGAATGACCGTCGTCAAGAAGGGTAGCTCTAGGATAGTAGCCTCCCCCAGAAAACGCTGCATCGCTAGGTTAACGACCAAAGGAATCGTAAATACTGTAATCACGCTGCTAATTGCTGTCAGCGTAATGGATAGGGCAACGTTACCCTGTACTAAGTAGGTTACTAGGTTGGATGTGGGTCCGCCAGGGCAAGCCGCTAAAACCATTACGCCAACCGCCAATTCTGGAGAAAGCGGGAAAAGGCTAGCGAGTAAAAAGCCTACGGCGGGCAGCATGATAAGCTGAGCAATGAGTCCGAGAATTGCGGCTAATGGTTCAACCAGTACCCGCTTGAAATCATCAACTGTCAACCCTAATCCCATACCCAGCATAATGATAAATAGGGCTAAGGGAAGAAAAATTGCGGTTAAAACGTTTGATTCCATTGCTCCTGTACACACTACTTACGTTGACAGCGCCCTTAGATAAGCCAAACTTTTCCCTGTTTGCCAGGAGTGAGTTTTACTAGAATTATCACCTTATGTCCGTGCTACACACTCGCAACCCTGTAAACTTTTGTAACAACTAGCGGTATTTTTACAGAAAAACCTGTCTTCCCGTCTGAGAGATTAAACCAGCGCTTCAAGCAGTGGGTGATTGCTCAGGTTTAAGTCACGTCGCCGTTGAACAATACCCATGCACCCAATATGCGATCGCCCGATCTTGTCGGTCAGGTTGCGGGATGAAACCCAACACTCATCACTGCTTCTCCACCTCAAACAAGAGTGCGATCGCCCAATCGAGTCATGAGACTGGGATGAAACTGGCTAGGTGCAACTGTTTTGAGACCATAATAGGGGTAAGTACCTTCAAGTGCCGTTTGAGGTACTGTTGTCAATGTCGAAAACCTCAGAGGTTTGAACGTTACCGCTATGGAAATCCAACGGGTTATATTAAATAACATTGGGCTATTTGAAAACCTGGAAATTCCTTTAGCACCCACCGAGCAAAATCCCAGCAACATCACTGTCTTTGTGGGTAATAACGGCGCGGGTAAAACCTCTGTATTGAAAGCCTTAGCTATTTCCCTGAGTTGGTTTACTGCTCGTTTACGCACAGAAAAGGGTAGTGGTAATCCTATCCCTGAAGATGCCATACTTAACACCGCCAACGCCGCCAGTATTGAAATAGAAATTTGTGATGATTCTGGGGCATCAGATAATCCTAATCAAAACGAGATCCAGCATCACTTCAAGTGGACTTTAGCCAAAAATAGAACAGGACGTAAAGCCCGGTACACTAGCCATCTCAACGACTGCACTCGCTTAGCCAATCGTTACCGTGATGCCCTTACCCGTGATGACAAAACTAGCCTACCCATCATTGCGTTTTATCCTGTCGAGCGCGTCGTACTTGATATTCCCCTAAAAATTAGGACAAAGTATACCTTCTTGCAACTCGATGGTTACGATAACTCTTTAAGTCAGGGGGTTGACTTTCGCCGCTTTTTTGAGTGGTTTCGGGAACGAGAAGATACCGAAAATGAATCAGGAATGCCTGAAGATTTTCTCAACCAACTGAAACCATTATTGGAAACCAATCCAGACGCATGGCAACGGTTAAACGAACTCAATGCCTCAGCCAAAGATCGGCAATTAACCGCAGTTCGCACCGCCATTCGCCGATTTATGCCCCAGATGGACAACCTGAGAGTTCGTCGTAAACCCCGTCTCTACATGGCGATTGATAAAAACGGTGAAACCCTGAATGTAGCCCAACTTTCACAAGGCGAAAAATCTCTCATGGCTCTGGTTGGTGATATTGCTCGCCGTCTAGCCATGCTGAACCCTGCCCTGGAGAATCCTTTAGCAGGAGATGGTATCGTCTTGATTGATGAAGTTGATTTGCACCTGCATCCCTCTTGGCAACGCAGCCTGTGCGATCGCCTAATCGCAACGTTCCCCAATTGTCAGTTTGTGCTGACTACCCATTCACCTCTAGTGATCAGCGACTGTAAAAATGTTTTAGTTTACACCTTAACCAATGGTGAATGGCGACAATTGCCCTCTCAGTATGGGCAAGATGCTAATACTGTCTTATTAGATGTCATGGACACCAGCATCCG
>JGI12210J13797_10552979_pt1 | contig 10222 bp, 6 predicted proteins | sample ElkSlonscriptome_3_FD_13797 | JGI IMG/M metagenome (IMG submission 13797) | reverse complement strand
GGCGATTATGCACCAACCCAAGTTCCAAAAACTGGAAGGCACTTGGCGCGGGTTGCACCATTTGGTGATGAATAGCGAAACGAGTGAAACTCTTAAAATCCGTGTTTTGAATTGCCCCAAGAAGCAATTGTTCAAAGACATGGACCGCGCCGTCGAATTCGACCAAAGTCAATTGTTCAAGAAACTTTACGAGGATGAATTCGGCACACCGGGTGGTGCGCCGTTTGGGGCCTTGATTGGCGACTACGAATTCACCAATCATCCCGAAGACATTGACTTGCTTGCCAAGGTCAGTGGTGTGGCGGCATCGGCATTTTGTCCGTTCATTTCCGCTGCGGATCCGAATCTGTTCGGCTTCGATGAGTGGACGGAATTGACCAAACCACGCGACTTAGCACGGATTTTTGATACGGTCGAATACACCAAGTGGAAAGCGTTCCGTGAAAGTGAAGACAGCCGTTTCTGTGTGTTGACGATGCCACGAACGTTGGCCCGCTTGCCGTATGGTGCCAACACCAAAACGATCGATCAATTCGCATATGAAGAGGTTCCCGTCGGTCCCAACGGCGAATCGATTCATGTCGAGCACGATGAGTTCTGCTGGATGAATGCCGCTTACGTCATGGGCACCAAGTTGACCGATGCATTTGCGCAAACGGGTTTTTGCACAGCGATTCGCGGCGTGGAAAACGGAGGCAAGGTCGAAGATTTGCCTTCTTATATTTTCAAGGCAGACGACGGCGACATGGACTTGAAGTGCCCTACGGAAATCGCCATTACCGACCGACGTGAAAAAGAACTCAGTGATCTTGGTTTCTTGCCGTTGTGCCATTTTAAGAACACCGACTACTCGGTCTTCTTTGGTGCCCAAACCGTCCAAAAGCCGAAGTTGTACGATCGTCCCGAAGCGACGGCGAATGCTGGGATCAGTGCACGATTGCCCTACATCATGGCGACCAGTCGTTTCTCGCATTTCTTGAAGGTGATCGCTCGTGATAAGATCGGTTCGTTCATGGAAGCGAGCGATTGTGAGGCTTGGTTGGATCGTTGGATTCACAACTATGTTACCAGCGACAAGAATCCGCCAGCCGACATTCGGGCTCGTTACCCATTAGCCGAAGCGAGAGTTCAGGTTCGCGAAATCCCTGGCCAACCTGGGTCTTACAATGCGATCGCTTGGATGCGACCATGGCTACAAATGGAAGAGTTGACGACCAGCATGAGAATGGTGGCTAAGATTCCGAAGATGGGCGGTTAGAGTAGCAGCGTCTCTGCGAGACGTTGAATGTTGCGAGTCTCGGAGAGACTCGCCTACTAATTTTGCGAGTCCCCGGCGTGACCCGCCTACTATGTCTACTCGAAAAGGTGTCCCGTTTTGGCTCCAGCCGATCCCAGTTTGCAACGATCCGCAATGTCCGAGGCCGCGACGCCCGGGGCTGAGACATCGTATCAAGCCGAGGTGGTATCCGAGTCGGCATCGGCATCGTTGCTCGACTTGGTGCTGACCGAAAAGGCGACCGAAGCGAATCGAGTCTCTTCGTCGCAGGCTCCATCGGCAAAGACGTCGTCACTCGATGCTTTCTTGGCCGCTCAAAAAGTGGGCGATGCGCTCAAGCATTGGCTCGGTTCCGATTGGCAAGAGGATCTCCGCTACGTCACGGCGGATGCCGTTTCCACGCGGCTTTCGACGGATATTGCCGCGATCGATGCGATGCTTTGTGAGCAAGTGAATGCGATTTTGCATCATCAGAAGTTTCAAGAGTTGGAAGCTTCATGGCGTGGCTTAGCATTTCTGGTGCGGCGTGCCGATTTTGAAAGCGACCCGATGATTAAGGTTCGCGTGCTGTCGGTCAAATGGTCTGAATTGGAAAAGGATTTTGATCGTGCCGTCGAGTTTGATCAAAGTCAAATGTTTAAGAAGATCTACGAGGAAGAGTTCGGAATTGCGGGCGGTGAACCCTTTGGATTGCTGATCGGTGACTACCAAGTCCAACATCGTTTGTCATCGTCGCATCGATATGACGACATTGCGGTTCTTCGCGGGTTGGCTGGTGTTGCTGCAAGTTCGTTTTGCCCTTTCCTTTGCGCCGCGACGCCCGAACTTCTCGATCTGGAAGATTTTTCAGATCTCCAGGTAACCCGCGATCATGCCAAACGAATGGCGATGCCCGACTACCTCAAATGGAACGCCCTACGCCAAGATGAAGATTCCCGATTTTTGGGAGTTTTGTTACCACGGATCTTGATGCGCGGACCTTACGAGGATGATGGTTCGAGAATCGATCGATTTATCTTTTCGGAAGACGTCCAGGATCCCGACGGCAGCGGCTACCTTTGGGGGCATCCCGGCTACGCCTATGCCGCTGTTGCGATGCGTTCGTTTGCGATGAGTGGTTGGTTGGCCGACATTCGTGGGCTACGTCAAGACGAAGAGGGTGGCGGATTGGTGAGTGAGTTGCCCTCTTTGAGCTTTCCGACCGATTCGCTTGGTGTCATCCCTCGGCCCGTGACCGAAGTTGCCGTCACCGATGCCTTGGAGCGGCAACTTAGCGAAATCGGACTACTGCCGCTATGCGATTGCAAAGATACGCCAATGGCCGTGTTCGCCAGTGGTCAATCGCTTCAAAAACCAAAGGTCTACGACGACGACAACGCAACCGCAAATGCGAAGATCAGCGCCATGTTGCCTTACATCCTGACCGTTTCTCGCTTTGCCCATTACGTCAAAATTATCGCTCGCAACAAACTGGGGTCCTACGCGACCGCCGAAGAGTTAGAGCGGGTGCTTCACGATTGGGTGATGGATTACGTGACGCCTGACCGCGAAGCGTCGACCGACGTCAAGAGCCGAAAACCGTTGCGAGAGGCGGACATATCGGTGAAACCCGATTTAGAACGTCCCGGTTCGTTTCGCTGCATCATGCGTTTCGCACCCCACTACGAACTTGACGATATGGTCGGCAGCGTCCGGTTAAGCACGATCATTGGCGGCAGTTAAATGCCTTTTCGGCAAAGGCGTCTGACGCTCTCGACAACAGGGGGCAGACTCCATTGACGACCAGACCTCGTGGACGATTGTCGGTAAAAACACTTCAAACGAAAGAAATTCAATGACCGAAACACCCCAAGCACTTTTCCAAGCCGGAAAACTCGACGAAGCTCTTACGCAATCACTTGCACTCGTAAAAAAGAATCCGGCAAACAGTGGCCTACGATTCCAATTGGCGGAAATCTCCTGTATTGCGGGTGACTTAGACCGGGCCGAGCGTCAGATGGAAACGGTTAGTAACCAAGACCCCAACGCAGCACTCGGAGCGGCATTGTTTCGCCAACTCGTCCGCGCAGAAATGGCTCGCCGTGAATGCTTTTTTGAAGGCCGTGTTCCCGAGTTCATTGGTGAACCGAGCCCGATCGTCAAACAGCACCTGCTGGCGTTGGCTGCGATTCGCGAAGGCGATGTGGAAGAAGCGGCCTCGCTGATCCGAAACCAAACCGACGCGGATGAAACGGCCGCAGCGTCATGGAATGTGAATGGAGAAACGGTGGGTGAACTGCGGGATCTCGATGATTTGCTCGCACCGATCTTGGAAGTTCATACGTCGACCGGAAAGTATTTTTGGATCGCCTGGAACCAAATCCTGTCGATGGAGGTCCACCCACCCAAACGCTCGGCAGACCTACTTTGGCGTCAAGCGTCCTTGTCGATTGAATCAGGGCCCGATGGCGAGGTCTATCTGCCAGCGATTTATCTCGATCCGAACCAACCCGTTGCCGAAGACGAGAGTCTACGTTTAGGACGTAGTACCGATTGGGTGGAAACGCACGAGTCCATCGTTCGCGGGCGCGGACAAAAAATGCTGCTCGCCGGGGATCGTGATTTGACTTACATGCAACTCGAATCAATCGAGCGACAGGAGTCTTAACCGATGTCGCGTGTCCCAACCGATTCACGATTGATCCCCAGCATCCTGGATCGCTTGATCGACCTCGAGCCCGATCGAAAGACCGAGATGCCAGCCAACCGCACGCAAGTGCTGCAGCAGATGAAAGCCAGCGTTGGTCGAGATCTACAGAACCTGCTCAACACCCGTTGCCGGGCGACCGGATGGCCCGAAGGGCTCGAACAGCTTTCCAAATCACTGATGGCTTACGGTATTCCCGATTGTGTAGGGATCAATACCGGTTCGCGTGAGCAACAGGAAACGCTGAGGCGGATGATCCAGCGAGCCGTTGAAGCGTTTGAACCTAGATTGATGAATGTTCAAGTTCAATTGGCCGAATCCAATGACTCGGCGGATCGAACGCTTCGATTTCGGATCGATGCGATGCTGAGAGTCGATCCGACGCCCGAGCCGGTGGCTTACGACAGTCGCTTGGATGCGACGATGGGCGATTTTCTCGTCAAAGGAGTTCGACGATGACCGAACGCTTGTTGCCCTATTACAACCAAGAACTCGAGTTTCTGCGGCGATTTGGCTCTCAGTTTGCTGCCGAGCATCCAAAGATTGCGGGCCGATTGCGATTCGGTGACGATCTTTCCGAAGACCCGCACGTGTCTCGTATCATCGAGTCGTTCGCATTATTGGCGGCACGAACGAGACTCAAGATCGATGACGATTTTCCTGAGATCACGCATGCCCTTTTGAGTGTGCTTTATCCGCATTACTTGGCACCGATTCCATCGACCGCGATCGCCGAATTTTCGCTCGATCGTCGACAAGCCGACTTGGTTGCCGGTTACCGAATCGATGCGGATGAGCGAGTGGAAAGCGAGTCAACCAAAGACGGTGTTTGCCAATTTCGCACCGCCTACCCCGTCGAGTTGTTTCCACTAAAAGTGGAAGCGGCTTCCTATCGCGGCCAACCGTTTTCGTGCCCTCCATCCGATAGTTTGGCCAAGAGTGAATCGTGTCTGCATCTGCATTTGAAAAGTTTTCGCTCTAGTGTCGCGGTGGAAACGATGAATGTTACTCGGCTACGCTTTTTCATTCGTGGTTTGTCGCGTTCCGCCATGGATTTGTACGAATTGATTCATGGCTGCACGGTGGAAGTTTTGCTCGCTCGATCGCCCGAGGACCAAAATCCCATTCGGCTCAGTAGCAAGTCGATCAAGCCAGTCGGTTTTGCACAGGATGAAGGCTTGATACCGACGCAGCCGCGTTCTTTCAATGGCTATCGGTTGTTGACAGAGTACTTCGCGGCTCCCGAAAAGTTCATGTTCTTTGATGTCGACGACATCCATCCCAAGCGACTAGAAGGCTTCGGCGAGCATCTGCACCTGTATGTCTTGATGAAACGACATTTGGGAGATGTCGAGCCGTTTGTTGCCAAGGATTCGATTCGATTGGGATGCACACCGCTTGTCAACCTATTTGAGCATCGTTGCGAGCCTGTACGGTTGACGCACGGTGCACCGGAGTATCGGATCGTTCCTGACGCCCGGCAACCGCGTGCTTTTGAAATTCATACGGTCACTCAGGTGACATCGATTGATAGCGACAAAAAAGAGGTCGTCTTTCATCCCTTCTATTCGATTCGTCATGCAGCGGAGCGAGACCGGCGGCGCGGCTTTTATCATCTGCATCGACGGGCTGCGGAATTGAGTGGTGGTGAAACGGATCGAGCAACGGATATGTATTTGTCGATCGTCGACCTCGATTTTCAACCTGAAATTTCAGCTGGCACCGTCCTCGACGTGCAAACCCTGTGTACGAGTCGCAACTTGCCCGAGCGATTGGAATTCGGTGGCGGGCGGCCACGATTGCAACTCGTTCGCGGCGGCCCGATCGAAGATCCACGCTGTGTGACACAGCCTCGCTCGACCGTCCGTCCGCCGCTCGGCAAGGCAACGTATTGGCGTTTAATTAGCCACTTGTCACTCGGGCATGTTTCGTTATTCGACAAGCAAGACGGTGCGTCCGCGATACGAGAGATCCTTAGTCTTTACGACTTTATTCAAGGCAGCGATATTCGCCAACGAATCGATTCGCTTCGCTCGATGACGTACGAACATGGTGTCGCTCGCTGTGACCGCGGCGGTGGCGGCGTTGGCGGAGCGACGTTTTGCCGTGGCCTCGATCTGGATGTCTTGATTGATGAAGACAAATTAAGCAGCGGTGGTGCCTACCTGTTTGGTGCGGTGCTCGAACATTTTCTTGCTCTTTATGCCTCGATTAACTCGTTCACTCGAGTCAATCTGCGTAGTACCCTTCGTGAAGAATCGATTGCGAAATGGCCAGCCCGATCCGGAAGAAAAACGCTTCTGTAATCGACCGGCTCGTCAAACAGCCGCATCGATTCAGCTTCTTTCAAGCAGTACGCCTACTGTTGGCGTCTGGGGGTGCGCGGTCGCTTGGTTCCAACGGTAACGAAATTGGGACGATCAAAAACGCCTCGGACGAAGCGATCCGATTTCGTGCTCTGCCCGCTTTGAAATTTCCCTCGTCCGAAATCACCAACGTCAAACCTTGCCGCACACCCGAGACAGATCGCCTGGAAGAGAATGAGCCTGTCGTCAAGGACGAAGAGGACAAACTCGGAGAGGAATCGCTCGGTCAATTGCGAACACCCGAGCCTGGGTCCCCCATCGAAATGGAGATCGCATTTTGGGGATTGGTCGGTCCCGTCGGTGCTCTACCAAATCACTACACTCAAATTGTGATTGACCGAGTTAGGCACAAGGATGTTGCCCTTCGGGATTTCTTGGATCTGTTTTCCCATCGTCAACTGTCACTCTTTTATCGAGCTTGGGAAAAAACATTTGTATCGGTCGGCGTGGAACGGGGGTTGCGGTCGGAAGATCCTCGTGCCGATAAACTTCGCGAAGCGCTACTATCGATTGTCGGCCGAGGAACCGGACACGTTCGTGACCGACTCGAAATACTCGACGATGTCTCCATCTACTATGGTGGCCAATTCGCCGATCGTCCATGTGCCGAGTCGCTCGAACAGATCATTGCCGACTTCCTCGGATTGCCGACACGCGTTCTATCGCTTTACGGCCAATGGTTGATGTTGCCGCCGACCGAGCAATCCCGGCTTGGCACACTGGGCGGCCATAGCCAACTCGGTGTCGATACCGTGCTTGGCGAAAAAACATGGGATGCTTCGTCGAAGTTTCGCATCCGCATCGGCTTGGTCCGCTACCGTGAATTTCTGCGTCTGATGCCGACAGGCGACCAATTGGTCCCGATTTGTCAATTGATCCGCAGCTATGTGGGCTGCGAGTTTTCATTTGATTGCCAAGTTGTCTTAATGGCGAGCGAAATCCCACGATGTCAACTTGGTCGCAGCGACCAATCGGGTGACGCGGACGCTGGCGCCAATTTGGGTTGGAACACGTGGTTGTGCAGCCAACCACCCACTCGCGATAGCGACGATGCCGTATTCCATCATGATGGATCACCGATCCAATTTTCAAACTCCGTTTCTCGAACTTGAAAGAAGACACAACGATGCCCCAAGTGAATTTGAAAGAACTCGTAGGAAAACTCAACGACACCTGTCGCACCGCGCTCGAAGCCGCCGCAGGTTTGTGCCTATCGAGAACCAATTACAACATCGAAATCGAGCATTGGCTTTTGAAGTTGCTCGAAAATGATCGATCCGACTTGACGATTTGTGCGAAAGCATCGGGTGTGGACGTTGGAAAGATGACGACTGATTTAAACCGAGCGATTGACCGATTCAAAACGGGCAATGGGCGTCCACCCGCCTTGTCGCCCAACGTGGTCGATCTGGTTCGGGACGCCTGGCTATTTGGGTCGATCGATCAAGGGGTCAGTAAAGTTCGTAGCGGACATTTGTTGATCGCGATGTTGGGCTCGTCGACACTGCGCGGCAGTGCTAACGATGCATCGAATCAGTTCGAAAAGATCAATGCCGACGCGATTGCTCGTGATTTCGCAGCTCTGTTGGTCGATTCCGAGGAAGACCATGTGCCGCTTGCTTCGGGCGGCACCACCTCCTCCGCTAGCGGTCAGCCGGTTGGCAAACAAGGACCGACGAAGACGCCGTCGCTCGATCAATTCACGATCGACTTGACCGAGCGGGCTGCCGCGGGCGAGATCGACCCGGTGCTGGGCCGCGATAGCGAGATTCGTCAAATCATTGATGTCTTGACTCGGCGACGCCAAAATAATCCCATTTTGACCGGCGAAGCTGGCGTCGGAAAAACAGCGGTCGTCGAAGGCTTCGCCCTTCGCATCGCAGCGGGTGATGTCCCCCCGTCGATCCGCAACGTTTCAGTTCGATCGCTTGATTTGGGTCTGTTGCAAGCGGGCGCCGGAATGAAGGGCGAGTTCGAAAATCGGCTTAAAGGGGTCATTGACGAAGTCAAAGGATCACCGACGCCGATCATCTTGTTTATCGACGAGGCTCATACGATGATCGGTGCGGGTGGGCAAGCCGGACAAGGCGACGCAGCCAACCTGCTAAAACCCGCACTTGCTCGTGGGGAACTACGTACGATCGCGGCAACGACCTGGGCGGAATACAAAAAGTACTTTGAAAAAGACGCTGCTCTCGCCCGTCGATTCCAAGTCGTCAAAGTGGAGGAACCCGACGAAGGACCTGCCATTGAGATGATGCGTGGTCTGGTCAGCACGCTTGAAGCCCACCACAACGTACGCATTTTGAACGAAGCGGTTGTCGATGCCGTCAAATTGTCCAAACGTTACATTTCCGGTCGGCAATTGCCTGATAAATCGGTCAGCCTCCTCGATACGACCTGTGCACGAGTCGGGCTTAGCCAAACGGCCACGCCTGCTGCGATTGAAAACGCCAACCGTCGGATTGACCAATTCAAAGTCTCGATGGAAATCCTCAAACGGGAACAGGAAACCGGTTCCGATCATCGCGACGTGATTGCCGAGAGTGAAGCAGGATTGCTCGAAGCGGAAGCATCTTTGGAGGCATTGACGGCTCAATGGGAGCGAGAAAGAGGCCTCGTCAAGACGATCCGTAATCTGCGTCACCAAATCGCGGGAGAACCGATCGAAGAAGATCCTCAAAGCAGCGAGACGTCCGAAGAAGTAGCGGAAGCGGGCGAAAAGGCTCAGCAAGCCAGCGATACCGAACCGGCTACGGAAGAACAGAAACCGGCTACGGAAGAACAGAAAGAGGTATGGAAGAAAGAGTTAGCAGAAGCCGAACAAAGCCTGCGTCAAATTCAAGGCGAGAATCCGCTCATGTTTCCTTGTGTCGACTCGTCCGCCGTTGCTCAAACCGTTGCGGCATGGACCGGCATTCCGGTCGGACGCATGGTCAGCAACGAGATTCAAACCGTGTTGAATCTGCAAGCCTTGATGGAAGAATCGATCGTCGGCCAATCACACGCACTCGATCGTATTGCTCAAAGTATTCGCACCAGTCGCGCCCAGCTTCGCGATCCGCGTACGCCGATCGGAGTGTTCTTGTTGGCGGGAACGAGTGGCGTTGGCAAGACGGAAACAGCCATTACACTCGCAAACTTGCTTTATGGTGGCGAGCAAAACATGACCACCATCAACATGAGCGAGTTCAAGGAAGAACACAAAGTGGCACTACTGATGGGATCGCCTCCCGGCTACGTCGGCTATGGCGAAGGCGGTGTCTTGACCGAAGCGATTCGGCGTAAACCGTACTCGGTTGTACTGCTCGATGAAATGGAAAAAGCACATCCAGGTGTACAAGACGTGTTCTACCAAGTGTTCGACAAAGGGAACATGAAAGACGGTGAAGGTCGCGACATCGACTTCAAGAACACCGTCATCATCATGACCACCAACGCGGGTACCGACTTAATCAAGAGTATCTGTAGCGACCCCGATACGATCCCCGATCCCGACGGGTTTATCGAAGCGGTCTTTCCCGAGTTATTGAAGACTTTCAAACCTGCGTTCCTCGGACGTTTGAGTATCATTCCGTACTATCCGCTCAATGATGAAGTCATGACCAGCATCATCCGGCTGAAACTGGCCAAGGTGGCTCAAAGAGTGCGTGAAAGCTACGGAGCGATCTTCACCTACAGTGAGGCGGTGGTCCAGGCGATCCTGGCGCGTTGTACGGAAGTCGATACGGGAGCAAGAAATGTCGATCACATTTTGAATCGAACCCTACTGCCCGAATTGTCGGCTCAAGTCTTAGCCAATCTCGCAGACGGCAAAACGATATCGGAAATCGCCATCGACTCCAAAGACGAGCAGTTCACCTACGACGTCAAAACCGAAGCCCCCTAACGGTT
>JGI12210J13797_11032621_pt1 | contig 10223 bp, 8 predicted proteins | sample ElkSlonscriptome_3_FD_13797 | JGI IMG/M metagenome (IMG submission 13797) | reverse complement strand
GCCTAAGCATATTCAAGGAGGGTCGGCCCCGAGATCGGGTTCGAGGGCCGCGATCAGTGGGTTGTTATCTCCGCCGAGCACATCTAGATTGTCGGGCGATGGAGCCCCTCTCGGTCGTCATCGTCGACGACGACGATTCCGTTCTCGACATGGTCCGGCGCGCCCTGGAGCACGAGGGTTGGAAAGTCACCACCTCCCGCACGCCCTTCGGCGTGGCGAGCATCCTCGAGGAGCATGCCCCCGACGTGCTGGTCTTGGACCTGATGATGCCCGGCCTCGATGGGGAGGCCGTCTCTCAGTTCTCCGGGAAGCTCGGCGACCGACCGCCGGTGGTCTTCTACTCCGCCGCCGACGTCGAGAAGCTCGAGACGCTCACCCGCCGCACCCTCGACGCCCGCTACGTGCGGAAGGGCTCACCGCTGAGTGAGCTCGTCGCGGCGATTCGCGCCGCCGCCGATCGCGGCAAGCCGCGCCGCTGAGCTTCACGGCGCCGAGCTCACTTGTCGCTCGGATGGACCCGGTGCTTCTTCGCGAGCTTGTGGAGGTACTTGCGGTCCATGTCCGCCGCGCGGGCCGCCGCGGAGATGTTCCCCTCGTGGCGCTCGAGGAGCCACTCGACGTAGCGACGCTCGAACTCCTGCTCGAAGGCGGACTTGGTGTCGCGGTAGCTCATCTGGGGGTCGAAGGTCGGCGCGATCCCCGCGCCGCCGCCCACCGGCGCCCCCACCGGCACGTGGCCCAGCCGGATCTCACCGTCGCCGGTCCGCGCGAGGAACGCCGCCCGGGCCAGCACGTTCCGCAGCTCTCGGACGTTGCCGGGCCAGTCGTGACCCGCCAGCGCCTCCACCGCCGCCTCGGCCATCCGCAGATCGCCGGCGTCCGGGTCACCCGCCTGGATGCCCTCGAGCAGATGCTCGACCAGCATCGGCAGGTCCTCTTTCCGCTCCCGCAACGGCGGTAGCTCGACCGGCACCACGGCGAGACGGAAATAGAGGTCCTCGCGGAACTTCCCGCGGTCGACCTCGACCGATAGGTTCCGCTTGGTCGCGGCGATCACCCGGATGTCGACCGACAGCTCCTTGTTGCCGCCCACCCGGCGAATGCTGCGGGCCTCGAGGGCGCGGAGCAGCTTCGGCTGCAGGTCGAGCGGGAGCTCGCCGATCTCGTCCAGGAAGAGCGTGCCGCCGTCGGCGAGCTCGAAGGCGCCCTGCCGTCGGTCGCTCGCGCCGGTGAAGGCGCCCTTCTCGTGACCGAAGAGCTCGCTCTCGATCAGGTTCGCCACCACCGCGCCGCAGTCCACCACGATGAAGGGTCGCTGCTTGCGCTTGCTGGCCTGGTGGATCGCGCGAGCCATCGCGTCCTTGCCGGTGCCGGTCTCGCCGCCGAGCAGCACGGTGGCGTCACTGGGGGCCAGCCGCTCGAGCAGACCGAAGATCTCGCGCATCGGCTGACTGCGACCGACCACGGCGCCAAAGCGGGTCTGCTCCGAAGGGAGCACCTCGATCCGCTCGGAGAAGGTCCGCACCTTGAGCTCGACCTCGCCCACCGTGAGCACCGCGCCGGGCTTGAGGAACGCCTCGCGGACCTCCGCCCCGTCCAGGAGCGTTCCGTTCGTCGACCCGAGGTCCCGGAGCAGGTACCCCCGCCCCTCCTGGACGATCTCACAGTGGCTCCGAGAGACCGTCTGGTGAGCCAGCACGATGTCGTTGGAGCTCGCCTTGCCGATGGAGAGCCGTTCGCCGTCCATCACGTGTTCGTCGCCGCGGCCGTCGCCGCTGAGCACGATCAGCGCGAGCCGGGGGAGCTCGACCACCCGCCGACCGCCGTGCCGGGTCTTGACGCTGGTCAGGCTCATCGCTCGGGCCCCAGGTCGATGCGGATGAGTCCCTCGGCGGGCACGTCGAACGAGCGTTCGACCCGACGGGCGTTGCCGTCGCCGTCGACCAGCGTCGCGGCGACTCGGTAACGACCGGGCGAGAGCTCCACCTCGTGGCGGAGACGGTCGGGCATGCCCTCTGGCTGGCGAAAGGTCACCCCGGCCATTTCATCCCGGTCCTGCGAATAACTCAACCGGGCTTCGACCCACTGGGCGTGGTCAGCGCCGAGGTCATAGCGAAGGGCCACATCGCGGGGGTATGCCCGGGCGACCACACCGCCGACCACCAGTGCGCCGATCAGGAGCGCGCCTTTGGCCACTCGCCCTCGCCAGCTCCGAGCCCGACTCACGAGGGGTGGTGTACCACGAGGAGGGTCACGGTTCCGGTCGACCCGCCTGGGCCGTGAGGTCACGCCCTTGACGGGCTGGTGCACCGACCCGTGACCGTTGTCTGGCCCCCAGGGCGGTGTTACGGTTTCTGAATGATTTCGCCTCTGCCCCCCGCACGCCGAGGTCTGGTTCGAAGGAGCGTGCCCCCCCCACGATGAAGGGTTTGACCGATCTGGTCGCCAAGGTGCGGGCCTACCACCCGCAGGTCGACACCGAGCTCATCGACAAGGCGTTCGCTTACTCGGAGCGCATGCACGAGGGGCAGATGCGGAAGTCGGGGGATCCCTACTTCATCCATCCGTCCTCGGTCGCCCACATCATCGCGGAGATGAAGCTGGACCCGGCGAGCATCTGCGCCGCGCTCCTGCACGACGTCGTCGAGGACACCGACGTCACCGAGAAGGACATCGAGCAGCTCTTCGGCAAGGAGGTCGCCTTCCTGGTCGATGGGGTGACCAAGCTCGGCAAGGTGAACTTCCACTCGAAGGAGGACCGGCAGGCCGAGTCCTTCCGCAAGATGCTCGTCGCGATGGCGCGGGACATCCGTGTGCTCCTGGTGAAGCTCGCCGACCGCCTGGACAACATGCGGACGCTCCAGCACATGAAGGACGAGTCGCAGGAGCGCATCGCCCGCGAGACGATGGAGATCTACGCGCCGCTGGCCGGGCGCCTCGGCATCAACTGGCTGAAGGCGGAGCTCGAGGACCTGAGCTTCCGCTACCTCCACCCAGACGCCTACGAAGATCTCGAGGGCAAGGTGGAGAAGGTCACGGCGCAGACCGACGAGTACGTCGAGCAGGTCTCGACCAAGGTCCGCAAGATGCTCATCAGCCGCGGCTTCGCTCTCGACGTGAGCGGTCGCCGCAAGCACCTGTGGAGCATCTACCGAAAGATGCGACGGATGGGCGTGGAGCTCGAGCAGATCCACGACTTCGTGGCCTTCCGGGTGATCATGGAGACCGTCGCCGATTGCTACGCGGCGCTCGGGGTCATCCACAGCGAATGGACCCCGGTCCCGGGGCGCTTCAAGGACTACATCGCGCTGCCGAAGCCGAACATGTACCAGTCGCTCCACACGACGGTCATCGGCCCCGGCAGCCGTCGCATCGAGGTGCAGATCCGCACCAACGAGATGCACCGGACCGCCGAGCTCGGCATCGCGGCGCACTGGCAGTACAAGCAGAACACCGGCGGCATCGAGGCCCGCGACGCCGCCCGCTTCGCGTGGCTCCGGCAGCTGATGGAGTTCCAGCAGGACGTCACCGACCCGGCCGAGTTCCTCGAGTCGGTGAAGGTCGACCTCTTCCAGGACGAGGTCTACGTCTTCACCCCTCAGGGCGACGTGAAGAGCTTCCCCCGCGGCGCGACTCCGGTCGACTTCGCCTACGCGATTCACTCGGAGGTGGGCGAGCACTGCTCCGGCGCGCGGGTCAACGGGATGATCGTCCCGCTGCGCCACCGGATGCGGAACGGCGACGTGGTCGAGATCCTCACCAACAAGACCCAGACGCCGAACAAAGACTGGCTCGACTTCGTCGTCACCGGTCGGGCCCGCTCGCGCATCCGCGGCTACCTCCGGGCCGAGGAGCGCAAGCGGAGCGTGAAGCTCGGCCGCGACCTCGCCGAAAAGGCCATGCACAAGCGCGATCTGAGCTTCGCGCGCTTCATGAAGAACAGCACCGAGATTGGCCGGGTGGTCGACTCCAGCTCGGTCCAGCACATCGACGAGCTCTTCGCGCAGATCGGCTACGGCAAGCTCGAAGCCAAGGCCTTCGCGGACCTGGTCGACGACAAGGACTCCGGCGAGCGCAAGAGCCTCGAGCCCTCCTTCCTCGAGCGGACGCTGCGCAAGGTCACCCGCCGAAACGACGACACCATTCGCATCGACGGGATGGACGACCTGCTGGTGCGCTTCGCCAAGTGCTGCAGCCCGGTCTCCGGCGACCCGGTCGTCGGTTGGATCACCCGCGGCCGCGGGGTGACCATCCACCGGCGCGGCTGCCCGCGCTCGATGGAGCTCGATCCGGAGCGCCGCATCGACGTCGAATGGACCAGCAAGGCGAAGATGTCGCTGCCGGTCTCGCTGCGGGTGGTCTCGCAGAACGCGCCGGGCATCCTCGCGAAGGTCTCCGGCGTGTTCACCAAGAACGGCCTCAACATCTCCGAGGCGACCTGCCGGACCTCGGACGACGGACGCGCCGTGAACCTCTTTCAGTTCACCGTGGACGACCTGACCGCGTTGCGAACCGTGATGCGCGGCATCCAGCGCATCGACGGGGTCCAAGACGTGGAACGCATCTGACCCCCGGCGGGTTCTTGGATGCACCCGCTGAGCGTCACATGTACAGTCGGCGAGCCGTGGTAGCGCGAGTGGAGGACGAAGACGGCGAGGTGCCGCCCGTCGACACCCTCGAGGACGCCCCCGACGGACGGATACACACCGATCCGCGCGGCGGTGCCGGCCCGGAGCTGGCCGACCAGTTCCTGGACGACGCCACCGATGTGGTCGACCCCTTCAGCCCGGGGTCGTTCTTCGCGGACCGCTTCCGGCTGGGCAAAGCGCTCGGCGCCGGCGGGATGGGCGCGGTCTTCCGAGCGGAGGACCTGGTGGACCAGCGACCGGTGGCCATCAAGATCCTGCTCAAGGGAGCCCAGGACGATCAGGCCCGTCAGCGCTTCGAGCGCGAGAGCCAGATCCTGGCGTCCATCGACCACCCGGGCATCGTCTCCATTCTCCGCCACGGCTACGCGACCCATCGGCGAATCCCCTGGCTCGCGATGGAGCTGCTCGAGGGCGAGACCCTGCGCGAGCGAATCCAGCGCAGCGGTCCGATGAACCCGTCGCAGGTGGCGTCCATCCTCGGCAGCGCCGCCGATGCCCTCGAGGCCGCCCACGCGCAGGGGGTCATCCATCGGGACCTGAAGCCGGACAACATCTTCCTTCCGGAGTCGGGCCCCTCGGTGAAGCTCCTGGACTTCGGCCTCTCACTCTCACTGAGCTCCAAGAAGCTCACCGCGACCGGGACCGTGATCGGCACGCCGCGCTACATGGCGCCCGAGCAGATCGCCTCCGCCCACAAGTCCGGAGCCGCGGCCGACATCTACGCGCTCGGGGTGGTCGTCTACGAGTGCCTGACCGGTGAGTCCCCCTTCACGGCCTCGGACCAAGGGCAGCTGCTCGGCGCGATCCTGCAGGGGCGCCTCGAGCCCCTCTCGAGCCGCCGGCCGGACTTGCCAGAAGCGGTCCAGGACGTCGTCGAACGCGCGACGACCAAGAAGCCGGAGGACCGCTTCCCGACGCCGCGAGCGCTCGCGGAAGCGTTCACCGAAGCCATCGGAGGCCGGCTCTCCAAGCCGCAGTTCAGCGTGGACGCGGCGCGCGGCTCACACCCTTCCCGAGCCTCTCGGCCGTCGCGCACCTCCAAGCCCTCCCGCGCCTCCCGGCCGAGTCACCCGGCCAAGAACAACACGCTGAAGTGGGTCGGCCTCGTGGTGCTCGGTCTGATCGCGGCGGTTGCGAGCGCGGTGATCACCTACTCGCTGATCACGGGGAACTGAACGTTGGCCACCGGCCACATGACCCTCGAGCAGCTGCTCGAGACCCTCGACCTCGACTCCGTCCCGGAAGACCACGCGCTCGACTCCACGCTGCAGCCGACGCTCGCGCCCCGTTTCCGCGCCGGGCGGAGCGTCATTCCGCCCAAGACTCCGGGGCCCACGCTCCCGCCGCCCTCGGACGCCGATCGAGCCAGCCACGAGATGCGGATCCGCGGCCAACTCGCGGAGGGCGGGATGGGGTCGATCTTCCTCGCCGAACAGCCAGCGCTCCGGCGAGACGTGGCGCTCAAGACGCTCAAGGACGAGTTCATGACGCCCCTCTTCGCGTCGCGACTCCGCCGCGAGGCCCGAGTGCTGGCGCTGGTCGAGCACCCGAACGTCGTCCCGGTCCACGCGCTCGACACCGACGAGCGAAACGCGCCCGTCGTCGTGATGAAGCGGATCGAGGGCACCCCCTGGCGCACGCTCATCCACGAGCCGGACCACCCGGCGCTGCCGACGGCGACGGACCGCCTCGCGTGGCACCTGCGGGTGCTCATGCGGATCTGCGAGGCGGTCCACTACGCCCACAGCCGCGGGGTCCTGCACCTCGATCTGAAGCCCGACAACGTGATGATCGGCGCCTTCCGCGAGGTCTACCTGGTAGACTGGGGTGTCGCCGTCAGCACCGACGACGCGCAACGCGATTGGCTCCCGATGGCCGATGAGGTGTCCGAGATTCTCGGGACGCCCGCCTACCTCGCGCCGGAGATGGTCGACCTGGCGCGGGCGCCGCTCTCCGCGCGCACCGACGTCTATCTGCTCGGGGGGACCCTCCACGAGATCTTGCTCGGCCGACCGCCACACGAAGGCGAGTCGCTCCACGATCTGCTCTACGCGGCCTACGGCGCGCAGCTCCCCGAAGTACCGCCCAGCGTGCCCGAGGAGCTCGGGCGGATCCTCCGCAAGGCGATGGCGCCGGAGGCAGCCGATCGCTTCGAGAGCGCCGAGGCGTTGCGGAGCGCGCTGAGCGACTTCCTCGAGCACCGCGTCGCCGCGTCGGTCGCCGACCGGGCGCGTGAGGCGCTGGTGGACCTGCGGATGCTGGTGGACGAGTCGGCGCGAGAGCCTACCCACCCGAAGCTCCGGATCGCCGAGCGGCAGGACTCCCGGAACGCGCAGGTTCAGCGGGCCTTCGCGCGCGCGCGCTTCGGGTTCGCCGAGGCGCTCCGTCACCACTCGGCCGCCGAAGACGCGCGCGAAGGGCTGGCCAGCGCCCTGCTCGCGATGACCGGCTACCACCTGGCGCGAATGGAGACGGCTTCGGCAGAGGGGCTGCTCCAGGAGCTCGGCGACGAGCCCCGCGCCGAGACGCTCCGGCAGGAGGCCGCCCAGCAACGCTCCGAAGCGGCGCGTCTCGAGAAGCTGGACGCGTTCGGCGCCGACGCTGGGAGCCGAGCGCGCGGCGGCCTGATCTTCGCCGTCGCGCTCATCGTGTCGATCCCCGGCCTGCTGGGCTACATCGGGACGCGGATGGGGCTCTACCACTACGAGTGGTGGCACACCCTCGCGTACACCGCGTTCCTCTCGGTGGTCATCATCGGCGGCGCCTTCCTGCTGCGGCGCTCGATCATGAGCACCCGACGCAGCCGGAGCATCATGTGGTCGATCGCGATCCTGGTGCTGCTCTCGGTCGCGCTGCGGGCGGTGGCCTATTCGCTCGGGGTCCGCGAGGCCGCCAGCCTCGCGCTGGAGCTCTTCTTCTTCGGCTCCGGTTCGGCGGTGGCCGCCGTCCTCGCGGACCGGCGCTTCTACCTGCCGTCCATCGCTTTCTTCGGCGGGACGGCGCTCGTTCTGCTCGCACCCGACCACATGCTCTTGTGGGTGGCGCTCTCGGCCTTCGCGGGCCCCGGCGCGCTGGCCTGGGCATGGATCCGCGCGGACGAAGGCCCCCCGCCCGAAGACGAAAGTGCTACAGGTCCCCCATGACCGCCGAGAAGCTGGAGAAGGTCGCGCTCTGCCTCGCCGGTGGTGGCATCACGGGCGCCGTCTACGAAGTCGGCGTGCTGGCGGCCCTCGAAGAGCACTTCGAGGACTTCCAGGCGAGCGACTTCGGCGTGATCCTCGGCGCCTCGTCGGGCGCGCCGGTGGCCACGGCGCTCGCCGGCGGCATCGGGGCCACCCGGATGTATCGCGCGCTCCTCGACCCAGCCGACGACTTCTTCCCGATGAAGCGGCAGCACCTGCTCCGCGTGGACCTGCGGGAGCTCCGCCGGGTCTGGTCGTCGACGATCGGCGCGCTGCGGCGCTTCGCCGGCAGCGTGACGAGCAACCCGCTCCGCAAGAGCAGTTGGCAAGAGATCGACCGGCTCTGGGATTCACTCCCCGCCGGCGTGTTCACCACCGACGCCTTCGAAGAGTTCTTCTTTCAGTTCCTCACCCGCCGTGGGCTCCCCAAGGCCTTTCACGACTACGACCGGAAGCTGATGTTGGTCGCCCACGATCTCGACGGCGGCGAGCGGGTGGTGTTCGGGGTCGGCGGCGACATCGACCACGTCCCGGTCGCCAAGGCGGTCGCCGCGTCGCTCGCGACGCCCATGCTCTTCGCGCCCGTCCGGATCGACGGGCGCGACTTCATCGCGGGCGCGCCCGGCGAAACCGGTCACGTCGACCTGGCGTTCGAGGAGGGATGCGAGCTCGTCATCGTCATCAACGCGATGGTCCCCGTGCGAACCGACCCGACCACCAACGCCGTCCCCACGGGGCACGGACCGAAGGGCCGCGTCCGGGACAAGGGTTTGCTCTGGGTCTACAACCAGAGCTGGCGGCTGATGACCGAGGCGCGGCTCGAGCGGGGGCTGGCCGCCTTCCGCTCCGACCATCCAGAGGTGGACGTGCACCTGCTCGAGCCCGGGCGCGACGACGCGGTGATGTTCATGCACTCGCCGATGAACTTCGACGCCCGCCGGGTGATCCTCGAAGACGGCTACACCTCGACGATCAAGCTCCTCCGAGAGGAGGACTCGCCGCTCCGGATCGCCTTCGAGAGTCTCGGGCTGAAGAGCCGCGAGCAGTAGACCCGCTATTGGGCCGTTCGACGTTCGAACAGCACGAGCGCCAGGACCGCGAGGGCCAGCGACGCGAAGAGGAGCTCGGGCGGGATGTGGCCGACGTTCTCGCTCGGGACGTTGAAGCCACCGATCCGCCAGACGGAGCGCGGCACCAGCAGCGGCACCGCGTTCACCGCCGCGTGGAGCACCAGGCAGGGCCAGAGCGAGTGCGTGCGGAGCCGGATGGCCCCGAGGACCAGCCCGGCCACGCTCGCGGTCGCGAAGCCGGCCCAGTCGAAGTGGATGGCGCCGAAGAGGAGCGCGCTCACCAGGAGCCCCCAGAGCGGTCCGTGCCGCACCACGAGCCCCGGCAGCAAGACCCCGCGGAAGAACACCTCCTCGGTGGCCGGCGCGACGATCACGAAGGCGAAGAGGGCGATGAGGGCTCCCGCCAGGCCCTGCGGCTCCATCAGCTGCTGGCGGCGGAGCTCGGCCTCCATGCCGATGGGGGCGAGCTCCTGGACCGCGTTGCCGATCTCGGCCAGCGGCAGCTGGAGCGCCGCCCCGGCCACCAGGCAGAGCCCGAGGATGCCCACGACCGGGGGAGCGCCGAGCCAAAGCGCCCAGGGATGGGCTCCGCGGCGAACGGCCGCCCGCTCCGCGAGCCGGAGGACAGCGCCGAACCCGAGCAGCTGGGCCACCCCCAAGCTGAGGGGGTGTGTCGACACCCGAGCGACGGCCTCCGCGAGGTCCGTTCGCCGGACGAGCAGGAAGCTCCCCGCCACCAGCAGCTGAAAGCCCTGGGTGGCCAGGATGGCCATGGCGGTCATTCCCAGGGCCCGAAGCCCATGGATTGGCGGGACGCGCGGCTTCACGAGGGGCGAAGACTCCAACGGAAATGGAACGTAGTCCACCGGTTGCGCGTCCCAGAGGTTGGGCGGCGCCGCCCCCGGACCTTGCTATGCTCTCCACCACCATGTTTCGACCCACTCGAGCGGCCGCGGCTCTCGGCACGATGGCCCTCGCGCTGGCCCTGGCCTGCGGGTCCGGAGCCGGCGCCGGCCGCTCCACGACCGCCCTCGGCGTGGACCTCCCGGAGGAGGTCACCACCGAGAACCTGGCCGAAATGCTCCGCCTCTACCACGGGCTGCAGGCCGACTCGGAGGCCCGACGGGTGCTCCGGGAGCGCGTGATGGCTTACTACGGCCGCGTTCAGGGGCAGCTGAGCAGCGAAGACCTGCCCGCGCTCGGCGAGCGGCTGGAAGCGATGACCGACCTCTACACGCCGGCCGAGCTGACCGAGGGTCCGGTGCACGAGGCGCTGGTGTCGGTCGCCGAGGCCATGGTCCGGAAGGGCAACCCCCGCGGCG
>JGI12210J13797_10381287_pt1 | contig 10226 bp, 7 predicted proteins | sample ElkSlonscriptome_3_FD_13797 | JGI IMG/M metagenome (IMG submission 13797) | reverse complement strand
GGGGATTTTGCAAAATCCCCCGCCCAAAACGCAGTGTTGGGCCAGAAACTAGCGTCGCGAGCTCACTTCTTGAACATGTCGCCCATGCCGCCGGGGAGCTTGCCGGCGAGGTCCTTGGCCATGTCGTTCTGGCCGATCCACTCGGGGATCTTGTGGGCGTTCTCCTTCACGAACTCCACGACCTGCTTCGCCTGGTCCTCGCTGATGCCGACCTTCTTCATGAGCCCGTTGACCATCTCTTCCATGGGGTTCCTCTCCTAAGGGCAGCCAAGGGCGCCCGTGGTTTGGCCGGATCGTATCCCGATCCGGGCGCCCGGCCCAACGAGGGCCACGAACATCGGCGGGTGGCGACACGGACCCCACACCCAACGGTGGTTGGCAGGGAGCCATCCAATCGAGTATCGAGCTTGCCATGGGGAACTCCATGATTCGTCGCAACGGCATCGCCGGTGCATTGCTCATGACCTTCGCGCTCGGCTGTGGCGGCGCGACCGCGGAGACCGGAGGAAGCACCGTCGACGAGCCGCCGCCGCCGGCGCCGACCTTCACCAGCACCCACGTGCTCACCGGGCCCGATGGCGTCCGGGTGGAGATCGCCGAGTTCGGCACCGAGGACGCCTACCTGAAGATCACGGGCGTTCGCAGCCCGGTCTCGGGGTTCGTCTTCCCGGTCACCGTCCGCGACAACGGGCGGCGCCTCGAGTACATCACCACCCGCGACGGCCGGGACTACTACCCGATCCACAAGGAGCCGCAGCGGGACGGATCGACCCGCTGGACGCTCTACGCGCCCGGGCTCTCGGAGGGGATGGTGCTCGAGTGGAGCGAAGAGGAGTCGCCGACCCTCGACGGTGAGGCGCTTCACGCGACCTACGTCCAGCAGAGCCGCGACGGCACGCTCGAGGCGATGCAGACCTTCGACCGCGAGGCTGCCCAGACCCGGAACGACGAGGCCATCGCGAGCGATCTCGAGCGCACCGAAGAAGTGTGCGGCTCGATCCCCGAGTGGAGCTTCGCCTGGGACTCGATCAGCGACGAGGTGCTGAAGGAGAAGTCGATCGCCGGTTACTGCGGCAGCGTCCTGCAGGCTTTCCGCAACCTCTGCCGCTGGGACCCGGCGAAGGCCTTCGTGGCCTCGGTGGACCGGATCGAGTGCTCGTGGATCGACGATGCCCAGAACCTCGAGCTCTCCGACGGGACGATGTCCTGGCAGGTCTCGGTCGAGATGAGTAACGGTCACGACCGCGCCCGCGAAGCGCTCCTCGAGCTGGAGACGACCAACGGCGACACGCTCGCGCAGGCGCTGACCTACGCGCAGAGCAGCGTCTGCCGGAGCCCGGACGGCGAGCACGTCCTCATCGTCCATCCGCACCGGCGGGGCGGCCCGATGGGCATCAGCTACGGGACGACCGAGAAGGTCTTCCACTCGCCGCAGCCGGAGGGTCTTGGCCAGGGTTGGTTCTTCGACCCCCGCCAACAGAACGAGCAGAACAACTCCAGCTTCCGCGGCTTCGACCTTCGCTTCTACTCCCACGTGGAGGCCGAGGAGGGCAGCTGCTCGCTGACCTGTGGCGAGCGGGAGACCGAGTGGACCTTGCTCTCACCGGAAGACGCGCGCTCGGTGATCACCGGCGCCGAATCGGAGCCGGCGCCCTTCGACCGCGAGCCCTACGCCCTCGCGCGCGACCGGCGTGGCATCTACTACTACGTCGACCGCGGCAACACGCCGGACACGCGCCGCGACTTCCACGTCTACCGCGGCCGGCGCGGGCAGATGGAGCAGCTCCAGATGCAGGACATCGTGTCCGACTCGGAGGGTGAGATCTTCGCCACCGCGAGTGGCTCGCTCCGCCTGCTGGTCGACAACGACGAGGGCGCTCACTGGGTCGAGGGAGACCGTCCGAAGGATCTGCGGCGGGTGCCGATCGCCGACAACTACAAGCTCATCATGGAAGAGCTCGGCGTGTACCTGGGCGAGCGCTTCGAGCTCCCCTGCGACGACTACTGAGGAAGCTCAGTGGGGCGCGAGGGTGATGCCCTGGCGCTGGCAGTAGGACGCGAGCCGCCGGTAGCTACCGCGCGGCAGCGCGCGGGCCATCGCGTTCGCGGCCCCCAGATCGCGCATCAGGCAGTGGGCGCGGCCCATCATCTCCCGGGCCTGGGCGCTCCGGTCCTCGCGGAAGGAGCGCTGGGCGAGGCTCAGCGCCCGCCGTGGGTTGCCCGAGGCGAGCTCCTGCTGCGCCTCGTCGAGGAGCTGCTGCGCCTCCGGCGAGAGCCCCATCCCGCTCGGCTGCATCCGGCCGGCCATCGCCGATTCGCTCATCGCCGTCGCCATGGTGGGCTCGTCCATCGCGGACTCCGGGGCCTCGGTCATCGCCGACTCGCTCATCTCGGAATCCGCGGTCGCGCCCGTCGCCGATTCGCCCATCGTGGTGTCGACCATGGCGGCGGGCTCGGCCATGGCGTCGGGCCCGTCGGTCTCCGCCGCCTCCATGGACGTGGGGTCGGTGGTCGCTTCGTTCGTTTCCGCCAGGGTCTCGTTCGGTTCCTGGGCGGGCTCGTCGCCGCCGACGAGCATGAAGGCCGCCAACCCGCCGCCCACCAGTAGGGCACCGAAGAGCGCGGCGAGCGCCATCTTCCCGCCACCACCGGAGGCCGTCGGCTCGTGGGACGCCGCGGTGGGCACCGGCTCCGCGGTCGCCGGTGCCGTGCTCGATGCGCTGGGCGCCGCCACCGGCGCCGCGAGCGCGGTGGCAGGAATCGCCGCGGCCGCCGGAGTACCGCGACCGACGAACGCCTCGACGAACGCCTCGACGTTCTCGAAGCGTTCGGTCGCTTCCTTGGCCATCCCCTTGGCGATCGCTGCCGTCGCGTGGGCGGGCACGCCCTGGACCACGGACTCGAGCGGCGGCGGCGTCGCCTGAACGACCCGCAGCACGATCTCCGCGAGGGTCTCGCCGTCGAAGGCGACCTCACCGCTGAGCATCTCGTAGGCGATGGTGGCCAGCGCGAACTGGTCCGCCTCCGGACCGAGCTGCTTCGTCTGGCCCATCGCCTGCTCGGGCGCCATGTAGCCGGGCGTCCCCATGACGGCCATGTCGCGGGTCAGCGCGCGGTCGGCGGTCTGGATCTTCGAGATGCCGAAGTCGAGGATCTTCACCCGGTAGGGCGGGTCGGAGCTCGGTTCGGCGGCGAGGAAGATGTTGTCCGGCTTCAGATCGCGATGCACCACGCCCGCTTCGTGGGCGACCTTGAGGCCACGGCCGGTCTGCTCGAGGATCTCGGCGACCTCCGGGTAGGGCATCGGACCCTGGACCATCCGGTCGTGGAGGCTGCTGCCCTCCAGGAACTCCATCGCGATGTACTTGCGGCCGTCGGGAAGGCTGTTGAAGTCGGTGACGTGCACGATGTGCGGATGGGCGAGGCGCGAGCCGATCTCCGCCTCGCGCTGAAAGCGTGCGACCACCTCACCGCTCGCGCTCACCGAGGGGAGCAGCACCTTGATGGCCACCTTCTTCGGCAGCCGGAGGTGTTCGGCGGTCCAGACCTCGCCCATCCCACCGCGGCCCAAGAGCGCCACCAGCCGATAGGTGTCGTTGAGGGTCATCCCGGCGTTCAGCTCGGGCGCGTTCTCCCCCGGAGCCGCCGGTGCCGCAGGCGCCGGCGCTTCCATGGACGCACGCGTGCTGGCGAAGCCGATGTCGTCATGGTCGCTGTCGTTGCTCATGACCGGGCCTAGCATAGCCCCTTCGGGCCGGGGAGGGGGTTGGAACCAGACCCGAGAGTCCCCGTCCTTGGACGTGGAGTCGCGCGCGGGCCAAGAGTGGAGAGCCTCGCGGCGGCCCGACCGCGCGCCACCCGGAGCGAGTCGCTCAGCTCCAGGAGATGGCGCTCGCGCGCTTCAGCGCTGCCTGGACCATGCCTCGGTCGCTCGCGTCCGCGGGCGCGTCGGCGAGGTAGGCCTCGAGATCGCTGGCGGCCTGCGCGTGGGCCCCAAGAGCGAGCGCGTGAATGCCCCGGTCGCGCCGGAAGACGAGCGAATCGGTCAGATCGACGAGTCGGTCGGCCACCACCATCGCGCGAGCGTGGTCGCTGTGGTTCTCGTGGACCCGCTTGAGGTTCAGCAGCATGCGGACCACGAGCGGCCGCAGGCTGATGGAAGCCGTGTGCTCCGGCCGAAGCGGTCGGTTGCCCAGGACGCGCCGAGCGAGCTGGCGAAGGGCGGGCTTCTCGAGACTCTGGCCCTGCCGAAAGGGATCGACGAGCACCCCATCGGGGCCACCGACCCGGGCGAGGAAGTGGCCGGGGAATCCGACGCCATCGACCGCGACGCCCGCCCGACGACCGACGGCCGCGTAGACGACGCAGAGGGTGATGGGGATCCCGGTGCGACGGCGCAGCACCTCGTCGAGGTAGCTGTTCCGGGCGTCGTAGTAGGCCGACTCGTTGCCGTGAAAGCCGAGCGTCCCGTGCAGGTGCGCCGCGAGCGCCGCGGCCTGGTCGAGCGGGTCTTTGGTGGAACGGCCGAGCCCATCGAGAGGCGCCGCGAGCTCGTCGATGACCGCGAGCTGGGCGGCGACGTCGAGGCGCGGGCGCGCATCGCGCGCGACGAGGAGCGCCGCCACTTCGGGCGACACGCTCTCAGCGCGGACCGCGTCGACGAGCGAGACCTGGTCCCAGCTCGGGCTCTCGGGGGTCGGCGGCATGCGGCAGGCCTTGTAGGACACATCGGCACCGGAGGCCCGTGCATCGACCAAAACCGTCGCCATCTTCCGGATAAATGTGTCTAGAGTGCCCTCGCCGGACTTGCGTTTCGCTCTTGCTGCCATCACAAGCCGAGGGCGGTCGCGGGGGACGTCGACCACCACGTCATGACCGAGCCAACCGAAGAGACCGCGCCGACCGAAGAGACCGCGCCAGCGATCACCGTTCGGTCCCGGGAGCAGGCGCGCCGGGCGCTGGTCGGGGGCCGAACACTGATCCTCCTGGACGTGGAGGCGGACCACCTCGACGACGTGATGGACGCGATCGCCGAGGAGGTCGCGAACGACGACGAGAGCGACATCAGCGAGCCCTACCTCGAGGCGGTTCGCGAGAGCCTCCGGCGCCATGGCGATTCCGGACCCGAGGTGCTCGACGGCGGCGTGGGCATCATCCACGACCAGGTCCCGAGCGACGGTGCACCGCCGATCGACGTCCTGGTGCGGACCGCGGAGCCGCTCGCGCTCAGGGACGACGAGGGGATGGCAGTCCGCTTCCTCTGGATCCTGATCTCGGGAGAGCCGACGCACCCGCACGTAGGCGCCGCGGCCGAGTTCGCTCACCTGATGCACCACCCGGAGTTCGCCGGCGCCGCGCACGCCGCCGAGAACCCGGACCAGCTGGTCGCTGCCTTCGAGCACGCCCTCCGTCGCGAGATCGGCTTCGCGCGAATCCCGCCGGAGCTCGAGCGCACCGGGCGGCTCTTCGGTGGCGTGGCCCGGGACCTTCGGCGGCGTTTGCCCCATTGGGTCGACGACTTCCGGCAGGGCTTCCGGACCAAGGTCGTGGCGAGCGTGCTCTTCATGTCGGTCGCGTGCCTCGCGGCCGCGGTCGCCTTCGGCGGCCTGCTCTCGACGCTCACCGGGGGACAGATCGGCGCGGTCGAGACCCTGCTGGCGTCGGCGGTGTGTGGCGTTCTCTGGTCCCTCTTCGCCGGTCAGCCCTTGCCGATCGTTGGCGCGACCGGCCCGAACGTGATCTTCACCGGGATCCTCTACGCGCTCTGCGAACGCTTCGGGGTGCCTTTCTTACCGACGGTCGCGTGGACCGGCCTCTGGGCCGCGTTCTTCCTGGTGGTGCTGGCGGCGACCGACGCCAGCGCGCTGATCCGCTACTTCACGCGCTTCACCGACGAGATCTTCTCGGCGTTGATCGCGATGATCTTCATCAGCGAAGCGCTGCACGATCTCGGCGGCGGGTTCGCCGACCCGAGCGAATCGGACGCTTCGTCGCTCTACTCGGTGCTCATCGCCCTCGGCACCTTTGCCATCGCCTTCGGCCTCGCGCGCTTTCGCCGCCGGCCCTACCTGCGACCGAAGATCCGGGAGTTCCTCAGCGACTTCGGTCCCGCGATCGCGATCGTCGCGATGACCCTCATGGCCAATGGTTGGGACCGCGTCGGCCTCGCGACCCTCGAGGCGCCCGACCACTTCGCGCCGACCATCGAGCGCGACTGGCTGGTCGACCCCTTCGAGGCGCCGCGGTGGGTGTGGCTGGCGTCGGCACTGCCGGCGATGCTGCTCACGATCCTCATCTGGGTGAACCAGAACATCACCGCCCGGTTGACCAACAGCCCGGACTACAAGCTGAAGAAGGGGCCCGCGTTCCACTGGGACATCGCGGTGATGGGCGTGCTCGTCGGGCTGATGGGGATGTTCGGCCTGCCCTGGGTAGTCGGCGCCGTCGTGCGCTCGCTGAACCACGTCAAGAGCCTCACGATCCTCGACGAGCGCGGCCGCACCGTGGGGGTGCTCGAGAACCGACTCTCGAACCTGGTGATCCACCTGCTCATCGGCGCGGCCGTCCTCTTCTTCCTGCCCGCGCTGACCTTCATCCCGATGGCGGTGCTCTTCGGCCTCTTCCTCTTCATGGGCGTCGGCACCCTCGGCGGGAACCAGTTCGTCGACCGGCTGAAGCTCTGGATCATGGACCCGAACCTCTACCCGCCGACCCACTACCTGCGCGCGGTACCGATCCGGGTGGTCCACTTCTTCACCGCCGTGCAGTTCGTCTGCCTGACGGTGCTCTGGCTCGTGAAGGCGAGCATCATCGGGATCCTCTTCCCCTTCTTCGTCGCCATGCTCGTNCCGGTGCGGATGATGCTGGCCAAGACCTTCCGGCCGCACCACCTGGCGCTCCTCGACGCCGAAGAGGGCCCGGCCGACGAAGAGTTCCGCGAAGTCGGCGCCTGACGCTCAGTGGTAGGGGCGCACGGCCGCGGCGAACTCGTCGGGGCCGAGCGTGTTGAGCACCGCTTCCGGGCCGAGGCCGCCGCGGCGCGCCACCGAGATGCCCCAGCGCGTGTAGTGGAACGTTCGGGTGGAGTGTGCGTCGCTCGAGACGACGAAGGGGATGCCGCGATCGCGAAGCGCCCGCACGTGCTCGGAAGGGAGGTCCATCCGGTGGGGGTCGCCGTTGATCTCGATGGCGCAGCGCTCTTCGGCGGCCACGTCGAAGATCTCCTCGAGCCGGCAGGGGACCGGGTCGCGACCAAGGATGAGGCGACCGAGCGGGTGGCCCCAGATCTTGAAGCAGGGGTGACGCAGCGCCTTGATGATCCGCGCCGTCATCCCGTCCTCGTCCAGCTTGTGCCGCATGTGAATGGAGGCGATGACCACGTCGAGCTGCTCGAGGACGGAGTCGTCGTAGTCGAGCGAGCCGTCCTTCAGGATGTCGCTCTCGATGCCCTTGAGCAGCCGGATGCCGACCTTCTCCTGCACCTCGTCGACCTCGGCCCACTGCCGCTTCATCTGGTCGACCTTCAGCCCCTTGGCGTAGTGGGCCGTCTGCGAGTGGTCGGTGATCGTCAGGTAGCGGAAGCCACGGGCCTCGGCGGCGCGGGCCATCTCCTCGATGGTCTGCTTCCCGTCCGAATAGAGCGTGTGGCAGTGGATCATGCCCTGCAGATCGCGCTCCTCGATCAGCGCCTCGTCCGCCGGGCGACTCGGGTCGTCGCGGCGCTCGGGCGGGACCCAGCGGATCCCGGCCGCGGCGTGCACCGCGAGCTCGTCGGCGCCCTGGGCGTCGCCGAGGGTGGCCACGTACTCGTCGGGGCCGGTGGTCTCGGCCACGAGCCGGCCCCAGGAGCGACCCTCCGGCGAGTGGAGCGCGACCACGAAGCCGTCCATGGCGCGGGCGCGAACGGGCGACTCGCCGTCGTCGCTGACGATCCGCGCGATCCGCGGGTGACTCTCGAGGATCAGCTCCGCGCGGGCGGCCTCGGCGTCCACCGCCAGCTCGAGCGCCGGCACGGCCTCTTCGAGGCGGCGGGCGGCGCCTACGATCGCGGCCCGGACCCCGGCGCGCTCGAAGTGACGGATCAGGGTCTCGGCGATCGGCAACGCGACCGGCAGCCGGTGGCCCGGCGGCTGGGCGTCGTAGCGCTCGAGCGCCTTGCGGATCTCGTCCACCGAGAGCCCCAGATCGGCCGCGCCGTCTTCCTGGAGCCTTCGCATCAACGCGTCGATGCCGTCGATGCCCTCCTCTTCGAAGAGACGAACGGCTTCGCTCGTGCCGATGCCGTCGACCGCGCCCATCTCGAGCACCGAGGACGGGATGCGGCGAAGCTCCTCGAGGCGAGGGGAGCGACCCTCGCGAACGAGGTGACGGATCTCGGCGGCGGTGCTCTTGCCGATCGACTGCAGCTTCTCGAGCGCGCCCGGACGGAGGATCGTTGCACGGTCGGGGCGGAGGCCCTCGATGGTTCGCGCGGCCTCGTGAAAGGCCTTGCCGGCGTAGCGCTTCTTCTTGCCGAGGGCGGCGGTGCGCAGCGCGATCTCCTGGAGATCGGCGACGAGGGCGTCGTGATCGACGACTTGTTCCGTAGCGCTCACGACCCTCATTGGTAGGGGGCGAGCGCCGCGGAAGCAAGGGCGCTCACGCCGGCAGGGGCGGCGGCTCGGGGAGCACGAGCGGCTCCGCGGCGACGACTCGCTCCCCGTCGAAGTCGAAGACCTCGACCTGCCCCCGATCGAAGTCCGCCACGATGAACCCGGGCGGTCCGTCGTCGTGGAGCGTGCCGGCGTTGATCACTACCAGCCCTTGGAAGACTCGGACCATCCGGACGTGGCTGTGGGCCGCGATCATGTAGCCGAGGGAGGGATCGAGCATCAGCTTCTGTAGGATCGGCATGACCGGCTGCAGGGAGTAGCCGCGGGTGTCGGGCTTGAGAAAGAAGAGGTCGTCTTCGCCCACCGCGTGGCAGACGAGCGCCTCGCCGCGGGTCGTCTCGATCCGTGCGGTCTGCGGGAGCGCTTCGAGGAAGCGACGGGTTCGGGCCGAGAGCACACGGTTCGCGTTGGGCAGGTCACGCATGGTGCCGGCCAGCGCCCAGCGCTCGTGGTTGCCGGCGACGACCAGCGCGTCCGCTTCCTCGAGTAGCTCGATGCACCGATCGAGATCCCCGGGACCGTCGACGATGTCCCCACAGCAGAGCACCTCGTCGACGCCCACCTCGGCAAAGGTGTCGAGCGCGGCCGCCACCCGATCGGCATGGGTATGGACGTCCCCCAGGACTCCGATGCGCGAGAGGCTCACCGGATCGCTCTAGCCCACGGTGGGGGCCTTCGCCACGCCGCGCTCTCGACGCGATGCGTCACGCGGAGAACTTTCGCGCGGCCGGTGCGTACGAAGGACGACGATGGTGGGTCGCGCGAACGCGAATGACGGAGGCGAACGGAGGCGCCGAGGGTGGCTCTTCGTGGTGGCCTCCGTCCTCGCGCACGGCGCGTTCGCCACTCTGGTGGGATTGGCGCCTATGCACCACGGACCGGAGGAAGCGCGGTCGACAACGATCCCGCTGGCGCTCTTCACGCCCGGCAGCGGCTCCGTCGCCGCCGCGGCCGACGACCCGCCCGCGCCCCGGACAGATGGCGAACACCGGGCGGCGCCCACGCGGCGCGCGCCGAATCGGGTGACATCGAGCGCGAGGGCTGGCGCCGAGGAGGGCGAGCCGCCGCCGACCGATCCGAACGGCAGCGACGAGCGCGCGGGCGGCGACGACCCCTCGAGCGACGAGTTCCTCGACGCGCTCATGGCGAGCTCCGGCGCTCGGCGAGCGCAGCCTGGCGCTTGCCCGGACCCGATCGTCGGCACCTGGCGAGCGCGCCGCTACGACGCCGACCAGGAGAAGCAGGCGGAGTTCCTCCTTCGGATCCGAGAGCGCGATGGCCGCGACATCCGCGGCCAGATCACCCTCCGCGCGTGGTCCGGCCGGACCCGCCGCGCGCCGCGCTGCGCCCCGGGCGTCTTCTTCCACACCGTCCGCATGCCCGCGTCCGGGACCTTCACCGACGGCGCGCTGAGCTTCGCGGCGAGCTCGTTCACCCGGGTCGCGCACTGCGTGGACCCGGCCTTCGAGTACAACCTCGACCACTTCACCGGCGCCGCCTCCGGTGATCGCCTGCGCGCGGTCAACAACGACGGCGGTCACGAGGTCGACACGCCCTACGGCTTCGAACGCATCG